>OIYG01000185.1_pt1 | contig 68361 bp, 65 predicted proteins | sample 1587861 | NCBI WGS metagenome assembly OIYG01 (sample SAMN03283272) | human gut metagenome | biome: human-associated habitat; material: feces | host: Homo sapiens | place: Peru | collected 2012
CCTATTTTTGCATAACTTGCTGGTACAAAGCTTCCTATTTGTGCCATTAATGTTATTAATGCTACTTGTCTCATATATGTAGATTTACCTGCCATGTTAGGACCTGTTATAATTGATAATCTATCTTCATCTTTATTTAAGTATGTATCATTTTCTATGAATCCACCTGATGGTAACATTTTCTCTATTACCGGATGTCTACCATCCTTTATATTTATTTCTCCACTATTGTCTACTATTGGCATACAATAATTTAAGTCTGTTGCTACTGTTGCAAATGATGCTATAACATCAAGTGTTGAAACTATCATTGCTGCTTGTTGTATTCTTTGAATTTGTGATGCTATTTTATTTCTTATTTCTTGAAACACATTATATTCTAGGTCAATTAATTTTTCTTGTGCACCTAATGTTTTTTCTTCTAATTCTTTTAATTCTTGTGTAATGTATCTTTCTGCATTTGTTAGGGTTTGTTTTCTAATATAAGTTTCTGGTACTTGATCTAAATTTGATTTTGTTACTTCTATAAAGTATCCAAATACTTTATTATATCCTACTTTTAAATTCTTAATACCTGTTTTTTCTTTTTCTGATGCTTCTAATTCAACAATCCACTTTTTGCCATTTGTTGTTGCTTCTTTATATTCATCAATATCTGAATTATATCCTATTTTTATTAGTCCACCTTCTTTTACTGATATTGGTGGTTCTTCTACTATTGATTTATTTATTAATTCATATATATCTTTCAATTCATCTAATTCAGAATATAAGCCTTTTAACATTTTTGATTCTGTTCTTGATAGTACTTGTTTCAAGCTAGGTAATTGCGCTATTGAGTTTTTTAACGATACCATATCTCTTCCATTTGCATTTCCGTAAGATATTTTTCCTATTAATCTTTCTATATCATATACTCTTTTTAGACTATCTACAATATCTCCTTTTAGCATCATATTATCTTTTAGCTCTTTTACTGCATCTAATCTTTCATTTATTTCATTTATATCTATTAACGGATCACTAATCCATCTTCTTAGTTGTCTTCCTCCCATTGATGTTGATGTTTTATCAAGAACCCATAACAATGTTCCTTTTTTAGATTTATCTCTCATTTTTTCTGTAAGTTCCAAGTTTCTTCTTGTGTTAATATCTAAAGCCATATATTTAGTTGTATTGTATATGTATATTTTATTGATGTGTTCTAACTTTATTTTTTGTGTTTCATTAAAGTATGTTATTAGTCCACAAGAAGCTACTACTGCTAATTTTTTACTTTCAATGTCTTCTAACTCTTTTCCATCAGAATATATTGTATAATTTAATGCTAATTCATCATAATTATTTTCATATTCTTCTTCTGATATTTTTGAGATATAACATTCAAATCTTTCCTTTATTTTATCTATTTCTTCTGTTGTTAAGAACATCATATCATTTACAACTATTTCTGCTGGAGCATATCTAGAGATTTCATCTAATAATGTCGAAAAATTATTTGTTTCTTTTATTTGTGTTGCGAAAAAATCTCCTGTTGATATATCACATACAGCCATTCCAAAATATAGTCCACTTTTATATATAGACATTATATAGTTGTTCTTTTTTTCATCTAGCATATTAGTTTCTATAACAGTTCCTGGTGTTACAACTCTTATGACATCTCTTTTTACTATTCCTTTGGCTTTTTTAGGATCTTCTAATTGTTCACATATAGCAACCTTATATCCTTTTGCTATTAATCTAGATATATATATTTCTGCTGCATGAAAAGGAATTCCACACATAGGAGCTCTTTCTTCTTGTCCACAGTCTTTTCCTGTTAATGTTAATTCTAATTCTCTTGATGTTGTTATGGCATCATCAAAAAACATTTCATAGAAATCTCCTAATCTATAAAATAATATGCAATCTTTATATTTTTCTTTTGTTGCAAGATAGTGTTGCATCATTGGTGAATACTCTGCCATTGTTCTAACTTCCCTTCTTTTTATTCGTCGCCTGGTTGTTTTTGAACTTCATTTTTTATTTTTTTAGTTGACTCTTTAATAGTAGGCTTACTACTATTAACTTTTAAAGCATCTTTAAAAGTTGCTTTTTTATTTGAATTATTCTTTTCAATTCTTATTCTATACAATTCATTTAATAATTTATATATTCTACTTGCTGTCATTCCCATACTTTTTGCCGCTTCTTCTTTGCTAACATATTTACATCTATTTTGAAAAACTGCTTCTATTTCTTCCAATTCCTTTTGCCTTTTCTCATTTAATTCTGACACTTTCACAGTTCTACACACTAAGTTACCTATTTTACTTTGTAATTCTGGTGAATTCTTTTTAGAATGTTTTATATTTTCTTTCACTTCTTTATATATTCCATACAGATATGGATTTTCTTTCTTTAAAGTTTCTATTCTTCTCCTTACAGTTCTTTCTCCAACATTATATTTTTCCTCAACAGTTTTCATTGTCATATTTTCTTTAACAATTTCAATTGCTAAAGCCTCAAAATCTATATCATCTCTAGATTTTGATTTGTATGGAAATTTTTCAACATATTCGTTATATAATTCAGGGTTATACACTGATAATTCTTGTATTTTATTATTTAACGTTCTAGAATCAGTTTGTAATTCTTTTGCTAACTTAGTTATTGTAATTTCTCCTTTAATAACACTTCTTATTTCTTCATAGAATTCTTCTTTTGACATTTCTTTCATTAAACAATTTCTCCTTTTAAATACCACATACAATCTTGTGTGATTTTTACATTGACAGTTTGGTTTATGTATTTTTTATCAGCCTCTATTACTACAACTTTATTGCTGTCTGTTCTTCCACTTAAAGTATTTTCATTTGTCTTGCTTGTTCCATCTATTAGTATCTTTTGAATTGTTCCTATATATTTTTGATTATTTTCTTTTATTTGGCTTTCCACAAGTTCCTTTAACCTATCAAATCTCTTATGTTTAATTTCTTCTGGAATTTGATTTTCCATTTTATCTGCAACTGTACCTTTTCTTCTAGAATATATAAACATAAATACTTGTTCAAATTTTACTTTTCTTACTACATCTAAAGTATCTTCAAAGTCTGATTCTGTTTCACCTGGGAATCCTACAATTATATCTGTTGTAAGAGCTACATCTGGTATTCTGTTTTTTATCTTTTCTACTAATTTTAAATATTGTTCTTTAGTATATTTTCTATTCATTGCTTTTAGCACATTACTACTTCCAGATTGTAATGGCAAATGTAATGTATTACATACCTTTTCGCTTGTTGCTATTGCCTCTATTACATCATCAGTAAAATCTTTTGGATGTGGTGATATAAATCTAATCTTTTCTATTCCTTCAATTTTATTTATATCTTTTAGTAAATTAGCAAAATTATAATTTTTGCCACCATTATAAGAATTAACATTTTGTCCTAATAGCATTATTTCTTTATATCCTTCTTTTGCTAATCCTTTTATTTCATTAATTATATCTTCTGGTTTTCTACTTCTTTCTCTTCCTCTTACATATGGTACTATACAATATGTACAATAATTATTACATCCATACATTATAGTAACTTGTGCTTTTATATTATCTACTCTTTTTATTGGTAAATCTTCATATATTTTACCATCTATATCTAATACATCTTCTATTTTTTTATTTGTACCCTCTAAAATTTTATAAACATCTTCTGGTAATTTATGAAGTGTATGTGTTCCAAATATAATATCTACATATGGGTAGCTTTTATTTAACTTTTCTAAAATATGTTCTTCTTGCATCATACAACCACCGATTGCAATGATTGCATTATTCTCTTTTTTAGCTTTCTTTACTTCACCTAACTTACCAAATAACTTATCTTCTGCATTTTCTCTTATACAACAAGTGTTAAAAACAATGAAATTAGCCTCTTCAAAATTTTCTGTTTTAGAATAATCCATTTCTTCTAGCATTCCACATAATTTTTCAGAATCATTCTCATTTAGACTACATCCCATTGTTAGAATATAATATTTTAATTTTTTATTTTTATTAATATCTCTAACTTTTTTTATATATTCTTTTTGTAAATCTATTTCTTCTTTTTCTGTCACTCTAATTTCCTCCAATATGTTATATTTTAGCATAACAATGAAAAAAAGTAAATAAAAAAATTCTCCAATATAAATTGAAGAATTTTTTTATTTTTTTATTGAATTCCATATTTTTTCTTAAATTTGTCTGCTCTACCACCTGTTGTATTTTGTTTTAAGTTACCTGTCCAAAATGGATGACATTTTGAACATACGTCAACTTTCATATCTTTCTTTGTTGATTTTGTTTCAATTACATTTCCACATGCACATGTTATTGTTGCATCTGTATATTCTGGGTGTATTCCTTCTTTCATCGTGTGTTTCACCTCTTTCTTCCTTTTCTAAAAAATGCTAATTATTATTTTAACATATATTTATTTTTTTTTCAAGTATTTTTTCTATTTTTCTTGTTTTAATACATATTGAGCTGTTTGTACAAGTTGTTCTTTTAATGTTGTCCTTTTTACTAGTTTAGAAACTATATTAAATAAGCAACATATTATTAAAATTATTAATCCAATTTTTTTCCAATATTTTGCTATCATACGATTTCTCCTTAAATAATCTATATCTTATTATAGCTTTTTTTAATTTGTTTGTCAATTCATATATAACAAAAAGCAAAAGATAAAATTATCTTTTAGTTTTTTTGGCTAAAAGTTTTTTATGATTTTTGCGTTTTAAAACATATTGTTTTGTTTTTTAATATGTTTCTTTTTTTATTTTATAATTTTTATAGTTTATTTGACAGTTAATTATAAGGAGATATGCTTATGAAGACCCGTATTAAAGATTTAAGAGAAGATAATGATTTAACTCAAAATGAAATAAGTAAATTTTTAAATATTTCTCAGGTCGCTTATTCTTATTATGAAATTAATAAAAGAGGCATTCCTTTGGAGCTATTATCTAAATTAGCTGATTTTTATAATACGAGTGTTGATTATCTATTATTCAGGACTGATGAATCTTCTCCATATCCCAAAATTTCTAATAAAAATAAATTTATTTCTTATTCTAACAATTAAATTATATTTTTTCTTCATAAATATTTTTTCTTTTTTTGGTAAAAATATTACTTAGATTTTTATTTATGGAGTTATTTATGAAAAAATGTTTTTTAATTATTATTTCTATAATTATTTTAATATCTATTGGTTTCTTTATTTTTAAAACCCCTAAAAATTCTAATAATTCTTCAAGTAATTATACTGCCGAAAAAACTTCTGCTTCTAACGAATCAGAATTAAAAGATGATTCATCATATAATAATATATCTAATAATGAAATTAGTACCTCTTCCGATAAAAGTTCTGACAAAAATGATACTGAAACCATTGCTAAATTTTCCACTAAACTTCCTAATGATACAAAAGAAAGATATTCCAATATAAAATTGGCTTGTAAAACTTTGGATGGAACTATTGTAAAATCTGGCGATACATTTTCTTTATGGAATACTTTAGGTTGTCCTAATAAAGAAAAAGGCTATAAGAAAGCTAAGGCCTTTACCTCTGATGGTGATATAAAGCAAAGTTATGGTGGTGGTATTTGTCAAGTTAGTACTACTATTTACAATGCTCTTTTAAAGATTGATGAGATAAAAATAACTGAAAGGCATGAACATAGTAGAGATGTAGTTTATATAAAGGATGGCAAAGATGCTGCTGTTTCTTATAAATCTGCTGATTTAAAATTTAAGAATAATGCTGATTACGATATAAAGTTAAAAGCAAGCGTTAAAAATAATAAAGTGATTATTAAGATTGAGAAATTATAATTTATTGTTCTGTATTGTTTTTTTCCTCATATACATATGGTAGGAGGGATTTTATGATTTCGAAAAAACTTAAATTTACCTATGTTAGTGTTATACTTGCAATTATTCTTATTTTGTCTACTTTTTGTTTTGCTACTGATTCTGTATATGTGTGGTCTAGTAATTCAAATTCTATTTCTAATAATTCTATAGAGTCAAATACTAAAAATAATATTGTTCCCACTTCTGCTGATATAACTGATAATAATTCTTTGAACTTAGAGTCTGGAGCAGCTATATTAATTGAACAATCTTCTGGCGAGGTCTTATACGCTCATAATGTTCATGAAAAGCTTCGTCCTGCCAGTGTTACTAAAGTCATGTCTTTACTTTTGATTATGGAAGCTTTAGACAACGGACAAATTTCTTTAGATGACCAGGTTCCTTGCAGTGAGAATGCTCATAGTATGGGTGGATCCCAAATTTGGTTAGATACCACTGAAACCTTATCTGTTAATGATATGATTAAGTCTATGTGTGTTGTTTCTGCTAATGACTGCACTGTTGCTATGGCAGAATATTTAGCAGGAAGTGAAGAAGCATTTGTTCAAAGAATGAACGCCAAAGCTAAAGATTTAGGAATGAATGATACTACATTTAAAAATTGTCATGGTATAGATGAAGATGGTCATGTTACTTCTGCCTATGATATTGCTCTTATGTCTAGAGAACTTTTAAAAAATCATCCACAAATAACCAATTACACAACTATTTGGATGGATTCTATTAGAAACGGTAAATCTGAATTAACTAATACAAATAAGTTAGTTAGAAATTATAAGGGTGCTACTGGATTAAAAACTGGTTCTACTTCTCTTGCTTTATATAATTTATCTGCTTCTGCAACTCGTAATGATTTATCATTAATTGCTGTAATTATGAAGGCTCCTTCAACTAAGATTAGATTTAGTGAAGCTACTAAACTATTAGATTATGGTTTTGCTAATTGCTCTTGTAAATCTTTTGGCAAGAGAGGTGATATAATATCAACTGCTACTGTTAATAAAGGCATTCAAAATACTACTAATTTAGCTCTCCAAGAAGATGCAAATATAATCTTAAAAAAGAATGAAAGCTCAAATATAGAACAAAATATAACTTTAAATGATAATATATGCGCCCCTATAAAAAAGGGAGATGTTATTGGTAAAATAACATTTAGTTCTAATGGTAATCAACTTTTAGAAGTAAATTTAGTTTCTGATAATGATATTGAAAAAAATACTCTTTGGAATCTGAATGTTTCATTATATAAAAAATGGTTTAATGTTTTAAGATGATCTCTTATATTTGCTTATTTATGTAAATTATGTTAAAATATAAGTATTAATATATTGGAGGTTAGATATATGAAAACATCACAACAAACCATTATATTGCTAGGTCAATATGACGAAATCCGGACTTGTCTAGATGTAATTAGTGGTTTTAAAGCTGTAACTGTTGTTTCAGCTTTGGACGATGACATCGTCCAAAATGTTCACACTCACAACAAAAACGTTATTTTTTCAACTACAACTTATGATTTAGATTTTAATAAATTTAATCCTGTTGTAATTAATTTAACGACTGTTACTTCTACTGAAGAAATGACCCTTAATATTCATAATGCTTTAGAGGACTTTCCTAAATTAATGGATACCAAAAATATTGATATTGGAGACCATTCTTCAGAAGATTCAACAAGTAGCTTTGAAGTTAAAAATAACTGTTTATTATGCAAAATAGCTAACCATAAGAATGAAAAACCTGAACATGTACTATATGAAAGTAAGAACTTTTATGTTGTTCCTGGTTTAGGAGCTTTCTTTGATGGCTATGTTATGATAGTTCCCAAGTCACATATCATGTCGATTTCTGAAATTGATGAAGCAACTTTTGATGAGTTCCTGCAGGTATTAAATGACTGGAGATTTATTTTAGAATCTATCTACCATAAAAAAGTTTTTGTTTTTGAATGTGGCAGTGGTCAAAACGGCGGTGGAAAGCATGCAACTTCTATCGTTCATGCACATGTGCACTTGGCACCTACAGATATGCCTGTATTGTCCTGTGTACAAAAAAGTGGTTTACATCCATCACTTATAAACCCCTATGATTTAATTAAAGATTATGGAAAATATCCTTATAATCTTTATATTGATCAAGCAGACAACTGGTTCATAACTAGTGATCCGCAAACCTACTTTCCAAGACAACATCCACGTCAAGTCTTAGCTGACTACATGGGATTAGGTCCAAACGAGTATAATTGGAGAACTAATCCTCTTCGCGAAAAAATGGATGTGATTGCAGGTGAGATTGAAAAATTTTTAACAGAAAATTTTGATTCTCTTCCAAAGTGGATTCAAAAGAATACTTTTAATTTTTTGAACTCATAAACTAACCATCCCCGAGGCTATGTTGCTCTCGGGGATTACTTATTCTATTACTATACATGGTACTTTCATTTCATCTTCTGTTAGTCCGCAATGTGTAGATTTTTTTATTTCTTTTCCATTCGTTAAATATGTTTCTAAAACTATTATTGAGTCCGAAATTGACAAAGCCATATAATCACCAATAAAATCTTCAATTTTCTTATGTTTTATTCCTGTTCCCAGAAAATTTTTATCAAGAAATTCTTTTCTGGTTAATAATAGGAATTCTTTTCCAAATTTTTGGTTAAATATTTTTTCAAATTGTTCTTTTTTATCTTGATGCACCCAAAAAGTTAAAGCTCTTGATTCTAATGATGGTGGCATTATTAAACATTCCTGTAATTCTGGGTAATCAAGTAAAGTATAAACTTTATTTATATCTTTGTGCCCATGATCTGCAGATACAACAATAAGTGTATTACTTGGTAATTCTTTCTTCATTTTTTCTATACATTTTTCTGCATTCCTTACCATTTCTTTCACTTCTTTTGATTTGCATCCATATTTATGTAATAGTCCATCTGGATTATCACAATATGCAATTGTAAATGTTTCTTTTTTATTACCATTACAAATTAATTTTATATGTTCACATATTTCCTCTATATTATTAGCTCTTAAACTTTTATTTGCTTTCCTGTCTGAATAATCTGGCATAATTTCATATGTATTAACATTTGGATTTACTTTTTCTATTTTATTAAATACAGTTTCATAATTAACGATATCTCTAAATACGTCCATTCTTTTATTTTTTAATGTATCTCCCTGATATGACTCTTTATGTGATAACATATCTATTGCTCTTCCATATTCTTTAAAATATTGTGACCATGCTATCCAGCCTGTTTCATACGGTGGTTTTCCTGAATAATATGTTGTAAGAGCTGCTGTTGTGGTAGATGGATAAACTGATGTTATTGTTTTTATTTTATTTTTTTCAAATATCCCATTTGGAGAAGTTTTTTCTAAAATATGACTTCCCATCCCATCTAATATAATAAAAACTATATTTTTATACTTTTTATTAAGTTTTTCATCTAGTTCTTTTAATGATTTATGTTTTGTCTCTACATTATAATAATTTAAAAATGATGTTATTAAATTTAATATGCTATTATCATAGTCTGGATATATAATATTTGACATTTTCTCACTCCTTTTCTATATTATAACGTATTTTTAATTATTTGAAAAGGATTTTTTATAAAAGCACAGATAGATATTATCTATCTGTGCTTTTACTCGTCATCATCATATTCATATTCTTCTTCAAATAAATCTTCCAATTCTTGTTGTGTTTGCTTATCTTCTTTTTCTGGTTTACTCGTTTTTATTTTTTCAAACTGTTCTTCAGTTGTTTTAGGAATTTTACTTAATGGTGCTTTTTTATTTTTTTCTTTCTTTTTATTTTCTTCTTTTTCTGTTTCTTTTGAATTTTCTTTTTTTATTAATGTTACATTTTCTACCTTATCAAATAATTCTGGTATATAATCTAATATCTTATCAAAACAAGATGAATGACTTACTGGTAGCAATTTCACTTTATTATCTTGAACTATTAGAAATGATATTGGATTTATACTAACTCCTGCTCCACTACCCCCTCCAAATGGTAATCTATATTGTATAGACTCATCTTTATCTTTCTTTTTATATTCATCTACTGTTTCTCCTTTAAATTCACTTCCACCTGCTGCAAATCCAAAAGATACTTTTGAAATTGGTATTATAACTATACCATTTGATGTTTCTATAGGTTCTCCGATAATCGTATTTACATCTACCATATCTTCTATACTATTCATAGCTGTAAGCATAAGTCCTTCTATTGGATGTTCACTCATATTATTCACACTCTCTTTCAAATTAATTTCTAATTATAATATGAGCTATTTCCCTTACATTTATTCAGTTTAAAATGTTTTTTGCAAAAAAAATTAACTTAACATTCTATTTTTTATTCTTCTTTTGATAAATTCTTAATATGGTAAATATTAAATATATTATTTTAATATTTACTATCAAATTAACTTTTATATTGATTATATTTCTATTTATATAAACAGACTTAAACTCGTTTTTATAATCTTCCACATCATTAATTTTTTTCATAATATATATTGGAATTATAGAATTTATAATTCCATAAGATATTGCTGTTAATGCTGAATCTTCTGTTCCTAAAATTCCTTCTATATTAAACTTCTCTATGCTATAATTTGAGTTCTTTATTTCTTTTAAAATTACTTTATTTATTTCTTTGTTTTCTTTTAATTTTTCAATATTTATTTTATTTAATGACATAGACTCTTTTATTTTATCTTCATCTATCTTATATTCAAATAACTTTACTTTATCAAATAAGTAAAGTGCTATTTTACTATCTAAATCGATTTCTATATTTTTATTTTGGTATGTAAATTTTAGTGAATCTACTATTACTTTTATATTCGAAAATAGTATTAATAGTATAATTAAATTTATTATTATTAATATAGCTAATACATAAAAAACTAGTATCATGGCATTTATCTCCTTAATACTAGTTTTCACATATATTAGTTATTTAAACGTTTCTTTTAATTTTTTCTACTGTTATATCTCCAAAAAGTTCTTCTTGAGTTGTTGTTACTTTACTTCTTCTTGATAATTCTAAAAGTCCTGTGAATGCTGTTACTACTTCTTGCTTGTTGCATTTTGATAATGAATATAATTTATTAAACACAAATTTAGGTCTTCTTATTAATTCTCTAAACATCTCTTTTACTTTACTACCAACTGTATATGTTTCTGTTATTGCTATTCTCTCTATATTTTTTGCATTTTGATTTACTTTTTCACTATTTCTTTGTAATATATTTTTATATACATCTGGTAATATATCTGGATTGTATTCCACTTCTAATTTTTGTTTTGGTAATTCTATCACTTCTGCAAACTTAAAAAATCTTTTTGAGAATTCAGAATAATTTTCTTTTAATTTTTTTGTTATTTCTTTGTATTTCTTATATTCTATAATTCTTTCAATCAATTGCTCTTCTGTAAGTTCTTCTTCACTTTCTACTTCTGAAGGTAAAAGTCCTTTTGATTTTATAAATAACAATGTTGAAGCCATAATTAAAAATTCACTAGTTATTTCTAAATTTTCTTCTTCCATTGCGTTTATATATTCTATATATTGATCTGCAATTTCACTTATTTTTATGTCGTATATATCCATTTTATTTTTGTCTATTAAATGACATAGTAAGTCTAATGGTCCTTCGAAATTGTCTATTTTTATTGCATATTTGTTTGATTCTAATGTTAATACGTTTTGCATCTTAATCCCTTTCTATTGCTTCTTTTATAGAATTTTCTCTGTATCCTTTCCTTCTTAAGTAGTTTTTTATATCTTCAGTTTCCATTGATGTGCTTTTTTTATCAAGTATGTTTTTAGCAGATTGTAGCTCATAATCATATAGTTCTTCTTGGTGTTCACTGAAATAATCTTCTATTAAATTTTTACTTATTCCTTTTGAATATAGCTTATAGCTAATTTCTTTTCTAGATAAATTATTTAGTGCTTTATATTCTGCTATTGCTCTTTCTATATACATAGTATCACTTAAATACCCTGCTTCTTTAACGTATTCTATTATATCATGTAATAAATTTTCTTCAAGTGTTTTTGAAAATTTATTCTTTACCTCATATTCGGTTCTTTTTTTATACATAATATAATTCATTATTTTTGTTTTAGCTTTATCAAATTCTTCTATGGTATAGTCCATCTAGTTTTCTTCTTCCTCTTCTTCATCGCCTAAACTTTTCTCAAATGCTTCTGAGAATTTTGCTCTTATTTTTTCTTCTATCTCTGCCATCATCTCTGGATGTTCTTTCATATATTTCTTAACGTTTTCTCTACCTTGTCCTATTCTTTCTCCATTGTAGCTAAACCATGAACCACTCTTTTCTACAATATCTAAGTTTACTCCTATATCTAATATATTTCCTTCTTTTGATATACCTTTTCCGTATACTATATCAAATTCTGCTTCTCTGAATGGTGGAGCAACTTTATTTTTTACGACTTTTACTCTTGCTCTATTTCCTACAACTTCCCCATCTTGTTTTATATTTTCTATTTTTCTTATGTCTAATCTTACAGATGAATAATATTTTAATGCTCTACCTCCTGTTGTTGTCTCTGGGTTTCCAAACATTATTCCTACTTTTTCTCTTAATTGGTTTATGAAAATCAAAACTGTTTTTGATTTATTTATTGCCCCTGCTAATTTTCTTAATGCTTGTGACATAAGTCTAGCTTGTAGACCAATATGAGAATCTCCCATATCTCCATCTATTTCTGCTTTTGGTACCAAAGCTGCAACAGAGTCTACAACTATAACATCTAATGCTCCACTTCTTATTAATGCCTCTGTTATTTCTAATGCTTGTTCTCCTGTATCTGGTTGTGAAACTATTAAGTTATCTATGTCTACACCTAAATGTTTAGCATATACTGGGTCCAAAGCATGCTCTGCATCTATAAACGCTGCTTCTCCATTCATTTTTTGTGCTTCTGCAATTATATGTAATGCTAATGTTGTTTTACCAGAAGATTCTGGTCCATAAATTTCTATTATTCTTCCTCTAGGAACCCCTCCTATACCTAATGCTATATCTAACCCCAAAGCTCCTGTTGGAATAGCTTCTATATTCATAGCTTGGAATTCTCCAAGTTTCATTACTGATCCCTTACCAAATTGTTTTTCTATTTGTCCCATTGCAACTTCTAGTGCTTTCTTCTTTTCTGTATTTTCGTTTCCCATATTTTTTCATTCCTTTCTATCTGTATAAGTTTATTAAAAATGTTTTTCAAAATTAAACATTTGTTTGTATGTTCATATTATATAATAAATAATTTTTTTGTCAACACTTTTTTCTATTTTTTTAAATAAATTGTAATTTGCATAATTATTATTTATCATACTCCCTATACCATGTTTCAATATTGTTAAATATATTATATGAATTTGGCTTTATATTTCCTTTTAGTTTATTAGATGTTATTAATGTTACTGTATCATAGTATAAGCTGATAAACGGTACTTCTTCTCCATATATTTTTAACATCTTTGATAGTTCTATTTTATTTTCCTCTTCACTTTCATTTGAGTTTATATTTTTTAAAATTTTTGTTATTTCGTTGTTTTTATAATTATTTATATTTTCGTCATCAAAATAATTTTCTAATGCTGTAGAAAATGAGTATGTACTTCCTGTTAAAGCAATTTCATAATTTCCATTATTCAATTTTTCTTTATATTTTTTATTTTCTTCTTTAAGTATATCTACCATTATTCCTTCTTTTTCTAATTCTTCTTTTATTTTCTCACATACTTTAATTCTATTTTCATTTTCTTTATTTACTAATATTTTTACCCTTAGTATTTCTTTTCCTTTTATCCATTTATTATTGCTATATTTCCATCCAGCTTCTTCTAATATTTTTTTTGCTTTTTCTGTATCAACTTCCGTTTTAAATGAGTTTTTACTGTATATGTAACTTCCAAAATCTAATGGGAATTCTGCTTTTACATACTTATCATCATACACCTCTTTTATTATTTCGTCTTTATTAATTATGTATGATAATGCCTGTCTAATTTTATTATCTTTTAAAATCTTATTATTGCAATTTATTGCTATATAGTCATAATTTCTCCCTATATATTTTATTTGACTACATTGACTATCTTTTAAGTATTTGTCTATATTATTTAAACTTGATGTCATTATATCTATATCATCCATTTTTATTGCATCAATTTCTTCTTTTACATTATCATATTTTTTTATTTTTATTGTATCTAGTTTTAATTGTTCATCTCTCCACCAATTGGTATTCTTTTTTAATATTATTTCTTTGTTTTCTTCATTTGATATATAATATTTTCCTGTTCCAACTGGATTTATATTCTTATTGTCTGAATTAAAATTATCTTCATTATAATATTTACTAGACATTATAGGAAATATTAGATTATATTCAAAATCACTGCTTTCACTAGACACTGTTATTTTTATTGTATTTTCATCTATCTTTTTTATATTTTTAATATTTTGTACATTTGCATAGTATACTGATTTATTTTTTAGTTTTTTTATGATATTCACTGTAAAAATAACATCTTCTGCATCAAACTCTTTTCCATCTTGCCATTTTACATCATTTTGTAATTTTAATATGTAATTATTTTTATCAAGCTGTGTCCATTCTTTTGCCAAACATGGTTTTAGTTTATAGTCTTCTGTTAAATCTATTAATGGCTCAAAAATTAATCTAGATACATTTTGTATATTTGTATTTTCACTTATTATTGGATTTACCGTATCAAAATTTATTATTCCAACTCTTAGGTCATAAGATATTATTTTTTCTTTTATTGCTAGTTCTATATTATCCTGCTTTTTTATTTTTCTAATTGCTATATTATAAATAACATAAATTAATAATATTATTATGATTATAACAGATATAATTATAGTTTTTTTATTTTTCATTTGTTCTCTCCTTATTATCAAAAAAGAGTTCGAGAATAAATTTCCCCAACTCCCTTATTAATTTATATAGATTTTTATAATCTAGACTCAACTATAATTTTTATACCTGTTCTATCTTCACCTTCTACTTCTACCTCGGCGAATGCTGGTACGCAAACTAAATCAACTCCTGATGGTGCTACAAATCCTCTTGCTATAGCTACAGCTTTTATTGCTTGGTTTAGTGCTCCTGCTCCTATTGCTTGCATCTCTGCTTTGTTTGACTCCTTCACTAGTCCTGCAATTGCTCCTGCTACAGAATTTGGGTTTGATTTTGCTGAAATTTTTAAAACTTCCATTTTTTTCCTCCTAAATATAAATTTTGTGAACAGTTATATTTATATTATATTTACTAATTATTGTCTAGTAGAAATTGGAAAAATTTAGAAATTTCGTATACTATTATTGCGTATTTTTCGCGTTTTTTTACATGTTTTTTCTTATTATGTTTTGAATTCGACCAGTTTCGTCATCGATTTCAAATATGCATCCATTAAATTTAGATTCACCTTCTGCTATTCTATATTTTTCTGGCAATGTTGTTACAAATCTTTTTATAGATGCTTTTTTATCCATTCCTATTACAGAGTCTTTTGGACCTGTCATTCCTAAATCTGATATATATCCCATTCCTGATTTTGTTATTTCTTCATCAGCTGTTTGTACATGTGTATGTGTTCCAAATATAATGTTTACTCTTCCTTCTAGATATTCTCTCATTGCTATTTTTTCTGCTGTTGCTTCTGCATGAAAATCCAATATTATATAGTCTACTTCATTTCTTACTTTATTTATAATATTATCTGCTTCTAAAAATGGATTCTCTGTTAAAATTCCCATATTGGTTCTTCCCAACAAATTCATTACTGCTATTTTTTTGTTTTTGCATTTGTAAATGCTATATCCTTTACCAACAACTCCTTTAGGGTAGTTAGCTGGTCTTATTATTTTTTCATTGTCTATGAAGTTAAAAATATCTTTTTTAGACCAAGTATGATTTCCTAATGTAACAACATCTGCTCCTGCTTGGATTATTTGGTTAAATAGCTTTTCTGTTATTCCCATTCCTCCTGCCACATTTTCACCATTTACAATTATAAAATCTATTTTTTCTTGTTGTTTTAAGTTTGGCAATATTTCTTTTAATTTTCTTAAACCGTTTTCTCCAACAATGTCTCCCACTGCTAATATTTTCATATACATTTTCCTTTCATATCATTTTACCTATTTATGATACTATATTTTTATTCTTTTTGCAAATTGTGATTTGTGTGATTATTATTTATTTGATTTTGATGTTTCTTTATGCTATAATTAATGTAATGCTTATGGGTTAATATGCCTATAGTAAATAATACTTCAAGGGAGGATTTTATAATGACTTTTGAGTTTATTCTCAATCTTATAGATTCCAATTACTCAAAGAATTCGCCATTGGCGAATAAAAAGGTCTTCATTTACGATAGTAAAAATCGGTTAATGGAAGACTTCACATTCTATGATGGATATTCCATCACTGAAGAATCTAAAACTGTTCTTAAAAAGTTTTGCGAATCCCAAAAATCTGAATCTCTTAGATTTTTTGTAGTTCGTCTCTATGAAGATTCTATCTGTATTTATGATGAATTTAGAGGATTTATTATTAAACTTGATAGAGCATCTTAGAATAAAACACACTATACTCTAAAGTATAGTGTGTTTTATTTTATTTAGCATATTCAATTGCTCTTGATTCTCTTATTACATTTACTTTTATTTGTCCAGGATATTCCATATCTGATTCCACTTTTTTAGCGATATCTCTTGCTAATACTGTCATTTCAGCATCTGATACTTTCTCTGGCTTTACTATAATTCTTACTTCACGTCCAGCTTGTATAGCAAATGATTTATCAACACTTTCAAAAGAATTTGCTATCTCTTCAAGATTTTGTAATCTCTTAATGTATGCTTCTAATGTTTCTCTCCTTGCTCCAGGTCTTGATGCAGATATTGCATCAGCAGCTTGTACTAAAACAGCTTCTAATGTTTTTGGTTCTACATCCCCATGATGTGCTTCTACTGCATTTATTACTAATTCATTTTCTTTATATTTTCTTAATACTTCTACACCAAGTTCTACGTGTGTTCCTTCCATATCATGATCTAGTGCTTTTCCTATATCATGTAATAAGCCAGCACGTCTTGCTCTAGTAGAGTCTAGCCCTAATTCTTCTGCCATTATTCTTGCTAAGTTTGAAACTTCTATAGAATGATTCAATACATTTTGTCCATAACTTGTTCTGTATTTTAGTTTTCCTATTAATCTAACTATGTCTGGATTAAGTCCCATAACACCTGTTTCTAATGTTGCTCTTTCACCTTCTGATTTAATTGTTGCTTCTATTTCTTCTTTTGCTTTTTCTACCATTTCTTCAATTTTGGCTGGATGTATTCTTCCATCATCAATTAATTTTTCTAGAGCTAATTTGGCAACCTCTCTTCTTAATGGGTCAAATCCTGAAATTATTACAGCATCTGGTGTATCATCTATTATTAAATCTATACCTGTTAATGTTTCTAATGCTTTAATATTTCTACCTTCTCTACCTATGATTCTACCTTTCATATCATCATTTGGTAAATTTACTATTGAAACTGTAGTTTCAGAAGTGTGGTCTGCAGCGCATTTTTGTATTGCGTAACTTAATATTTCTTTTGCATTTTTGTTTGCATCTTCTTTTGCTTTAGTTTCAACTTCTTTTATTAATATTGCTTTTTCATTTGTCAATTGTTTTTCTAATTCTGATAACAATTGTTTTTTTGCTTCTTCTGATGATAATCCTGAAATTCTTTGTAATTCTTGCATTTGTCTGTTAAATATTTCTTGTATATCATCCTTTTTTTTATCTAATTCTTTTTCTTCTTTTTCTAGTTCTCTTTCTTTACGTTCAAACATTTCAGAACGTTTTTCTAGATTTTCCTCTTTTTGAATTAATCTTCTTTCCTGACTTTGTACTTCGCCTCTTCTTTCTCTAATCTCTTTATCTAGTTCATCTCTAGATTTCATTATCTCTTCTTTTGCTTTAAATATCTCTTCTTTTTTTATGTTTTCTGCTTCTCTATTTGCATTTTCTAATAATCTTTTTGCTTCGCTTTCAGCACTTGAAATTTTTGATTCTGCTGCTTTTTTTCTTATTAATACACCTACTGGTATAAAAATAATACCTGAGATTAGAATAGTGGCGATAATGATTACAATATTCATAATATTATCCCTCTTTTCTATTTAATTTTCAATGTTCCATAATATACAATTTATAATCTCTATATTAAATTTTTATATTAAAGAATCTTTTTTATTTACCTTTCTATTTTACATTTATTATTGTAAACTGTCAAGTAGTTTTACATTGATTTCACAATAAGAAAACAAAAGCGGAATAAATTCCGCTTTTTATTTTATATATACTGGTGTTCCTATTGCAACTATATTGTATAATTGTTTTACTTTATTATATGGCATATTTACACATCCATGGCTTCCTGCTGTTTTATATATCTTTCCACCAAAGTTACTTCTCCATGATGCATCATGAAATCCAAAAGATGCTCCTTTAAAAGCTATCCAATAATTAACAAAACTTTCATAATCTTTTCCCTTTAATATTATATTTGTTGCTTTGTTTAATACTTTAAAGTTTCCTGTTGGTGTTTTACTATCTTTTCCTGTAACTATACTAGATGATAAAACTACTTTATCATATTCATAATATGTTAGAGTTTGTTTTGCAATTGATACTACTATATGTGGATTTTTCTTTTTCTTAACATTTACTGTTATTGAATTTTTAGCTTCATTTCCATTTGAATCTTCTACTGAATAATTTACTGTGTATGTTCCCGCCTTTGATATATCTACATTTGATTCCACTTTTACTTTTGATGTTATATCGCCATCATAGTTATCTATCGCCTTACATGTTGGAACAGTAAATTTGTCTCCTATGTATATTGTTTGTTCCTTTTCTCCATCTATAGTTATTTCCGGTGCTGTTGTATCTTTTACTATTACATTTCTTGATACTGTTTTATCTATATGTAAAATTTTATTTGTTAAGTTATATTGTACAGTGTAATTTCCAGTTTTCTTTTCATTTACATTTGATGTAATTTTCACTTTGTTACTTACATCTTTATTGTTGCATTTTGCTATAACGCCTTCTTCTGTATATTTGGTTCCTGCCTCCAACTCTATTGTTTCTTTTCCTGAAAGCTTTATTTCCGTTGTATAATCTGCTCCTTTAATACATATTAAATAACATGCTAATGCTATACACACTATTGAAACTATTACAATAGTTATTATTACTGGTATATCATTCTTCTTTTTGCTTTCTATTTTTACTTCTGAAGTAATTTTTTCTTTTTCTTCAGTTACTTTTTCTTTTACTTGTTCTTTCATTTTTTATCCCTATCTCATATTTTTACTTACCAATTATACCATAACACTATTTAGTGTCAATGAATTTTGTTATTTTTTGTAAAAATTTGAAATAAAAAAAGAAATCTTTTTCAAGATTTCTTTTATCCAAATATTCCTTTTTTCTTTACGGGTGGTTGTTCATTCATTGTCTTTGCTAATTTCTCCATTAATTCTCTTTGTTCTTTTGTTAATCTTTTTGGTGTTCTTACAACTACTGTAAATATAAAGTCTCCAGCATAACCACTATTAGGATTTTTAAATCCTTTTCCTTTTATTCTAAATTTAGTGTCTGTTTGTGTTCCTTCTGGTATTTTGCATTTTTCTTTTGTGCCATCTACCATTGGTATTTCAAGATTTGCTCCTAATGTTGCTTGTGTTATTGTTACTGGAATATCGCAGTACACATTGTTTTGTTTTCTTGTATATATACTATGTCTTTTTACATGTACAGTTATAAATAAATCTCCTTTTTCTCCACCTTTATTTCCTGCTGCACCTTCGCCTCTTAAGATAACTGTTTGATTATCGTCTATTCCTGCTGGAATTTTTACTTTTATTTTTGTTGATTTTTTTACTTTTCCTTTTCCTCTACATGTTTCGCATGGTTCTTTTATTACTTTTCCTTCTCCATGACAATTAGGACATGTTCTAGTTGTTTGCATTTGTCCTAATATTGTTGTTTGTGTTTGACTTATTTGTCCTGTTCCATTACACATAGAACAATTCTCTACTTTTGTTCCAGGTTTAGCACCAGTTCCATGACATGTATTACAAGTTTCTTCTCTATTAAAACTGATTTCTTTTTCTACACCTAAAAATGCCTCTTCAAATGTAATTTCTATATCATAACGTAAACTTGCTCCTTTAGAAGGTCCTGATTTTGCTCTTGATGTTCTTCCATTTCCAGCAAAACCTCCTCCAAAGAATGATGAGAATATGTCTCCTAAATCTCCAAAGTCTCCCATATTAAATCCGTCAAATCCTTGTGAATAAAATCCACTTCCACCAGCTCCTCCGAATCCTTGTGGTCCGTCTGGTCCAAATTGATCATACATTCTTCTTTTTTCTGGATTTGATAAAGTTTCATATGCTTCGTTTACTTCTTTAAATTTGGCTTCTGCTTCTTTTTTATTATCTGGATTTGCATCTGGATGATATTTTTTTGCAAGTTTTCTGTATGCTTTTTTTAATTCATCATCTGTTGCATTTTTATTTACTCCTAAAACTTCATAAAAATCTCTTTTATCAGCCATTTTATTCCTCCACAAATATTTTATTCATATTTTCTCTTGTTATCTTCTACAAAATTTCTATTCATATTAGTATTATGTTTTTCTATGTAAGCTTTTGATAGCTCTTCTGGTGAAATTCCTAATCTAATTAGTACTTCTATATAATACATTAGAACATCAGATATTTCTTCTACAAATCTTTCTCTTACATGTCCTTCTTGCATTATAGTATCTATACCCTTTTTCTTTATAATAGATATACATTCTCCCATTTCTTCAACCATATATAATAAATGATTTTTAGCATCTTCAGGATAATATTCTCCCCATCTTTCTTTATTTATTTCGTGCAATTCTTTTTGCATTTTTATCATTTCTGATATATTTAAATCTTTGTTTTCCATTTTATTCCTCCAATAATATGTTAGAGGTTTGATGTTAGAAATTAAATTCTATGGTAATTCTTCGAAGTAATTACTATATATTCCAACTTCTAACTTCTAACCTCTAATTATTATCATCATTTAATTATTTATTTTCATCTTTTTTGTCGTCATCATTTTCTACATTGTATTCTGCATCATATACAGTTTCTCCATTGTTATCTGTATTTGCTTGTGCATTTTCTGCAGTTGCTCCTGTAGCTGCTCCTGCTGCATTTGCTTGTTTGTATAATTTTTCAGAAATTTCATAAAATGCTGTTGTTAATTTTTCTGTTGCTTGTTTAATGTTTTCTACATCTGTTCCTTCTAGTGCTTTTTTTACATTAGCTATTTCAGTTTCTACTTTTGCTTTTTCTTCTCCACTTATTTTATCACCTAAGTCTTTTAATGTTTTTTCACTGTTGTACACTAAGCTTTCTGCATTATTTCTTGCTTCAATTTCTTCTTTTTTCTTTTTATCTTCACTTGCATGTGCTTCAGCATCTTTTACAGCTTTTTCAATATCTTCATCAGATAAGTTTGAACTTGCTGTTATTGCTACATTTTGTTCATTTCCTGTTGCCATATCCTTTGCTGATACGTGTACTATACCGTTTGCATCTATATCAAATGTTACTTCAATTTGTGGTACTCCACGAGGTGCTGCTGGTATTCCTGTTAATTGGAATCTTCCTAATGTTTTATTGTATGCAGCCATTTCTCTTTCACCTTGTAAAACGTGAATTTCAACACTTGTTTGACCATCTGCTGCTGTTGAGAATACTTGTGATTTTTTAGTTGGTATAGTTGTGTTTCTTTCTATTAATTTTGTAAATACACCACCATATGTTTCGATACCTAATGATAATGGTGTTACGTCTAGTAATACTAAGTCTTTAACATCTCCTGATAACACACCACCTTGAATTGCTGCACCTATTGCAACACATTCATCTGGGTTTATTCCTTTATCTGGTTCTTTTCCTGTTATTCTTTTTACTAATTCTTGAACTGCTGGAACCCTTGTAGATCCACCAACTAATAATACTTTATGCAAATCACTTGCAGATATTCCAGCATCTTTTAATGCTTGATTAACTGGTCCTGAAGTTGATTCTACTAATTCTCTAATTAATTCTTCAAATTTTGATCTTGTTAATGTTACATCTAAGTGTTTTGGTCCTGTTGCATCTGCTGTGATAAATGGTAAGTTAATTTGTGTTTGTTGTACACCTGATAATTCTATTTTAGCTTTTTCTGCTGCTTCTTTTAATCTTTGCATTGCCATTTTATCTGTACTTAAGTCTATTCCATTAGATTTTTTAAATTCGTCTACTAGGTAGTCTATTATTTTTTGGTCGAAATCGTCTCCACCTAATTTATTGTTTCCGCTAGTTGCTAAAACTTCAAATACACCATCACCTATATCTAGTATAGATACATCAAATGTACCTCCACCTAAGTCATATACCATTATTTTACTATCTGTATCTTCTTTGTCCATACCATAAGCTAATGCTGCTGCTGTTGGTTCATTTATAATTCTTAATACTTCAAGTCCTGCTATTTTACCAGCATCTTTTGTTGCTTGACGTTGGCTATCACTAAAGTATGCTGGAACTGTTATAACTGCTTGGTTAACTGTTGTTCCTAAGTAGTTTTCAGCATCTGATTTTAATTTTTGTAATATCATTGCTGATATTTCTTGTGGTGTAAATTCATCACCTTCAATATTTACTTTTTTATTTGTACCCATATCTCTTTTTATAGATATTACTGTATTTTCTGGATTTGTAACAGCTTGACGTTTTGCTATTTGTCCTACTAATCTTTCTCCGTTTTTTGAGAAAGCAACAACTGATGGAGTAGTTCTATTTCCTTCAGCGTTTGGTATAACAACTGGTTCTCCTCCTTCCATAACAGCTACACATGAGTTTGTTGTACCTAAATCAATTCCTATAATTTTTCCCATAATTTAAAACTTCCTTTCTATCTAATAATTATTTTTTAACTTTTTTTAAATTTTATTTTCTTTTGTAAATTTATATAATTTAAAATTAAAAACATATTTTTTAAGAATTTACGATGTCATTATCTAATTAGCCACTACAACCATAGCATGACGTATAACTCTTTCACCAATTTTATATCCTTTTCTGAATACTTCTTTAACTTCTTTTTCTCCTAAGTTTTCATCTTGTACTGAACTTACCGCTTCATGATATTCTGGATTAAAAGTTGTTCCTACTGTTTCTATTTCTTTTACGCCCAATGAAGATAAAACATCTGTAAATTGTTTTAAAACCAATTCTACTCCTTGTTTGTATCCTTCATCTTCTGTATTACTATTTACAGCTTTTTCTAAATTATCAACTACTGGTAAGAATGATGAAACAATATCTGAAAGTAATGAATTATATAATCCTTCTCTTTCTTTAGCGCTTCTTTTCTTAAAGTTATCAAACTCTGCCATTAATCTTTTTAGTCTATCTGTAGTTTCTTCTAGTTCTGTTTTCATATTGTTTATTTCATTATCTTCTTTGCAAGTTTCTTCAGCTAATTTTTGTTCTTCATTTTTCAAATTTTCTTTTTTTTCTTCCACTTTCATTCCTTCTTTCTTTTTCAATTTTGTTTTTCATCTCCTGAAGTAAGTAATCCTCCTTGATTCATTCTTCTGTTTATATATTTCAAAGCTGCAATAACTTTTGCATAGTCCATTCTTTTTGGTCCTATTATTCCTATTGTACCTACTGATTTTCCATGTACTTTATTATTGAATGTTATAATACTGAAATCTTTTAATTCGTTATCTTTTTCATCTCCTATATAGATATGTATGTCATCATCTATACTTTCATTTAGTTTTCCTATCATTGTGTCTTTTTCATCTAACACGTTTATAAAGTTTTTTGCCATTTCAAAGTCTTTAAATTCTGGTAGTTCGAAAACCTTATTTGCCCCTTCATAATACACATCATCTTCTGCATTAATAACTTTTTTAATTTCTTCTAATATTGTTGTAATTACATCTAGACTTTCTGTCATTTCAGAAAAGATGTATTCTTCTATTGGTCTATCTATATAGTCTAATGTTTTACCTTTTAGTTTATTATTGAATAAAAATGTTAATGTTTTTACTTGTTCTTCTGTTATATCTTCATCAAATTTTATTATTGTTTCTTTTATTATTCCTGAATCTGTTAATATTATAGCCATCATTGTTTGTGTCCCTAGTAACACAAATTTTATATCTTCTATTATTTGATTATATTTGTTAGGACCTATACTTACTGTTGGATAATGGGTTATTTCTGATAATGTATTTGTAGTTATTTTAGTTAAGTCTTTCATTTGATTTACTTTTGTTTGTAATTTTGATTGTATATAAATTATCTCTTCTAGACTTAAGCTATCTTCTTTTATTAATTCATCTACATAGAATCTATACCCTTTAGCTGATGGTACTCTTCCAGCAGAAGTATGTGGTTTATCTAAATATCCTTTTTTCTCTAATTCTGCCATTTCATTTCTGACCGTTGCACTGCTACAATCTATTTGGTATTTTTCTACAATTGCTTTTGAGCTTACGGGATCAGCTGTTTGAATGTATTCTTCTATAATTGCTTGAAGAATTTCTTTTTTTCTATCATTCAACATTTTTATTTTCCTTTCTTAATGTTGATCATTTTTAGCACTCTTTTGTATTATTTGCTAACTCTTTATATATTATACAATATTTTTAGCACTTGTCAATATATTTTGCTAAAAAATAAAAATAAATTTTAAAATAAAAAAAGCGGAGTAAACTCCGCGCGGGCTGACCGAGTCGTCCGCCCCTACAAACATATATACATTTTTCTTATTATATTATTCTTATTGTATTTTTGCAATCTATTTCGTGTATCAAATTTCGACACTATTTTCTACATTAAGATTCTTTTTATTGTTAATGTTTTTCCTGTATTATTATCTATTTCAAACATGCATGCAGAAAATATGCAATTAGTATCATTAGATAGTTTTGAATCGTCTTCTAATTCTTCTTTATATCTTTTTACTTCAAAGTCTAAGTCATATCCTATTCCAGAATTTACAGGTCCACACATTCCTATATCTGATATAAATCCTTCTCCTGAATTTATTATTTTTTCATCTGCTGTCTGTATATGTGTGTGAGTTCCATATACTACTGATACTTTATCTTTTAGCATATGTGCCATTGCTGCTTTTTCGTTTCCATATTCACTATGAAAGTCTATTATTCTAATTTTTATATCTGAATTTAAGTTACTAACAATATTGTCTATAACATTAAATCCATTTAATGTTCCGCCTAATCTCTTTCCTAATACATTAGCTACAAAGATTTTATTTTGGTTTACTTCAAACACATTGTATCCTTTATCTATTGTATCTTTTGAATAGTTTACTGGTATTATTAATCTACTATCATCTATTTCATATATTCCTTTATTAGAATATGTATGATTTCCCATAGTAACTACATTTACTCCTACTGATATTAATCTTTCAAATGATTGTTTATTAATTCCTCTAGCCTCTACTATATTTTCTCCATTCGCTATTACAAATTCAATAGATTCGTTTTTTATTAATTCTGGTAATACATTTTCTACTTTCTCTAATGCTTTTTCTCCTACTATATCTCCTATCGCTAAAATTTTCATTATTCTTCTCCTATTTCATTTAATTTTCTTAAAGTTACTGCAAAAGCTATATACATAAAAGATAAGATTAGTATTAATATACAAATATTTGTTACATTAAATCCTATTAATGATACTAAATATAAAATTATATATCCTATTATTCTTGGTATATTAATCATAACCTCAAAATAATATGTATAACTTGAGTCCAAACTTTTATCTATAATATTAGGATTTATATTCTCATAATATATTGTTTCATTTGCTACTTCAAATATTGGATTAACTATTCCATTTAGCAAATTATATAACAATACTATTATTAAACTAGTACTTACTCCAAAGAACATACTATCTAAAGGTATTTTTATTATTGATAATGTTAATATTCCTGTAAGCATCATTTGAACTACCGCCATTGGTATGTACCATTTTCTTTGTTTTTCTCTAGTAATCTTATTACTAAATAAATATAATGTAATAACTCCAATAAGTGTAATTATTCCTGTTACGTTACCTAAACTACTTTCTGTTTTTAATGTCAAGAATGTTAATAATGTTATTAATGTAGAAAGAACTCCAAATGATGATAAGCCCCTAAAAAATGACCTAATACTCATTAACTTTATAACTTTTAAACTATTATGTTCTTTTAAACTTTCAAATAATTTTCTCAAATTTATTCTTTCGCAATTTATATTCTGTGCTTTTATACTAAAAGAATATAAAAATGCTATAAAAGATACCACAAATAAAAATATAAATACATATGTATAAGATTTTGCACTTATTATAAATCCAAACACTACTGGAAATACAACACCAATTATATCATTTATAATTCTATCCCATGCACAATATTTGTTTTTGTTATCCTTATTAGTTAACGCACTAGTGATTAATGGTTGTGGGTAATAATATAGAGCATTAACAAAACTAGTAAACATTGCAAAAGGTATTATGTATTTACTTATATTTTCTCCCAATAAAATTAAAATTGCACATTCTATCAATGAGAAAAATATTCCTGTCCTTAAGATATTTAATAATGTTACTTTTCTAAATTTATTAATTAGGTTAAAAAATATCATATTAAAAATACAATGAACTATATAATATAGGCATACATTTGTAACATTTCCAGAGTCTATTTTTAATAGGTATATTCCTAAAAAAGTATCTATAAATATTTTTATAAATTTCTTGTGTGAATTTACTGCTAAAAATTTTTTCCAATCATTATTATTTATATTTTCCATTTTTTAATTTTTCCTTTTATTCGACATTCGTGTTTGCATTATAACATAGTACTTATAGGTAAGCAAGAATATTATTCTATTATATCCATTGCGTTATCTTGCGCAATTCCATTTAAATTATAATATGATGATGGTATGTTTCCTACAATTATATTTTCTGCTATTATAAATTGATTATTTATTTTTTCATTTATTGTGTTAAATGGTGTTAATATGCTTATTTCACATTGTATTTCTAAATATAATCTATGTAGTGTTTGATTTACTCCTTTTTCTATAAATTCACTTTTCACTTCTGTTGTTACATTTCCTATTGTAGATATTCTTATCGGTATTTTAGGACCTCTTCCTGATAATATACTAACACCTGTAAAACTTCCTAAGTTAATGTGTATATCTTCATCTTCTGTTTCATTTATTTCTTGTTGTATTTTTTCCGTAATATCTGATATCACATTATTTATATTTATCATATTTGCTTCTAACATTTTTATGTTTTTATTTGTATCTGTATGTATTGTCATGAAATCTGTGTATTTATATCCCTGTAGTGTTTTTGTCGTTTGTTGATTGCAAATTATTGTTGCTATATTCTGTGCTTTATCAATGCATAATCTATTAAATACTGGTGTTACAGCTCTTATTATAATTGCAACTGTAATGAAGGCTATTATAAGTATAAATATCATTTTGTTTAATTTATTATTTTTATCAAAGTTTCTTTTATTATTAAAGATATATAATTTAGGTAGCTTTATTCTTGGTCTTGAATATAACAATGCCACAAAACACACCTTCTATCATTATAATTTAAAGGATAGACTTAAAGTCTACCCTTTATTATATTTTATGCACTAATTCCAATTTTGTTATTTTTATAACGTTGTATATATAATTTATCTCCTACCTTTATGTTATCATTTTCTAAATTATTTAGTTCCATTATATTTGATACTGTTGTTTTGTATCTTTTTGCTATTTTCCAAAGTGTATCATCTGGTTTTACTAAGTAAATTACCATACTATAATTTTGAACATTTCTATTTTCTAATAGTTTTATTTCATCTATTATATTTATATCTGCTGAGTCTGACATTTCTAAAGAGAATTGTATATTTACTTTGCATTCGATCATTCCATCTGATAACACTACAAAGTTATCCCCTACACATTCAGTTTGTACTGTTACTCTTTTTTCTGAATTTATACACTCATCTTCCATTTCATAATTGAATGGTAATTTATATTTCTTTGCTTCTATTCCAGTTGTTGTACTTGATGCAAATATAAAGTTCAAGTTCAATTCTCCTTCAAATACAATTCTTCCATTTAGTATATTTGTATTATTTATTACTGGATTTATCTCAACATCATAAATTTGATTATTTGAAATTTCTGGTACTGATATTTTTTCCGATATATCACACATACTTTTTTTATTAATTTTATTTGTTTCTGTTAATACTGGTTTTGTTGTAAATTCAATATCATCTTCAACAGAATACATATCTTGTATTAATTCTATATCTGATGTACCATATGCCATACATGAAATTCCTACTTCTATTTCTACATATATTGAATGGTTTTCGTCATTATTAGGCTTAATTAACATATTTTTTATTTCATAGTTTGTATTTATTATATTTTCTTCTGAAACATCTGAAATATCTATAAATCCCATTATTGGAATGTTTGAATTTATTATTTTAATTTCATTACTTTCTGTTAAATACATTATTTTTGTTGCTGCATCTGCTTTTACTAACACTTTATTATAACTTGTTTTTTCTTCTTTATTTACAATATTAACTTCTGCTTTTAGTACTTCTGCTAAATTTTCCCCACATGCTATAGTATCCTTTGCAATTGTTTTTGTTGTTCCTTTTCCAACTAAAGTATTTATTGTCATTTTTGAATTTAGTGTTTGTACGTTTTCTACATTATTAATTTCTTTTAATACCTCAATGCTTTGATTTAAAAATAATTGTATGCTTATTTCTACTTCTACTTTTATATTAATTTTTCTTCCATTTAGTACATTACATTCTATATTTTTTATTTGCATATTATCCATTATGTCCATATCTTGTTTGCATTCGTCCATATCTACCATCTGTGTAAAATCTAATATGGTATTTAATCCTCTTGTAATATCTGTTTCAGAATCCGCTAAATATATTAAGTATACATTTATTCCGCCATCATATCTTACTCTTCCGTCTAGTACTTCTTTTTTATATATACATATATTTCCTACACTGTCTATTGTACTTAATATATCTGGCTTCACATCTGGAACTATCATGTCTCCTTCTATTGTTACAGTTTTTGTTTTTGTACCAATTAGTTTATTAATAGTTAAAGATTGTTTACTAACATCTACTTCCATTAAAATAACCTCCTCAATATCTCATAAATATATAGTAAATTATATTAACAAGCTATAAAAAAATTCCTAAATTCTAAATTTTATTTCATTCACTAAAATTCATTTTTCGACATAATATACTATAAGCTAGAATATTATGGAGTGATATACTATGGAAAAAATAAAAAAGGGAGATATTGTAGCTAGAAAATCATATGGTTGTGATATATTATTTTTTGTAGATAAAATAATATTTAGTACAAATGGTTCTGCAATTGCTATATTAAAAGGAATTACTGTCAGAATAATTGCAGATGCATGTTTAGATGATTTGTTATTTATTGATAAAGATTTAATAGATGTTAATATAAAAAATTTAGATTCTAAAATTGAAGATAGAATATTTGATACTAGCTTATTAAAAACTAGATATCGTATAAATAATAATACTGGTAAAATTCTTCATTTAGATGGTGATAGAAGATACTCTGAAAAATCAAATAGATATTATAGAAGATCAGGATTAACTGCTATTGTGAGGAACATCCCAGAATTTAGACAACCACAAATGATTAGAGAGCTATTAAGAAAATATAAACCTGATATACTTATTATTACAGGCCATGATGGAATGATAAAGTCAGGTATCAATTATGCTGATATAAATAACTACAGGAATTCAAAATATTTTATTCAATCTGTTATTGAAGCAAGGAAACTCATTCCCTCTAGCAATGACCTTTCTATATTTGCTGGAGCTTGTCAAAGTTTCTTTGAAGCAATAATGTCTTCAGGTGCAAACTTTGCTTCTTCTCCTGGTAGAATATTAATAGATTTTATGGATCCTCTTATTGTAGCCGAAAAAATAGCCATAACACCAAGAAATAAATTCATTACCATAAATGATATTCTAGCAGATTTAAGAGATGGAAAAAAGAGTATAGATGGCATTGGTTCTATGGGAAAAAAATCTTTGTAATAATTTTGTAATATTTTTGTAACACAAATGTTAAATTCAAGAATAAATGGCGTAAAACGCACTAATATACAGTATTTTACAGTTTTGTGTCGCATAATGTTATTTTGACTTTTTATGTTGATAATGATATAATCCATTTATCTTAATAAAGTAGGTGGTTAAATGATATTACCAAATGATATTACAAACTTAAAAACAGATATTACAGACAAAATAGGACAAAAGATAATAGTTAAAGGTACGCTTGGAAGAAGTAGATTTTTTGAGAAAGAGGCTACAATAGAAAAAACCTATCCTAATTTATTCGTTGTAAAATATGATGATGAAGAAAGAAATGTTACTTACAGCTACAAAGATGTTTTAACTAGAACTGTTGAAGTAAATGTATTTGATGGAGAAGGTTATAGTCCTTTAATTCCACCACTTGTGGATGTAAAGAAACAAAAAAATTTATAAATATTAAAAGAAATAAAGCAATGCTTTATTTCTTTTTTTTCTCATTTTCATATTTAAGTTTTGTAGCTAATCCTCCTCTTATATGTCTTTCAGCTTTATTTTCATTTAGTACTTCTCTTACTTCTTTTGCTAAAGCCCCATTAATCTTTTGCAATCTTTCACTCACATCTTTGTGTACAGTACTTTTAGAAATCCCAAATTTTTTAGCAGCTCCTCTTACAGTATCTTTTGATTCTATTATATAATGTGCTAAGGCAATTGCACGTTCATCTATTAAATTATTGTACATAATAAAGCCCCCATACGAATACATTTGTTTAATTCTATTCGCATAGGGGTTGTATTATGATTTTTATTTTTTACCTATCTCATTATTAATATATTCTGAAAGTAGTATATAAGAAAAGGCATGCAACGCATGCCTTTTCTTTTTTTAGTTATTGATTGATTACAAGCCAAGCTGGTCCTTTAAAACTCATGCTATCATCATCACATGTAAATGATATGTCAGCTACTGAACCATAATGCTTTCTTACATTTTGTGTTATCCAATGCCCCGGCGAATTAATATTAGTGGATGCTATCATTTGTCCTACCTTACCAATATTTTTCATAATTCTCATGGTATTTTCAGAAAGAATTATATTTTTATTTTTACATTCAAAAATTACTCTTTCACAGAAAAGTTCCGAGTCTAGAACTAATTTTATTGCATCTTCCAAGCTATAGTCATAATTGACCTCGATTGTTTCTTTTATAAAGAAAACCAAAAGACTATAGTACTGATATTCTGTACCAATACCCCATTGTCTACCATCAAATTTTCTCAGCCTTTTTACCATCTTCGCCCACCAATTGAATGACTTATTCTGTTCATACCAGTTATAACTCTGAAACATAATACACCCAACATCAAGCGTTGGATATAATGTAGGTACTGAAAACGCCCCTACATTTGCTTCACTAACTTCCTTGACTGCATCAAGAAAGCTTTGAATCACTGGATTATCAGTCTTGAAATCAAGTATGAAATCAAAAAATCCTTCAGCACTTGGGTCAATTGTAACTAAACAATCCTCATCAATAACTTTTTTCCGTTCTTTACCATATTGACCAAATCCGATCATAATGATACCTCCTTATAATGTTTTAACGGATTTATACAACTAATGTACCTAAAGAGTATATCATATTTTATGTTAATATTCAACTTATATATACCATTATGCAATTTTATTAATATTTTTCGACATTTTAGTACATTTTTTATGATTTTTATATATTATCTTTTCTTATTGTTTCTATTATATTTTGTTTATTAATTTTTGATAATGAATAGTGCATTATAGAAGAAATTAATACAAATACTGCTACCACTGATATTATTACCCCATTTGTTGGGAATAAAAATCCTGTTTCTGCTCCTTCACAAAATGCCTTATATATTGCATAAGATAATCCTACTCCTATTGGTAATCCTATTAATAATGCCTTTGTTCCATAGAATATACTTTCTAATCTTATCATTTTATTAAATTCTTTTTTAGTCATCCCTATTGATTTTAAGTTTGCAAATTCTTTGCTTCTTAGATTCATATTTGTTGTTATTGTATTAAATATGTTTGTTATTCCTATTAATGATATTACTGTTATAAATCCATATAAGAATATTGCTATTACTGTCCATATAGCCTTTTCTTGTCTCGCTGTTGCATTGTAATTTGTTATTGATAAATCTTTATATGATACTTTTACATCTTCTTCTAATTTATCTGGATCTTGTGCATCTATATACATACTTATTCCTCTATTCATTGTGTCTTTTGCGTTTTTATCTATCCATTCATCACTTACAATTAAAACCCCACTATCTGCATAAAGATTTTCTACTCCAATTGGTCTTTTATCTGTTTTCTTTATTATTTCAAGTTGCATTTTTTTATTATTTTCACCATTTGTACCATTCATTTTTTCCCCAGTTTTGTAGTTATATATGTTGAATTGTTGATATTTTTTACCTTCTGTATCATATATTTTTATATCATCAACTAATATTACCTTGTCTTTTGCTTCTTCATATGTTAATCCTAATTCTTTTATGTATCTTTTATATTCGTTTTCTCCTAATGCAATAATTGTGATTTCTTCTTCTGTTGATGATGAATCATATACATATTCTTTGCCTTTTTCAGAATATTTTAATTCACTTGTGTTCATTTTTAAATTAGTTGTTCTATGGATAGCATATCTGTTTATTCCATCTAAGTTAGCTATTTCTTTTAACTTTTCTATATCTTTTAGTGAACTTGTTGTTATTTCAATATTATAATTTCTTTGATTATAATAAATTGATGATACTTTAAATACATATGTCATAAAGCTTGACATAGAAATAAATATTGCTACACTTACTACTATTGATATTACTGTTGTTCTGTATTTTTTCTTATTTCTTTTTAGATTTTTATATGCAATATCTCCACCAACACCAAATATTTTTTTTATTAACTTTGGTGATTTTATCTTTTTAGATTTTATTTTTATATCTTCATTACTTCTAATTGCTTCTATTGGTGAAACTTTTGCTGCTCTTTTTGCAGATTTTTTTGCTGATAAAAATACTGTTATTGCAGATAATAGAATCGCAATCAATATGATAACACATGGCATTGAGAATACAAATTCTATTCCATTTAGTGAATCCTTTAATAAAATTCCAACTACTTTTAGTATTATGAATACAGCCAAAATTCCACATAGTAGTCCTAATGGTATTCCAATTACTGATAATATCAATGCTTCATAAAATACATTTTTTCTTATTTGCTTTGGTGTTGCTCCAATCGAAGCAAGCATACCATATTGTTTCATTTTTTCTGTTATTGATATTGCAAAACTGTTTCTTATACAGAAAACACTAGTAACTATTATTATTCCTATAACTATTATTGATAATATATATATCATACTTAAATTTGATTCACTAACATCTAATGCTTCATACATTAAAACTCCAGTATTTTCTAAAATTTGATATCTGGCTTTTTCTGCTTGTTGTATTTCTTCTTCAGTTACATCTGATTTTGATAATTTTTCAGATAGTCCTCTTGGTAATCCTAAGATATCATCATTTACTTGATACTTGTTTTTTAATCCTTCCTTTGTAAATCTAGCATATATATTGGCATTTCCTTCTATATTATTTGAATCTAAGTATGTAATTATAGTATATCCCGGTGCACTGTATGGTTCTATATTCCAATTTGGTCTCTCTATTTTTCCAACTATTTCATATGTCTTTGTAAATTTTTTTTCTAGTTTTTCAATGCCTTTTGAATATTGGATACTTTGCTCTTCTTTTTCTCCATCAACTAATCTATCTGATATATCTAATTCTACTTTATCGCCTATGTTGTATTCTACTTTTCCATTTTTTTGTATATATTCTGATATTACTATTTCACTATCATTTTTTGGCATTCTACCTTCTGTTAATTTTATTGATGATTTTTCTAATGCTCTTCCATTGTATGCCATTAAATATAAATATGGTTTGTATTCATTTTGGCTATTTTGTAATTTTGCATATCCTAAATCTTGTGTAATATAATAACTTTCTACATTTCTGTTTTCTTTTATATATTTTAATTCATTTGCAGGAACATTTTTATATTCATAATGATAATCTCCATCTTCTTCTCTTGAGGCAGTTATCATTGTTTGCCTAAAACTACTTACTACACCTGCTACTGCTGTTATAAGTGCAGTTGCTAATATTATTCCAATTATTGTAACAGTAGTTCTTTTTTTGTTTAATTTAAGATTAGCAATAGTTAATTTATTTAATAAATTCATTTTTAATTTCCTTTCTATTTACTTTATGATTTTTCCGTCTTCAATACGTATAATTCTATCTGCTTGTTTTGCTATTTCTAAATTATGTGTAATCATAACTACTGTTTGATTATATTTCTTATTAGATACTTTTAATAATTCAACAATTTCGTCACTTGCTTTTGAATCTAAGTTTCCTGTTGGTTCGTCCGCTAAAACTATTGCTGGTTTTGTAATTAGTGCTCTTCCTATTGATACTCTTTGTTGTTGTCCTCCTGATAGTTCATTTGGTAAATGTTTTACTCTGTTTTCTAATCCTAGTGTTTTTAACAATTCATTTAGTGTTTGTTTTGATACTTTTCTTCCGTCTAAGTCACATGGTAATGTGATATTTTCTTCCACATTTAATATTGGTATTAAGTTATAAAATTGATATATTAATCCTACTTGTCGTCTTCTAAATATTGCTAAATTATCATCATTTAGTTCATAAATATTCTTACCTTCTATAAATACCTTGCCAGATGTAGGTCTATCTACGCCTCCTAGTAAATGCAATAATGTTGATTTTCCGCTTCCTGAACTTCCTACTATTGCAACAAATTCTCCTTGATCTATTGTGAATGACATGTCATTTACGGCAATAACCTCATTGTCTCCTTTTCCATATTTCTTAGTTAAATGCTCTACTTTTAAAATTTCCATTGTTATTCCTCCTATCTTCATTTTATATCTTACAAATATAAAGTGACTTTTAAATGACATATAAAAAAGATTTGCAAAAAATGCAAATCTTTTTATACTTTTACATATTTTATTATAAATGTTGTTCCTTTTCCCTGCTCTGTTTCTACTTGTATATATCCATTTTGCTTTTCTATTATACTTTTTGATAATGATAATCCTATTCCAAAACTATTTTCTGCAGAGTTTTTAGATTTGTAGAATCTATCAAATATATGTTTTAAATCTTCGTTACTTATTCCTTCTCCATTATCTGCTATTGATATACTCGTATACACATCATTTTCTTCTATATTGATATCTACTTCTGTATTTTCTTTTGTGTGTTCTATTGCATTTTTTATTATGTTTTGTATTGCTTCTTTATTCCAATTATAATCACCTATAAAATAGGTTTCTTTATTTGATGATATTTTAATCTTTACATTTTTTATTTCTGATATAATTTCCAAATTTGATATTATTTCTTTTATCATTTCTTTTATATTTATCTTTTCATTTTGAAATTCAATTACACCTGCGTCTAGCTTTGATAATTTTAATAATGATATTACTAGCCAATTCATTGATTCTATTTGCCTTGCTATTTCATTTATAAATTTTTCTCTTGTTATTTCATCCATATTATTGCTTTGGCTTAAGTTATCTAACATTATCAATATTGATGTTAGTGGTGTTTTTAATTGGTGTGATATATCAGATACTGAGTCTGCTAGTGCCTCTTTTTGTTTTTTCGAATTTTCCGCTTCTTCCTTTAACATAACTGTTATCTTGTATAATTCATTTTTTAGTTTGTTTAACTCATCTTCTGAACATTCATCTATATCTAATATATATTGTTTTTGAGATACTTTTTCAACATACTGTGTTAACATATCAATTTGTTTTTTTCTATTTTTTCTGTATATTTCAAATAAAAAAATAAGTGTTATTCCTGTAAGTATCACTATAATTGTTGTTCCAATAATAATCTCTTTTTCATTATTTTTTAATTGTTCTATTGCTATATCATTATCATATATACCATACTCTTTTAATAAATTTTTATCTATTTTTTTATCTTGATTATTTAGTATTTTTATTATCTCTTCCTCTTCTGCTTCTGGATATTGTTTTTTTATTTCATCTAATATCTTTGCTGTTTTATAATTTACTATTTTTTGATATTTGTTCATCTCAATCTTTTCAAATATTATCGATATTACAGCAAAACAAACAATTGTTAATATACACAATATTATTAGAAATTTTACATTTTTATTATTTTTCATTATATACCTTTCAATTCTAATTTATTCTATACCCTAATCCTCTTACTGTTTCAATTATTTTTGCATCTTTATCTCCTATTTTTTCTCTTATTCTCTTTATATATACTGTTAATGTATTGTCATTTACAAAGTTTCCTGCAATGTCCCATATATCATTTAGAATTTCTTCTCTTGTAATTAGTCTATTTTTATTCATAAATAGATTTACTAGTATCTTATATTCTAGTTTTGTAAGTACCACTTCTTTTTCATCCTTATATACTTTACAATTATCTGTATCTATTTTTATATTTCCACTTACCAAATAGTTATTTAAATTTTCTTTCCTTCTTAAAACATTATTTATTCTTGATATTAATTCTCTATTTCTAAATGGTTTTATTATATAATCATCTGCACCTAAATCAAATCCTTGTACTACATCTTTTTCTTCATCTTTTGCTGTCAAAAATATTACTGGAGTATTTTTTCTTTCTTTAATATATTTACATATATCAAATCCATTTCCATCTGGCAGAGATACATCTAGTAAGACTAAATCAAATTTTTCTTTGTCTAATATATTCAGAGTATCTCTTTTATTTTTAGTTATTGAATACTCTAATTTTTCTTCTTTAAATAAATACTCTAATCCCAATATTATTGAATTATTGTCTTCTACTAACAAAATTTTTTTCATTGTTTCCTCCGAATAATTATTGCAAATATTTAATTGATGATAATATAAAATCTGTTAATGTTATTATTGATATTATTACCAATAATATGTTTACCACAATTGTTGGCCTATTGTTAAATATTTTTTCTATTTTCTGTTTTGTTGGTAGGTATATATAATTTATAAATGCTAACCCAAATATTCCCCATATAATTGAAAACATTAAACATATTCTTCCTTTAAAATTTAAAAATTCATTTGAATAATCCCACCATTTTATTCCAAATATCAATTCAAATATTACTGATACTAAATATTCAAATACTGTAAATATTGCTGATATTAATACAAATTTTATAACATTTGATTTTGTATGTTTTGATATTAAATCATAAATTAATATTAATATAATAGCTCCGAATCCATATATAGGACATAATGGTCCATTTATAAATCCTCTATTTACAAATTTTCCTTCTATTATGTATGCATATATTATCTCACATATCCAGCCTACAAATGAGAACATAAAGAAATATAATGTTAATTTACTTAATTTACTTAATTTTTTATTTTCCATAACTATCCCCTATTTATTTTATGGTTTTTAATGCTGTTTTTGTTTCTCCTTCTTTATCCAAATGACTTAATATTAATATAATAATTCCAACAATTATTATTGGAACAATATAAACAATTATCATCATTTTCCAATTACCTTTCATGATATTTGCTCCTGCAAGTGTTGATGTTATTATTGACGGAAATCTAGCAAATGTTGAAATTGCTACAAATTTTGATGCTTTTATTGGAAGTAATCCTCCTATATATACTAATAAATCTTTTGGTGTTCCTGGTATCATAAATAATATTATTAATATGTATTCTATCTTTTTAGGATTTTTAAATAATTTACTATTTTCTATTTTATCTATTTTTTCTTTATTACAGAAATTATATATAAATTCTTTTCCATATTTTCTTACTGCAAAAAAAATTATAGTTGTTGTAATAAATACAGAAAACATTAAGAATATTGTTCCCCAAAATCCTCCATAACACATTCCAGCCAATATTTCTAATGGTTCTCCTGGTAATATTGCTAAAAATATTTGTGCAATTTCCAAACCAAATAGAATAAAGAATCCCGCTATTCCTGAGTTAGTTATTTTACTCTTAAATTCTTGTTGACCTTCTGGTGTTGATATATTTCTGATAACAGGAAATAAGTATATTATTAATCTTAAACATATTGCTAATATAATTATTGCCATTGCTATTTTTAAAAATTTTATTTTTTTATTTTTCAATATTTAGTGCTCCTATTTTTTTATTATTTTATCTCTTTTATATGACTTTTTAGTGACATTTTCTGTTTTATTTTACCATGATTTTTAATAATTAGCAATATATTCATATTATACAAAAAAAGAGTGAAATCAAATTTCACTCTTTTTTATTTTTTTAATAGTTTTCTGCTTTTATTTCGAAGAATGATCTTGGATGATTACATACTGGGCATATTGAAGGAGCTCCTTTTCCTATTACTATATGTCCGCAGTTTCTACATTGCCAAATCATTTCTCCATCTTTTGAGAATACCATTCCTGTATCTATATTTCTTAATAGTTTTCTAAATCTTTCTTCATGTTGTTTTTCTATTTCTCCAACTGATTCAAATAAGAAAGCTATATGGTCAAAACCTTCTTCTTTTGCTTCTTTAGCCATTCTGTCATACATATCTGTCCATTCTATATTTTCGCCTTCTCCTGCTGCTTGTAGGTTTGTTGTTGTTGATGGTATATCTCCACCATTTAATATTTTAAACCAAATTTTAGCATGTTCTTTTTCATTATTTGCTGTTTCTTCAAATATCGCTGCTATTTGTTCATATCCTTCTTTTCTAGCTTTTGCTGCGAAATAAGTATATTTATTTCTTGCTTGTGATTCTCCTGCAAATGCTTCCATTAAATTTTTTTCTGTTTTTGATCCTATTAAATCCATTGTTAATACCTCCCATTTTTTAACTATATTTATTTATATCAAAATTACCAATTTGTGTCAACATATTTCACAATTATTTCATAAAGATTTTTATTATTTTATCTTTTATATTACTATATGGCATATATCTAAGTGGTAAATCTATAGTAAATCTTTTTGTAATACTTCGTGTATGTGAAAATGTATCAAAACTTGCTTTTCCATGATATCCACCTGTTCCACTATAACCAACTCCACCAAATGACATATTTGAATTTGCAATATGAATTATTGTATCATTTATACATCCGCCTCCAAAGGATATATTATTTAATATTTTTCTTTGAACATGCTTATTAGTTGTAAATAAGTACAATGCTAATGGCTTTTCATATGATTTTATATACTCTATTGCTTCTTCTATATTGTCATAATCAATTATTGGTAATATAGGACCAAATATTTCTTGATTCATGACATCTGATTCTTTTTTAGGATTATCTATCAATGTAGGTTCAATTTTTAGTAATTCTTCACTGTACTTTCCACCTACAATAATATCTTGCCCATCTAATAATGTTTTTAATCTATTAAAATGCCTATTATTTATAATTTGTGGATATTCCTCATTATTAATAATATCTTCTCCTAAAAAATTATTTATATATTTTTTTATTTGCTCTATAAATTGTGTTTTTACTTTTTTATCTATTAAAACATAATCTGGTGCTATACATGTTTGTCCTGCATTTAGTAATTTTCCAAAAGCTATTCTTTTAGCAGCTAACTTTATATTACATGTTTCATCAACTATACATGGGCTCTTTCCTCCGAGTTCTAATGTTACTGGAGTTAAATTCTTTGAAGCAGATTCCATTACAATTTTTCCAACTCTTGTTCCTCCTGTATAAAAAATATAATCCACATTTTTTTCTATTAATTCTTGACTTACTTCTTTATCTCCTTGTATTACTGCTACATACTCTTTTCCAAAACAATTTTCTATTATTTTTTGAATAATGTTTGATGTATTTGGTGAAAATTCTGACGGCTTTAATATTACTGTATTTCCTGCACTTATTGCTCCAATTAGTGGTTCAATTAATAACATGAATGGATAATTCCATGGTGCTAATATTAACACTGTTCCATATGGCTCTGGTGATTTAAAACTTATTGCTGGAAAATGCACTATTGGTGTGTTAACAAATTTATTTTTTGACCATTTTTTTGTATGTTTCAAAACATAGTTTAACTCTGATAATGTCATGCCGATTTCTGTCATATAACTTTCACTATATGATTTATTTAGATCTTTTTTTAGTGCTTCTTTTATATTTTCTTCTTGTTTTATGATTTCACTTTTTAATTTTTTCAAAGCTTCTATTCTATATTTCACATTTTTAGTTTTCCCAGAATTATAGAATTCTTTTTGTTTTATTAAAATTTCATCTATTTCTTTCAATTTATCACCTTTTTTCTAATAAGCTTTTTCTAGTATATTTATGATATCTATTATATCTGCTTTTTTAGAATTTACAATAATTGCTCCATCATTTATAGATGTTTGTGCAATTTTTTCAAAATCATTCTTATTTATTTTAACATCTTTTAATCTTTTTGGTAACCCTGTTTTTTCATTTAATTTTTTTATTAAGCTTTTTACTTTTTCTATAAGTAATACTGCTCGTTCTTCTTCAGATCTATTTATACATTCTTCTGGTAGAGTATATAATGCAATTTTGGCATATTCTTCTTTCACTACATCAAAATTATATTCCATTACATATGGTAACAGTATTGATATTGCATCTCCATGAGGAACTTTACTTACTGCCCCTATAGAATGTCCTATTGCATGAACTAATCCTACCATTGAGTTTGAAAATGCTATTCCTGCCATCAATGAAGCATTTGCCATAGCTAATCTTGCTTTTTTATTTTCTCCTTTTTTTACAGCTATTTCTATGTTATCCATTATTAATTTTATTGCTGATATTGCATATGCATCACTTAGTGGGTTTTTCTGTATACATGTATATGCTTCTATGGCATGGCATAATGCGTCTATTCCTGTTGATGCTGTAGCTTTTTTAGGTAATGTCATTGTCATTTCTGAATCTAAAACTGCTACATCTGGCAATAGAAAGTATGAAATAAATTCCATTTTTAAATTCTTAATTTTATCTTCTATTACTGCAACTAATGTAACTTCCGAACCTGTACCTGAAGTTGTTGGTATAACAATAAATGGTATATGTTTTCCATAATTTAATATTTCATTTCCCATCAATTCATTAATATCTTCTTTATTTTGTGAAAGTAACATTCTTACCCCTTTTGCAGTATCAATTACAGAACCTCCTCCAACAGCTACTATACTATCACATTTTTGTTCTTTATATATCTTGGCTATCTTGTTAACCACTTTCAAGTCTGAATCTGGTGGTACTTGCGTGTATTCTGCTTTTACTTTTATTTTATTATCTGTATTAATTGCATCTTTTACTTTCTTTACTGTTCCTATTTTATTTAATATTTCATCTGATATTAATAATGGACTTTGAGAATTTAGAAATTTTAATTCTGCAGGTATATTATTTATTGCTAATTTACCTGAAAGTATTTTTGTTGCATTTTGAAATTCATAATAATCTGGTATCATATAATTCCTCCTAATAATTTACTATTACTCTTAAGTAAGTAACTAATTTTGGTATTTTTATTTTTTTTATAGTCTTTACTAATTTTTTTGCTATCACTTTTGGGAACAAATAAGTTTCCACTATGTCTATACATCTTACTAAGCTCATAGATTTTGTTATATCACCTTTTAATATAAACCTGTGTTCTGCATAAGCCTTTGATATTCCTTCTCTTGCTGTTAATACTAAAAATGCCGCGTCTAGACTCTTAAATACTATTTCTATATCACACTTATTTGCTTCTTTTATTCTTATAATTTTATCTTGTTGTTTTTTTATTATTAAACTTGGTCCATCTTCATATGTTGCTATTTTTATTATTATATTTTCATTCCATGATGCTATTTCTTTTAACACCTCTTCGTCTACTTTTTTTACAATATTTATTCCTCTATACAAAAAAAATAAAACAATTTTTGATATTGTTTCTTTTAGGTTTACTTCTAATTTTCTTTTTAATGATATATTCATTTTACACTCCTTTCGTTTTTCTAATTTTACTATTTTGTAGTTATTTTTTCTATTAGACTGACCGTTCGAGTGCATATAAAAAAATATAGATGCTACATGCACCTATATTTTTTTATTTTAATATTCTTATTGTATTTAATATTGTTATTAATGTTGTTCCAACATCTGCAAATACTGCTTGCCACATTGTTGCAACACCTAGTATACTTAATGCTAATACCAATATTTTTACTCCTATAGCAAATATTAAGTTTTGTTTTATAATTCTATTTGTTTTCTTAGAAATTTTTATTCCTTCTAATATTTTTTCCAATTCATCCGTCATTATTACTACATCAGATGCTTCTATTGCTGAGCTTGAACCAATTCCTCCCATTGATATTCCTATGTCTGCTCTAGCTAATACCGGGCTGTCATTTATTCCATCTCCAACAAATGCAATTTTTTTACCTGTTTTATTTTCTTCTAGTTCTTTTTCTAATTTCAAATATTTTTCTTGCGGTAACATTTCATATTCTACTTTATCTATTCCTACTTTTTGTGCTATATCTAAAGCTATTTCTTTTGAATCTCCTGTGAACATTTTTGTTTTTATACCAAGCTTAGATAATCCATTTATTGCTTTTTGTGCGTCTGATTTTATTTCATCTGATAATACTATTTTCCCTACTACTTTTTCATTAATTGATATATATAAGTTTGTTCCTATTTGTTTTTTAGTATCATTATATCCAACATAGCTTTCATTTCCGATTTTTACATGTTCATCTTCTATTTTATATTGTATTCCTTTACCTGAAACTTCTTTGTAATCTTCCACTTTTGTTGTATCAAGTTTTTCTTGTACCTTATTTAATATTGATTTTGCTATTGGATGATTTGAGAATGATTCTCCTAATCCAAAGTAATGCAATATATCATTTTCATTATATTCTTTATCAAATGTTTCTATTTGAGTTACACTAAATGTTCCTTTTGTTATTGTCCCTGTTTTATCAAATATGATTTCTCCTATGTCTTTAAATCCATCTAGATAATCACTTCCTTTAATTAGTATACCTCTTTTAGATGATTTACCTATTCCACTAAAATAACTAAGTGGTACTGAAATTGCTATTGAGCATGGACAAGATATAACTAGGAATGTTAATGCTTTATATAAACTTTGTGAATATGTTACTCCATCTACTATTAATGGCATAAATATAGCAACTAATATCGCTAATAAAAATACTATTGGTGTATATATCTTTGCTAATCTGCTTACCATTGTTTCTGTTTTTGCCTTTTTATCTGTCGCATTTTCTACTAAGTTTAATATTTGACTTACTGTACTGTTTTCGTATGTCTTTTCTACCCTTACTTCTATTAGTCCATCTGTGTTTATTCCACCTGATAGAACTTTATCTGCTATATTTGCATCTATTAATTTACTTTCACCAGTTAGTGCTGCATTATTTATTTTTGCTGTACCATGTATTATCTCTCCGTCTAATGGTATTTTCTCTCCAGTTTTTACTACTATTATATCTCCTATTTCTACTTTTTCTGGTGATACTTCTTTAACATCTTCTCCATATTTTAAATTTGCATATTCTGGTCTTATATCCATTAAATCTGAAATTGATTTACGTGTTTTATTTACTGCTTTTGCTTCTAGTATTTTTCCTATTTCATATAATGTAATAACCATTATTCCTTCCATTGTTTTTCCTATTAATAAGGCTCCAACAACAGATATTATTATTAGTGTATTTTCATCCAATACCTTGTTTCTAATTTGTTTAACTGCTTTTATTGCTGTTTTATATAATAAAATTATTGCTGAAACTACTGTGCAGATAATCATAACTGGATTTCCTAATTTTGAATACATTCCAAATAAATATATTAATATTCCTACTACTAGTCTTATTATATCCTTATTATTTCTTTGGACATTATTTTGTTTTTTATTTGTTGTTATTACAGTAGTATCTGGTTCTACTGCCTTTACCATTGTTTTTATTTCTTCTTCTATACCTTCTTTTTTATCTGTTTTAAATGATAAAGTTTGTGTAGAAAAGTTAACTATTACATCTTTATAGTCTGGATTAGATGTTATTTTATCTTCTATTTTTTTTGCACAATTTGCACAATCTAAATCTTGTAATGTATATCTATAACTCTTCAATATGTTCACGTCCTTTCTTAACTATTTGTGATATGTGTTCATCATCTAAACTATAATAAACCACTTTTCCTTCTTTTCTAAATTTTACTAACTTTGATTGTTTTAATATTCTAAGTTGATGAGAAATTGCTGATTGTGTTGTTCCAACAATTACAGCTATATCACATACACAAAGTTCGTTTTCCATTAATGCATATATTATTTTCATTCTTGTAGAGTCTGCAAAGACCTTAAATAACTCTGCTATATCATATATTAAACCATCTTCTGGCATCATATTTTTTACATTCTTTACTGTATCTTCATGAATCATATTTATTTCACAGATTTCTTCCATATTTGCCTCCATTATATGAATAATTGTTCATATGTTCATTATATGCATTAATTAAATTTTTGTCAACATATTTTATAAAAAAATGCCAATATATTAATTAAAATTAATATATTGGCATAAAAATGTTTATCTTATTTTTACTCTTGATAGATCTATGTCTTCTGGATCATATTTTTCTATATAATCTAACATTGATTCTACATCTTTATATACCTTATATAAGCTTCTACAATCTTCTGTAATAAATTTTTGTTCTACACAAACTTGCATCATTTCTAGCATTTTATCAAAATATCCATTTATATTAAAAATACATATTGCTTTGTTATGTCTTCCTAATTGTTTTAATGTTAATATTTCGAAAAATTCATCAAATGTTCCTATTCCTCCTGGTGATATTATAAATGCATCTGATTTTTCTTCTAATAATCTTTTTCTTTCTCTCATTGTTTCTGTATGAATAAATTCTGTACAATGTGGGAATGAAATTTCTGCATTTGATTGTTCAAAGAATGCTGGTGATATTCCTAATATATGTCCATTTTCTGCTGCTATACCTTCTGCAACAGCTCCCATCATTCCATTACGGCCTCCACCAAATACAAGTCCTATATTTCTTTTAGCCATTTTCTTTCCTAATTTAATTCCTGCCTCTTTAAAAGAGTCATCTATTTTGCTACTTGCTGCTCCATATACACATATGTTCATATTATTCTCATCCTTTCTTTTTTGCTTTTGTTAAATACAACTATTGCATTATAACATTACCAATTATATTATGCAAGTTTTATTTTATGCTAGTATTTCTTTTACTACTTCATTTATGCTTCTTCCATCTGCCGCTGCTCCTATTTGTTCTTTTGCTACTTTCATTACTTTTCCCATGTCTTTTATTGTTGTTGCTCCAACTTCTTTTACTATTACTTCTAATTTTTCTCTTAATTCTTCTCTTGTTAATTGTTTTGGTAAATATTCAGAAAGTATTTCTATTTCTTCTTTTGCTTGTTTTACTAAGTCTTCCCTTCCACCTTTTTCAAAATCCCCTAATGAGTCATTTCTTGTTTTTACTTCTTTTGCTATTATTTCTAAGATTTTATTATCATCCACTTCTATTCCTTTATCTTTTTCTATTTGAAGTATTGCTGCTCTTACCATTTGTATTACATTTTTTCTTACAATATTTTTTTCTTTCATTGAATTTTTTAAATCTTCTAATAATTTTTCTTTTAACATATTATTCTTCCTCCCTCTATATATTAAATAAATATGTAGCCTCTAGATCCGCTTCAAATAGCATTAATGCTAATGGATATCTAGTAAACGCATTTCCTATTGTTGTATATTGTTCTTTTGGTTCTGATAGCCCCATATGCCATCTTATTGCATATTTTTCTTCTACTGTTAATTTCATATATTCTGTTATCATCATAACTGATTTTTCCCCATGTCCATATGGTATTGTATCTTCTATTGTATAATAAGGAACTTTTTCCCATACTCCTAATTCGTTTTTTGCATTTCTATAACTAACTTTATAAAAATTAACTTTACATATATCATGCAATAATGCTGCTATTTTTATAGTATCGTCTGGTATATTCATTTCTATTGGTGTGTGTTTTAATTTCTCGTTTAATATTTCATATACTTTTAAGCTATGTTCCAACAAACCTCCTTCATGGTCTCCATGGAATCTTGTACTTGCTGGTGCTGTAAAGAAGTCTGTACTTTCTTCCATAAATTTTATTAAATCCTCTATTCCTTCTCTATTAGTGCTTCTTAATAATTCTAAAAATTTTTCTTTCATCTTTTCCTCCTTATATTAGTTCTAATTTTCCTTTACATTTTCCACATCTACATTTTTTTGTAAAGTTTTTATTTAATCTTTTTCTATAGTATAATTGTCCACATTCTTTACATTTTATTTTATATTTATATTCCTCAATTTCACTATATTCTACATTACTTTTTTTGAAGTCTTCTTTTTTATTTCCTGTTCTCGTTATATTATAACCTAATTTTTCATTTATAATTTTAGCATATTTCCTAAATTCTGCTCCATGATTTGTACATTTAGGCAAACAATGTATTAATTCATGTATTATTGTATTTTTAATAATATCATCATTTAATTCCAATACCCATGAACTTATTTCTATTGTATATTTAAAATAATTTTCATAACTTACAATAAATCTTAATCCTTTTCTAGCAATTTTTTTATATTTGTTATCTGGTACTTCTGGCTTACAGCATCCATACCTTTTGTTGGCTCTTTTAGATATTTTTATTGTTATTTCTTTATCATCAAATTTTATCCATATACTATTTAGTTCATTTATACATTGTTTATATAATGTTTCTATTTTTTCCATAGCATTATAATACATCTTTAATATGATTTAGTCAAATAAAAAAACGGGGATTCCCGTTTTTTATCTTTGTTCATCATCTGTTGATGTCTTAGAAAATGTTGAGTTTACCTCTTCATAAGTATATAACTGATCATCATCTATTTCTTTTACTTGTTTCAATATGCTTTCTATCTGTTTATCAGTATACATTTTTCTTAACTCATCTATCACTCTTGTTGCTCTTTCATCACCTTTTTTATAATCTTTAAAATCTGATGATGCTCTTGTTTGAGCCACTCTATACAATACTGATACTGCCCAACTGCCGATTCTATGGTTTGATGTAAATACTATATTTTTCTTATCTTCCATCATTTCTTTTTTACTAAGATTACTATTTACCATTAAATCTTTATATTGAAAAAAATAAGTTGCATTTTCTGTTGCTAATTCATCTTCTAATTCTTTATCTTTATAAAACCTCTCTGCAATTACAACACTATTTGATTCTAGCTCTCCCCTCTCATTTGGTATTACAAAAAATTCATAATTATAAAATGCATTATTAGAATCCTCTATTTCTGCCTTAGCTTGCATTGCTCCTAACCTTTTTAACAATTCTCTTCTTGCTTCTGGATGTATTATTTCTTTTATTTTTTTATTTTTTCCATAATGATAAGTTGAATCTATCTCTTTTTCATCAATAACATTCATTTTTATTTTTTCATCTGGTATATTATATAGTGTAGGTTCTAACTTTATCTTCGCATGTTTTTCTAGAACTTCTCTTGATCTTTTTTCTATCAATTCTAAATATTTATTTGGTGGTACTATTCCTTCTTTAAACATATCAGATAAAGTTTCATCAAATATTCTTCCTTCCATATACATTTTTTCTATTGTTTCTTCACTTATATAGCCTAAAAATATATATGCTAATAGTTCTGCATATTCTGGTTTACTATCCAGTATTATTTTTTCTATTGTTTTCTGTTTTATAAATCCATTATTATACAAATCTTCAATATCTTGCATTTGTATAGTCGATTCTTGATATAGCTTTTCTATCTCACTATCTCCTGCCCATTGTGCAACAGTTGATAATGTTATAAGTCCATTATTATAGTAAAACATTAAATCTTGATTGTCTTTATCAAAGTTTTCTGCTAGTTCATAAATTAAATCTTCTGATGCTTCTTCTAATTTTTCTTTTTCTTTTTCATCTAGGTTTAGAACTTTATATAATTCTATTTGTTTATTTAATTTATTTTTTATATCTTCATTATCTTTTTCCTTTTTTGAATTGATATATAAGTTATTTATTGTTTGTAAGTTTATTTTAGAAGAAATCTTTGTTTCTTCTATGAATTCTTTAAAGAATTCTGCATTTACTTTTCCTAAATAGTATAATTCTATCACAGAATCTACTGTTATTTTATTTTCCTGATATAAATGTTTTGTTAATGTATCTGACCAATTGTTTCCTGATGTTTTTGCATGCTCTAATATCTCTTTTTCACCTAAGTTTAGTGCTACTACTCCGAATGCGTAATTTTCTTCACTTGTTTTCATAATTTGTTCAATTTCATCTTCAGTAATATTTATCATATTAATATATTTTATTTGTTCTTCTTCAAGTTCTCCTATATTTCCACCTTGTAAAATAAAATCTTTTATTTTTTCTACATCTTCTTTGCTTGTATATTCAAAAATTTCTTCATCAATTCTTCTAATTAGTGCTTCAACATCTGAATATGAATATGGAAATTCTCCTTCTGTTATTTTAGTGTCTTTATTTAAGTATTTCATTACTTGATTAACAATTACATATATAGATTTAACATCATCTTTTGAAATTTCTCCATATTTTTTTAACTCATCTTCTAATGTTTTCTCAAATCCTCTTACACTAATTAATAGTACTTTTTGTATATCTATATATTTGAGAACATCTCCTATTCCTTTTCGTATTTCTGGAATAATTGAGTTTTCTCTAATGTAATTATCAAGTTGTCTACTTTCATCATCATCATCTTGTTTTTTGCTTATTTTTTCTTTTAATTTTTCAATCTCTTTAGCACATGTTCTCTTGGTTTCATTTTCAACTTTATATTCTATTGCTCTTGCGATTTCTAAAGGCATTGCATCTTCTAAATCTTCAATTTCAAGAACTTGTAGTACATAATTCATGCCTATATTTTCTTCATCTTTAGCAGACATTGTTTCATTAATATCATCAAATATCTTTTTATTTTTCTTTTCTATATTATTTAAATTAGCATTATTTATTATTTCTTCTGATGCTATTATTTCAGTACCTACTATTTTTCCTATTTTGTTTATATTAACTCTAACTAAATATATTTTCTTTCCTTTTATTACTTGCTTTATCGAATGCATATTTTGATTACATTCTATTATTTCTTTTTCTATTGTATTACCAGAAAAATATAATTTTTTATTCTTTAAGTCATTTTTCTTAGCTTCAAGTTCCTTTAATTGTTCATTATAGTTTAACCAACTAACAAATAAAAGTTTATCAATATCAATATCTTTTTCATTTTCGAATAATATTTGATTGATATCTTCACTTCTATTTTGTATTGCTTCAGATATTTTCTTTTCTAATTCCACATTAGTACAAAATCTATTAATATCAACTAATTTAAACTTAATATTTACTTTACTTAATATTTCATTGAAATTCAAATCTTTTAATTTGCTCATATTAACTCCTTTATAAACAATACTCTTTATATTATACTATATTTTATGTTAATTGGCAAATTTATAAAATATTTTCTGATAATTGTTATACAAAAATGCAGACATCTCTGTCTGCATTTTTTACTCTATACTTTTTAAACTGTCTATCATATCTATCTTTTTTAAGCTAAAATGAATTATCTTATTTACTAAGAATGTAAATATTGATGTTATAATAATTGAATATATATAACTTATAAATGATATTTTTCTCCCAAATCTAAGCATTTCTATTTCGCATGTTGTTATTAGATATTTTGTTAATATAAATCCTAATACTAAACCTAGTGCTATTCCTAAAATTGTTAATATTATACTTTCTTTATTTATGTAATTATCTACTTCTTTGTCATAAAATCCTAATACTTTTAATGTTGCTATTTCACGCTTTCTTTCACTTATATTTACATTGGCTAGATTGTATAATACCACAAACGCTAATAATGCTGCTGATACTATTAATATAATTACAATATAATCCAATAAACTAAGCATATTTTCTACCATTGTAATTAAACTACTAACTAAGTTTATTCCAGAAACTTCCTTATATGCCACAATTTGTTTTGTTAATTCTTCTGATTCTTCATCTGATAAGTTGTTTGTATTAACTAATATCATATTTGTTTTATATTTTTCTTTCATTCCTTTTTCATACAACTCTTTTGACATATAAACATAGTGATCAACATAGTTTTCAACTATTCCATCCACTTTTAAATTGTATTCAATATCATTATTATCTGTTAATGTTACAATATCACCTTTTTTTACATTTAATATTTCTGCAACTTTATCTGTTATTATTATTCCATTTTCTGATAATTCTACTTTATTTTTTGTTTTTTTATCTATTAGATTTACAACCTTAATTATATCATCTTTGTTTTTTGGAACATTAATTTTTACATCTCTTTTTATATTATTCGATGATAATTTTCCTGTTTGCATATTTACTTCTACACTTTCTGTTATTCTATCATCTTTTTTTAATTTTTCTAGAAGCGTTTCTTCATTTTCGTCTGTATTCACTGTAACAGATATATCATATGTATTTACTCTTTCAAATTGGTTATGCACTATGTCTGTAATTGAATCTTTTAATCCAAATCCTGCTAAAATTAATGCTGTACATCCTGAAATTCCTATAATTGTCATTAAAACTCTTTTTTGGTATCTAAATAAGTTTCTGATTGTTACTTTTTTAGAAAAGCTTAATCGATTCCATAAAAATGTTATTTTTTCTAATATTACTCTTTTCCCATTTTTAGGTGCTTTAGGTCTCATCAATACTGCTGGCATATTTTTTAATTCTTTATAGCTTACAATAAATGTTGCACCACCTATACAGATAAATGCTATTACAATTCCTAATATTCCATATTCAACTTTTAATTTTGCATCAAAGCTTGGCAAATAATACAACAATGAATACATTATCCATATAATATTAGGAATTAGCTTAAGTCCTATAAACATTCCTATAGTGCCTCCTATTATGCATGCCAACATTGAATATATTATATATTTAAAAACTATTTTTAAATTTGTATAACCTAATGCCTTTAAAGTTCCAATTTCAATTCTCTCCTCTTCTACCATTCTAGTCATTGATGTTAAACTGATTAGTACTGCTATAACATAAAATAGTATTGGGAATATTTTAGATAAATTCACAATGCTAGTTACTGCTTGTGTAACATTATTATATCCTGTATTATCTTTTCTATCTAATACATACCATTTAGCAACTTTTATCTTATCTATTTCTTTTTGACTATCGTCCAATTTATTCTGTGCATCTGATATTTTATCATCAAATTCTTTTTTTGATTTTTCTAATTTTTCTTCTGATTCTTTTAATTTTTTCTCATTGCTTGAAATTGTTTTTTCCGCATTTGATATTTTATTCTGAGCTTGTTTAATCTTTTTATCTGCTTTATTCTGTTCTGTTTTTAATTTGTTTTCGCTGTCTTTTATCTTATTTTCTGCTTGTTGTAGCTCTTTTTCTGATTTTTCTATTTCATTTTTTGCATCTGTTAACTGTTTTTCAGTTTCTAACTTTTGTTTTTTTAATTGTCCAATTGTTTTATCTATTTGTGTTGTGTCTGCTCCAATATTTTGAAGATTTTCTTTTTGTTTTTCTAAATTAGATATATTATTTTCTAATTCTTTTATACCATTTTGTGCTTCTTGTTCCTTTGCATTATATTCTTTTTTGTATTTTTGTAGTTGTTCTTTTGATTCTAAAATTTTCTCTTTATTTTTATTTATTTCTTTTCTTGCATTATCAAACTTACTTTTTGCTTCTTCTTTTCTATTATTTAATTGATTTTTGCTATTCTCTATTTCTTGTTTTGCTTTTTCTAATTCTTTCTTTCCATCTTCTATTTGTTTTTCTGCTTTTGAAATTTTATCTTCGCCTTTATTTTTTTCATCTTCAAACTCTTTTTTTGCATCATTTAATTTATCTGTTGCTTCTTCTATTAATTGATTGTATCTTGCATTTTGTCTTTCCTCTTTAATTGTATTAATATTTTCTTTTGCTGTATTTATTAATTCATCATATTGTTTTGTGTCTGTTTGTATTGATTTTGCTCCTTTTACTTTTACTGCTATACTACTATAATAATCTGTGTTTATATTATCAAAAACATAAGAAATGCAATTTATACTTCCTGCACCTAACGTTGTTGTACCTTTGTCTGATGATATGTATAATGGACTTTGCATTATCCCTACTACTGTTAATTTATCATTATTAAAATTGTTTTCATCATCCTTTATAGTTAATGTATCGCCTACTTTGCATGTACCTGTATTACAAAAACGCTGATCTATTATACATTCAGAATTGTTTTCTGGCATTCTTCCTTCAACTATTACAGGTCTATTTACTTTCTCATTATAATCTATGAAATTCATTACAAATTCTTTATCTGCAATTGTAACTTCTGCATCTTTTTCTTTTATTCCATATGCTGTTTCTAATCCATCCACATTTTTTATTTGATCTATATCTTCATCTGTTAACCCTAACGTTGAAACTATACTAATATCATACATATCTGTTTCATCCAAATATTTATCTAGACTTTCTTTTATATCCGGTCCTGTTGCATATAATCCTGCAAAAAATCCAACACCAAATAATGCCATTACTAATATAGATACAAATCTTCTATGTGTATTTTTTATTTGCTTTATACTATTCTTAAATAAAACATTTTTCAAATTTTTCACCTCTTACCATTCGATGTCTTCTATTGATTTAGGATTATTATTTATTTCTATTTTTTCTGCTGTACCATTTTTAAAATGTATTATTTTATCTGCCATTGGTGCTATTGCTGTATTATGTGTAATTATTACTACTGTCATATTTTCTTTTCTACATGTATCTTGTAATAATTTTAAAATTTGCTTTCCTGTTTTATAATCCAAAGCTCCTGTTGGTTCATCACATAATAATAATTTAGGATTTTTAGCAATAGCTCTTGCTATTGCCACTCTTTGTTGTTCTCCTCCTGATAATTGAGATGGAAAATTATCTTTTCTTCCTGCTAACCCTACTTTGTCTAAGGTTTTCTCTGGATTTAATGCATCTTTACATAGTTGAGTAGCAAGTTCTACATTTTCTTTTGCTGTTAAGTTTTGAACTAAATTATAAAATTGAAATACAAAGCCTATATCTTCTCTTCTGTATTTAATCAATTCCCTATTATTTAACTTTGTAATGTTTTTGCCATCAACAAGTACATTACCAGAAGTTAGTCTATCCATTCCACCTAATATATTTAATGTAGTAGTTTTTCCAGCCCCACTTGGTCCAACTATTACAACTAATTCTCCCTTATCTATTTCAAAATTAGTATTGTCTAAGGCTTTTATTGTCACTTCTCCCATTTGGTATTTTTTTATAACATTCTCAAACTTTATATATGCCATTTTGCCCTCCATAAAATTAATATTCTTCTACCTTTACCGAAATTTTTTCTTCAGTTCCATATTTTTTTTCAATCTCTAATTTAGTAATTTGATTATCATCTTTAAATGCTAATTTGTTTAATGCATCCAAAATAATTTTTGCTATGTTATCTATATCTGGTTTTTTTGTGGGACTAATTGTATTGTTTAACATATTTTCTTCCTGTTTCTTGCTAGTATTTTTTGGCACTGAAAAATATGCAGTAATATTTATTTTTATTCTTCCTTCTAATGGATTAATCCTTCTATATTTTATAATAAAATATTGTTTTACCAGTTCTTCATATTCTTTCGTTTTTGCAGGTGTATATGCAATTGCAGTAGTTGTATTTACTCTTGGTCTACCTTTACCCGTTATCTTTCCCGGTACCTCAAATTCGTATATCATAAAAAACCTCCGTTATCTTGTGTAATGATTATAACACTTTTTTTAAGAAAAAAAAAGATTGCTTTACGCAATCTTTTCTAAGCTGGCACATTGCCATATAACTCCCTGAACATCTCTCCAATGTCTTCTAAATTATCATTTAACTTTTGGTTTAAATTCATATAATATATCATATTTTCTACACGTACTCTCTCAATTCTATGATCTATCTTTTCATTTAGATTTTCTTCTACTTTTTTTAGATTTATTTCTACTTTGTCTATTCTCTCATTTAATCTTTTTTCTACGTTATCTATTTTTTGATCTAGTTTTCCGATATCTTTTTTCATGTCTTTTTGTAATGATAATATTAAGCCTAATGTACTTTTAATTTCATCCATATTGGGAACCTCCTTTCTTTAAAAATATTAGCTCCCTTTACGGATATAATTCTAATATAGATTTTACAAAAAGTCAATGCATTTTTGACTTTTTGTTTACTTCTTCATCTTCTTTTTTCGACATTTTTCTGAAATCATTTTGTTTATTGTAGCACCTAGTAAAATACTATACATACATGCATACACCCACATCATTGCTAATACTACTGTTGTCAAACTTCCATACATAACTGAAAAACCTGTAAACACATTTACATATATGGAATAAAATACTGACACTAAAATACATGCAACAGATGCGAATATTGCTCCAGGTAGCTGATAAATCCACTTATAGTTATGTTTAGGTATAAATTTATATACTAATGTAAATACAACAAATAATAGTATTCCACTTATTAAAATCTTACTTTTTAATATTACATTGATAACTGTACTAAAGATATTAAATCTTTCTTGCAATATTAAATTTATACTATTTCCAAATACTAATAATAGAAGCATTAGTATAATTAAAATAATAAAAATAATTGTACAAACTGTTGCTCTTATTCTAAAATACATAAATTTATTTTGTTCTGTAACTTCATATGCAGCACTTAATCCTTTACACAATGCTAAAAATCCCTTTCCTGCTGACCACAATACAAACAATGCTGATATTGTTATTGTTCCAATAGATTTTGAATATACTTCTTTTATTATTCCTAACACTGCATCATTTAATAAATTACTTGGAGCTAATTTATCAATTACTTGAAATAAGCTTTGTTCATCTATTCCTATATATTTTGTAAGTGTTAATATTAACATTATAAATGGTATAAATGCCAATAATGTGAAATATGCACAATGAGCTGTATGTTCATCTATATTATTTTTATTTAATTTTTCTATTAATAACTTAGATATACTAATTATTTTTTTCATAACTTTTCTTTGCCTCTTCTAAAGCTATTGATAATTGGTCTGGGCATGATGTTGTTCTAAATCCACATGGTATTCCTTTTAGTCTTTTTATTGCTTCATCTATTTTCATTCCTTCTATTAGTCTTGATACTCCTACTGTATTTCCTGCACATCCTCCTATTATTTTTACGCTCTTGATAGTATCTCCTTCTAGTTCTATTATCATTTCTTGTGAGCATACTCCTTTTGGTTTAAATCTGTACTCCATTTTCTCTCCTCCTTTTATAACTTATTTAATACTTAATGTAACTTTATACCGGGCGGACAGAGTCGTCCGCCCCTACAATCTAATCTTGTTTTATTTAAAAATAGTAAATATTAATTATGCGCATCATAAATTTAATAAATGTTCTATTAAGATTTTAATTCCCAATCCAATTAATATAATTCCACCTGCAAGTTCTGCTTTTTTTTCATATTTGTCTCCAAATATATTTCCTATTTTTACGCCTATTACAGATATTATAAAAGTTATTATTCCTATCAAACTTACTGCTAATGTAATATTAACTTCTAGAAATGCAAATGTTATTCCTATAGCTAATGCATCTATACTAGTAGCAATAGCTAATATTAACATATCTTTTACTTTTATACTATCACTTGCTTCTTCTTTTTCTTTTGACATAGCTTCTCTTATCATATTTGCACCTATTCCAACTAGTAAAACAAAAGCTACCCAATGGTCTATACTTGTTATTGCACTTTGAAACCTAACTCCTAATAAATAACCTATTAGTGGCATTATAGCTTGAAATATTCCAAAGTATAATCCTATTATTATAGCATTTTTCCATTTCATTTTTTTCATTGCTAATCCTTTACAAATTGATACTGCAAAGGCATCCATTGCTAATCCCACACTTAATATTATTAATTCAACAAGTCCCATTTTCTTCTCCTTGTATTATAATACTTTTTTATAAAAAATTAAATATTTTTTTCTTTTTTAAAAGAGGCAGATTAAAATAATCTGTCCTCTTTTAATTTATTCTTCTTCTTTATCTTTTATGTTTTCTTCTATATTATTGTTTTTACAAGCTTTAACTTTTATTATACGTTTGTCTTCATATTCTTCAATTTTATAAGTAACTTTTGGTGTTTCTATCACTGGTTTTTCATTATCAAGTGGAATTCTTCCCATTTCTTCAATTAAATAACCTGATAAAGTATCATACTCTCCATCTGGTATTTCTACTCCTAAAATCTTTTTTAAATCATATATAGAAACATTTCCATTTATTAAAAATGTATTATCATCAATTTTTTCATAGTCTAACTCAACATCATCATATTCATCATATATATTTCCAACTAATTCTTCAATTATATCTTCCATTGTTATTATACCAGCTGTTCCGCCATATTCATCAACAACAATTGCAATTTGTTTTTTATTTTTTTGCAAATCTCTAAATAAATCATCTATTGGTTTATTCTCAGAAACAAAGTATGCATCTCTCATTATGTTTTTTACTTTTCCATCTTTTTGTTTTTTTAGGAATTTTATTATATCCTTTGTATACAAAATTCCTTTTATATCATCTATTGTTTCTTCATATACTGGTATTCTACTATATTTAAATTCATCTACTTCTTCCAGAATATCAGATATATTACTTTTTATATCTACTGCAAATATTTCTGTTCTATGTATCATTACTTCTGAAACAACTTTATCATTAAATTCAAAAACATTATTTATTAATTCTTTTTCTTCTTCCTCTATAGTACCTTTTTCTTCTCCAACATCTACCATCATTCTTATTTCTTCTTCTGTTACTGTTTCTTCATCTTCTGCTGAAACTCCAAATATTTTTGAAATTAAGTTAGTAGATGCTGTTAATAATTTAACAAATGGTGATGTTATAATTGCAATTACTCTTATAACCCCTACTGTTCCATATGCTATTTTCTCATAATTTTTCATAGCAATTCTTTTTGGCACTAATTCTCCAAATACAAGTGTAAAGTAAGATAGTATGATAGTAATTAAAACTATTGATATACTATTCCATACACCTATTCCCAATGGAATTAGATTATTTAGAATTGGTGCTAACTCTGATGCAAATGTCTCTGAAGCAAACGCACTTGATAGAAATCCTGCAAGTGTTATCCCTATTTGTATAGTTGCTAAAAATTTACTTGGTTCTTTTACCATCTTATAAATTTGTTTTGCTTTTTTATTTCCTTCTTTTGCTTCTTTTTCTATTTTCGCATCATTTAAAGATATAAAAGCTATCTCTGCTGACGCAAAATATGCATTTAATGCAATTAATACAATCAATACGATAATTTGTATCATATATTTTTATCCTTTCTATTTTAAAGCTTCGCTACATCTGTGACATATTGTTGGATTTTCTTTATCTTCTCCCACTGTAGTTGAATACATCCAACATCTTTCACATTTTTCACCTTCTGCTGGTGTTACATCAATTTTTAATTCATTTGCTTCTTTTACTTCTACGGCTGACACTATGAATACTTCTTGTAATAGTTCTTCTTTATCTTTTAAGAAATTATAATTTTCTTTATCTGCATTTATTGTTACTTTTGCATTTAATGAATGTCCTATTACTTTTTCCGCTCTGGCCATTTCTAAAGCTTTTGATGCTTCTTCTTTTATAGCTATTATTTTATTCCATTTTTCTTCAAGCTCTTTGTTTTCGTATTTTTCATTAACTTTTGGCCAATATTCTAACATTATACTTTCTGTATTTTCTCCATTTTTGTGTGGCATATACTTCCAAATCTCTTCTGCAGTATATACTGTCATTGGAGCTATAATTCTAACTAATCCACTTAATATATTATACATTGCTGTTTGAGCAGCTCTTCTTTTTGTACTTTCTTTTTTGCTTGTGTATAATCTATCTTTGATTATATCTAAGTAAAAGTTACTCATATCTACGACACAGAAAGTGTTTATTGCTTGATATGCTTTATTAAAATCATATTCGTCAAATGCTTTTGTGCAATCTTTAATTAAATGATTTAATTTAATTAATGCCCATTTATCTATTTCTTCTAATTCATCATATTTAACTGGTTCATTAACATTAAAATCACTTATATTTCCTAATATATATCTTGCTGTATTTCTTATTTTTCTATAAACTTCTGCAACTTGTTTCATTATTCCATTTGATATACTTACATCTGATTTATAGTCTGAAGATAATACCCATAGCCTTAATATATCTGCTCCATATTGTTTTATCATTGTTTGTGGAGCTATAACATTTCCTACAGATTTAGACATTTTTCTTCCTTGTTCATCTACTGTATATCCATGTGTTAACACTTCTTTATATGGTGCTTTTCCTTTTGTTGCTACAGATGTCAACAATGATGATTGGAACCACCCTCTATATTGATCACTACCTTCTAGATATAGAGTTGCTTCTGGTAAACCACGTTCTGCTAACACTGATTCATGTGTAGAACCTGAATCAAACCAAACATCCATTATATCTGTTTCTTTTTTGAAATGTGTACATCCACATTTTTCACATTTTGCTCCTTCTGGCATTAATTCTTCTTCTGTAAGGTCAAACCATGCATTTGATCCTTTTTCTTTAAATATTTTTTGTACTTTAGCTAGACTTTCATCTGTTACATATTCTTTTTCACAATCTGCACAATAGAAAATTGGTATTGGAACTCCCCAAGTACGTTGTCTTGATATACACCAGTCGTTTCTATCTTCTACCATTTTTGTGATTCTTTCTTCGCCCCATGATGGAATCCATTTTACACCTTTTATTGCTTCTAATGTTTCTTTTCTGAATCCATCTACTGAAGCAAACCATTGATTTGTTGCTCTATAAATTACTGGCTTCTTACATCTCCAACAATGTGGATATGAATGCATTAATTCTTGTTTATGTAATAATAAATTATGTTCTTCTAACCAATTTAGGATTTCTTTATCTGATTTTGCATAAAACATTCCTGCAAAAGGTCCTGCTTCTTCTGTTTGGTGTCCTTTTGCATCTACTGTTACAACTATATCTAATCCATTTTTTAATCCGCATAAATAATCTTCTTTACCATAACCAGGTGCTGTATGTACTGCTCCTGTACCAGTATCTAATTCTACTTTAACAGTATCATCACTACCCATTACGACTCTTGAAGTTCTATCTAAAAATGGATGTTTACAAAGAATTCCTTCTAATTCTTTTCCTTTAAATGTTTGTTCTATTTTGTATTCTTCTATTCCAGCTAATTCCATTACTTTTGAAACTAGTTCTTTAGCCATTATATATTTTTCATCATTTGCATTTACTATGCTATATTCAAATTCTGGATCTATTGTTATTCCCATATTTCCTGGAAGTGTCCATGGAGTTGTAGTCCATATTACAACATATGTGTTTTCTTTATCAAATAATCCTTTAGAATCTTCTACTGGAAATTTTACATATGCAGATGTATTTTTTACATCTTTGTATTCTATTTCTGCTTCTGCTAAAGCTGTTTCACAGTCTGTACACCAATAAACTGGTTTTAATCCTTTATATATATATCCTTTTTTATACATATCAGCAAAAACTCCTACTTGTTTTGCTTCCATTTGTGGTTGATATGTTATATATGGATTTTTCCAATCTGCTAATACCCCTAGTCTTTTAAACCCTTCTGTTTGTTTAGCAATATAATCTTTATTGAAGCTTTTACATGTATCTCTGAATTCACTTACTGGAATTTCGTCTCTATTTAGTCCTAGTGCTTGTATTGCTTTATTTTCAGTTGGCATTCCATGTGTATCATATCCTGGAATAAATGGTGTATAATACCCATTTAGGTTTTTATATCTTACTATTGTATCTTTTAGTACTTTATTTAATGCATGACCAATATGTATTTCTCCATTTGCATATGGTGGTCCATCATGTAAAACAAATGGTTCTTTTCCTTCATTCTTTTTTAACATTTTTTCATATAAACCTTTTTCAAATATTTCTTCTAATATTTTAGGTTCGTTTTCTGGTAAATTTCCTCTCATTGGAAATTCTGTTTTTGGTAAGTTAAGTGTTGCTCCATAATCTTTTTTTTCGCACATAATTTTTCCTCCTTTTATTTGGGTATTCCTATTATATAAAAAGCTCGCCTTATATTACTATAAGGGCGAGCTTTTTTCTCACGGTACCACCTTAATTTATATATTAATTATTTAATACATATCTTAAATATCTTTAACGCAGATTTACGACCATTTTACTATTGTTTCAAATTGGTAACCAATAAAGTGATAATAAGAATGTTTCTTCCTACCAAATTCACAGCAAATATTTGGCTCTCTTTAGGGAAATCAGACTTATCGTGTCTTTATTATCGTTTTTTAATATGTTAATATTATACTATGCTTTCCATAAATTTGCAATAGGTTTATAAAAAAAAGCCAGGTAAACTTAGGGCGGATAAAAAAATAAGGTACTTAGGATTTTCTCCTAAGTACCTTACTACTAACATATTTTCACATTAACTACCGCTCTGCATGTATTACATTCATAATTTATTGAAGAGTAGATTACTCTTGAATTATTTTGAATACTATTAAGTATGTTGCAGAATGTACTTAATGCAATATGTTTTTGCAGAGCAATTTTAACAATACCTTTTTCCTCATCCCAATAATCTCTTTCTAATGTAATTCTTGTATTAGAAGCATATTTGTTTAAACTTCTTTCAAATGCAATAATAAATTTTTCAGAATATATACTAGATTCAGGATTAATGTTAAACTCTACATATTTTACTTCAAATTTCATCTTAAGATTACCTTCTTAAAAATTATTTGATTTTACAAACCTGCCTGACCTCCTCAGGTTATGTTAATATTATAACATATTAAATTACTTTATTCAACTTTTGCCATTACTATTTTCCTTGTTTTAATCTTAAGTATCCTAGTTCCTCCCAACTGTTGTATGCCAAATTTAGTCTGAATAGTATTGTTGGCTTTGCTCCTGCTCTGTTTTTATCTACTACACACGCATAATATCTCACATCTGGATCTTTAAATTTCTTTAAATCAAAGTATTCTGTGTCTACTTCATTTAGCGAATATTCATAGTCTTGTAGTGTATCTCTATGAATTTGTTTTATTAGACATAATGTATCTAATACTTCTTTTACTGTTCCACTTACTGATAAATCATTTATTGTTAGATTTACTGGTAATGTGTCTGTTTCTTTTAATTGTAAAGTTGAACATATAAACATTCCAAAGTTTTGTGCTAAATTTGCAAGTATTGTTGTTGTTTTCTTTATTTCTGCTGCACTTCCTATGTGTTCTATATCTGTTTTTAATGTATCATAAAATACATATTCAATTTGTTCTTTATAATAATAGTTCATTATAACATTTTGTAATTCTTCATTTGTATGGTCTGTTATATTAATGAAATATATTGAATTGTTTAATTGCTTATTTACCCAGTCTGTTACAGCTATTACTTGGTTGAATTCTGTACTTTGTTCTGACAATCTCTTTACAAAAGCTTTTTGTTTTTCGCCTTCTTCTTTTAATATGAATCCATTTTCATCTACTTTTACTTTTTTAGGATCATCAGCTCTAAATTTAAATTCTAATATTTCCCCTTCTGTTTTACTAATCTTTTGTCCATGTAATTTTTGTATTTCTGGATTGTTTAGTATTGTAGTAATTAAACACAATTTCATTTTTTCTTCTGACATTTCATTTGAAATAACTAATACTTTCTTTTTATCCACAAAAGCTGTATATGCTGCTAAGTTAATTGTAAATCTACTTTTTCCTGAGTTTGATGGCATTGCATATGCCATTGTTTCTCCTTTTCTTATTCCTTTGAATACTGAATTCAATATAGGAAATGGAAGTTTTAATCCTGTTGTTAGGTTATTATCACCAAGTTTTAAAAACTCACTTAAATCCGAGTTTAGTACTGATGATTTAAATCTTTTTGTTATTATAATTTGCTCAATTGCATTTTCAACTTCTTCTACTGACATTTGCGCATATAATTTATAATTTACTATATCTGCAATTTTCTTTTGTATTGCTTCCATTGGTTCTTGCAAATAATTTTTCCTTATAACAAATAATTTCTTCAAATCAATATAAATTTTTTCCATATTATACTTTTTATCTGCTACATCCATTTTTATTTTTTGTTTATATTGATATACATCTGCATTATCTTTTGAAAAGTTAAAATCTTTTTTTGCTAACTCTGATGCATATTCTGCTCCTTCAAAGAATAATACGCTTTTATACACATTTAATAATTCTTGATTTTCAAATAAACATATATCATATAGAAAATAATATTTTGTAATATATTTAGGATGGTTTAGCAATAACCCTATATATACATATTCTAGTGTTTCATTTTGCAATTCCTTAGGGTATTTTTCTCCTTTTTCATCGCTATTTTCGTAGTTATTCTCTTCTTGATTTTCTATGATGTCTTCATCCTTCTCATTTTCTATCGATTCGTCCATATTATTATCAGAAAATAATTCATCTATCTTTTTTAGTGTTAAGTCTAGGTCTCCCTCATTTATTAGTTCTTTTATTTCTGCTATTTTTCTTTGATTTTCTAATGTTGGTTCTACTCTTGATAATAATTCATTTAATTTTCTTATTTTTTCTTGATCCATAATACATCTCCTATTAATGTTTTTTTATATTATATATTTAGTATTTAAAATTGTAAAGAAAAAAAGCAGAATAAATTCTGCTCTTTATGCTGTTTCTTCATTATTTGTTTCTATTTTTTTCTTTATAACTTTTTTAGGTTCTTCAACCTTATTCTCATTAATTATCAATTTAGGTTGTGCTCCGTTTTGTACTGTTTCCTTAGTTATAATACATTTTTCTATATTAGGATTTGATGGAATATCAAACATTATATCTCTCATTATGTCTTCAATTATAGATCTAAGCCCTCTTGCTCCAGTATTTCTTTCTATTGCTTTATCCACAATAAGTTCTAATGCTTCTTTTTCAAATTCTAATTCTACATTGTCATATTCAAACAATTTTTTATATTGTTTTACTAATGCATTTTTAGGTTCTGTAACGATTCTTATTAATGTTTCTTTATCCAATTCTCTTAATGTAGTAACTATTGGTAATCTTCCGACAAACTCTGGTATAAGTCCAAATTTTAATAAATCTTGTGGTAATATTTGTTCATATATTTTGTACTTATCTATTTCTTTAGAACTTTCTACTTTTGCTCCAAATCCTATGGATTTTTCTCCTATTCTGTCTTTGATTATTTTATCTAACCCTTCAAACGCTCCTCCACAGATAAATAATATGTTTTCTGTATTTATTTGTAAAAATTCTTGATGAGGATGTTTCCTTCCACCTTGTGGTGGTACAGATGCTGTTGTACCTTCAACAATTTTCAATAATGCTTGTTGAACACCTTCTCCACTTACATCTCTTGTTATAGATGGATTTTCAGACTTTCTTGTTATTTTATCTATTTCATCTATATATATTATTCCTTTTTCTGCTAAGGCTATATCCCCATCTGCGGCCTGAATAAGTTTTAATAAAATGTTTTCTACATCTTCTCCAACATACCCTGCTTCTGTTAATGTTGTTGCATCTGCTATTGCAAATGGAACATTTAATATTTTTGCTAATGTTTGTGCTAAAAGTGTTTTTCCACATCCTGTTGGCCCTAATAATAAAACATTACTTTTTTGTATTTCTACATCATTATTTTTTTCTTCATTATTTATTCTCTTATAATGATTATATACTGCTACTGCTAATGTTTTTTTTGCTTCTTCTTGCCCTATAACATATTTATCTAAAATATCTTTTATTTCTCTAGGGCTTAATAATTTTGCTTCTTCATTAATAGAATATCCTAATTCTTCTTCATTATATGAATCATTATCTATTATATTTTTGCATACTTCTATACATTCATCGCAAATGTATACTCCTGGTCCTGCAACTATTCTATCTACATGTTCTTGTGTTTTTCCACAAAAAGAACATTTTATATTCTTTGGTGAATCATCTTTTTTTGCCATCTACTTATCCCTGCTTTCATTATTTAGTTTCTTTTATCCATAATACCATCTATTAATCCATATTCAAGAGCTTCTTGTGCTGTCATATAATTATCTCTTTCTGTATCTTTTTCGATTGTTTCTAGTGTTTGACCTGTTCTTTCGCTTAATAATTTATTTAATTTTGCTCTTGTTTTTACCATATGGTCTGCATGAATTTTTATTTCTGTAGTTTGACCTGATAATCCGCCACCACCAATTAATGGTTGATGTATTAGTATTTCAGCATTTGGTGTTGCATATCTCTTTCCTTTTGCTCCTGATGCTAAAAGTACAGCTCCCATACTTGCTGCCATTCCTACACATATTGTAGAAACTGGACATTTTATATAGTTAATTGTATCTACAATTGCCATTCCATCTGTTATTGATCCTCCTGGGCTATTTATATATAAGTGTATTTCTTTGTCTGGATCTTCTGATTCTAAGAATAATAATTGTGCTACAACTAAACTTGCTGAAGTAGCATTAACATCTTCTGCTAAAAATATTATTCTATCTTTTAATAATCTAGAGAATATATCATATGATCTTTCTCCTTTACTTGTTTGTTCTATAACATAAGGTACTAAACTATTGTATTCCATACATCTTCCTCCTTAATAATATACTTGATTATATTTTAATTTTATTAAGGGCGGACAGAGTCGTCCGCCCTTACTTACACTATAATATGAAGTCTTTATAATTATTTTATTTTAGCATTGTCAACAATAAACTTAATAACAGCTTCACCTTTTAATGAATCTTTTATGTAGTTCATGAATTGTTCATTTAGTGCTAATTCATCTTCTTTTTTACCGTACATTGCTGCCATTTCTTTTAATTTCTTATCAACTTCTTCATCTGATGGTTCTATTTTTTCTGCTTTTTCAATCGCTTCTAATGTTAATCTTGTTTTTACAGATGTTTTTGCTTGTTCTTCGTATTCTTTTCTGAAATCTTCCATTGATTTTCCCATCATTTCAAGATATTGGTCTAATTTCATTCCTTGGTAAGATAGTCTTGTTTCAATATCTCTAACCATGTTATCTATTTCTGTTTCAATCATTCCTGATGGTATTTCAACTTCAGTTGCATCTGAAACAGCTTTTATAGCTGCATCTTCTGTTTCATATTTTGCTTTGTTTTTGTTTTCTTCTTCTAATTTTTCTTTAATACTTTTCTTTAATTCTTCTAATGTATCAAATTCACTAGTATCTTTAGCAAAGTCGTCATTTAATTCTGGTAATTCTTTTTTCTTTATTTCATGTAATTTTACTTTAAATGTTGCATCTTTACCTTTTAATTCTTCTGAAAAATATTCTTCTGGAAATTTAACATTTATGTCTTTTTCTTCTCCAGTTTTCATTCCTATTATTTGATCTTCAAAACCTGGTATAAATGTGTTACTTCCTATTGTTAATTCATGATTTTCTGCTTTTCCACCTTCAAAAGCTACTCCATCAACAAATCCTTCAAAATCTATAACAGTAATATCTCCATTTTCAACTGGTCTATCTTCTACAGTTACTAATCTTGAATTTCTATCTGCCATATGTCCTAATTCATGTTCAATATCTTCATCTGTTACATTATACTCTATTTTCTTTAATTCTATACCTTTATATTTTCCTAATTTTACTTCTGGTTTTGTTTGTACTACTGCTGTAAATATTAAGTCTTGTCCTTTTCCCATTTGTTTAACTTCTATTTCTGGTCTGCTAACTGCTTCTATATTATTTTCTTTTAATTCTCTTTCGTATTCTTCTGGAACTACTTCATTAAAAGTATCTTCGTAGAATATTTCTGGTCCATATTGTTTTTCAACTATTGCCATTGGTGCTTTACCTTTTCTAAATCCTGGGATGTTGAAATATTTTGCACTTTTAGCATATACTTTTTTCATTCCTTCATCAAATTTTTTTGCTTCAATTGTGAATTCTAATTTTAATTCGTTATTGTTTTCTGTCTTTTCAATTTTTATACTCATTTTTTTCATCCTTTCATGATTATTATTTTAGCCAATATATTATATCATGTTTTCTTAATATTTCAAGGGTTTTCTATTAGAAAAATAAAAACACTTCCGAATGGAAGTGTTTTTTTCTCTATTGTTTTTGTTCGTTTTCATTATCTACTATCTTTTCTATTTTAATAGCATTAGTTGACCATAAATAAATATATGCTAAAACAACTATTACTATAATACAATACCATGTTAGTTTTAAATAAGCTGGTATTATACATAATACTAAAGATATTACAGCTTTTTTCAAATTTATAGTTGTATTTTTCTGTGTTACTTTATAGAAACTATTATTAAATACTTTCAATTTAGAGCTTGCTTTTATTAGCCCATAAATAATCAATTGTATTCCCAAAAATAACATTTCACACAATGCACCATTTGCAAGCTTTTGATAAACAACGTAAAAATACAACGCAATTATGCCAAATAGTATAGCTGCGAAATATCTTGATCTAAAAACGAACTTTTCCATAGATACTTTAAATTCAGTGCTTTTCATAAGGTTACCTCCTAGCTGTCTGCACTCCAGCTTTTAGCTGTAAAATTCTTCTATATTATATCACAAAATATCTTTTTAGTCAAAATATGGAAGTTTTGTTCTAAACATAATGCTAATACAAAATATTCTTTATGAATTTATGTTAGTGCTGGTCCTGCTATAAATTCTCCTGTTCCTTGATTATAAAATGTTTGACCTGATACGGTGTCATACATGCATGGTCTGTTATTTGAATCCAAGCAAGGGATTAGGTTTCTTTCTAAGTTATCTCCATTATATAATTTACAACTGTATATCTTAGCGCTATCTAACCTCTGAATATTATTATTTCTTTTAATTCCGAATAATATTATTGAGCTATTAGCATTCCATTCATTAGTATTTATATTTAATAGATCATATTGAAAATTATTATCGAAATAATATTGTTGATTTATTATTTTCAAATCATGAACATCTTTATTAAAATTACTTAATGTTTCTGTATTATATTCTGTTCCTACTTTTGTTTTATTATACACTAACCCATATTTACCAGCTTGAAAATCAAATGAAGAACCTTGCCATGCGCTTTCTCCTCCAAAAATGAAACAAGTATATTGATCTGGCTCCTCCTTATTTTTATATTGTAATACGCAAAATCTTATATCAATTCCAGTATTATTACTTGGTAGAACCTCTGTATCTATATACTGAGTTCCTGTGCTTTCTAGGTATTCACATCTTTTATAATTATCTGGTATTACTTTATTTTTATCAAATATTATATTTTTTGAACCTAGTTTTATTTTTCCTGTTTGCATTATTGTATTTTTTTCTTCTGCTGTTATTAGTTTTTGTTCTTGTAATCTATTTATTAATTCGTTTATTGATGGTTCTGTTTCGTTGTTTTGCTTTGCTATTTTTTGTTCATTTTTTAATAAATCTATCTGTTCTTGTATTGCTGATGCTCTATGTTCTTCTTTTGC
>OIYG01000186.1_pt1 | contig 68182 bp, 79 predicted proteins | sample 1587861 | NCBI WGS metagenome assembly OIYG01 (sample SAMN03283272) | human gut metagenome | biome: human-associated habitat; material: feces | host: Homo sapiens | place: Peru | collected 2012
ATAAAGTTTACCATGTTCAACAGTAAATTCCATATCTTGCATATCTCTATAATGACTTTCTAAAGTTTTACAAACTTCCTTAAATTCTTTAAATGCTTCTGGGAATTTATTTTCCATTTCGGCTATATGCATTGGAGTTCTAACACCAGCAACAACATCTTCACCTTGTGCATTAGTCAAGAACTCACCGAATAAACCTTTTTCACCAGTAGCTGGGTCACGAGTAAATGCAACACCAGTACCACAATCATCTCCCATATTACCAAATGCCATTGATTGTACGTTTACAGCAGTTCCCCATGAATAAGGAATATCATTATCTCTTCTATAAACATTAGCTCTTGGATTATCCCATGAACGGAATACTGCTTTAACAGCTCCCATTAATTGTTCTTTTGGATCAGTTGGAAATTCACTACCAATCTTAGATTTATATTCTTCTTTAAATAAACGTGCTAACTCTTTTAAATCATCTGCATCAAGTTCAATATCTTGAGTTACACCTTTCTTTTCTTTCATTTCATCAATTAATTGTTCAAAGTACTTTTTACCTACTTCCATAACAACATCTGAATACATTTGAATAAATCTTCTATAACAATCATAAGCCCATCTAGGATTACCAGTTTTTTCTGCTATAGATTCTACAACTTCTTCATTTAAACCTAAATTTAAAATCGTATCCATCATACCAGGCATACTTGCTCTAGCACCACTTCTTACTGAAACTAATAATGGATTTTCTTTATCACCAAATTTTTTACCAGTTTCGTCTTCTAATTTTTGAATATATTCATTAATTTGTGCTTGAATATCTTCATTAATTTCTCTACCGTCTTCATAATACTTAGTACATGCTTCAGTAGTAACTGTAAAACCTTGAGGTACAGGCAAACCAATACTTGTCATTTCTGCTAAATTAGCACCCTTACCACCTAAAAGGTTTCTCATATCTTTATTTCCTTCTTTAAAGGAATATACATATTTTGTCATATCTCTTACCCTCCATTATTATCTGACTCCTCTAGTATACCACACAAAAAATATCACAAACAATACTTTTGTGATATTTTTACAATATTTTACTTTAAATTTTGAACAACGTTTTTAATTGTCTCCGATTTATTATCTAATTTATTTTTATCTTCCTCTTTTTTCATTTCAATTACTTCTTCGCTTGCCTCTTTAAGCTCTTCTTTATCAAATTTATTAAGTACTTCATAATCCTTCTTTTTAGCATCATCAATTATTTCTTCTAATTCTTCTTTATCTAACTTACCATCTTTATAACTCATAATAAATTCTCCCATCTATTTAAATTATAAACAATATAATCTAATTTATCAATTATTTTCTAGGATTAGTATGTAAATATACTCTTTTTAATTCTTCATTAGAAACATGAGTATATATACTAGTAGTAGAAAGTGATACATGTCCTAACAATTCTTGTACACTCTTTAAATCACATCCTTCATTAAGAAGCATTGTAGCAAAAGAATGCCTAAAAGTATGTGGTGTTATTTTCAAATTTAAACTACTTTTCAATAATATTTTATCTATTATATCTCTTATTCCTCTAGTAGTTAATTTATTACCTAAATGATTAACAAATAAATACTTATTATCTTTCTTACTTAATTCATCTCTCACACTTAAATACATATTTAAACTATCTATTGCATAAGTACCTAAATATACAATTCTTTCTTTATTCCCCTTACCTAATACTTTAATTTCTCTATTATCTAAATCTACATCACATAATTTTATATTAACCAATTCGCTACACCTACATCCAGTACATAAAAGAACCTCAAATATACATCTATTTCTAATTCCTAAATTACTGTTTATATCAATGCTATTAACTAACTCAACGTATTCATTATATTTAAAGTATTCTGGTAATTTTTTCTCTTTCTTCATACTATTTACTAACTTAAATGGATTAGTATCAACAATATTTTCTTTTAACAAATAATTATAATAACTTCTAAGTGAACTTAAACATCTATTTATACTAGTAGATTTATGATTATCTTTAATATAACTAATAAAATCTAAAACATCTTTATATTTTATATTATTTATTTTTTTATTATTTTTTTTTAAAAAACTTTCATATCTATCAATATCTATCTCGTAATTAATAATAGTATTATCACTATATTTTTTTATATTTTGTAAATAATCTAAAAATTTATCTTTCATCTTATACCTCTAAATTAATTATAAAATAAAACATAAGTATTATCAACTTATGTTATTTATCACCGTCACCTTTTGGTAATATTAATTTTTTAGATATTGCTTTAAAAGCATTTTTTATTTCAGTTTTATTAGGACACTTTATAAAGTCATTGCCATCAACGTATGAATCAAATTTTTCATTATGATAATTATCTAATATTTCAGTATCACTTCTTCTAAAATCTTCTTTAGTTAAGAATTCTTCTTCTTCAAAATAAGTTTGGGGCTTACTGCCTAATGATATATCAATTTCTTTCATTAACAATACAAAATCATGTATATTTCTATAACTTTTTTGTCTTATACCATTACTATCTTTTTTTATCTCTATTCTTCTCTCTTTTGTATATATATCTTTATCTATTTTATAAAATTCAATATTTATAAAATCTTCTACACATTCTTCAAATTCTTTAAAAACTTCAGATGATTCTAAAGAATTATTTGCTTTTAATACTCTAGCCAAATTTTTTATGCTATAAAATAATGCTAAATGATTAGAAGAACCAGTAATTCTATTGTATGCATTTTTATATTTTTCTAAATAATTATTAGCAATAGCTATCATATAATCATAATTATCTTTATTTATCATTATCCATTTATAGATATATGAAATTTTTAAATATTCTTTATCATTTTTAAAAAGTAATTTATCCCCATTATATATTTTCTTTTGTCTAATAAAATCAGTTTCTTTTTTATCAATAGTAATAAACAATTTATTACAATCATCGTCTATTAATTCACTATTTTTTAAATATTCTATTAACTCATTTAAATTATTAAAATTAGTTGTAAATTCATCTATTACATCAATGTCTGTATATTTTTTATTTTTAAAAAATTCTAATCCCTGTAAATTAACATTAAAATATCTTCCATATTTTACATAGGATAATCTATATTTACTCATATCATAATTCCCCCTAAATATACTCAAATTTTAACAAAAATACAGCAAATTGTCAAAATTCCAATTAATACCAATTGACTATACAAACAAATGTATTATAATTATATTAGGTGATGCAAATGGATGAATTAAAAATTAAAAGAAATATTATATGTATTGATTTAAAAAGTTTTTTTGCTTCTTGTGAATGTGTTGAAAGAAATTTAGATCCATTTATTACTCCACTTGTAGTTGCTGAACCAAATAGAGAGGGAGCAATAACATTAGCAGTTACACCATATATGAAAAAGTTAGGAGTTAAATCTCGTGGAAGAATATTTGAAATTCCTAAAACCATAAATTACAAGATAGCACGTCCTAGAATGAGTTTATATATTAAAAAAAGTAAAGAAGTTGTAGATATATATTTGGATTATGTTGCAAAAGAAGATCTACATATATATTCAATTGATGAATGTTTTTTAGATGTTACTAATTATTTAAAATTATATAAAAAAACACCAAAAGAATTAACACTTGATATAATAAATACTGTATATAAAAAAACTGGTCTTTGTGCTACTGCAGGAATAGGTCCAAATCTCCTACTCGCTAAAATTTCTATGGATATAGAAGCAAAACACAACAAAGATTTTATTGCAGAATGGACATATGAAGATATACAAACTAAATTATGGAATATTACTCCACTATCAAACATGTGGGGAATTGGTAAACGTATGGAAAAAAAATTAAATGATATGGGATTAAAAAAAGTTGGAGATATTGCAAATTATAATAAATTAAAATTAAAAGAAAAATTTGGAATTATTGGTGAAGAACTATGGTATCATGCAAATGGCATTGATTTAAGTAAAATATCTGATTTCAAAAAAGAAGCTAAAGAAAAAAGCATTTCTAATAGTCAAGTATTATATAAAGATTATTATAATAATGATGTAACTCTAATTATAAAAGAAGTTTTAAATTTATTATTAAAAAGATTAAGAAAAGAAAACTTACTAACTAAACATGTATCACTTCATATAAGTTATTCTAGAAATATAGGTGGATATTTTAGTGTATCAAAAAAATTAGAACAAGAAACAAATGATGAATCAGAATTATATAAAGTATTACTAAGTATATTTAATTCATATTATGAAGAAGACATGCCAGTTAGAAAAGTTGGTATAAGTTTATCAAAATTAGAAAATAACAATCACATACAATTAAATTTATTTGATAATATTAAAGAAATAGATAATAAAACAAATTTAAATAATATAGTTGATGAGATAAATGAAAAGTATGGAAATAATAGCATCTTAAAAGCAACTAGCCTACTTTCTACATCAACAATAAAAGATAGAAATAATAAAATAGGAGGACACAATGCAAGATAGAGGATATATTAAATGGGCACCATTTAATTCTGTTATAAACGATAATGTAGTTTTAAATGAGTTAACTAAAAAAAGAAATAAAGTATACAAACCTACTTTATCAGAAGATCAAATAAATTTTCTAAATGAAAAAATATTTGAAGCATATACAAATCACTTAAAAGTAAATATATTCATATATTCTAACTTTAATATATTAAAATTATCTGGTTTTATCAACAATATTAATTTAAGTAAAAAATATATTACTTTTAATAATAATCACATATATTTTAACCAAATTTTAAAAATTACAAACTTTTTCGAAAAAAATAACGAAAACTAATTGACAATAGTAATTTTTTATTGTAAAATTAATTTATCGTTTATGGGGAATTAGCTCAGTTGGCTAGAGCATCACGCTTGCACCGTGGGGGTCAAGGGTTCGAGTCCCTTATTCTCCACCATTAAATGATTATAGAAACGCTTAAAGCGTTTTTTATTTTGTTAATTTTTGACATCAAAAAAAGAACTCATCAAGAGTTCTAATTTATTTATACTTAGATTTGTTTAAATAAGTTTTTCTTTTTAGCTATCAAGTAAATTCCACCAGCAACGATACCAACAGATATAAATCCAATTATATAAGATGCTACACCAGTAGGTTTTTGTTCACCTTTACTTGCATTACCCCATTGAGCATATAGTACTATTACATCTGCTTTACCAGGTGATTTATATTCATCTCCAGCATTATAAGTTTTACCAGAACCATCTTTTTCTGTATTCCATCCTTTAAAAGTATATCCATTTCTAGTAGGAGTTTTAGAATCAATTTCAGCATCTTCAGTAACACTTTTTTGTACTTTTTCAGGAATATTATTAGCACTATTATCATCAGTATTTCCATCATATTTTAATGTCCATTGTTCACTTGTATTAGTACAAACTTCATATTCAACATTTAATACTGCTGGCCAATAGTAAGCTTTATTTACAAATACATCAACGTCTTCCTTGTCATTAACAATTTTTCTAACAACTGTATCATCTGTTTCAATTTTTTCTAAATTTTTAGCTTTTACCAAAGCAGAATAACTATTCTTAATAGGATTATCAGCACTATCGTCAGTAAATATTGCATACTTATTTACATTTGCTTCACCACATGAATCTTTAGTTGCACATAGATATCCAAACTTCTTTGTATTTAAAGTATCCACATCAAGTTTTCTACTTACACGTAGAGCAAATACTTTTTTACCATTAACTTCTTCAATATATTCATTATTATCACCACTAGTTAAATTTTTGAAATAATCCTCTAATTTTGTTTCATCTGCAGCTCCAAAACCTTTATTTAATCCTAAAAATCTTGCAGAAGAAACTGTAATGCCAGAATTATTTCCAAAAATATCTTGCACAGTGTAATTTAAAAATTCGTTTTTATTAGTTGGTATATTTGTCCAATCTACAGATTCATAACTTCCGTTTGTATCTCTACCCCATATACCATGTAAAATTTTAACAACTCTATAATCACTTTTATCTTTAGATACATAAGTACCAGATAAATCATCACCCGATTTTTGAAAATCACTTCTTTGTAACAATTCTACATCAGACCAAAACTTTTCTAAAGTCATACCATTCTCTGAAGTTGGTGTAGAACCAGTTTCAATATCTAACACTTTAGTATTTAATATTTTTATAGTCTTACCAGACTCCTCAGGAAACAAATATGGATATATAGTATAAGTTGTATAACCATTAGTAGAAGTGTATTGTTTCCAATAATCACCATTAGTAACATCAGCAAAATAATATTGCATTACAGTATGGTCAGTACATGTTTCTGTAGCAGCTTTTGCAATAGGCATCTCAATAAAAGGTGCTAACATTGCAATTATAATACCAATAACCCCAATTTTTTTAAGTATATTTTTCATAATAAACCTCTTTCTAATTAAAGTAAAAATATTCTCTATTTATATTTATACCCTACCTATAATAAATTATAACATAAAATTAAATTTTGAAAAGACATTTTTCGACATTTTCAAAAAAATATACAACTTTACGTAAAGAAAAAAGATTATTTTGAAAATAACCTTATAATATCTTGATATGTTACTAAAAGCATTAATAACATTAAAAGTCCAAAACCTACTGTATGTATCCAATTTTCTACTTTAGGATTTACAGGTTTTCCAATAATTTTTTCAATTATTACAAACACTATTCTTCCACCATCAAATGCAGGGAAAGGAATAATATTTATAAAACCAAGATTAACTGATAAGTAAGCAGTTAAATAAAGTAAATTTTGTATTCCTAATTTAGCACTTTGTCCTACAACAGTATACATTCCTACAGGACCAGACAAACTCTTAAGTCCAAGTGCTCCACTAAATAATTTAATAATTATTAACGACATACTTGATATAACACTATAGAATTTTATAAATGCATATTTAATTGAATTAATAAATCCTTTATTTAAAGTGTTTCCAGCACCAAAACCAAATACTTTTACTTCTTCACCATCTTTATTTTTTTCAACATTAGGTATTACTTCATATTTATTTACAGAACCATCTGGTTTTTTTACTACAAATTCATACGTATCACTATCGTTTTTTAAAGCTAAAGCAACTTGTATTTTATCCCAAGTATTAGTTTTAACACCATTAATACTTATTACTCTATCTCCTTCAGTAATTCCACTTTTTGCAATAGCAGAATTTTCAGTTATCAAATTTATATAACTTAATTGATTTGAACTACCCCATATCAAGCCTTGTAAGAAGAATAATACCAATGCAAGAATAAAATTCATTGTTACACCTGCAACCAATATTAAAAACTTTTGATATGGTTTCTTATTACACATATATTGATCTTTTTTTAATTTCTTATCTGATATTTCTTCAACTTCACCTGCCATGGCACAAAACCCACCAATAGGAAATAATCTTAAACTATATATTGTCGGATCATTTTTTCTTTTCCATTTAAATAATCTAGGTCCCATACCAAGTGCGAACTCTTCTACATAAACACCAGTCTTCTTAGCAACTAAAAAGTGACCTAATTCATGTACAAAAATTAATATACCTAATATTATAATTAATATAATTAATGTTACCATATTTCTAACCTCCTAAATATAACTCATTACTAGTATAAACGCAAATAAAACAAATATTATACTATCTAATCTATCTAATATACCACCATGTCCCGGTATTAAATTACTAAAATCTTTTTTATTATATTCTCTTTTTATAGCACTAAAGAACAAATCACCACATTGTCCTATAATACTTAAGAATATAATTATACAAACTATACTAAATACATTACTAACATTACTAATTACATTAATATAATACATAGTACAAACAAATGTAGAAACCAATGTACCTATTAAACAACCTTCTATAGTTTTATTAGGACTAATATTAGTAAATTTATGTTTACCAACTAACTTACCTCCAAATAACGCAAAAGTATCAGTTAAAGTAGTAATTAAAATTAATAATATAAAATATTTTATCCCATAGTTATAAACTGTTATTAATAAATTAAATCCAATTCCTAAAAATAATACATCTGCTAATAAATGAAATGCATCATTTATATTATATCTTTTCTTATAAAGTATTATAGGTATACAAATAACTAATATTATCATACACAATACTTTATATGATACTCCAAATAATAATCCATATTTTTCAAAATTACTATATATTAAATATAACATAGATATTAATCCTAAACATTTTATTAATAATGGATATTCATTTAATTTATCATGTCTTAAATCAATTATTTCTTTATAAGCCATACATCCTATTAGCCCAACAGCTAAACTATAAGGTATACCACCAATAACAATAAGTGGTATAACAATCATTAACATAATTATTGCACTAATAATTCTTTTTTTCATATTATCCCTACCATTTCTATAAGTAAGTATAACATAATTTTTTATAAAATAATATATTATTCTTTAATTATTTCACTTAAATAAATGATTTTTAAATCTTTATTCTTTATACTGCTCAAAAATATTTTAAAATTATATAAACTTAATTTATCATCTATTAGTATTATACTACCCTTATCTAAATAATTAATACTACTAACAACATTACTATTTTTTAAAATTATACTAGGTTTAACTATATAGTATTTTTTCTTTTTACACATTTCTATATTAGAATAATCTAATATACATATTTTTTTATTTAAATCTTTTTTATTTAATATAGTATCTAAATCTAAATATTTATCTTTATTACTTTCTATATTTATATTTTCTTTATCAAATTCATCCATATATTTTATTAAATACGAATATTTTATTTTATTATTTTTTAAATAGTCTATTATTTCTTTATTATCTTTTACTAACAAACTAATTTGTCTAATATTTTTATTACCAGATATAATTATTAAATCAGTATTATCTTCTAAACTAATATCAGGTTTTATATAATCATAAATTAAGTAATTAACATTAAATGATCCAAAGTCTTTCATATTTAAGAAACTTTCCATCTCATTTACTTTTTTTCCTTTTATTCCAGGTATTATTGTATTATCATCTATTATAGCGTCTACACTCTCTATATTATAATTATCACTATTTTGTTTTATATTATTCATTAATGGATTAGAATTAATTGCAAGTTCTGTTACAAAATCAGTTAAATAAAATGAAAATACTAATATAGACATAATTCCAATAAGTTTATAAAATTTCATAATGTTCACCCTATTAAAATATATAAAATTTATATTGATTTAATTACTATTTATATGTATAATAAATGACAAAAAAGAGGAATTTGTATGGAAAATGAAATATTAGATATTATTAAGAAAATGATTTATAAAGATTTAGAAAATGAAGCTTACGAAAATCGCTACAAAACTATTGATTTTCCAACTACTATAAATCTTATTCCAAACTTTAAAGTTATAATTGACTTTAACGATTATTATTTTGAAAAATATAAACAAATATTAATTACAAATTCAGTTGTTTATGCACTAGAAAACAATAAATCTAGTTACATAGATTTTATTGAAAATCACATATCTAATCTAGAAAAAGCTTTAAATGATTTAAACTTATTCAAAGCTAAAACAACTGAATTTGCAATTCTAAATTTAATTAGTAAATCTAATAAAATAGGAAACACATTATTATTTAATATAAATTCAAACAAAAATACTATTGATAATAATAAGACTTTATTTGATACGATAAATAAAAATTTTATATCATTCACCAGTTTTACTAACTTTTATAGAAATATATTATTTGATTATTTAAGTCAATTTGATAAACTTGACAGAGATATGATTTTAGACGAATTCTTAACATCAAATTCATTAGATGAAGAATTTATTAAATTTTCTAAGAAAAATATACTTATAAATAGAATAAATACATACAAGTATTTTATAATTAGAAATATTTTATCTGACAATTATTTAATAGTTACTACTACCAAAATTGAAAGTGAATTTGATAAATATATAGATAATATTAATAAAAATGAAATAGAAGATGAATATGATAACGATTTAGATTATAAAAGTGAAAAAGAATTTGATGATGAAGATATGTTTAATTTTATTGACGAAAAAATACATGATTATCTTGAAAAATGTATAAAAAACAATATATATTTATTACCAACAGAGAATAGTTTAAGATTAAATATGTTAGTAAATTTTTTAACCTACAATGAATCAAATTCTAAAGAATATGATATAGAAACAGTTGAAGGTAGTCTTAATGATTTGAAAAAGTTAAAATTAATTAATCCATTATATAAATTAGATTTAATAAAAACAAACTAATCTTCGTCTATTCTTTTACTACTTAAAAAACTAACTTTATCTACTATAATTTCAGTAATATACTTAGTTTCTTCATTTTCAATGTAACTTCTATTTTGTATACGACCTTTAATTCCAACTAAATCTCCCTTATGGCAATATTCACTTACTTGAGAAGCAATACCATTCCATAATGAGCATCTTATAAAATCACATTCATAAATTCCATCAGAATTTTTAAAATCACGTTGAACTGCAATATTAATTATTCCGTGATTTTTTTCGTTTTGAGATTTTTTTAATTCCGGTTCATTGACAAGCCTTCCAATAAGAAAAACTACATTCTTCATTCCAACACCTCCCTTCAAAATAACCATAGCAAATTGAGTAAAATAATGCAAAAACGTGATTCTTAAAATCTGCACAAAAAAACGCACAGATTCTTTAAATCTCCCTAGAGAAATCTTAAAATCTGCACGATTTTTTTAACCAATTTTAAAAATCATATAAATTTAAATTTTTTTTAATTTTTTATAAATTTTAGCATTTTTTATACTATTTTCTAATTTTTGTTACACTTTTATGCTATTTTGTAATCATCTTCAAGTGAAAATTCTACATTCTCATTAATCCATTCTTTTCTAGGCTCTACTAAATCTCCCATCAAAGTATTAACTCTCTTTTCTGCAAGTACCGCATCATTTATAGAAACTTTAATTAAATTTCTAGTTTCAGGACACATTGTAGTTTCCCAGAATGGTCCAGGATTCATTTCACCTAATCCTTTATATCTTTGTACTTTATAATTACTTTTACCAGTAGTATAAAGTTTTAATTCTTCATTAGTCCAAAAATATTTTGTTTCTTTATTATAATCAACTCTGAATAAAGGTGGCATTGCTATATATAAATGTCCAGCCTCTATTAAAGGTTTCATAAATCTATAAAAGAAAGTTAATAATAAACATTGAATATGTGCTCCATCATCATCGGCATCTGTAGTAATAATAACTTTATCATAATTTATATCTTTTACGTCAAAATCATTACCAACTCCAGCACCAACACAATGAATTATTGTATTAATTTCTTCATTTTTAAATATATCAGTTACGTTAGCTTTTTCTGTATTAATAATTTTACCTCTAAGTGGTAATATAGCTTGGAATTTTCTATCTCTACTTTTCTTTGCAGTACCACCGGCACTATTTCCTTCAACAATAAATAATTCATTTATTTTAGGATTTCTTGCTTGGGGAGGAGTTAATTTAGCACTTAAGCTCTTCGCTTCTCCTTTTTTATTTTTTCCATTTCTTGCTTCTTCTCTTGCTTTTCTAGCGGCTAATCTAGCAGTTTTACTTTTTAAAGCTTTTTCTAATATTGAAACAGCAGTATCTCTATTTTCTTCTAAAAAGAATTTTAAATTATCGTAAACTACAGTTTCTACTACATTTCTAGCTTCAGGAGTACCAAGTTTACCTTTTGTTTGACCTTCAAACTGTAGATATTTTTCTGGAATCTTTAAATTAATAACAGCAGTTAAGCCTTCCCTTACATCACTACCATCTAAGTTAGTATCTTTTGCTTTTAATATACCATTTGTTCTAGCATAATCATTAAATACTTTAGTAATACCTGTTTTAAAACCAACCTCATGTGTTCCACCATCACCAGTTTTTACATTATTAACGAAAGATAATATATCTTCGTTGTAGCTGTCCGTATATTGAAGAGCTATGTCAACTTCTATTTCATTTTTTACGCCATGTATAGGAACTACTTTATGTAATGGATTTTTGTTTTCATTAATATATTCAACAAATGATATAAGACCATTTTCATAATGATAAGTAGCATGTTTATCATCAACAACATCATGTATTTCTACAGTTAATTGTTTTAATAAGAAAGCACTTTCTTGCATTCTTTCACATAAAGTTGTAAAAGAAAATTCTCTTTGTTTAAATATTTCTTTATCAGGCATAAAAGTTACTTCAGTACCAGTTTCACGAGTAGTACCAATAGTTTTCAAACTACTAGCAACATGTCCTCCATTTTTAAATTTTATTTCACTAATTTTACCATCTCTATAAATTACAACGTCCATCCATTCACTTAATGCATTAACTACACTAGCACCAACTCCATGAAGTCCTCCAGATACTTTATAACCACTTTCTGTAAATTTACCACCAGCATGAAGTATTGTATATATAACTTCAGGAGTACTTTTACCACTTTCATGTTTCCCAATTGGTACACCTCTACCATTATCTCTAACAGTTAAACTTCCATCTCCATTTATAGTTATTATTATTTTAGAACCAAAACCATTAATAATTTCATCGATACCATTATCAATTATTTCCCATGCTAAATGGTGAAGTCCTCTTTTATCTGTTGAGCCAATATACATACCAGGTCTTTTTCTAACTGCTTCTAAACCTTCTAGTATTTTTATTGAACTCTCATCATATTTTGCCATATCATCATCACCTTTACCTTATTAATTTTACCATATTTAAAAATTAATTACAATTAAAGAAAAAATTATTAATTTACCTAACTTACTATTTCCGAATTTAAAAAATAATATATCCTAAAACATAATTTTAATTATTAAAAAAAAACCATGATATTTCATAGAGATTTGACGACTTACAACTTCAAAAGTTTCTTGAGTACCTATCAATATAAAATATATTATAAATTATTATTTTTAATAATTCTTTAAGTAAATGATCATTTTCAATTTTACTTATACCAAAACATTTTTTTCATAAATCTTTAAAACTTGCTCCACAAGGTATAAAGATTTATAATCTAATATTATAAATCTATCATGGTATTTATTAGATATTTTTACTTTTATATTATTATATTGTTTATTATATTTCTCGAAAGTCTCTTTATTTATTTCTTTTGTATAAATAATAATATTAACTTTTATTTTTGAACACTAATAGAGTTTGGCTAAATCACTATCAAGCATAACTTGCACTCCTCTTACTTCATAAATCATATTTTCTATCTTTTCTTGTTTAACTAATTCATTCATCATATTTTTCTCCTTTTTTAAAACAAAAAAAAAGATATATTATATAAAATATACCTCGCATACATTCATACAATCTTCGTTGCTTAAAGATTATACACCCTAGTCGTTCAAATTGTCATATTAATATGTAACAACTTAATTAATACATCTAAATTGTACCAAGCATTTTGTTGACTAACAAGTTGTAATTTAAACTTTTTTTAAAACACACACACTTTCAAAATGAAAAGTATTACTAAACATATCTAACAAGTAAATTTTTTCTATCATATACTTTTCTTTCAACAAATTAATATCTCTTACCAAAGTAATAGGATTACAAGAAACATATATAATTTTATCAGAACTAATATTTAATACATCATTTACCATATTCTTATAAAGTCCACTTCTAGGAGGATCAATTATTAAAGTATCAATATTTTCTTTAATATTACTAATTAATTTACTACTATCTCCACACATATAATAAGTATTATTAATTTTATTTATTTTAGCATTATTAATTGCATCAATTACACTATTTCTATTTAATTCAATACCATATATTTTATCAAATTCATAATCTATAACTTGTCCTAAAAAACCTACTCCACAATACAAATCTAATAATATTTTTCCATTACAGTTATCATTTATAACCTTTATCATTTCTTTAGTAATATAATTATTTATTTGAAAGAAAGAATTATAGTTGACTTTAAATAACTTATTATTAATCATTTCATAAAAAAAGTTATCTCCATAAAATATATCATCATTAACAACTATACCAACTAATTTAATGTTCTTTTTTAAACTATCTATATCAATATTAACTTTATCATCAGTTTTAATAACTAATATTATTTCATCATTATAATTACTTCTAATTATTATTTTACCATTATTTACATTAATATATTTTTTATTTTCAATAACTTTATTAATAGAATCTTTTGCTAACAAACATTTATCTATTTCTACAAAATTATGTGTATTACTATTATAATAACCCCATCTATTATCTTGTATTTTCAACTCAATCTTATTTCTATAACCTATTACATCTTTATTTTTTATTACATCAATATCTATATTCAAATTACTAAATTTTTTTAATATATTCTTTAATTTATCTTTTTTATACTGTATTTGATTATCATAATTCATATGTAATATATTACATCCACCACAAAATTTATAATAAGGACAGCTTACATTTACTCTATCTCTAGATTTTTTTTTATATTTAATTACTTCACCTTCATAATATTTATTAGTTTCTTTAATAATATTTACATCAACTACTTCACCTATCATCGCATCACTAATAAATATTATTTTATTATCAACATAACCTATTCCACGACCAAAATCATCTAATTTTTCAACTTTAACATTATTTTTTATATTCATATAACTTTTTCACTTCTTTTATAGATAATTGTCTATATTCTCCACTCTTAAGCCCATCTAAATTCAAAAATGCATACTCTATTCTAGTTAATTTATCTACTAAATAATTAAGTTCCATAAATACTCTTTTTATAATATGATTACGTCCTTCAACAATACTTATTTCAATAATACTATAATCTTTTTCTTTATCATTTTTTTTAATTTTAACACGAGTAGGAATACATTTAACTCCATCAACTTTTATGCCATGTTCTAATTTCTTTAAATCACTTATTTCAAAATATTTATTTAATTTAGCAATGTATTTCTTTTCTACTTTATTGTTTGGATGCATTAATGTATTTGCAAGTTCACCATCATTTGTTAAAAGTATTATACCTGTAGTATCATAATCTAATCTTCCAATAGGATATATACGTTTTTTTGTATCTATTAAATCTACTACAGTTTTTCTACCCTTATCATCACTAACACTAGAAATAATTTCTCTAGGTTTATTAAGTAAATATACTACTTTATCTTCTTCCAAACTAAGTACTTTACCTTCAACTTCTATAGCATCAGTTTTATCTACCTTAGTTCCTAATTCAGTAACTCTTTCTCCATTAACATATACTTTACCTTTACTTATTAATTCTTCTGCTTTTCTTCTAGAACAATAACCACTATTTGCAATAACCTTTTGTAATCTTTCCATAAAGTTCACTTCTTTCATAGAAGTATTTTAACATAAATTTTGCAAAATAAAAAGTAGATTATTATCTACCAAAGAACAAATAAACTAGTAAAAAACTCATAAGTATTCCCACTAAGTCAGCAAATAAACCAACTGGAAGTGCATATCTAGTTTTTTTAACTCCAATACTACCAAAATAAAGTGCTAAAACATAAAAAGTGGTATCTGTTGAACCTTGTATAGTACTAGCAAGTTTTCCCATAATAGAATCTGGTCCATATTTACCTAATATATTATTTAATATTGCTAAACTAGCATTACCACTTATTGGTCTAAATAATGACATACTTATTATATCAGTACTTAAATTATATTTTGATAACATAGGGTTTAAAAATGAACTAATATAATCTATAAAACCACTTTTAATTAAAAGATTTACAGCAAATATCATCGCAAGTATATTAGGAAATATTTCTACACAAGTTTTAAGTCCTTCTAATACACCTTTCATAAAAGAATCATATATATTAATATGTTTCTTATATCCATAAAGAACTATACTTAAAACTATTAAAGGAAGTGTTATTATACTAAACGTTGCCATTTTTTCTCCTTATAAAATAATCTAATATTAATCCAGATATACAAGATGAAAATGTTGCTATTATACAAGTTGGTATTACTTCTGTAGGAGAAGCACTTCCATGCATAACACGTAAAGATATTATAGTAGTTGGTATTATTGTAACACCACCAGTATTAAGTACTAAAAATGTTATCATAGCTGTAGTTGCTCTATCTTTTTTATCATTTAATTTTTGTAACTCTTTCATAGCTTTTAAACCACATGGTGTTGCAGCAGAACCTAAACCAGCCATATTTATAGCAACGTTACTAGCTATCAAACCCAACGCTTCATTATCTTTTGGTATCGTAGGAAATAATCGTTTAAGTATAAAACTTAATTTATGTGCAATTTTTTTTAATAAACCACTATCTTCTGCAATACGCATTAATCCCATCCATAAAGCAAGCATAGGAAGCATTTCTAACATTAATTCTAAAGCACTTTTTCCACTATTTATTATTTCTGTATTTATTAAATCAATTTTACCATTTATATAACCAAAAACAATACCAATTATTATAAAACTACCCCATAAGACATTTACCATTAAATCATCCTATCTAAAAAAACTTTTTATCTTATCTATAAAACTTTTTTTCTTTTCTTTTTTAATAATTTTTTTCTTCTCATAAATATATTCTTTCACTAATACTTTATCATCTAATTTAACTAAAACATATCCAACTATATCACTAACATTATCATCATATAAAACAACTTCTTTATTAATTTTTTTATATTCATCATTAGTTAAAGCAATGTACTTATCATTTTTTATATAATAATTCTTATTTTGAAACTTTTCATCTTTACTTAATATCTTATAACTCTTATACTTATTAAAATATTTTTCATACAATGCTTTGTGATTGCTAAAATCATTTGGATCATTTAAAGTAACTACAACAAAATTCATACCGTCTTTACTAGCAGTAGTTACTAAAGTTCTTCTTGCTTTTTCTGTAAATCCAGTTTTACCACCATTACAATATTTATATTCTTTTAATAATCTATTTTTGTTATACCACATATAAGTTTTATAATTTGTTTTTACCATTTTTTCTTTTGTACTAACAATAGTTCTAAATTTTTCATTCTTCATAGCATAACTCATTAAGAGTGCCATATCATTACTCGTACTAGTATTTCCAACTCCATCATTATTTTCTAAACCACTAGAATTAACAAAATTTGTATGTTTCATTCCAATTGATTTTGCAGTATCATTCATCATTTTTACAAAATTTTCCATACTTCCACCAACAGTGTTTGCAATTTGTATAGCAGCGTCATTTCCACTTCTAAGCATCAATCCATATAGTAAGTTTTCCATACTAATTTCTTCTCCAACTTCAACATATATACCACTACCATAACTTTTTAAAACACTTTCATCTATTTTAACCATTTTAGAAATATCATAATTATTTATTGTAACAATAGCAGTCATTATTTTAGAAATACTAGCAATCAATCTAACGTCGTTACCGTTACTATTATAAAGTACTCTATTAGTATCCATATCCATTAATGTAGTACTTGTTGCATTTACTCTCAAAGGAAATAAAATAATTATCAAAAATATAATATACTTTTTCATATATTCACCTATAAAATTGTATGAAAAAAAAGACTTATTTAGTCTTATAAATTTCGATTAAAATATAACTTTAATAATTTCACTAATAATATTCATATTTAGATAAATAATTAATAAACTACTTACCAAAAATGGTCCAAAAGGTAACATATTATCTTTATTTTTTAAAGTAACATAAACAGCATAAGGAAAAGCTAAAAATGAAGCCAAAACTATATAAAGTATACCAAGTTTAACTCCAAGTACCATACCAGCAACAAAAGATAATTTAATATCTCCTCCACCTAATGCTTCTTGTTTAAATGCTAATGAACCAAATAGCATTAATAAATATGCTACACCAAAAATTATTAATCCATAAACTAATGACAATAATGCACTTACTATACCAGTATCTAACCATCTAATTATAAATATAAGTATAGCACTTACAATTAATGGACTATCATTTATAATCATATATTTAGAATCACTTACAAATATAATTATAACTAAACTTGAAATTATTACTGCTATAAAAAATTCATAACTAATACCAAAAACTTTATAACATAATGCAAATAAACATCCACTTAATAATTCTGTCATAAAATAAACAAATCCAATAGGAGTTTTACATTTTTTACAATGTCCTCCTAAAAATATATAACTCAACAACGGTATATTCTCATACCATTTCAAATAATGACCACATTTTTCACAATGACTCCCAGGTTTTACTATACTTTTTTCTTCTGGAAGTCTTGTCCCTACTACTCCATAAAAGGAACCAAATATGGCTCCAATAATAAACATAAAATATAACACTAAAATCACCTAACTTATTTGTCCATATAAACTAAACATTGGTATAATTACAGATAAAACTACACCACCTACAACAACTGCTAAGAATATAATCATTATTGGTTCTATTAATGATTTTAAAGAGTTAATTATATTTTTATGTTCTTCTTGATAATATAAACTAACTTTTGCCATCATTTCAGCAAGTTCTCCAGTAGATTCACCAGTAACTATCATATAATATGCTACTTCAGGAATCGCCCAATTATCTTTAAATGATGTACTTATCTTTTCTCCTACAGCAATATTGTTAATAGTATTAAACATTATTTCTTTATATATTTCATTATTTGTAATCTTAGTTAATATTTCCATACTATCAGTAATAAATACATTATTCTTTAACAATGAAGAGAATGTCTTAGTAAATATTGTCATTTCATTATATATTATTATTTTACCAAATAAAGGTAATTTCATTGCAAACTTCTGTAAAGCATATTTAATACTTTTAACATTAGTATATAAATAATATATAATTAAAATAATAACAACAATAACGATTAATATATACATAATATTATTTTTCAAAAAATCACTAGCACTCATTACAAACAATGTAAGTCCATTAAGTTCAACACCAGCTGATTCATAAATTCCACTAAATTGAGGAACTACATATAGTAAAATAAATGTTACAACAGCAATAGAAAATATCATAACAGCAGTTGGATAAGTCAATGCACTTATCATTTGTTTTCTTGTACTTTCTATTTCATTATAATATTCTGCCATATCATCAAGCGTTGCCTCTAAATCACCTGTTGCTTCAGCAGCTTTAATCATATTTATTAAAAGTGATGGAAAAGCATTCCCTTGTTTTAATAATGCATCACTAAAACTTTCACCCATAATCAATTGATAAACAATCGCATCAAATAAACGCTTTTTATATTGGTCTCTCTTACCCATTTGCATACCAAGTATTCTCATTGCATCAGTTAAAGGTATACTAGATTTTAAATATGTAGATAATTGTGTTAACCAAAATATTAAATCTTTAGTTTTTAATTTTCTTTTAGAAAAACTTTTTTGTCCATACAATAATTCTATAAATTTATTATTTTCTAACTTAAATACTGTATATCCTTCAGATTCTAAGAAATTAAATACTTCTTGCTTAGTATAAGCAACTAAATATCCAACAACGTCATGTCCTTCACTATCTCTAGCAGTATATCTATATGTATTAGGATATTCTGTTCTAACACTATCTTGTTTATTAATTTCACTTATTAATAAATCTCTTTCTTTTAATTTTTTTTCATTTATTTTTTTATTAATTTTCTTATTTTCTTTTTTTACTTTCAAAGTACTATGACTCTTACTTGCTTCTTTTTGCTTTATTTCATTATTCTTTTTAATTTTATCATCTATAGAATCCATTTCTAAATTAACAGCTTTAATAACATCTTGCTTCTCTTTTTTATTTCTACTATTAGCATAACTTTTATATATAGAACTAGAAATTAAATTATATATAAATATAAATGGATAAACTAACGCATAAAATGTATAATAACATCCTAAACAAAAATATATAAAAGGAGATAATAATATCAAAAATATATTTTTCTTTTTTTTATTATTCTTCATATTCTCTACTCCTTCTATCATTACTATAAATAGTATAACATATAATAAGTATAAAATGTAAAGTTTTTTATTAAATTTCATATAATTATATGAGTGTGATATATATGAATAATGACCCATCTACTTTAACAAAAATATTATCGGGAATAAACAATACCTTAAATATTGCTAACAAAGCAATGCCCATATACAAAGAAGCAAAGCCAATTTTTAAAACAATAAATAATACTTATAAAAATATTAAAACAAATAAAACAGATTTATCAAATATGATAAAATTAATGAAATTAAAAAATACTATAAAAAAAGATATGAATACAAATACTATATCAAATATAGAAGATAACATATCAACTACTATAACTAAAGATACTTATAATAATGTTAATAATCCTACATTCTTTATTTAAAAAGTCTGTTATAAAAATATATAACAGACTTTTATTTATTTACATTCATATTTTTTATCATTAAAATATTTTATAATATCTTTCTCATTATTCAATTTAACAATATCTTTTATTCCATATAAATCATAATCTTTTTGATTTATTTTTTTCATATCATAATTCATATAGTATGTTAATTTTTTTTCTTCTTGCTCTATATTAGTTATTACACCTTCATTTTTTTTAATAATATTTAAATATGCTTTAACATTATCATAATTATCGACTACTTCATCCATTGTTTTATAATTTAAATCATACTTAATATTTAAATTTTTTATATTTTTCTTAAATACAATTTTATAAGTAATTTTATTATCATTTATCTTATTAACACATACCAATTCTCTTTCTTTATTTAACATAAAATACAATATAATTGATACGATAATAAGAATTGATAAGAATATTATAATTATGTATTTTTTACTAGTTTTCATATATAGTTGATGAAATATCAGATATTACAAAATTAGATTTTTCTTGAGATAAAGTTTCTAAATCATTAATAAATTTAGTTTCTTCTTCTGTTTTTTCTCTATTAAAGAAATAGTAAATTTTTACATCATCTTCCCCAATATAATTTTCTAAACTTCCTGAAGTTATAATACTTATATCTTTATCTGAAATGGTAGAAATTCCAAAATTTGGACGTAAAATAACAGCAAAAACATCTGATAATTTTATTAATTCATTTTCATCTTTATATAATGTTTGAATTCCAATATTATTTTTCATTAAAGGAAAATAATTACTTTCAAAATTTACATAATATAATTTTTTAGTTCTTTCATTAAAATAAGTATTATAATATGAACTAACATTTGAATCTATTTTTATTAGTGAAACTGTATCATCTTCATTTTTACTAAATTCAACAATTTCATTTTTTTCATAATTATAGTCAATGCTATTATTAGAATTATAACTGCTAAATGATAATTCAAAATCCACATGTCCATTACCAGTAGTTGATAAATCCTGAATTGAAATATGAATATTACTATAATTAATTGTACCAGAAGCAATATAAATTCTTAATCTATCACTTAACTTCTCATAATAATAGTTATCACTACTTCCTCCTCTAATATTGACATTAAGAGAATCATAATCTACACCATCATTAAACTTTATATCTGTAGCAATCCATTCTTTGGCATTAAGATTTGAACCATCTATTTGATATGATACTAAATCACCAACAACATAATAATGATAATCATTATATTGCAAAGTAATTTCATTGCCTTGAGAATCATTAGCTTTACTCTCCTTAGAAATTGTTTTTAGTTCACTTATTTTTGATTGATTATTATTTTCTATACTTAATTCACTAGGTTTAACATTTGTAACTGATAAATTATAATTACTTTTATCTTTTGGCATAATATATATATTTACAGTTTTATAAGTATTATGGTAACCATCAACTAAAACAAAATTACCACTATATGTACTATATGTATCAGTTGAAATAAAACATCTTATTTTATTTTTACCAATATATTTAGTTTTTACATTCATATTTGAATAATTGTTTTCATAAACTTCTGGTTGTACACTATTTTCATTTAAAGTTATATCAAATACAATATATTTACCAGTTTGACCATCTACCATAAACTCTTGAAGATTATCTTTAATTTTATAATAAGAACCATTATATTCTAATTTATTTTGATTAATAAAATTTTCATCGCTTGCAAGTTCAACTGAAACTACGTCTAGTGGAACCAATTTTTTTTCATATTCGGTTACTAAAGTAAAACCATTTATACCACAGTATCCATAAAACTTTTCTGATGATTCTGACTCAACAGCAGTTTTAAAATTTACTTTAAATGTAAATTCATATTCATAAGGACATGTTATGGTTTCATTTGTAGTATCTACTACAACATTTTTATCATCTAATTCTATATTATAATTTTCAGCATCAGTAACATAATGAAGTAATATATCTACAGAATCATCTTCTTCACCTGTTTTTTGATATGTATTTAATAATCCCTCATTATTTTCATAATAAATATTTAAATTAGTATTTAAATTATTTATTTCTTCCTCTGATAAGAGATTATATTTTTCTTCACTTTCATTATAAACATATATTATATTATCATTAACATAATAATAAATATAAATATTCGTATCACCAATATTATTTCTTGTAAATAATGCTCCTGCTTTACTTGCTCTAGCAGCACTTATCCATGTATCTTCATGAAATACAGTATTTCCAATTACAATATCTCCTTTAGTTAAAATAGAACTTGAAGCTGCATTTGTAATCATACCAAAAGCAAAGAACATTATAAACATTATTAATATTTTTTCTATTTTATTATTCATTACACTTTTCACTCCTCTTTACTAATATTTGTTATGTCTAAAACAACATCACTTAATAATAATTTACCTGTTTCAGGCACATAAATTCTTTCTTCATAATTTGTATCTTTATATTTTATAGTAGCATAACCATCTATTTTAATTCCGTCTTTATCATATAAAAATAATCGTTGTTTTCCAGCGGTATCTTTCTCAGAATCCCATTCATAATAATATGTATTATCTTTTCTATCATCTATATCAATATATAAATCTTTATAATTTTGTCTATAATTATCTAATATAACAAAGTGATATGTATTTAAAATTGTAGATTTAATTGGAACATATATTCTAACCGTATTATTATCTATATTTCTACTGACAACTTTAAGTTTATTATTACTTTCTTTATTTAAAAAACTATAATGATAAATATTGTTGTTTTCATCAAATTTTATATCAAACATTACATATTTATTTTCATCTAGTGATAATCCTAGATCTTCATCAATGATATCAAATGTTTCCAACTCTTCATTTACTTTATAAGTATAATAAAAATTTTCTACACTATTTTTTAAAGATATTTTTGACTGATTAGGATAATTTACATTTGATATCTGAACATTATTTATTTTTATATCTATCAAATTATGTAAATCTTTTTCTTCAAAAACAATATCATCCTGAGAACAACGTCCCACATAATCAATGCTAGTATTATCAGCATATAATAAACTAAATTCAAATTCGTAATCAAATGGACATGTAACTGTGTTATCTGATTTATCAAATATTATATTTGAATCATTTATAATAAAAGTACTGTCTTCTGAATTATATAAATTAAGTAAAAAAGATAATTCAGTTGGCACTCCTAATTCATTTTTTAGTTTGTCATACTTAATATTAATTGGATTATTATTTTCATAAAAAATTTTCAAATTATTTTCTAATTCATCTAATTCGTAATCTTCTAATTTACGATATTGACCATCATCATCCAATTCATACCACAAGTTAGTAGTAATAACTTTATAGGTTTTTACATCTATACTAGATGTGTTTTTAGTAAATAAAGCACCAGCTTTACCAGCTCTCGTAGCACTAATCCACGTACCACTTCTAAAAGCAGTATTACCAATTATTATATCTCCATTCTTTACATTATCATAAATTCCTTGTGCATCAACAAATGAAATAAATGAAAATGAAATAATAAATGAAAATATTAATTTTATTATTTTATTCTTCATTAAACTTCCCTTCTTAATTTCCTTTTACATTGCTAATTGTAACAATATCTTTAATAAGTAAAATTCCATTTGTAGTAACATTCATTGTTTCACTATAATCAGAACCTTTATAACTTACTAAAACACTTCCTGAAACTTTAGTTCCACTTTCATCAACAATATATAAATATTGTTGTCCTGCTGCATCTTTATCATTGCCCCAAACAACATTATAAGTTTTAACCTTTTTTGTTGTCGTTGTAGTTGTCGTAGTTTCTTGAGGTTTTTTAGTTGTTGTAGGTTCTTGTTTTTTTGTTGTTTCCTGTTTTTTAGTAGTTGATTCTTGCTTTTTAATAGTTTCTTGTTGTTTTACTGTAGTAGTATTAGAACCATTCTTTTTAGTAGTCTGTTGTTTTATTGTAGTAGTACTAGTTGTTGTTGTATTCTCTTCTTTTGTAGCAACTATAGCATATCTACTTAAATGATTTACATAAAAAATTATATTTCCATTATTATAAGTAGCATTTATAGTTTCTTTTACTTCATTATTATCTAAATATAATACTTTAAAATTATTATAATTAAATGAATTATCAAAAGGAATTCTTATCTTAAGTTTAGTATTATCTACATTGACTAAATTATTATTTTTATCAACAATATTTATATCATAAACAGAAATCAAATTTTCAATATCTATTTTATCATTTACTCTACTAACTACTAATTTATTTGTATCTTTTATTTCACTAGAATCACTATAATTAATAATAATACCAGTACTACTATCTTTCAAAATGTTTTCTTTTTTTATTGAAGTAGTTGTAGTAGACATTTTATTATTATCATTCCTTTTTAAACTATTTCCAAGTACAAATATTAGAAAAAATATTAATAATAATATACATACAATTAATCCTATAACAACATATTTCTTTTTATTATTTTCCACTATTTTTGCTCCTTTCTACAACGAAAAAATTATATCTTTTTTTATACCCCCCCCCCCGACTGCTTTTCGAGGCGGAGAGAAGATATAATTTCATTAATTTTTTCATTAGTTTTTAATTTTTTTGTTAATTCAAAAATATAAAATTAAATAATATTAGTAAATCAACATTAGAGCATTACTACTCTAAATAAATTATAGTATATTAAAAATAATTTGTAAAGAAAAAGATTAGAACTAAACTAATTCTAATCTTACCATTAAAGCATCGTCTCCGATTCTTTCTTTTAATTTTATAATACGAGTATATCCACCATTACGGTCAGCATACTTAGGTGCTAATTCATTAAATACTTTACTAACAACAGCTTTATCATTATGTAAGAAAGCTAAAGCTTGTCTACGACTTACTAAAGTACCTTTTTTTCCATAAGTAATCATTTTATCAATGAACTTACGTGCTTCTTTAGCTCTTGCTTCAGTAGTTACTACATATCCGTTAGTTATAACATCTTTAGTAATACCAGCTAATATGCTTCTTCTAATACGTGATTCTCTTCCTAATTTTCTGTATGACATATTTTCACTCCTTATTCGTGGAACTTAAGTCCCATTTCTTTTACTTTATCTATTACTTCTTTTAAAGATTTCTTACCTAAATTACGTATCTTAGTAACTTCAACTTCTTTTTTATCAATTAAATCTTGCATTGTATTTATACCAGCTCTTTTTAAGCAGTTATATGCTCTAACACTAAATTCAATTTCTTCAATTGGAGTTTCTAAAGTTTTTGTAATAGTATCAACTTTCTTTTCAGCTATGATACCAGTAATATCTGAAATTTGATTTAAATCTGCTACTATATTTAAGTGTTCAATTAATATTTTACTAGCTAAAGCTATAGCTTCTTCTGGAGTAATTGAACCGTTTGTGTAAACATTCATAGTTAATTTATCATAATTTTCATTTTGACCAACACGAGCATCAGTTACTTCATAACTAACTCTTTCGATTGGTGAATATAATGAATCAATTGGAATAACATCTACACCAACATTATCTAATAACACTTTATTTTGTTTAGAATCAACATATCCACGACCGTTTCCAACAGTCATTTCCATATCAATTTTTCCACCTTCAACTAAGTTACAAATAACTAAGTCTGGGTTGATTATTTCTATATCAGCATCATGTTCTATCATACCAGCAGTTACAGGTCCTTCTGTATTTGCTGATAATCTCATAACTTTATTTTCTTTAGTATGATTTTTTACAACTAAACTTTTTAAATTGATAATAATAGTTGTTACATCTTCTCTAATTCCATCTATTTTTTGGAATTCATGTAAAACTCCATCAATTTTAACACTTGTTACTGCACTTCCAGGTAAACTAGAAAGCATAACTCTTCTTAATGCATTTCCAATAGTAGTACCAAAACCTCTTTCTAAAGGTTCTAATTCAAATTTTCCATAACTATTTTTTTCAACATATTCAGTTATTTTATATTCTGGTTTTTCAAAATTCATAACTTTCCTCCTTAATTTCTTGGACGTTTAGGTGGTCTACAACCATTATGTGGAACTGGTGTTTCATCATTTATAGCAGTAATTTCAAGTCCAGCAGTTTGTAATGCACGAATAGCATTTTCTCTACCATTACCCATTCCTCTTACAAATACTTCAACCTTTTTTACTCCAGCATCACTAGCAGCACGTCCAGCTTGTTCAGCAGCTTGTCCTGCAGCAAAAGGAGTCTTTTTCTTTGATCCCTTATAACCAATTGTTCCAGCAGAAGCCCAACTAATTACATTTCCTAATGTATCAGTAATTGATACAACTGTATTATTGTAAGTTGAATGTATATGTGCTTGACCTTCTGGAATATTTTTCTTTACTTTTCTTTTTCTTCTATTATAAGCCATAATTCTTTATCCTCCTAAATACTATTTACCAACTTTTTTCTTGTTAGCAACTACTTTTCCTCTACCTTTACGAGTTCTAGCATTTCTATTAGTTCTTTGTCCACGAACTGGTAAACCTTTTTTATGTCTAACACCTTCGTATGAACCAATTTCCATTTTATTCTTAATGTTCATATTTACTTCACGACGTAACTCACCTTCAACTAAATATTTGTCTACTTCATTTCTTAAAAGAGCTTCTTCTTCATTAGTTAAATCTTTAACTTTTTTAAGTACGTCTACATTAGCAGCTTCACAAATAGTTTTTGCTAAGCTTCTTCCTATACCATAAATATGAGTAAGTCCTGTTTGTATATTTTTATCTTTTGGTAATTCGATATTTTTAATACGTGCCATAATTTCCTCCTATTAACCTTGTCTTTGTTTGTGTTTTGGATTTTCACAAATAACCATAACTTTACCTTTTCTTCTTATTATTCTACATTTAGCACAAATTTTCTTTACAGATGGTCTAACTTTCATAATTAAATTCCTCCATTATCTTCTATAAGTAATTCGCCCACGTTTTAAATCATATGGTGAAAACTCTACTGTAACCTTGTCACCTGGTAAGACACGAATCATATTCATTCGCATTTTACCAGAAACGCGAGCCATTACAATAGTTCCATTCTCTAATTCCACTTTATAATCGTCTTTTATACTATCTAGTACTTTACCTTCGACTTCTATTGTAGCTTCTTTAGCCATTTTTCACTCTCCCGTTAATATTTCATATCCATCATCACGAACAACTATTGTGTGCTCGAAATGTGCGCTAGGTTTTTGATCACGAGTCACAATAGTCCAATCATCATCAAGGACATAAATTTTTCTAGTACCACTGTTCAACATTGGCTCAACTGCCAAAGTCATACCAGTTTTTAAAGTTATTCCTGTATTATATTTACCATAATTTGGAACATCTGGATCTTCATGAAGACTTGTTCCAACACCATGACCAACTAATTCACGAACAACTCCTAAATTATGCTTTTTAGCATATTGTTCAATTCTTGCACCGACATTACCGAGCTTAGCACCATTCTTAATTTCCTTAAGACCAGTGAATAAAGCCTTTTCAGTATGATGTAGTAAATACTCTTTTTCTTTACTAATCTTTCCTACAGGATATGTCCAAGCAGAATCTGAATGATATCCGTCAAGAAGTACTCCAATATCAAGCGAAACAATATCTCCTTCTTTTAAAACTTTATCTCCAGGAATTCCGTGAACTATTTCTTCATTAACAGAAACACAAATTGAACCAGGAAACCCATAAAGTCCTAAAAATCCAGGAATACCGCCATGACTTCTAATAAATTTATCAGCTTCATCACTTAAGTATTTTGTAGTAATACCAGGTTTAATTAAAGACTTCAAATATTGATGTGTCAAATAATTAATATGACCTGCTTTTTTCATTTTTGATATTTCTTCTTCACTTTTAATAGATATCATTTACCAATCACTTTCTTTACCTCCATAAATGTTTCATCTGGAGTATCAATTTTATCAATAACAACTAACTTTCCTTTATTCTTGTAATAATCTAATAAAGGTTTAGTATTTTCTAAATAAGTATCAAATCTAACCTTAAATGATTCTTCATTATCATCAGTACGACTAACTAACTCTACATTACAATTATCACATAGATTATCATTTTTAGGTTTCATTATTTCATTATACTTATTATAAATCTTATTACATTTAGGACAAGTAATACGTCCTAATGCTCTATGCATTGCAGTTTCACGATTAACATTTAAATATATAACTGCATCTATATCTAAATTGAGTTCTAATAGTAAATTTTCTAATATATCTGCTTGTTTTATATTTCTTGGATATCCATCTAATATAAATGACGTAGATATATTTTCTAATTTTTCTTTTAGTAAATCAGTTACGATATTATCATCAACTAATTTACCAGTAGACAATAGTTCTTTTAGTTTATTACCTAATTCACTACCATCTTGTTGTTTGACACGAAGTAAATCTCCTGTAGATATATGTTCATATCCACATGCACTTACGAGTTGTTCACTCAAAGTACCTTTTCCAGCAGCTGGAGGCGCAATAAGAATTAAATTTTTCATCTTCTGCGTCTCTTTCTACTAGTTTTATAACTACGACTAACAATTGAACTTTCAAGTTGTTTATAAGTTTCTAATGCAACACCAACCACAATTAGTAATCCAGTTCCACCAAGTGTTACAGAACTAGATATATTTGGTATCTTCCCCATTAATATAGGTAAAGCTGCAATAACAATTAAGAAAATTGAACCAACAACTGTAAGTCTAGTTATAACATATTTTAAATATTGGCTAGTTTTTTCACCTGGAGTAATACCAGGAATATAGCTTCTATTTTTATCTAAATTTTCACTCATCTCATCAGGATTTAATTCCATTAATGTATAAACATATCCAAATACAAATATTAATACAATATAAAGTATAAATCCAGTTAATGATGTATAATTAATATAATTATTAACGAAGTTTTTAAAAGCTTCATTTTTTATAACACTAGCAATTAAAGATGGTATACCAATAAATGCTGATGCAAATATTACGGGCATAACACTAGCACTATTTAACTTAATTGGTATATATGATTGCTCTTTATTATATGCTGTACTAGTTCTATTACTATATTGAATTGGTATTCTTCTTTGAGCAGTCTCAATAAATATTACACCAACTAATATAAGTACATAAACAAGTACAAACAAGATAAACCATGCTATACCAGCACCAGTACTAAAATTACCAGAAGTAACAAGATCATTAAATGCAGTTACAAAAGTATTTGGCAATTGTTGAACAATACCTGCCATTATTAACAATGACATACCATTTCCAATACCTTTATTAGTTACTTCATCAGCTAACCATATCAATAGTGAACTACCAGCAGTTAAATAAAGAGTAGTCTTCATAACAGTTAAAGTTCCCATACCTTTTAAATATGCATAACTAAATATATAACCTTGAACAAAAGCAAATAATATTCCTAAATATCTATTAATTCTGTTAATTTTTTGTCTTCCTGTAGCCCCTTCTTCTTTTAATTCTTTAAAGTATGGTATTATATCCATTTGTAATAATTGAGTTATAATTGAAGCCGAAATATAAGGAATAACTCCTAACGCAAATATACTAAATGTCTTTAAACTACCACCACTCATTAAATTCAAAAGCTCTAAGAATCCTAAATCACTAGTAATTTGTTTAGCACCAGGAACAACTATTCCAGTACCAATTACGAATATAGCCAAAACGGCTAAAGTGAATAGAATTCTTTTTCTTAAATCTTTATTAGTAGGACTAAATAATCCTTTAAGATTTGAAAACATTAAATCACCTCAGCAGTTCCGCCAGCATTCTCTATTTTAGTTACAGCACTTGAAGAAAATCTATTAGCTTTTATAGTTAATTTTTTTTCTAAAGTACCATTTCCTAATACTTTTAATCCACAAAGTTCTTTTTTAATAATACCTTTTTCTTTTAATAATTCAAGAGTTATAACATCTCCATCATTAAATCTGTTTAAATCACTTAAATTAATTGTAGCGAATTCAATTCTAAATCTAGCATTATTAAATCCTCTTTTTGGTATTCTTCTATATAATGGGCTTTGTCCACCTTCGAACCAAGCTTTAATACTTGCTCCACTTCTAGACTTTTGTCCATTTTCTCCACGAGTTGAAGTTTTACCCATTCCACTTCCGGCTCCACGTCCAACTCTTTTTGTTGCTTTTCTTTCAGGAGTACGAGATAAATTTTCTAATTTCATATTACAACTCCTCAACTTTCTTTCCACGTAACTCAGCAATATGTTCACGAGTACGTTCTGATTTTAAAGCTTCTAAAGTAGCTTTTGCCATGTTAACTTTTGTATTAGATCCAAGTGATTTAGATACGATATCTTTAACACCAGCTAATTCTAATATAACACGTACAGGACCACCAGCTATAACTCCAGTACCTTCTTTTGCAGGTTTAATTAAAACTCTAGCTTTACCACATTCACCAATAGCATCATGAGGTATAGTTCTATTATCAACAATACTAACTTTTGATAGGTTTTTATTTGCTGCTTGGATACCTTTCTTTATAGCTTCTGGAACTTCATTAGCTTTACCTGTTCCAATACCAACAAGTCCTTTTCCATCTCCTACAGCCATTGTAGCAGCGAAACGGAAATGACGACCTCCCTTTGTAACTTTAGTTACACGAGAGATAGAAACAACTCTTTCTTCAAGAAGTTTCTTTTTAGAGTCCATATTTTTTTCTTGTCTTGCCATATCTTATCCTCCCACTAAAATTCTAATCCGTTTTCACGTGCAGCTTCAGCTAAAGCTTCTACACGTCCATGATATTGGTATCCACCTCTATCAAATACTACCTTAGTTATTTTTGCAACTTTACATTTTTCTGCAATATCTTTTCCAACTAATTTAGCACTTTCGATGTTTCCACCTTTTTCTAATTTTAAACTTAAGCTTGATGAACTAACTAAGGTAACACCTTTTTCGTCATCAATTACTTGAGCAAAAATTTGAGAATTAGATCTGAAAACATTTAATCTTGGACATTCACTTGTACCACTAACTTTGTTACGTACACGAGCATGTCTTTTTTTTCTTAATTCATTTCTTGACTTATTCTTAATCATATACTAATCTCCTTACCTTATTTAGCTGCTTTCTTTCCTTCTTTACGTCTAATATGTTCACCCTTAAATCTAATACCTTTACCCTTATATGGTTCTGGTTTTCTAAGTTTTCTTATATTAGCTGCAAATTCAGAAACTTTTTGTTTATCAATACCACTTATAGCTATTTCAGTAGTACTAACTTGTTCTGCTTTTAAGTCACTAGGAACAATAACTTCTACTGGATGACTAAATCCTGCATTTACGTTAATTTTATTCCCTTGAACATTAAATCTGTATCCGACACCAACTATTTCTAATTCCTTTTTATATCCTTCACTAACACCAATAATCATATTTTCGATTAAAGCATTAGTAGTTCCATGTAAACTCTTAGTAGTTTTTAAATCATTTGGTCTAGTTATTGTTAAAATGTTTTCATTAACATCAATTTTCATATCTTTATTAAATGAATTTGTAAGTTCTCCTTTAGGACCTTTTACAGTAACTACATTATCATTAACTGTAACAGTTACACCTTCAGGAATAGTTATTTTTCTATTTCCAATTCTACTCATAACATGTTTCCTTACCAAATATAGGCAAGTACTTCTCCTCCTAGATGTTTACTTCTAGCGTTTTTATCAGTCATAAGACCTTCTGAAGTAGAAATAATTGCAATACCTAATCCATTTAAAACTCTAGGAAGTTCATCATGTTTTGCATAAACTCTAAGTCCAGGTTTACTAATTCTTTTTAAACCAGTTATAACTCTTTCCTTTTTATCTGCACTATATTTTAAATCTAATACCATTTCATCACCATTAGTATTTTTAGTGATTTTATAATTACTAATATAACCTTCATCTTTTAAGATTTTAGCAATTTCTTCAATCATTTTAGAACTTAATACAGTAACAGTATCATATTTCATTTGATTTGCATTACGTATTCTTGTAAGCATATCTGCTATTCTATCATTTACCATAATTACCTTCCTTTCTACCAACTAGACTTTTTAACACCAGGTATTTGTCCTTCGTTTGCAAGTTCTCTGAAACAAATACGGCATAAACCAAATTTTCTAATAACTCCATGAGGACGTCCACATCTCTCACAACGAGTATAACTTCTTACTTTAAATTTAGGTGTACGTTTATTTTTAACTTTCATACTTGTTCTTGCCATACATGCACCTACTTTCTAAATGGCATTCCGAATCCACTTAATAATTCTAAAGCTTCTTCGTTAGTTTCTGCAGTTGTTACAAAAACTATATCCATTCCTCTCAATTTTACTATTTCATCATAATTTATTTCTGGAAATATTAATTGTTCTTTAATTCCTAAAGTATAGTTTCCAAAACCATCAAATGCTTTAGAACTAATTCCTCTAAAATCTCTAACACGTGGTAGTGCTACTTTAATTAATTTTTCCATAAAATTATACATAGCGTCTCCTCTTAAAGTTACTTTAACTCCAATAGGTTGACCTTCTCTTAATTTAAATGCTGCTATAGACTTTTTAGCTTTAGTTATAATAGCTTTTTGTCCAGTAATAGCCTCTAAATCTTTCTTAGCTGCTTCTATGAATTTGCTATCATGAGAAGCATCTCCAACACCAATATTAACAACTATTTTTGATAATTTTGGTACTTGCATAACAGAAGAATAGTTAAATTTTTCCATTAAATTATTTTTAATTTCTGTATTATATAAATTTCTTAATTCGTTCATTATTTTTCACCTACTTCTTTCTTAGTAGATTTTTTTGTAGTATTTTTCTTAGCTTTAGTATCCTTTACTTCAGCTTTTTTAGTAGTTTTTTTATCTTCTTTTGCTTCGATAACTTTTACATTAGATACATGAATAGGTGCTTCTACACTAAGTATTCCACCAGTTTCATTCATTGCATTTGGTTTCATATGTTTTTTAACAATATTAATTCCTTCAACTACGACTTTATCTTTCTTTTTTAGAGTAAGAATAACTTTTCCTTCTTTACCTCTATCTTTTCCAGCTAAAATACATACTTTATCTCCAACTCTAACTTTCATATATCCTCCTATAATACTTCAGGTGCAAGTGAAACGATCTTCATATAATCTTTATCACGTAATTCTCTTGCAACTGGTCCTAGAACACGAGTTCCAATTGGACTCTTATCATCTTTTATTAATACACATGCATTGTCACCGAATCTTATATAAGAACCATCTTTACGTCTAACGCCTTCAACACTTCTTACGATAACAGCTTTAACTACTTTACCTTTTTTAATATTTGAATTAGGTATAGCTTTCTTAACTGATGCTACTACTACATCACCTATATTACCATACTTTCTTTTGCTTCCACCCATTACTCTAATAACCATTAGTTCACGAGCTCCAGAGTTATCAGCTACTTTTAATCTTGTTTGTTGTTGTATCATAATAACCCTCCTTAAAGAATCACAGCTTCTTTAACAACACTAACTAATTCATATCTCTTAGTCTTTGATAATGGACGAGTCATTGCTATTTTTACTGTGTCTCCTACTTTCGCTATATTTTTTTCATCGTGTGCACGATATTTTTTTGAATATTTTACCATCTTGTGGTATAAAGGATGTTTTCTGTGAGTTTCAACTAAAACAGTAATAGTTTTATCATTTTTATCACTTACAACACGACCTACAAGTTCAGTTCTCTTAGTCTTTTCCATTAGTTTTCACTCCCATCATTTTCTTTTTCTGTTAAAACAGTTTTTAATCTTGCAACATCTTTTCTTAATTTATTAATCATATGAGGTTTTTCTAGATTACCAGTAGATGCCTTCATACGAAGTTCAAATAATTCATGTTTTAATTCAACTATTTTAGTATTAATTTCTTCAACACTCATTTTTCTTATATCACTAGTTTTCATCTTTTACCTCACTTTCTTTCATAACAAATTTAGTTTTTACACATAATTTGTGGCTAGCAAGTCTTAAAGCTTCACGAGCAACCTCTTCGCTTACCCCAGCTATTTCAAACATAATTTTACCTTTTTTAACAACTGCTACCCATTCATCAACGTTACCTTTACCTTTACCTTGACGAGTTTCTAAAGGTTTTTTAGTTCTAGCTAGATGTGGGAAAATATTAATCCAAACTTTTCCTCCACGTTTCATATAACGTGTCATAGCGATACGAGCTGCTTCTATTTGACGAGCACTAACATATCCACCTTCTTTAGCTTGTAAACCATAATCACCAAAATGTAATTCTAAGTTTCCTTTAGCTTTACCATCATAAGTAAGTCTATGTGGTTTTCTATATTTAGTTCTTTTTGGCATTAGTGGCATTACGACCAGCCTCCTTTACCTTTTTATTACCAAGGATTTCTCCTTTGTAAATCCAAACTTTAACACCGATTTTACCATAAGTTGTATTAGCTTCACTTGTTGCATAATCTATATTAGCTCTAATAGTGTGTAGTGGAACTGTACCTTCTGTATAACCTTCAGTACGAGCCATTTCAGCACCAGCTAATCTTCCTGAGACACTAGTTTTAATTCCTTTTGCTCCAGCTTTCATAGTATTTTTGATAGCTTTCTTTTGAACATTACGGAAATTTGCTCTATTTTCAATTTGTTTAGCAATTGAATCAGCAACTAATTTAGCATTTAAATCAGGATTTTTTTCTTCAACTATACTTACGTATATTTCTTCATTAACTTGTTTTTTTAATGCTTTCTTTAATTTTTCGATATCTTCTCCACCACGTCCGATTACAACGCCTGGTTTAGCAGTATGAATTTTAACTTCAACTTTATCTTTTCTTCTTTCGATTTCAACACTACTAACAGCAGCATCAGATAAAGTCTTCAATAAATATTCACGAATTTTGATATCGTTATTTAATTTAACTGCATAATCTTTATCAGCAAACCAATTACTTTGCCAATTTTTATTAACACCTAATCTTAAACCATTAGGATTTACTTTTTGTCCCATTAGTTTGCCTCCTTAACTCCGTCACTAACTTTAACAGTTATATGACTTGTTCTTTTATCTCTTCTATCAACCTTAGAACGTGATCCAATTTTAGATCTTTTAAGTACAGGTCCTGGATTGATAAAACATTCAGATATTACTAAATCTTCGAATTTCATATTATAATTATTAGTTGCATTAGCACATGCACTATTTAAAACTTTACTTATTAATCTACTTGACTTAGTATTAGTATTTTTTAATATTGCCATAGCTTCACTAGCTTTCTTTCCTCTTATTAAATCAAGAGTCATTCTAGCTTTTCTTGGAGCAACCATAGCAGATTTATGAATTGCAAAAGTTTCCATCTAATCCTTACCTCCTACTTTTGTCCTGCATGTCCGCCGAATTTACGAGTTAAAGCAAATTCGCCTAATTTGTGTCCTACCATATCTTCAGTTACATAAACTGGAATAAATTCTTTACCATTATGAACTGCTATAGTATGTCCAACAAATTCAGGAAAGATTGTTGAACGACGAGACCAAGTTTTAACAACTTCTTTTTTATTTTCTTCATTTAATTTTTCGATCTTTTTCATTAGATGTCCATCTATGAAAGGACCTTTTTTAATACTTCTTGCCATTTAAACACACTCTCCTTATTTCTTTCTCTTACTAACGATTAATTTGTTAGAAGCTTTCTTATTTTTACGAGTTTTAAGTCCAAGAGCTGGTTTACCCCAAGGAGTAACAGGCCCTTTTCTTCCTATTGGTGTACGTCCTTCACCACCACCATGTGGATGGTCGTTAGGGTTCATTACACTACCACGGTTAGTAGGTCTGATTCCCATATGACGAGTACGTCCTGCTTTACCGATGTTAACAAGTTCATAGTCTTCGTTACCAACTACACCAACTGTAGCCATACAAGTACCTAGTACTAATCTTGTTTCACCACTTTGTAGACGAATCATAACATATTTATCTTCTCTACCTAATATTTGAGCACTACTTCCTGCAGATCTTACAAGACTAGCACCTTTACCTGGATTTAATTCAATATTGTGAATAACTGTACCAACTGGAATGTTTTTAATCATCATTGCATTACCAACTTTGATATCTACAGCTTCTCCACTTTCAACTATCATACCTACTTTTAAATCTTTAGGAGCGATAATATATCTTTTTTCTCCATCTTTATAAGTAAGTAATGCTATATTTGCACTACGATTTGGATCGTACTCAATAGTTGTAACTTTAGCAGGTATTCCAAATTTATTTCTCTTAAAATCTATTAATCTGTATTTTCTTTTAGCTCCTCCACCAATGTGTTGAACTGTCATTCTACCTTGATTATTTCTACCACCAGTTTTAGTCTTTTTAACTAATAAACTTTTAGTAGGCTTACTAGTAGTTAACTCTTCATTAGCTAAAGTACTCATACCTCTACGACCATTAGTCGTTGGTTTATATTTTTTTATAGCCATTATTTACACCGCCTTACATTTCTATAGCTTGACCGTCAACTAAAGTAACGTAAGCTTTCTTATAAGTCTTAGTCTTCCCAGTATACTTACCAACTCTTTTATCTTTTGCTTTAGTATTAAGTGTATTAACACTCTTAACCTTAACATTAAATAAATCTTCAATAGCAAGTTTTATTTGAGTTTTATTAGCACGTGCATCAACTTTAAATACATAAGTCTTACCATCTGTAGCTAATACTTGACTTTTTTCAGTTATAACTGGTGCAATAATAATTTCACTATTCATCATTATTTAAGCACCTCCTCTATATATTTAACTGCTCCTTCTTCTACAACCATAGTATCAGCATTAACAATGTCATAAACATTTAATTCATTAGCCATTAATACTAAAGCATATCCTAAATTTCTAGTAGCTAAATATAAATTTTCAGCATCATTTTCAGTAACAAATAATACTTTACCAGCTAATTTTAAATCAGCCATTAATTTTTTAATATCTTTAGTTTTTACACTATCAATATTTAAACTATCAATTACAACTAATTCTTTATTATTAACTTTATCAGTTAATGCAGAACGAATTGCAAGTCCTCTTTCCTTTTTATTCATTTTGAAAGTATAACTTCTTGGAGTAACACCAAATACAACTCCACCACCTCTATAATGAGGAGCACGAATAGTACCTTGTCTTGCGTTACCAGTACCTTTTTGTCTATATGGTTTTCTTCCTCCACCGCTAACTTCACCACGAGTTTTAGTTTTATGTGTACCTTGTCTTAAAGATGCAAGTTGTAAATCAATTGCTTTCTTTAAAACGATATCATTAGTTTCAATTTTCCAAATATTATCATTAAGTTTTAAATCACTAGTTTTTTCACCCTTAAGGTTAATTACATCTATTTTTGCCATTATAAATCTCCTTTCGACTGAAGTTATGCTTCAGTAGTTTCCTCGATTTCTTTAGTTTCAGTAGAATCTTCTACATTAGTATCTTCTACTACTTCTTCTACTGTATCAATAACAGTTTCTTCCTCAGTTTCATATTTAACTAGTTCTTTAGGTTCAACTTTCTTGTTTCCTTTAACAGCAGATTTAATTAAAACTAATGAATTCTTTGCTCCTGGAACATTTCCACTAACTAAAATGTAGTTATCATTTACGTTAACTTCAACAATTTCAAGATTTTGAATAGTAACTGTTTCACTTCCCATGTGTCCAGCTAACTTTTTACCCTTTAATACTCTCATTGGTCTCATAGTTCCCATTGATCCTGGTCTTCTATGATATCTTGAACCATGTGTTTCTGGTCCACGAGATTGGTTATGACGTTTAATTACACCAGCAAATCCTTTACCTTTACTAGTACCAGTAACATCAACCTTTTCTCCAGCTTCAAATGTGTCGGCTTTTATAGTACTTCCTAATTCGTAAGTTGTTGTATCTTCAACTCTGATTTCTTTTAAGAAGCGCTTAGGAGCAACACCTGCTTTTTTAGCATGTCCTATTTCTTGTTTTGTGGCATGTTTTTCCTTTTTATCAACAACACCTAATTGAATAGCATTATAACCATCAGTATCAACTGTTTTAATTTGAGTTATAACATTTGGTTCAACAGATATTACTGTAACAGGAATAACTTTACCATCAGTCGTAAATTTTTCGGTCATACCGATTTTACGTCCTAAGATTCCTTTCATTTCTTTTCCCTCCAACTATTTTGTTTCTATTTTTACATCAACACCACTTGGAACATCTAAGTGAGTTAAAGCATCAATAACTTCCTTACTAGGATTCTTTATATCAATAAGTCTTTTATGAGTACGTCTTTCAAATTGTTCTCTACTATCTTTATATTTATGTACCGCTCTTAATACAGTAAATTTTTCAATTTCTGTAGGAAGAGGAATCGGTCCAGATATTTCTCCACCAATTCTTTTAATAGTAGTAACAATCTTACTAGCAGTATCATCAAGCACTTTATGATCATAAGCTTTTAATCTGATTCTTACTTTTGACATTTTATATGTCCTCCCTTCGTTTATATCTTTGTATAAACATAGCTCCGTAACGAATTCCCCAATAACTATTCAAAGCAACAACTCCGCCTAGTGTATCAGCCACCTCGTACATCATAGCCAAATGAATACAAAATAAATTATATACTAATCTTAGTAAATATGCAAGCAAAAATTTAAATTTTTTTAAAATTTCCATAAAAAATTATAAAATCACAAAAAAACTACTCTATTTATCAATAACTATAATTAATATTACCCTTACTCTATATTTAATGTTATAATTATAATGAGGTGTAAAAAATGTTATTATCAATATTAATTCCTTCATATAATGAAGAAGGAAATATAAATGAATTAAATAAAAAATTAATAGAATCATTAAAAAATATAGATTACGAAATAATATATATAAATGATGGCTCCAAAGATAAAACTTTAGATAAAATAAAGACAGTATCTAAAAGCAATGAAAATATCAAATATATTTCATTTAGTAAAAATTTTGGTAAAGATGCTGCAATATATGCAGGATTAAAAAGAAGCAATGGAACATACACATGTATTCTAGACGCAGATTTACAACAAAACCCCAAATACATAATTAGTATGTTGGACTATTTAAAAAAACATCCAGAAACAGACCAAATAGCAATGGTAATGAAAAATAGAAATAAAGAAAATGTATTTAATAGAATAATGAAAAAAAATTTTTATAGATTAATAAATAAATTATCAGATACAAAACTAGTTGATGGTGCAAGTGATTTTAGAATGTTCAATAAATCAGTTAAAGATGCAATATTATCTTTAACGGAAAAAAATAGATTTACAAAAGGAATGTTTTCGTGGATTGGTTTTAACACAGAATATATGTATTACAACGTAGAAGAAAGATTCAGCGGAAAAACAAAATTTGATACTAAATCAAGTATAAAATATGCATTAACAGGAATAACAAACTATTCAATTAAACCATTATATTTATCAACATTCATTGGTGCAATAACTTCTAGTCTTTCATTATTATATATATTAGTAATAATTTTTAAAACACTAATATTAGGAAAAGACACACCAGGTTATGCTTCACTTATTGTAATTAGTTTATTTATGGGTGGCTTGCAATTATTATTTATTGGTATTCTTGGAACTTACTTAGGTAAAACTTATATAGAAACAAAACAAAGACCAATGTACATAGAAAAAGAAACTAAAGGTTTTGACGAAATACTTTAGTTTCTTTTTTTTATTCATCTTGGAAGAAATCATCAAAATATTGATCATCTGTAATATTTGCATTACTATTAGTATTATTTACAATAGTTTTATCTTCCAATTTATTTTTATCTTCTATTTTATCATTAGAATTTTCCATAAGTAAATCATTAAATGTTTTTGAAACATCTTTATTAGCATCATTGGCATTTGCATCTAATATTTCAATATCATCAGACTTATCATTTTTCTGATTCATACTTTCATCCAAGTCAAATTTAAATTCTTCAAGAACTTTATCCATATCTTTCTTTTCGATTTCTGGAACTTCTTCTTTTTTACCTGCATTTTCTTTTTCAAGTCTTTCTTCTTCTTCAAGTTCTGCAATCTTAGCATCAATTTTTTTCAAAAGTTCATCAACATCTACTTCTCCACCACCATCAAATGGATTTGGAGGAAGACTATTATTTGAACTAACGGAATTTTGAAATGGATTAAATTTTTCTCCACCAAATGGATTAGCACCACCAGGTAATCCAAAACCACCACCAAATGGACTTTGGTTATTCATTCCATCCATAACTTTATTTTTTCTTCTTTTATCTACAAAATCTTTTAAATCAAATATTCCAATTTCACCTTTTGCACGTTCAGGAAATTCTGCTAAAGGAAATTTTTCACCCCAGTCAATTTCAAAGCTAGGTTTTAATTTAGTTTTAAATGGATTTAATCTTGAACGCATAATAATTGCTTCAAACAATTTCATTTTTTGTAAATCACTAACTGTTACAAGAGGAGTTGAAGCAGTTTTTTCTTTATCTTTACTCTTCCTTTCCCCGCATAATTTACTAATTTCTTCAAGAGCAGCAAGCTCAGTCGTTAATAAGTAAATTAAATTACCACAGTTACTACGTATAGTCTCTGCATCTTCTTTACCATAAACATCATTTAATTGCGCAAAATTCTGAATTATAAACGTAAATCTAATTTGTCTACTACGTGCAGCAGTTACCATTGTTGTAACATCTTTTAAAGGAGGCATATTTGCAAACTCATCTAATATAAAATTTGTTCTAACAGGTAATTTGCCACCACATTCTTGTGCTACATCAATAAGTGTTTCATAACATTGTTTAATGAATATTGTAGCTAATGCATGATATGTGGTTTTTTCATCATGAATTACCATAAATACAGCAGTAGGTTTCTTACCTATATCTCTCATATTGAAATCACTTCTTGATAACATTTCAGACAATTGTTCACGAGAAGCAAATAATCTTATTTTTTGTCTAAATACAGATAAAATACCCCCCTTTGTTTCCGTAGGAGAATTTATTGTGTTACTAGCAAATACATATGGTGTACTTGATTCACCTTTCATATTAAAATATTCTTTAATATAATTACTAGGCGGACATTTATCTTCCCCAACAGTAGTTACATAATTTATTGAATTTAAATTAATTTCATCTTCTTTTGCATCTTCAAATAAACCTAAAGCAACACCAGAAAAATAATCAGCTGCACTATTTTCCCAAAACGGATCTTGTGCTTTTTTATCTTTTAAAATATTTAGTGCAACATCATCAACTAATTCTGTAGCTTTATCAGTATTACCAGCTTTATATAACTGATATGGAAGTGTTAATGGATTCCAACAATTACCATGTTGTGGTTCACGGAAGTTAAGGACAATAATATCATATCCTCTATCTCTTAACATATTTGAATGCTCTTTATATATTTCACCTTTAGGATCAGTAATAATCATACTTTCTTTAGCTTTAGCTAAACTATAAACTAATGGATCTACAACACTTTTAGTTTTACCACTACCAGTAGCACCAATAACTAATGTATGATTTTCACTATTATCAACCCACATATCTTTACCATTATTTATTAATACTGCACCAGCTGCTTTACAATCCTTTTCACTAATAGGAACTCTAACTACTTTTGGAGCATTTTTTATTTCTTTTTCTTTAGACCATCTAGCATAACCTTTTTCATCTTTTTCACCAATATTTAATCCAAAGCCTTTACCCTTTTCTCTATCAAATATATAACTTGATACACTCGCAAAAATAGCAATTAAAATAATAAAAAACAATAATAATGTACCAAATATATATTTAGGCCCAAAACCTAAAAATGGATTAACTCCTAAAAACTCACCAGTATTAATTATACTAACTGCATTACTAACCGCAATACTAGACATAAATAATAAAAATATACAAAATACCACAAATATTATTAAATCCTTAGAACTTACATTAAATTTCATTCTTAACATCCCTTCAATACAATTATTATAAAACAAATAGTATATTTTTTCTATACTATTTATTAGATTTTTTTACCTTATTATAAATTACCACAAAAGAAAATAATATTGTTATAACAATTAAATAAATTATAATAACAAAAAATTTAGAAACATTACTTTGATTATTAATATTATTTTTATTAATTTTTAAAGATATTTTAATAGGCTTACTATTGTAATTTGTTCTATCAATATTCCATATATATGTATTACCATCTTTATTATCATAATTGCCACTCAACTTATAATCGGTTTTAACTGTAATATTAATATTCGATAAATAATTATAGTACTCAAAACACTTAAAATTATCCGAAGTATTTATATTTAAATAACCACTATTAGTATATACATCAACATTCTCATAACATTCTTTTAATAAAATTGATTGACCATAATTATTAAAATTGTATTTATTATAATAATTTATACCATATACATTATTATTATCTATATTTTCAATCAATAAATTATCTTTATTATTAATACTTTCTATTGCACCATATAAATTAGCATTAAAATCACTAATTAATTTATCATAATCTTCTTCATTTTTATTTATTAAAATACTACTTTTTTCTTCTATACCATCATCATTTATAATGATATCATAATTAGCAGAACAAGCCGTACATAATATTACTATAAAGATCAACATTATTTTTTTCATTCATCCTCCTAATGATTTGTATAACTAAAGTGCATTGGATCATAATATTTTTTACTCCAATCTCCACCCCAATAAAATCCGTGATTTTTCCATATTGCTACAACCCTATCATTATTATAAAAAGCACTATTTTTATCAGGCGATCTTCCCCAATACACTGCAGGATTATCATTAGCGTTTAAGTCTATTGCTACACCATAACTATGATGAGATCTGCTTCCTGTTCCACTTGCTTGTTGTCTCCAACTATAAGCATATGCATCCTTTACAGGAAATTTTATTGCAGCAAGTTCATTAAATACAGCTTCCACCTCACTAGCAATATTTTTATGAAGAGTAATTTTAATATTTCTTACACTTCCATCTTGTTTACAAGCAGGAACAGTTATTGTAGTTAGATATTTTGACATTTGAGATTCAGAATTTGGAGTTCCATCAGGAAATAAATATTTCATTCTATCACCTTTACTTATTTTAGCTGCTTCACCCACTTCTCCCGATATATTCCCAGAATTTAAATATATTTTACTATATATTTCATTCAAAGGACTATCAACATTTTCAAGAACTTTATCTTGAAATTCATTTTTTAACTTTGTATCAACCTCAGTATTACCAGTAGGTTTAATATAAAAATTATATTCACTCATAATATTCTTTATAGTATTAATACCTTCATCAACAGTTTCTAAATCTGTTATCGTAATAACATAAATAGAGTCTTTATTTAATTCACTATTTCCTAAATCTGTATCATTTAAATATACTAATTTATTAGCAATTTCTTCCTCCGTTACCATACCACCCTTACTTGATAATTCAGTATTATTAGTTAGTCCCATATTGACATCATCAGGTTCTGCAAATACAGTCATAAAAATCATAATAAATAATAAAAATCCTGCAAAACTTCCAACAATAATTAATTTCATTTTAAATGACAATAAATTATTTGCCTTAAAAGAACCACTCCCAAATAAACTACTTTTATTATTACTTTTACCCTTTAACTTAGATAAATTATTTAATATATTAGATTTATTAGAACTATTATTAGTATTAGTAGTAGAATTATTACTAGATATTTGCCCACTCGCCATATTATAAGCATCCTTAACACCTCTTGCTGTATCAGTAATTCCAACATCATCTGCCTTTTTAGCAATATCTCCAATCGGTGTTTTAGATAACATACCAGCAGCTTTATTAACAGATTTATCCCATTTCTTTTGTGCCATCTTACCAACTATAGGTACACTTGTAACTGTATTTTTTACTTTACTAAAAGCACCAGCAGTATAAATATCAAGCCCTGTTTCTAAACCAACATCTACAGCTTTAGCAGTAGATTCTTTTTTTTGCTCTTTTTCACTTTTTTCTTCTTCTCTAACTACATCATTATTATTTCTACTAGCTCTATATGTACCCATAATTTCACCACCTAACTCACTTAATTTCTACAGTATAATCATCTAAATAAACCTCATAATTCATAATAGAATTTTCTTTAAATATAAATTGATTCTTGTTATTAGCAATAACGTTATAAACTTTCTTTCCATTAATACTAGAAACACTATATTTATCTATACCCAATGAATAAGTATACTCTGTCACATTATTATCTAAATAACTTAAAAAATTATCATAATTATTAAATCTTTTTTCTCTATAATCTTTATTTAACAAATTATAAGCTTCTTCTTTATTATTAATTAATATATTTTTATAATCATTAAAATATTTTCTTATAACATCTTCAGTTGAAATATATAAATAATTAATTTCATTGATATCATAATGATCTTTAATACCAAACTCATTATCTATATTTTTATCTTCACCAAAATTATAATTTGATAAAATAACAATTAAAATTACAATAAATACTAATGACAAACATACAACAATTATTTTTTTATTATATTTTAAATCATTCATTACTAACCTCCATATATTTATTACCATCAATAGGAGTTATACTAAATAAATTATTAGTTAAATCAAATTTAACAATATAATACTTATCAATTTTATCATTACTAATATTATCCAATTCATCACTAACTAAATATCCCTTAACATAATAATTAATAACTTTTTCACTTAATTCAGTATAAAATACTTTCTTAGTAATGTAATTATAGTTACCATCTAAATTATCTACATAATTACTGACATTATCTGAAGAAATATTATTTTCCTCTACATAGTTTTTATCTAACAACTTCAAAACATTATCATATTTATTATTTTGTAAAGAAGTAACATACTTATTTATACAAGAATTTATTGTAAAAAATCTAGAATAATCATTTAATAAATAATATTTAGTTTCTTCTTTATCATCATTATTAGATTCTGTTTTATTTAAATACAATAATCCCAAAACAGAAACTAATATACAAGTTATAATTATTAATAATATATAATTATCTTTTTTTTTCATATTTAACTCCTAACAATTATCCGAATAAGTATATTTACCATTATGAAATAAATTCCAAGTTGCCTCGGCTCTACCATTTTGAGTTGATGGATTACTCTTAAAATAATGCCAAGATGGTTTTCCTCCAGATATACTATAGACAACATCTCTCAATGTATCAGTATTACCATATTGTTTATACATTTTTGGAAAATTACCAATATTACCAAATTGATATGAAATCATAATTAAACAATCAATTTGATATTGTTCTAATGTAACTCCTTCTTTTGATAATTTATTTTTTACACTCTCAGAAAAAGAATTTACTTCATCACTTTCAACCTTATCAACAATATCAATTGGTATTAAACTTCCAAACGACATACCATTAACATCTATTCCATATTTTTTAAAATTTTCTATATTATATTTAAGAGCTACTCCATAACCAACTGTAGGAATCCCATATCCATCATCATCAACAACATAATTATTTCCACTAGTTTTTGCAGAACAACCACCTTCGAAATAATGAAGCATTTTTAAAAATTCACTACCCGCTGTTCCACCTGAACTACATGTACCACCACTCGACCTAGGAGATGATTGACTTACAAAATTTAACGGATCTTGAACAGAACTAGATTCCTGTTCTCCTACACGAACTTCAAAATGCAAATGAGGTCCAGTACTACTACCAGTACTACCAACTTTTGCAATAACTTGACCTGCTATAACAGAATCACCCTCGTTAACCATAACACTATCTTCATACAAATGAGCATATAAAGTATAATTACCATCCTGATGCTCAATAATTATATGATTACCATATCCTCCGCCACAACTTGTATTACCTTCTATACATCCAGTTACAACTTTAGAAATTACACCATTTTTAACTGCAATAACATTAGTAGTACCTCTTGTAGCACCAATATCTATACCATTGTGATTACGTTCTTTACCACTTATAGGATGAGTACGCTTACCAAATTGACTTGTAATAGACGTAGTTTCAGGTTCTTCTATAGCAATTTGTTTACCGTCGCTATCAGAAACATTTGAACTACCAATTGGCCACAAATATCCATCAGAACACATTTTATTATATTGATCGCTTATACCTTTATAATACTCTAATACTTCTTTAATTCCTTTAATAATACGTCTACGAACTTCTTTTATTTCTTCATTATACTTTTCATATGTAGTAGTATCAGCTTCTAATTCTTTCATAGTTTTATATTTGGTTTTTGCTAAAACGGAAATATAATAATCTTGTAAATGACTTTTATTATCAAGATAATTTGTATTTTCTAAAAAATCCCAATAAAACTCCTCATTTACCTCTTTATCAGAATTAACTTTAATATTTGAATTATTATATCCTTTTTCTTTAGCCAAAGAACTGCATCTATTTTTGGCAGAATCACTATCAAAATTTAAACCCAATTTATCCCAAAAATTACTTTTCAAAGTATCATCAATAACAATGACACATTTATTATCTATTAATGTTTTCCCAGAAGAACAAGTATCATTAGAAGGAGTTTCCTCAGTTTCAGTATAACAAGTTGTTTTATAACCAATAAAAGCATTAATTAAGGTTTTTAAACTATTAGTTTCATTTTTAAAATATTCTTTAGCACTTTCATCAACTTCTCCTAAATAAGTTGAATCATCATCATTAGCATCCAAATTATATGGATTAGATTCATTATCAATAGGATCACGAAATGAATCACTATCAAGACCATAAAAAACAGTTGCAATTATAATATTATCATCAATTAATTTTTGACTAGGATACTGACTTTGAACTTTAGCAAGTAACTTATATAATTGTGTATAAAATTTCTTCTTAGTAGCTAAAACTCTATCAACACAATTAGGATCTTTACTAGTTTCACAACTACTTACCCAAAAAGTTTTATTCTTACTAGCAAACTCATCCCAATCAAAATCACTATATTTAAAACTAGCAGCATCTACTTTAACACTAAAAAAAGTTACAAAAAGAAAAACTACTAAAAGTCCAATAACTCTAAATATATTTCTTTTCATAACTTATCACCACCTATTAAAGTCCTCCACCAGTACCAAATGAATCTAACTCTTCTTGAGTTAATACCACATTTATTCTCATACGTCTAGCTCCGCAAACAAACAATGCTTCACCTTGACTATAGCCTTTTATACTTTCCTTTTCATTATCATTCAAATCTATTAATTTACTTAAATCTTCAACAGCTTGTTTCTTAAGTCCCATAACTAGATAATATGATGCATTATCAAATATTGCTTTACCATGCACTATAACATTTTCAGCAGCAAAATCTGTAGGTTGTTGAGTAATTATTATAGTACCAGTATTATATTTTCTGCTACGTCTTTGCATTTGAGCTAAAAATTCAGCACCCAACTCATTTCTACCACCAAGTAACACATGAGCTTCATCAACCATAAGCACTGTATTAACACTAGGATCTAAACATAAACCCCAAGCATATTTTAATATATTAAAGAACAATGCATTTCTTATACTCTCATCACTATTCATTAATTCTCTTATATTAAATACCATAAAGTCACTATCTTGTCTAATAGTTGTATGACCATTAAAATAGTATCTTAATTCTTTTACAAATGGACGAATTTTAAGTTCAAGCCTTTCCATAACATCTTTTTCACGTGTGGCTTCAGGCATAGATAATAATCTTCCTTTAATAGTACTATATACATCATCAAACGTTGGATAATCCCTAGATGTAAAATTACTAAAATCAGTATTAAAATCTATATTAAAACGTTTATAAGTATCTTGAACAACTTCACTAAACATTGCAAGGACATCTTCTTCAACATTAGGACTATAATATTTCAAAAATGCTTTCAATGATTGTAAAGTACGTGTAAGTATAGTATAACCTAACCCTTGTTTTAATTCATCTTCATCAGCATCTGCAATTACTTCAAGTGGATTAATTATACCAAAATCTCCACCTTTACCTAAATCAATAAAATCTCCACCAAAGGCTTTCGTCATTTCTTCTAATTCACCTTCAGGATCAATACAAATTAATTGACAGCCATTACGTATGTGAGTTCTAAGCATCAATTTAGCAGCAGTACTTTTACCACTACCACTTGTACCTAAAATAATCATATTTGCATTATTTCTATTAAACTCTTTTTTTGTTTGATATAAAAATTGATTAAATAAAACAACTCCTCCAGAAAAATCTACTCCTAATAATGTTGGGGCAGTAAACTCTCCACCCGGATCTTTTATGCTATCAAACACAAATGGATACATTGCAGCAATTGTAGGACTTGGTATAGGAATACCAACTCTTTCTTCAATATCTTGTTTTGGAAAAATTGGTATCATTGATTTAAGAACTTTTTCCTGTTCAAACATCATTGGTATACCTCTCATCCCTAATGCATCCAAGTAGTTTCTAGTTTGCATTTTCTTAATTTCTAATTCTTCTTTTGAATCAGCGCTTAACATAACATGCATTTGAAAATCAAATATTTTAGATTGAGTAGCAGCAAGCATAGAAACAAAACTTTCTAATGATTCATAATCTTGTCTTATTGATTCTTGCATTGTTCTATCATTTTCATGTTGATATCTTTCTTTTAAATCAGCAATCTCTTTATTAATCATTTTACTCATAGTACTAAATTCAATAGGAATATGTTTAACAACAACTTTAACTCCAGGTAAATTAGTTATATTACTTAAAAAACCAGGAGGTATTAATTTAGGATAATTTATTATGGTAAGTATAGTACAATACTTATCACTTATAACAAAATCATTCAATTTAAAATCAATACCCTTAGGAGCAATTTCACTTTTAAATGTACTAGACACTACTCATCACCGTCCCAAACTCAGTTTTCATATTTCCATTAAAGAAACTATCTAATATAACTCTTAAATCATCATCACTAACTTGCCTAGAATTTAACCCACTAGTAGCTAAGTTAGCTATTAAATTATGTATTCTTTTTTGTAATATTTCCAATTTTTTATCTCTAAATAAAATATAATATTCAGTATCAACTGCATTTACAGTAGTAGTTCTAAAACTTTCTCCTTTATCTATATCTTGTTGTATAAGTTTTCTAATTTGTTGAGTCTGTGCATTTGCATACATTAATTGTAATTGAGCTAAATACATATTTATATCTACAGGTCTATCACATACCACTAACCAAAATTCATAATCTATTACGTTATAAAAATTTCTTAAGTTAAATATTATATTATTTTGTTCTTGATAATCAAGTATAAATATATTTTTAGGTTCTATTCTTATTCCAGTAACGTAATAATTATTTTCTAATTGTATCATTCCATTTTTTATATTTTTTATTGGAACCCAATCTTCTGTATATTTACTAGCATTATTTTTCGCCATGTTTCATACACCAACCTCTCCAAAAATATGTTCTTCTATTTGTAAAATACATATATACATTTTTTATAAATGTTCTTATATTATGATGATTAGGTATAGGAAGTACTAAAAACGCTCCTATACATGCAGGACTTATTATAAAGAGTAATTGTTTTAAACTATCTTTAGGTGTAAATAACAACAAGAATGTAAGTAAAAGTCCTGTACCAAATATAATCAAATCAGTAACATTGAAGAAACCAAGTATCAACATTGATTTCTTCGAGTTAGCTGGTATCAAATAACTATTATTATCCACTTTTTATTCCTCCTATTTCTTTTCAGAACTTCCTTCTTTTTTCACTACATTTCTATTAGCAACATGTCTATCATAATTTTCGCCAAAGTCTTTTTGTGAATGTTGTGCTAATTGAGCAGATTCATTACCTAAAGCACCCATAAGTCTACCTAACGTAGCAGCATCATCAATACTGTTCTCTTTCCAACCAGTACCTGCAATTTCTTTACCATCTTTATCATATTTAACACCCAAAGCACCTTTTGAAGCTTCTGAAACGATAGCATTTGCAGCTGATTGAATTGTACCAACATCCACACCTTTAATATTATAATCATCATTTAAATTTTGCAATTCTGTTTGTGTTTTAGCTTTCAATGCATTACCAACAACATCATTGACAGCTTTTTTCTCAACTTCAACCAGCCTTGATTGAAATTGTTGATATGCTTGATATGCTTTAGCTTTTTCAGTATCAGTTTTTGCACCAGAAATTGCTTGATATAAACCTTCTTCATATTTATGTAATTGATACAAATTACCAGTTACACCATTAACATCATAAGTTTGCTTAGTATCTTCCTTATTCAATGCATCTTTTACAGTAGATTTAATCTTTTTAGCATTTTTCATTGCTTCGTCATTTCTCTTCATTCTCTCAGTAATATGCCACTTACCTTCTACTTCTCTATTTGCTCGTCTTTCATCTGCATCTGCTACTGTTTCCATACCAACAGCCAATCTAGCCCTGTCAAGTGTTCTTCCATATAAAGTAGATCCGTTCGCTTTTTCAGTTCTTATTTTATCAATTCCCTTTACAGCTTTATCATAACCACCAGTTGCACCACGAATAGCACCACTTAATGCTCCACCAACTATTCCACCAAAACCTTTTCCTGTTGTAGCCCCATAGACGCTTGCTCTTGTAGCGTTTGTAAGAGGATTTTCTTTAAGTTTCTTAAATCCACCTTTAACACTAAATCTTCCACTATTTCCAAAGAATTCTTTAATCAAATCTGGACACTCTTTACCAAATTGTAATATACCAAGGATTATAAATACGGTTGCTAACGCTTGTATTACACCATTACTATCAATATCGCCAATACTACTAAATAAAGTTTTAATAACACCAGGAATCAAACTTACAGCAAATAAAGCAAAATTGATAATTAATAGTCTAATAAATACGTCTAAATACGTATCCTTAACATTTTTAAACCACTTATCAAAAAAAGCTTCTTTTTGTTTAGGAACAATCCTAAGCATCACAGCAATAGGTGAAAGTATTTGTAATACTCCCAATTTAGCAACACGAACACCAATTTCTATACAATAAGAAAAATACATAATTGCGGCTATAACACCTGAAACAATAGCAAATAAAGCATTTAACTCCATTCCTTCTTTTGTATCATCTGTTGCACTATTAATCAAATATTTATCTTTAGTAAATTTTGAAGTATCGCCAGACAATTTAGAATATTCAACATCATAGTAATAATTAATACAAATTTGTTTATCATCATCAGTTCCAAAATCACCTGAAGCATGATTTTGCTCAACAAAAGTAACACAATCATCATAAGTAAAATTTGTCGGTCTATAAAAAGCAGACAATATTGTAGGAGCAACTAAATAAGCACCTTTTAATGATTTAAACTTCTGAGTTTTTGTATTAAATTTATTACACTCTTGAGTTATTTCGTCTATTTTATTATCGACACCAAAACTTCCCTGACCTTTTATGATACCAGTACCACTATAAGTTGCATAATTATCAAATCCATAATCAGAATAATTACAACTAATATCAACATTATCATTACTTCCAACATTATTAAGTATAATACTAGTTATTATACCGGAATTAATTATGTTATTTTGAAATACATACATCCAGTTAAATATGGTTGGAAGCAATATTACTAAAACTAATGATATAATAGTTTCTTTAACTACTTTAGTAGTACTTCCAGTACTCTTTTTATCATCAGGATTAATAATCATAAGCACAATGTTATACGCAAATATAAATAGCATAGCAATCCCCATAACTACATACATATTACGAGTAATTTGTGTAAAGGTTTCTCTATCAAACAAATTAACTTGAGTTATAGAAACAAACACCTGATACAATAAACCTATTACTCTATATAACATATCACACAGCCACAACATCAATAAATTTATAGTTTCTTTAAACCATGACGCAGAACCTAAACTAAATAAATTCACTAAATATCACCTACTTTACACAAACAGTACTATTAACCCCAGCCATATCTAAAAACATATTAATTAATACTGGTAAGAAAAAGAATATAACCGCTAATATTAATCTTTTAAGAAAAGTTTGATATGCTTTTTTAACGTCTTTTGCTTCTTTACTAGTTATAGCTTTAACAAAATCATAACTACTTAATCCAATAACAAGTAAAGGTATAATAATTTTTAATAAATCAAATAAATTTTGTAAATCTTGTAAAGCATCACCCCATGCATTGCATTGTATACTGTCAGCAAATACAATAGTTTTAAAACCAAACATAACTAAATATAAGCATAAAATTAATTTAACTATTCTTTTCTTTTTCATATATTTCCTCATTCTAAATATTACATTTATACTAATAAAGTATATCATAAAAAAAAACAACAGTAAAGTTGTTTTAATTACATTTTGTTAATGGACTCAAGAAACAATCTTTACATGATTGGAATGATGAAGCATCATCAGCGTATCCTCTAGCAAATGTTTCAAAAATATAGAATATTATACTAGGTATTAAGAATATAACAATACCAGCAACTACTCTCATAAGTAATCTCTTAGTTTGTTTCTTTATCTCGTCATCCTTATCAGCAACAACTGCTTTACCAAAGTCAAATATACCTAATGCGACTATTAATATTGGAATAGCAATTTTAAATATTAAAATAATTCCTCCTATTAATTGAATTATATCTTTAGTACTATTACAAAAAGAACTAACGTCAAATGCACCTAAACTTAATAAATTCATAATATACCTCTTCTTTCTTTATATCTCTATTTTAAAAAATATCTTATCTAATGTCAATAAATTTATCTAAATTTACTAAACAAACCATGTTTTTTTACTTCTTTATTACATTTTGTATATCCTAATTTAACTAATAATCTATCAACACTAATTACTCTATCTATATTATCTCTAAAGTTAGAAACAACACTAAATATCTTACATTTAGTTTCTACTTCAAATTCACTTATATTACTATCATCCATATTTGTTCTATTAAGTACTATTTTACTACCACTTAATTCTTCAAATATTTTACCATTTCTTTTAAGTAATTTAGTTATCTTAATGGTACCAGGTTCCATTAAATAAATTATATCATTACAAAATTCTTTCGAATCATATTCATTCAAATCAACTATAACAGCATCTACATCTTGATGTTCTTTAATTTTTCTAAGTACATCATCCCTATTAGTACAAGAATAAATACTAGGAGTATTAAAGAATACAAAATCCTGTTTATTCATTTCTATCCCAATGGCTTTATAATAAATATTTAATTGTTTAATCATCTGTACAACTAATGTAGTAGCTCCAGCATGCTCAGTTAAATTAACTACACCTATTATTTTTTTATTACCATCATATTCTCCAGGCAATGTAAAATCTTCAAATGTAAATTCTTTATTTTCTTGATTTATACCTAATTCACTATCAATTTCTTTATTTATATCATAATTACTTTTACTTATTTGTAAATTACTTACATCATTATAAGTTTTAGGATTATTAAATAATTCTAAAATTTCATTATAATTAATAGTAAAATTATATACTCCTAAAGTAACTAAATCACTTATATATTCCTTATTATTAGTACTTTCATTCAAATATAGTATTACTTTATTACCATCTATATTACTAAATAATCTCTTTAAGTTACTATAATCATGATAATCTTTTATACTAGTAACATCTAATATCATTTTATTAAAGAAAAAATTAGTAAACATACCTATTAATTCTTCAACACTATATACACCTTCAACACTCTTTATTACATCAATAGTTAAATTATTTAATTCTTTTCTTTCATTACATACTATAACATTCATAACTATATCTCCTAACTACAAGTTCTTGAAGCACTTTCATCTTTAGCATAATATATTGATTCTGTTTCACCTTTTATTTTAAATGTTGTTAAGTTACCAATAACAGGTAAATCTACCCTAAAAAATACCATCACTCTATAATACGATTTATCTATATCAGTATTACTTCCAGTATTATCTTTAGCAACACAGTAATATCCTTTATTACTTCCAGTAACCTCATTTCCATTTAAATCATAAGGTATATAATCAACACCATCAACATTAGTACACTCACCAGTAACCAAATAACCAACATCATTTAAATATTTACCAATATTTTTTCTAGCATTACAATTATTACCTTCATATTTACTAATTAAATCTACTACGTTATTTTTTACATTAAACGCTTTACTATAATTTACGGAAATAGCCAAAAAAGAGGCAAAGAACACTATAAATGTTATTACCAACCCAAATAGCCAAGTTCCTCCAATTGCCTCTCTCATATTTTATTACCTCACTTTTATCTAGAAAAAATTATCATTCCACCAGTTGAAGTTCCAGTAGCTGTTTTATCCTTATCATCACAATATACCGTACCGGTTGTAGAACATGTATCATTTGTACAATATTCACACTTCATCTTTCCACTATTACCATCAGGAGAACAATTAAAAGCTTGCGCACAATTAGTACTAGCAGTAATCCCTCTTTTTATACTAGGCCAAATCAATGTTGTAAACAACACTCCTACTGCTGCTATTGCAACTACTGCTACTGCAGTCATACTTAATTCTCCACTTGCTTCTTTCATATATATCATATCCTTTCTTATTATATCTATAAAAATTATATCAAATATAATCAAGTTTGCAATATTTTAATGTAAAGTTTTTAAAAAAATATGTAAAATAATAAAATTAATGTTTTAAAAAAAGAGATATCTCTATCTCATTCATCATTATCTAGAACCTCCACCAGTTCCACCACCAGAATAGCCACTACCTCCAGTTTCACTAGCAGATCCACCAGTTCCTTGTACTCTACCTGCAGTAGTTGTTGTGGTATTTCTATTTAAATATTCCTCATTCTCATTCACACTACAAACTTGTCCATTTAACGGATCTAATAAACAATTTGCACATATTTTATAATCTTCTTTTTCAGTAACTTCTTCTAAATTAGAACTTATCTTAAAGAACGCTCCAACAATTGTTGGTAAAAAGAATATTGTCAATCCCCCAACAATTCTCCAAACTAATATTCTAAGTTGTTTTCCTAAAGCTTTATCATCTTGTCCATAAACAGCTTTAAAAATATCAAAGGATCCCATAATAATTATTATTAAAGGAATACAAATTTTAGCAATCATAAGTACATATCCAAATAATCTAAATACTTTTTTCACATCATCTTCCTGACAAGGCTTACTTGCAACATTCTCTTTCTTATTTAAAACACAAGTAATTCCATCTTTAGAAACGTAACCTTCTGGACATTCTCCTGTTGTAGAATCAACTTTTTTACCATTACTATTACTGTTATTAACTTTCTCTGCATATAGAGTATAAAGACTTCCATCCCTTTTAATATTAAAATAATTTTTACTAACATTACAATTAAAGAAGTCGTCAACATTACTAGAATTAATAGTAAATGAAACTTTTTCAGACACACTAGATCTAATAATTTCAGTTGGAACAGTTAAAACATCTGTTCCACTAAATGCTAAATTATCACCATACGTTTTACCATCATATGTTACCGTAAATTTTCTAATACCACTACCAGAAGTTATAAATTTAAAATAAATACTATATGTAGACTTTATTTCTAAATCTAAATCATTCATATTTATATTATTATTATAATTCGTATTTTTATTTAAACTAAGTTCACAAATATTTTCTTTTGAATCTTTATCGTATCCATTAAGCTTTAAAACTTCAGAGGAAGTATCTATTTCATCAGTCGTATCACCCAATTTATGCAAAAATACACTACCTGATTTTCCTATAGATAAATATTCATAACATTTATCAACATTTTTAAGATTTGACTTTTTATTATAACTTTTACCTTTATATTTCTTTACAGTAATTTTTTTTCCATCAGTTTCATACGATGCAGTAGTTTTACCATCTTTTGATTTATATGAGCAAGTTTCTGCATAAACACTCTTATTTACAATAAAGAAACTAAACAAAGCAATAATAAATAGAAATATTTTTTTATTCATATTCATATTTATCACCACTCTTACTTAATACAAATTTTTTATATATATAATAAGCACCAGCTAATATAGATAATATTAAAACAATTATAAATAATATTTTTATAAAATTAGATTTTTTCTTAACTCTAATATTTATATTATATTTATTAACAGTAACTCCATCTTCTGCAGTAACACTTATAATAACTTTACTTCCATCTTTTAAATTATTATTTCCACTAACGTCTGTAATTTTAGCATTTTTATCTTCTGCTTCCATAGACATATCTAACTCATTAACGCCACTATCAATAATTAATGTATAATCAAATTTATTAGAATTAAATTCTATATCATAGTCATTTATAATTAGTGATTTTAATTTAGCATTACTTGATAATTTAGTTTCTTCAACTTTTTTTACAGTTATTTTATATTGATTAGTACTACCATCACTACCAGTAACAATTATACTAATTACACTTCCATTAACAATATTACTATTACCAGTTATATCGACTTTACTGTTACTATCAGCAGGAACTGCATTAACGTTTATAGAATTAACATTACTTTCTACTTCTATTTGATACTCATTTATATCACTATTAAATTCTATATTTCCAATTGATAATGTTAATGAAGCTAATTTTGTATTAACAACAATTTGCGTTGTTGTAGTTTGAGTAGTAGTTGTTGTTGACTTAGTTGTATTATATCTTTTTCTAGTAGTTGTAGTATAAAAACTTTCTCCATTACTTTTTCTAGAACAATCATAATACATTAAAACTGAACAATATTTTACAATAGAATTATTCTTTTCCGAACTTGTACATGATAAATTATCACATCCATTTTTTTCCATTTTTACATAAGGATTAATATTTCCATTAGAACAAGTCACTCTATTATTATTATAATATTTAGTTTTACTATCTCTACATTTATATTCCATACAATGACCAAAATAAATATCTTTATTTATACTTATACTACTATCTTGATATTTGCTTGTACATTCATTTAAATTGCCACCTGAATACACAGAACTACTTGCAGTTCTTGCATTTACAAATAGTGGTAAACTTACTAACATTATTACAAACAACAAAACTTTTTTATACATAATAACACTCCTTAAAAAAGAAGATAATACGATTATCTTCTACATTTATTAATCATATTCTATATAAATATGATATACCATTTTTATTATAAAATCAAATGTTTTTAAACAAATTATATTTTTTTACACACATCATGAATATACCAGATATCAGTGCAACTAACCCTAATACAATGAAATATGCTGTAACACCAGTTTGTTCTTGATTTACAGTAGATGATGAATTGTAATTAGAATTAGTAGAAGGCGTAGTAGTTGTTGTACTTCCACTACCATTTCCATTATCAGTTAATTCAATATACGTTCCTTTAGATTCATTAGTACATACAACTTGATAATCTTCACTCCAATATCCATCTCCAGTATAATTTAATGATGAATTTTTAGTTTTATCAAATCTATCTTTTCCACTAGCAGCTAATTGATAAACTATATATTTTTCACCTGTAGAACAAGTGACACTTTTATTTAATGCATTTTTTAACGAATCATCATTACTAGCAGCATATGTATTAGTACAACTACTACCAGTACATACCGCCTTACCATATAAGGTAACATTAGCACTACTATATGTTTCTGAAGAAGAAAGTGTAATTTTTTGCAAACCTTGATTATATTTAGACTTCAATTCTTCAAAATTACTTTGCGTACTATCAGCATTGGTTGCCGCAAATACATTAATTTGCAAACAACTAATTACAATCACTAAAGTAAACAATTTAAAAATTATCTTTTTCATATTTAACACCTCTATTATTCTTCTAGATATTCTTTGTTCTTTCTTATATTTTTCTTTACTATTATTATGCAACTACTTATTAAAATTATAACACTACCTGCAATTATCGAAGCAATTTCAACAGATTTATTAAAAGCATCTTTTTTAATATCAATAGAATAAGTTTCAAAAGTTCCATTTTCTGCAACAACCTTAACTCTAACTGTACTAAATCCAGTTAATTCATCATTACCTCTTATAAATACTTCTGCTCTATTATTAGCAGGAACAGCAGTTATAACTAAAGATTTTTCTTGTTTTATTTTAACAGTATAATCTTTTTTATCAGGACTAAATTTAATATCATATCCTAAAACTTTCATATCTTTTAAAGTACTATCATTAGATATATTTAATCCAAATTCTTTACGTATAATAGTTAATCTATAATACGCAACATCATCATTACTATTAATTACTTTAATTTCTACAAAATTTTCTCCCACATCTAATCCCATACCAGTTGGAGAACCTATTTGATATTTACTATCATTTTTTCTCTTATAACTTACTATTACTCTACTATTTGGATCATTTAAATTTAATTTTAAATCTATACTTTCCATAGAGTAATCAACACTGAAGCTATAATTAGAAACGTCAGATTCAAAAGGAACATTAACGCCAGGAATAACTAAATCAGATAATTGTAACGTAGAATCTTTTATAATATCAGTGCCTTTTTTCACAAATGTTATAACATAAGTACGAGTACTTCCAGTCTGACTAATAACTTTTATAAGTTTTACAGTTGTATCTCCTTCAATCTTAACATCACCAGGTTCATATCCCTCAACATAATTAGCTTTATCACTTGAAATATTAGATTTAACATTTACAACTGAAGTATTTTTTTGTATTTCAACTTTATAATCAGTTACATTAGAATTAAAATTCAAACTACCTTCACTAACAGATAATTCACTAAGTGTATTATCACTGGTTCTATCATCTGTTCTTGTAACTAAAATAGTATAAGTTCTTATTTTTCCTTCTTTATTTTGAATTTTAATTAATATTGTATTAACTCCATATTTTAAATTTACTGTTCTAGGTTCATATCCTGTAACATAGTTAGAATCACTACTCGTTAAAGTTACATATACAGACACAGTAGGAGAATCAATTTCTAATTTATATTCCATATTAAATGGATTAAATGTATTAACAGCGACTTTAGAATCATTCATCAAATCATTTGATATCAATAAATATTTATTAGATTTAATACTTTCTTCATAACTTAATGTACTTGCCAAAGATTGTATATTACCATTAGCATCATATAATTCAATTTTTTCTGCAGTAGTATTAGTATTAATATTATCCAAAACAGTCCCACTAACTCCATTACTAATATTTCCTTTAGAATCCATTACCCAAATATATTTAATTCCTGGTGTACTTGTAATAGTAAATGAATCCCCATTTACTTTTTGCCAACCACTCGAAGAAGAAGTTGGATCTAAATACTCCTCGCTAACGTAATATTTTGTTATTTTTCCTGCTTTTGATAATGCTTTAACACTTATTACACCTTCACTACTATTACTCTGAATCACTCCTGGTGTAACTTCTAAAGTTGGTTTAGAATCATTCATTTTACAATTAACATTATATTTTTTAGAACACTTATTTCCTACACATTTTTCATCTGTTATAGCATATACACTGCTTTTATCAAAAGTATAACCTTGATTACATTGATAATATTTTGCTATATTCTTTTTATTTATTTCTTCATTATCATTCTTATCGTAACATAAGCTATAAGTATCTTCTCCTTTATTTTTTGTACTTTTACTTATTTTACAAGTTTTAGAATCATCATTAGAACTTGAATCACAAGATTCTTTTGCTTTATCAGTAGTATCAAAAATATATTTTTTATTAATAGCTTTGTTAGAAACATCAACTTTTTCACCATTATGTTTTAAAATTTGATTATAAACACAAGTATCTTCACTACATGTAGTAACATAAAGTGCTTCACCACAAGCATAGTCAGATCCACTTGTACCAACATACATATATTTATTTTTTTGTTCTCCTGCACATGTAACATTAGCAGCAGATTGTTCCATAGTTATTTTATTTCTATATAATTTTCTAGTTTTTCCTTCTAAAATTCCATAACAATATTGCATGCCATCTTCGTTAATACAATAATCTACCCAAAATTTTGTTCCACATTCAATTTTGTTAGCACCTTCAGGTATAGAAACTTCTGCACCTTCTTGTAAGTATCTCCAACCACCTATCATCTCTTTATAACAAGCATAATACTTAGTATCTTCCTTTATTAAAACAGTTTCACTACTCTTTTCAACTGTTCTATACTTTGTTTCATCGTCTCCACCTTCACATACAGGTTCACCATTAGAAAAATCTTTAGTCCATCCCATTAATAATCCAGTATCATACTTTAATAATTTATTATCTGAAGGCAATATAGGAAACTTAGCTTTACCACCAGAATCAACAATAAATTGACAAACGCCATCAGAATGATATGAAGTTCCATTATTACATTCTAATCCATAGCCGCCATATTCATAAAATAGTACACTATATTTTCCACTATTAGTAGTAGTTGTTGTTGTTGTTTTATTTCCGCAAAAATTATCCGCAGCACTTTGAGATTCCGCTAGTGCACTAGATTGAATTCTTACTCCAGAATCCTTAACATGACACCATTCTTCACTCCCATCATTATTTGCTGTACAATAAGCAATTTCAAGTCCAATTCCACAATAATAACCTTTATTTTTTAAATCTTCATTTATATTCTTATTTTGTAAATATCTAGTACCATTAATAATTTTAGAAACCTTCTCATTTTTACAAACCATCGTATCATAATTTGCAGTTATTTTATTTCTATAAACCCAGCCTGTTTGATTTACATCATTAACTTTAGCATATTTACAAATTTCTGCATTTCCATTTTCTTTTACACAATCCTTTTCAATATTCTCAATATAAAGTTTAGAACCACAAACCAATATATTTGAATCAGCAGACGCATCATCAGTAGCATATCTTACTTCACCAGCATATACGCTCAAGCCAAACACAAAAAAACAACATACAAATATTAAAATTCTAATAATATTATTTTTCTTCATACTATTTACCATCACTTTCATATTTTTATCTAATTTAATTATACAATAATCAAAAAAAATTGCAACAAAAAAGTGATTAAATAAATCTAATCACTATACTTCTTGAATTACAGCAATAATCATTGGCTTACATTCAGTTTCATTATAAAAATATTTACTTAACTTTTCTCTAATTTCTAATTTAATATTATTATAATCAACATAATTATTATTAATATTACTTTCTATAACATCTAAACTAATCTTCTTAACATTATCTATCATTTCTTTACTATCTTTAATATAGATAAAACCTCTAGTAACTATCTCAGGTCCAACTAAAACCTTTTTAGTATTTTTATCTAATGTAGCACTCACTAAAACAATACCATTCTCACTTAACATTTCTCTATCTTTAATAACTAATTCACCAACATCATCATTAGTATTACCATCTATTAAAACGTCACTTAATTCTAATCTATCATAACATTCTATAAGTTTCTTGTTTTCTATCTTAACAAACTCTCCATTAGTTTTTAATATTATATTCTTACTATCAATACCTAAGTTAGTAGCTAACTCAGCATTATTAACCATATATCTATATTCCCCTTCTACAGGCATATAATACATAGGTTTTAATAAATCTATCATTAACATTAAATCTTCTTGACTAGCGTGTTGACTAATCTCTTTATCTTTAGGAATACTTATTGTATCAGCACCTAACATAGCTATTTCATTTTCTAATTTAACAACAACCTTTTCATTTTCATCATATCTAGGTTCAGCAAATATAATAGTATCATCTTTATTTAATTTAATAAATTTATCATATCCACTAACTATTCTATCTATAGCAACATAAGGTTTTTCTTTATCATCACATACTAACAATATAGAATTACTATCATTTACATTACTTAAATCACCCATTATATCTCTATAGTCATTCATATATTTTTCACTTATAGCCATATTTATAACACTTTGTAACTTTTTACCCATTACAACAACTTTTCTACGTGCATCCCTAGCAGCTTCAAATATTTCTTCTATAGTAAATAAATGTATTGGTAATACTGTAAATATTACTCTTCCCTCACTTCTATTTATAGAATCTCTAAAAAAATCAGTTAACCTATGATTAGGACTCGTATGTCCTAATCTTTCAGAAAACGCAGAATCACTTAATAAACATAATACACCTTGTTTACCAATATAAGCTATCTTACCTATATCCATATTATATTTACCACTCATAGATGGATCTATTATAAAATCTCCAGTATATACAATTGCACCATCTTTAGTATTAATAACATACATTACTGCATCTGGCACAGAATGACTTACACTAATTGGGAAAACAGATAAATTATCAAAATTAATCTTTTTATATGGAATTACCTCCATTAAATTATGATTAAATCCATCTAATTCCAAATATTTCTTAGTATATTTAGTACAATATATTTTAACTTCAGGTAAAAGTTCACTTAAATCTTTTATTCCACCCATATTCTCAGGATGTGCATGAGTTATAAATATACCAACAATTTTTTTTCTATTTTTAACTAAGTAACTATAATCTGGAATAATATAATCTATTCCCAACATACTATCATTAGCATATTTAAGTCCACAATCCATAACAAATATTTTATTATCTACTTCAATCACATACGTATTTTTTCCATTTTCGTTTAGTCCACCTAAACTTACTATTTTAATCTTATTCATTATAATCTCTTCTTTCTAATTAATTAAAAGTATCAAAAACGTAAATCAATTATAACAAAAAAAAGAAGTATTGACAAGTATACTAAAATTTATAATTATCTATATCTTTTACATCAATAACTTCTACTCCAATACTAAGTAACATATCAACCAATATTCCATTACCATCAATTAGTTTACCACTAAAACTACCATCATATATTTTATTTATTCCACAGCTTGGACTTCTAGATTGCAATATAGCTGTTTTTATATTTAATCTTTTTACTAATTCAGTAACTTCTTTTGCTCCTTTAACAAATTCTTCAGTAACATCTTTACCATTTTTATCAAATACATATTTAGTATTATCAATAATTTTTATTTCACTACCAATTCTAGGTGTAGTTAATCCACCAAGCTCTTCAGGACACACAAAAATAGCTTTACCTTCTTTAACTAAATTAAATATTTTTTCATTATAATTATTACCACCATTATATTTGGTATTTAGCCCTACCAAACAAGCACTAACCAATATCACTTATAACTCCATTCAAACTAAATGACTTAGCATCAGTAATTAAAACATCTTGTATAGTACCAATTAATTCTTTATCACAACTCACATTTACTAATTTCATAGTTTCAGTATAACCACACAATTTATTATTATCTTTACTACTAACTTCAGTTAACAAAACTTTTTGTACACTATTAACTAATTTTTTATTATTTTCTAAAGAATATTTATTAACTAATTTATTTAACTCTTCTAATCTTTTTTCTTTTACTTCTAAACTAATACTATCTTCCATTATACTAGCTGGAGTACCAACACGTGGTGAAAAAATAAATGTAAAAGCACTATCATATTTACAATAGTTAACAACATCTAAAGTATCTTTAAAATCTTCATCACTTTCATTAGGAAAACCAACTATAATATCAGTAGTAACAGCAACATTCTTAATTTTACTTTTTATTTTATCATATAATTTAATATATTCCTCTTTAGTGTATCTTCTACCCATTAATTTTAATATTCTATCACTACCACTTTGTAACGGTAAATGTATATAAGGCATAATATTATCATACTTACTAATAACATCAATCATACTATCAGTAAAATCCCAAGGATGACTTGTAACAAATCTTATTCTATCTATTCCTATTTTACTAACACTTTCCAATAGTTCACTAAAAGACATTTCATTTTCCAAATCTTTACCATAAGCATTAACATTTTGTCCTAACAACGTTACTTCTTTATACCCATTATCTTTTAAATATTTAACTTCATTTAATATATCAACACTTTTTCTACTTCTTTGTTTCCCTCTAGTATAAGGAACTATACAATAAGTACAAAATTTATCACAACCATACATTATATTAACCCATGCACAATATTTGCTATCTCTCTTATATAAATTACCAACTTCAATAACTTCTCCCTCTTTAGAATAAACTTTAATATCAGTTTTATTCATTTTATTTATTAACATAGTAGGTAATTCATTTAAATTATGTGTACCAAAAACAATATCTATATATTTATGCTTATTAAGTATTTCATCTACAACATGTTCTTCTTGTGCCATACATCCACACAAACCTATAATTAAATCTTTTTTATCTTTTTTTAAATGTTTACATCTTCCCAAAAAACCAAATACTTTATCATGAGCATTTTCTCTAATAGCACAAGTATTTAAAAGTATTAAATCAGCATCTTCCATAATATCAGTTTCTTTATATCCAATACTTTCCAATAATGCTTTAATCTCTTCACTATCATGAACATTCATTTGACATCCATAAGTTCTAATAAAATATTTTTTACCATTAAACATATCTATATTATCAATATTGTAATATTCGTATTTAACTTTATCTTTAGTTCTTTTCTTTGCTTCTATCATATCAGGTAAATTCATAACTTCACTTCTTTCTAAGTCACACTATTATAACAAACTTATTTCATTTTCTCCACTATTTTAAATAATTTTATAATAGATTTTTCTTGTTTTATTTTACTAATATTTTTTACCATCTTATTTCTAACATCATCATTGTTAACTAATTCATAAACTTCTTTATTAAATACATTTTTATTTTTAGCCCATTTAGCATAACCATTTCTAACTAAATATCTCCTATTATATATTTCTTGTCCGCCATTACTTTTAATAAGTATCATAGGTTTATTAAATAATATACATTCAGTTACTTGAGCACCTCCAGGTTTAGTAATTACTACATCACTTATTTTATATAACTCATTAACATTATTAACAAAACCAAATACTTTAACATTCTTACTTTTATATTTTCTAACATATTCTTTAGCTTTCTTTTCTGCTTCTTTATTCCTACCAGCAACAAAAAATATATTAACATCAAAATTATTTTTTAATAATTCTTTAAAATAAACTAAATTAATTAACGCTCCATTACCTCCACCAACAAAGAATAATATATTTAATTTATCATTATCACACTTATATTTTTTTAGTAAATCTTTTCTTTTTAAATTTTCTAAAGTATCCATACTTATAGGAATACCACTAGTATAAACTTGTTTATTTTTATATCCTTTTTTTAATAAATTTAATTTTTCTTCTAAACTACTAACTATTATAGCATCAGTACCTCTAACTACATTTAACCAAAAATCATGTGATTTATAATCTGTAACAATAGTAACTAATTTAGAATCAGTTAATCCTAATTTATTATAATAGTTAATTATATCGCTACCAAAAAAATGTGTTGCAATAGTTATATCAGGATCAAAATCTATTATATCTTTTCTCAATTTTTTATTATCAAATAACTTTAAATTTATTTTTCCAGATATATAAGATGATAGTTTATTATCAAAGATAAAGTATACGAATGACCATATGCTAGGTAGTTTAGTCATCAAATATTCAGTACTCTTTTTACTAAATGAACCAAGTATAGGAACTGAATAATTTATTAAATCTAATGTCATACATTCATATTCACCATTTTGTTCAAAATAATTCTTTATATAATTTGCTATAGTTTTATGTCCACTACCATAAGTAGCATATGGTATCAATATTCTTTTCTTCATATACATCACAATAATAATTTTATCATACTTTTTTAAGCATTTAAATATTTAAATCTAAAATAGAGTCCAACAAAACCTAATATTATTGTTAAATAAAAAATTATAACCTCCTTGTAATCAAATAAATATTTTTTCATAAACATTACCTCCTCTTTACAATATATATTCTAATACGTATATTTGTTCGTGTCAATATATTTTAAAAACATTTGTTTGCTATTTACACAAATTTATTTGACACAATTTATTTTAAATGATATTATTAATTTAGTAGAACGTCCTCCCCCTGTAGGTTGGATTGTCTACCTTTGTGTGGCAAACATTCCGTCCTAACTGAATGGCGGATGTTTTTATTTTTGTTTGAATTATTCTTTATCTAAGAAGAGTAATATTAAAATAACAATGATTCTATTCAATAATTTTTCTAAATTTTTGAACATATATCACCCCTTACTACTTTTACTCATCAATAATTCAGTTAGTAAGGTAAATACCAACCTGGACGTTCGATTTGTTATACTAATACAAATTAATACTAATTTAAAGTCATTCAACAAAACTTCTAAATACTTATCAATATTAAACAAAACATTATTATTTTTTTTACAAAACAATTGTTTGACATTTTATATGAAAAATGTTACTATTTTAATGAGGTGAAGTATTAATGGAAAAAATCACAGCTAAACAAGCTGAAACACTAACTTTTGTAAAAAAATACATTGCAAGTCATGGATTCCCACCGTCAGTTAGGGAAATATGTGCTGGTATGAATTTATCAAGTCCAGCAACTGCACATGCACATTTAGCACAATTAGAAAAAAAAGGAATAATCAGAAAAGAATCTAATAAATTTAGAACAATCGAACTACTAGTCGAAAACGAATTTGAAGAAAAGAATGAAGAAATAGTTAAAGCACCATTATTAGGTAAAGTTTCTTGCGGTAATCCAATTGAAGCAATAGAACAACCAAATGAATTTTTTGATCTTCCATCAAGTTTAATTCCTAGAAAAGAAACAATATTTACTTTAAAATGTTCTGGAGAATCAATGATTAATGTTGGAATTTACGATGGAGATTATGTTATAGTACAAAAACAAAAAGTAGCTCGTAATGGTGATATAGTAGTGGCCCTTACAGAAGACAACGAAGTTACTTTAAAAACTTTTTATAAAGAAAAAGACCATATTAGATTACAACCTGAAAATGACACTATGTCTCCTATCATATTAAATAACTGTACAATATTAGGAAAGGCAATTGGTTTATATAGAAAATTCTAACAATAGAATTTTTTTTATTGTAATTTCAACCGCACCACTTAATTTAATTTTATCAGATAATAAATATTAG
>OIYG01000188.1_pt1 | contig 67841 bp, 59 predicted proteins | sample 1587861 | NCBI WGS metagenome assembly OIYG01 (sample SAMN03283272) | human gut metagenome | biome: human-associated habitat; material: feces | host: Homo sapiens | place: Peru | collected 2012
TTTTCTTCAACCGTATTTTTAGTAATAATTCTATAAACAAATACTTTTTTAGTCTGTCCAATACGATAAGCACGGTCAGTTGCTTGGTCTTCAACAGCAGGGTTCCACCATGGATCATAGTGGATTACATAATCCGCACCTGTTAAGTTCAAACCTGTACCACCGGCTTTCAAACTGATTAAAAAGATTGGAATTGAAGTTGATGAGTTAAATCTTTCAACTGCGCCTTGACGGTCTTTTGTCTTACCTGTTAAATATTCGTAAGGAATTCCTGCTCTTTCGCACCAAGCCTTAATGATATCAAGCATATCAACAAATTGGCTGAATAATAAAACTCTATGACCTTCTGAAATAATTTGTTCAAGCATACCCTTCAAGTGCTCAAATTTACCTGATTGGATATCGCCTTTAACCATATCTTTGTCGTATAAACGAGGGTGACAACAAATTTGACGCAAGCGTAACAAGGCTGAGAAGATAGACATTCTGCTCTTTTCAAGACCGTTTTGCTCAATAGACTTGAATAATTCTTCTTTAGTGCTATCCAAAACTTCAAGATAGAAGTCTTTTTGTTCTGGAGTCATTTCGCAGTACGCAATATTTTCAACTTTATCCGGTAAATCCTTAGCTACGTCACGTTTCATACGACGTAAGATGAATGGATAAATTTGCATTTTCAAACGTTTTTCGACAGTTTTATCTTGACGTTCCATAATCGGATTTACATATCTGAAGTTAAATTCTGCGATATTGAATAAAAATCCAGGCATTAAGAAATCAAATACAGACCATAATTCTTCCAATCTGTTTTCAATTGGAGTACCTGAAAGTGCCAATCTATGGTCAGAATCTAACATTTTTACCGCTTGAGCTGTTTGGCTCATTGCGTTTTTAATATTTTGAGATTCATCTAAAACGACATATCTAAATTTAATATTTTTCAATTCTTCAATATCACGTCTAATCAACGCATAGCTTGTGATTACAATATCGTGTTCAGGGATTTTGTCAAACAAGCTCTTTCTATCTACACCTGCAAGTTTTAAACAACTTAATTCAGGTGTGAATTTTTGAATTTCAGATTCCCAGTTAAATACAACAGAAGTTGGACATACTACCAATACAGGCATTGAGCCGTCTTCTTCCTTAGCTTTTTGAATTAAGCTCAAGGCTTGAAGAGTTTTACCAAGCCCCATATCATCTGCAAGAATACCATTTAAGCCGTATTTGTACATAAACCATAACCAGCTGAAACCTTTCATTTGGTACTCACGAAGCTCTGCGTTTACGCCTTTTGGTAAAGTTAAGTTTTCATCAGTTGAGAACGATGTAATTTGTGACCAGAATTTTTCAAAATCTTCGCTCAATACAAGTTCAAAACCTCTGTTTTTCAACTCTTGAACTAAGCCTGCACGGTAAGTTTTTACCATAAACTTGTTTTCGTCATTTCTGTAAGCATCAAATGAGTTAAAAGATCTCATCATCGCATAAATATCTTCCGCAGGATATTCAACAAAGCCTAAACTTCTTATACGGCTATATTTTTCGTTGTTTTGAATTGTTTCGTAAATTTCATCAAAGTTGATAATATCTTCGCCAACTTGTCCGTATAGTTGAATTTCAAAACTGTCTTTTGAATCTTCTGAAAAGTCGATTTTTGCACACATTTTGAAGGGTTCTTCAATAAGTTTAAAGAAACTGATATCATCTTTTTCTTCAAAAATCCAACCTTCACCTGCTTTGTTCATGTAATAGTTGTAAAAGTCAATTGCATTTTCTTTTTCCATTGCCAAGTTGTTTGTTTGCATTGGAACGAATTTACAAGCCAAAAGCATTTGATATGCTGAAATTTCGTGTTGAATATTACGTTTAACCCAGTAAACCATATCGTCTTCTTTACGTTTTACTGTAACGTATGGAGTTTTGTCCGCTGTTTTTGAAAAAGGAACTCTCACACCGTCATATTCAAATTCCAAAGATGCTTTTAGTGACTGGTCATAATCGATACCTAAAGATACAATGTTCTTTGGTGGTCGTTGTTCTAAGAATAATTTGCTGATTGTTTCTGAAACTTCTACGTCAATTTGTTCTTGAAGTTTTGGAAGTTCTTCATAAATGAATTTTCCGCCTTCTGCATCTTTTAAGTCTGTAAATGTTGATTTCAATAAGTTTTGAGGGACAATATTCATTGAAACGTTTGTAGGGAAAATTACGTTTTTATAACGTCCCCACTTAATTTGACGAGAAAAATAGCGAACCTCTTCAAAAGGAATGATATCATCCTTGTCAGGTCTGCGCCAGAAAAGTTCCAGCATAATGTTACCTGTAGGATTGCTGTTTACAGATAAAACTAAACGCCATTCCTTGTCAGTAAACTTAATTCGGTGTTTAGTCTTTTCGTCTAAAACTTCGTCTGCAACGGCAAGAAGCGGAAACATCGGAGCAAATTTAGGAATCGGAATATCATACCATCCAGCTTTTTTGTCTTGTCTTGCAGTTTTCAAAATTTGTTTGAAGATTTCGACTTCAACCAATTGAGAACGATTTAAAACAAAAGTCGAATCATTTTTTTGTGCTTCTACCAAACCTAATAAAATTGGTTCAATTGCTCTGACAACTTTGCCTGTAGTTCTTGACATTACAAGGATTGAGAAGAAGTTTGGTTTTCTCTTTGGATTAAAGTGGAAGATATAGTTACCTTTTGGAGGTTCCGGCATTGAAGTATCTTCATCGCTGTAATCAGGCTCGATACCGTATTTTGTTTCTAACCAATCGTCATAAGCATGTTCATCAATGGCTTTAATAGCAACAGCAACGGCATGTTTACACCATTCTTCTTTTAATGGGCAGTTGCAACGGGCTTCAACTTTGTTCTTTTTAAAAATTAAATCTGTATTATATGAATCTTGGAAACTACCTTTAACCTTACCTTTGTAGAAATTCTTTTCAGGATAAGATTCCAAAATCATATCTTTTGTGTAATATTCGTAACCACGACGCCAACTACCAGCCGTAGCATTTTCTTTTAAGAATTTAAAATTGAATTCAGGAACACTCATAAACTATTAGAGCTTATCTTTCTTTTACTTACTTAAGGGTGTAACAACGGTTTAAGTATAAAATACTATTACTCTTAAGACGACCGTAACTAAATTATTACACTAAAATGTTTTAATTGCAAGCATTTTCATTAAATTTATAACTTACTACCCACAGCTTTGTACAAACTAATGTAATCAACATAACAGTTACCTGTTGTATTTGCTACTAATTGGTTTACAGAAAGCAAGTTTTCTTGCATTTGAATCATATCCAATTTTGAGATGACACCTTGTTTGTAGCGTTGTTGTGTATAGCCAAAATCTTGATTTTCTAATGCTAATTGTTTTTTATGCTTGTCTAATTTTTCGCTATCACGTTTAACTGAAATCAACGCATCGTTAACCTCTTGCAATGCTGTTAAATTAGTTTTGTGGTAACTTTCTAACGCTTTATCATATTGAACTTTTTTAAGTTTTAAGTTTGCAATACGGCTTCCGCCTGTAAATACCGGCAACATACCTGATGCAGCTACAGCGTAAATACCGTCAATAGGGTTGTTTACTCCGTGTAAAAACATTGCTAAACCTGAAATGTTAATTGATGGCAAAAATTCTTTTTTAGCAACTCTTACATCAATACCCATTTTTTCAAGCATTTTAATTGATTTTAAGTAATCAGGTCTGTCTGTAATGATTTCTGATGAAATACTTGTTGGAATAGTTTTTGAATATTTTATGTCAGACAATTTTGAAACTTTCAAATTTGCAACGTTTTCAGGACTTTCGCCAATTAGAACTGCTAATTGGTGCATTAAAATTTCTCTGTTTTTCTTATAATTAATTAAATCTGATGTGCCGTTTACGTAAGCTTTGTTTGCTTTTACGGTATCAGAAGTTGAAACAAGACCTTGTTTGTTGCTTTCTTGCATAATTTCATAAATTTCTTTTCTTAAAGAAACAATATTTTCTTGATATTTAATAACTTCATCCAAAGTTACTAAGTTCATATAAACGCTACCAACGGCAGCTGCAATAGAAATGTATGCAGAGCGTTCGTCGAGTTGTGATGCTTCATATAATTTTTTAACGCTTTTTGTTTTATCTCTGTTTTTTAAGAAAATATCAGCTTCATAATTAATTAACATTGGAGTTGCGTAAGACCAATTTGAATCAAAATCTAAACCACTGCCAACTGTTGCAATTTTTGAATAAGCAGGAGAAAAACCCACTGTTGCGCTTGGAAGTTCATTTGCAAATTGAAGTTTTACATTTTGATAGTATTCGTCAACATTCAATGTTGCCATTTTTAAATCATAATTGTTTTTAATAGCTAAATTAATATAATTGTCTAGATTTTTGTCATTAAAACTTTTCCAAAAGTCCATATTAACATAGCCGTATTTGTAATCATCATTATATTTTTTATTACGTTTAACTCTGTGTTTAAGCATTTTCTCTTGTTTTTTAAGAACTTTTGTATCTTGTTGAGCCTTTGTATCTTGAATGGCAAACGCCGGCAAAATGCTCATGTTTATAAAACTTACTAATATTAATGTTGAAAATAATTTATTCAATTTCATGTTACTTCCTCACATACTTGACAAAATTTATAATGCTATGATAACATATTTTTGTTACAAATGCAACATGTTTTTTTTGTAACAGGCAAAAGGGGAAGAAAATATGAAACCAACAATGCTGGAACCAAATACGGATTTTACGCAATCAGTATTTTACAAGATAAGTCAATTAGCTATTTATACAGAGAAATTGGCGCAAAATTTCTTTGAAATTAGAAACGTTGATATTACGAATGACGAATTTTGTGCGCTTAATTTAATTTTGAATTATCCAAATATTTGCCAAAGAGATTTAGCAAAATTACTTTTGAGAGATAGAGTTAGAACAGGTAGAATTCTGAACTCTTTAGAAGATAAAGGTTTTGTAAAAAGAACTAACACAACAAAAAACAATCGTCTTGTAAGACTTGTTTCTATTACAAAGTCAGGCGAAAAGTTCTATAAAGAACAGTTCTATATCATGAATAAAATTATGGAGAAATTATTAGAAAAATTTCCTGAAGAAAAAATGGTTGAACTAAAAGGTTCTTTAGAAAAACTGGAAAAATCAATGGCTGAACTTGTTGAATTTAATATATAGGAGAAAATATAATGGAAGACAGCAAAGAAAAAGAAATAAAAAAAACATTGAACAAAAGTCTAAAACGTTCAATTATAATTTCAGCAGTGCTTGTTTTGGCATTAGTTGTAACAGGTTTTATTGTTTATAACTTGCAATTTCAATCAACTGATGATGCTTATGTAGAGAACCATACAGTCCAAGTTGCACCAAAAGTTTCAGGTCATATCGTACAAGTTTTGGTTACAGACAACCAAAAAGTTAAAAAAGGTGATTTGGTTGCTGTAATTGATAATACAGATTATAAAGTTGCACTTGATAAAGCTTCCGCACTTTATGAAAAAGCATTAGCAAGTCAAAAAGTTGCCAAAGCAAATTTTAACGCAACACAAATTGAAATTAAAAATGCAAAAGCCGACTTAGACAGATACCAAAACTTATACAAAACAGGTGCTGTTTCAAAGCAACAACTTGATATGGTTCAAACAAAATACGAAACAACTCAAGCGAGATTGGTAAATGCAGATGAAAATGTTATGTCAGAAGCTCAAAACAAAGTTGCTGATGCTGACATTAAATCTTTAAAAGCTGCAAAAGATCAAGCTCAATTGAACTTATCTTATACAAAAATTTATGCACCTCAAGACGGTACAGTTTCAAACAAAAGAGTTGAAGTCGGTACATACGTTCAAGTTGGTACACCTCTATTTGTAATCGTTCCAAACGATGTCTGGGTTGTTGCAAACTTTAAAGAAAACCAAGTTGGTTTAATGAGAGCAGGGCAACCTGTAGACATCAAAATTGATGCTTATCCAAACAAAGTTTTTAAAGGTAAAGTAGACTCTATTCAAAGAGCATCAGGTGCAAAAGCCAGTTTATTTCCACCTGAAAACGCTGTAGGTAGTTTCGTTAAAATCGTACAAAGAATCCCTGTAAAAATTGTTTTTGACGAAGAAATTAACCAAGACGAATACAATATCGTTCCAGGCATGAGCGTAGTTCCAAAAGTAAAGGTTAAAAATAATAAATAATGGCTAACGAAGTAACAGAAAATACAGAAGAATGGAAACCTTCCAAAGGTCCTTGGATTATTGCAATTCCAACCATTTTTGCAGCGTTTATGTTCGTTTTGGACGAAACAATCGCAAATGTTGCCCTACCTCACATGGCCGGTACATTTTCTGTTAGTCGTCAAGAATCTACTTGGATTTTAACAAGTTACATCGTAGCCAGCGGTATTATGATTACTGCCGTTGACTGGTTTTGTAAGCTTATGGGAAGAAAAAATTTCTTCATCATGAGTATATGTATATTCACTATTTCATCATTCCTATGCGGGGTAGCAAACTCAATCGAAATGATTATTTTTGCAAGAATTATGCAAGGTATCGGCGGTGGCGGTTTGCTACCTGTTTCTCAAGCAGTATTGTTGGAAGGATTTCCAAAAGACCAACGTGGTAAAGCGATGGCATCCTTTGGATTGGTAGTTGTTGTTGCACCTATCATTGGACCTGTTATTGGAGGTTGGATTACAGACTGTTGGACTTGGCCTTGGATTTTCTTTATTAACGTTCCTATCGGGATTTTAACCGTATATTTGACTACAATATTTTTGGAAGATCCGCCTTACGCAAGAAAACAAGAGAATGTTTATTTTGACAAAATCGGTTTTATATTCTTGACTGCGTGGTTGATTTCAATGCAAGTTATTTTTGATAAAGGTAACGATGCGGACTGGTTTAATGCCGCTTGGATTTGTAAATTAACTGCATTCAGCGCATTCTGTTTTATTGCTTTTGTTGTATCACAAATTAAGCAAGAAAAACCGCTTGTTGACATGAGTGTTTTTAAAGATAAAAACTACACTATCGGTACACTTATTCAAGTAATTATTATGGGTGTAATGATGGGTTCTATGATGTTATTACCTCAATTCTTACAATCCTTGATGGGCTATAGTGCATTTGATAGTGGGTTAGCGATTATGCCTCGTGGTTGCGGTGCAATGACCGGTGTAATTCTTTACGGTATCTTGGCAAACAAAGTTGATGAGCGTGTTTCAGTAGCTTTTGGATTGTTTTTAATCGGTATTGCAGGTATATTCTTTGGTTTCTTAAACTTGGATATTGCAACAATTAATATTGGGCTACCAAACTACATTTACGGTTTTGGTATGACTTTGGCAATGATTCCGATTATTGCACTTTCTGTAGTGACACTTAAAAATAGCCAAATGACAAACGCAACAGGTATTCAAAATATGTTAAAGAATATCGGCGGTGCTGTCGGTACATCAGTTGCAACAACTTTAGTTTCAAGATTTTCTCAAATCCATCAGGCTTATATGGTTGACCACTTAAACCCTCTAAATCCTGTTTATATAGAGCGTTTAACTTCAACTGCAGGTGCTTTGGCTCAATATACGCAATATAACGTTGCGCAATATATGGCTGAATATTCTCTTTATGGCTCAATGGTTAAACAAGCAAGCCTTTGGGGATTTATGGAGGCATTTAGAATCTGCGGTATTCTTGCGCTCGTAATCATTCCGTTGCTTTTATTATTGAAAAAGATTAAATAATATGTTTTTCTTGTATAATTAAATTATGAAGAAAATTTGTTATAACTGGTCGATTTCATTGTTAATAGGGCTTTTTTCGCTATTTTTTTTAAATAGTATAGGCTTTCTTTTTGGCTTGACTGTAAACCCTATTTATCCGGTTATATCAACAGCTTTAAGTGTTTTTACTCTTTGGTTTTTAACCGTGAAAACAGATAAATTTTCAAGCAAAAATTTTTTCGCACAACTGATTGTTTTATTTGATTTAATTCTAATTTTTGGTGCGGTATGCTACTTTATACCAGATTTTTCGTATGACGGTACGACTTATCATCAGGCTTCAATTATTTGGTTAAAATGGGGTTGGAACCCTGTTTATATAAAACTTTCGACTTTTGCAAACTCAATGCCGTATCAATTTCCATCTTCAATGGAATACGGTCAACATTTTTTGAAGTTCTTTGAAATTATCGGCGCAAATATTTATGCATTGACCGGCAAAATTGAACTAACAAAACTAACAAACTTTATCCTTGCCTTGAGCGTATTTTGTTATGCTTTTTATTCAATAAAAAACTATAAAAACCTTTCCGATTGGCAAGTTGGAATTTTTGCATTTTTGTTTGTTTTTAACCCCGTATGTATATGCCAAATGCTTACAAATTATGTGGATTGTGCATTTTACTACGTGTTTTTAATTCTTATGTTTGCATTAATAAATTATACAAAAAATCAAGATCGAAATACTTTGGTTATGGTTGTTATGAGTTCCGTAATCTTTGCAAATGTAAAACTTACAGGACTTTTTACCGTTTTAATTATGCTAATGGTATTTTTAATAGTATTTTTCACTAAAAAACTGTTAAAAATTAGCATTTTGGTAGGTGTTTTAATTCTTTTAACAGGCATAAATCCGTATGTCACCAATATTATAAATGGCTATAATCCTCTTTATCCGGTTGTTAAAGAGTCAATTCTTAATGCAAATAAAGAATATATGACAACCTCTTACCCTACAGGATTTGAGAATTCAAACCGTTTTAAAAAACTGTTTATTTCTTTGTTCAGTTCGTCAAGAAACTTGTCACCATTGATAAATACAGATAAACCAACTCTAAAAGTCCCGTTTACAATAACAAACGACGATATTTTTCACTTTGAAGATATGCGTGTAGGCGGTTTTGGATATTTCTTTAGCGGAATTTTGTTATGTTCGTTGATTTTAAGTATGTTTTTAAGATTTAAAGATAAGGAAGATAAACGCTTGTTTTTCGTAATAATGGCAATTTTAATGTTATCAGTCTTGGGTAACCATGAGGCTTGGTGGGCAAGATTTGTGCCACAAATGTGGAGTTTGCCGCTGTTTATAATGTTGTTTTTCTTGTATAACGAGCAATTTAACGGTAAAAAACGAGTGCTTATCTCTATCTTGTTCTTAATTACATTTTTAAATTCTTCAATCGTTGTAAAACAATATGTGTCAGACCGTGTGGGCTTAGCCTTACAAAGAGTAGAATGGATTAATGCAATAAAACTTCAAGACGGACAAATTATGATTACAAAAGAGGAAAAACAACAAACTCCTTTGTTTGAAACAATGCCCGTGAAACTTGAAGAACAAGGTATAAAAGTCCTAAACGAAGAGTGAAGAGAGTAAACAAAGAAAGTTTAAACGTTGTAACAAACCAAGGAAAAAATACACCCTTTTATCATTCTGAACTTGTTTTAGAATCTCGAATCTCTGAATCTCATACTTTTGTATGAGATTTTTCTAACTAAAAGAGAATTCATTAAAAAGATTAAATAGATTATCATAATAGTGTGGAAAGGGAAATTCCATATAACTTTTAAGAGAATAAAGTTTTTTACGAATGGATTTACAAAACATAGTAAGTTATGTTGTAAACTTGCAAATTAATAAGCGGACATATAAAAGAAAGTCATGAACTTTGTTTATAGCTCGTTGGTTAAGGTAGCGAGTATCGTAGCGTCAAAAAGCCAGCCGAAAGGCTGGCTGGGGTATAAATTAACTCAATTAAAAGTTAAGTTATAAAAACAAGACTTTTCAATTAGTACATACTATGGCATTATTACCTGAGAAGAGATTCTCAGGTTTTTTTTGTCCGCAGGGCGAAGCCCTGCGGACAAATGAAGCACAAAAGAAGCGCAAAAATGGCAAATAAAACAAACGAAACATATAACAAGATAAGACATATAAATAATACGTAAGACGTAAATATAAGCTAAAAAAAAGCACCCGAGGAAAAGTGGGTGCTAAAATTGAATTACATTATTTTTAAGGGAAATATATATAAGAGAATTACATTATAAATTTTTGTTTATCATTAACCAAGTAAGCTTAGAGCTAGAGCAGGGATTTGGTTAGCTGATGACAACATTGCTGTTGAAGTTTGTTGTAGGATTTGGTTTTTGATGTATTTAGTAGATTCAGCAGCGATATCAGCATCTTGGATTAAGCCAACTGCGCTTGTCATACTGTCAGACATAACAGTGATTGATTCAGTAGCTGCAATGATTCTTTGTTGAATACCACCTGTAGTAGTGATTCTGTTAGTAACTTTTTCCATAGCTTTGTCGATATCGTTCAAGAAAGCTCTTGCTGTAGTATCATCTTTGTAAGAATCTTTAACTAATTCAGAAATATTTGCAAAAGTTTTAGTAGTGAATAAAGCTGTAGTAGTAGCTTTAGCGAATAAATCTTCAGGAAGTTCGATAACGCTGTCTTTAGAGCTTGTAATACCTAATTGTAAGTTGATAGCGTGGTCGATAGAACCGTTTAATAAGTATTGACCGTTGAATTCTGTAGAGTTAGCAAGTCTGCTGATTTCTTCTAATCTTGCTTGAACTTCAGAAGTGATAGCTAACATAGAGTCAGAGCCATAAGTACCGTTGGCAGCTTGTTCAGTCAAATCTCTAACACGTTGTAAGTTAGATTGAAGAACGCCATAAACGCCTTCAGTTGTATTTAATAATGAAGAACCCATTTGCCCATTATCTTTAGCAACTGCCAAACAGCTCAATTTGTAACCTAATTTAGTTGAAACAGCCATACCTGCTGCATCATCTTTAGATGAATTGATTTTGTAACCAGTTGATAATCTTTCCATTGCTGTGTTCATTTTTTTTGAAGCAGTGTTTAATGAATTTTGCGCAGTCAAAGACGCCATGTTTGTGTTTACGCTAATAGGCATAATGTAATTCCTCTCTTAAATCTATTTATATTTCTTATTTCCTCTTATGCTTTTTATAACGACATTGGAAAAAGAAACTTTATACTTTAGTATGATATCTCATCTAAATGGAGGAGAGAAAATGGAAGAATACTGTTATTATTGGCTTTTAGAGTTGCAAGAAATGGCGGATTTTTTCAAAATCCGCCATTAAAATCATACTTTTTGTAAAAAATCTACGACTTTAGTATAGTCATGGAATTGGGGAGGTTTGGAGGGTTTGATTAGAGGTTTTGCAATAAACATAATGTCATTGCGAGCTTTAGCGTGGCAATCCAAGAACCTTTTGGATTACTTCGTCGTTTCACTCCTCGTAATGACAATACCAACCGTAGTTATTCAACATCTGATAAACATTCCAACAGTGCCAACCATCTAACCTATTAATTTAAAGGAACATCGATAGGCGCAGTAAGAATAACAGTCAACACTTCGTCTTGGCTGAATTCAACAGGTTGACCTTTTTTGAACATGTCAACAACGCTGTCGCCAAGGAAGTATAACCCACCGCCAACGGCACCACCGACTGCGCAAACAGGAACTGTGATAATTCTTGCAGTGCTGAATAGAACATCTTCACCGATGTCCATACCGAATTCTGTAGAGTTTACAGTGATGTCAACAGTTTTGTCCCAGTTGTTTTGAATTGCTTCACCGTAGCCTTTGTTGATGTAAACACCGCCGTCAGTGCTTAGATTAACCTTGCCTGAGATAATCATGTTTAATGGTAATTGACGACCGTTTGGAGTCACGATGTGGTCGAAATCAACATAAAGAACACCACCACGAGAGAAACATTTGTTAGGTTTAACCTTTTGAATGCTTCCTCTAATCATTGAACCGGCAGGAAGGATTACATTTGTCGGTGTTTTTTCATCGTTGATAAGTATTGCGCTGAAATAATCACCTTCGTTGCTTGTTTTAGTGCTGATTGGATCAAGCAATTTTATAGAGAATTTTGTACCTGCAGGTATTCTTTTAGTTACTGCGTTTGATTTCAAAACTTGCGCAGAAACAGTGTTTACTGTGAATAATAATGCTAATAAAGTTATTAAAAATTTAATTTTCATATTTCCTCCGATTTGTATACTATTTTATATCCAATTTGAAAAAAATCAAAAAGGTTACAATTGTTTAAGTTTGTTTGACATGGATAGCTAAAAGTCATACAATTTCATTAATAAGAAAAGGAACTAATATTTTGAAAAACAATTCCAAAAAAGCATTTACAATGGCAGAAATATTGTTGGTGTTAGGCATTATCGGTGTCGTGGCAGCAATTTCTTTGCCAAAACTTTCTGATAATGTTGATGAACAGGCGCTTGTTGCAGCAACAAGAAAAATTAATACCGAACTTAAAGATGCTCACCAAGCAATGGTTGTACGATACGGTGAACCTGACTCTTGGCTTAAAAGTAAAGATACAAAAACTAACTCGCTAACATATGCTCAAAAATTAAAAAGCTTTTTGGAAGTAGACAATGATTGCGGACAAAGCGCAGACTCATGTATGTCACAATCTTATACGGATGCTTATTATTTGAAACTGAAAAGTGGTGCAGGATTAGCTTTTTATATTTATTCAATACCGGACTTAACTTGCTCAACATCAGGTAATAAATTCTACCCTTGCGTTTTTGGTAATATTTATGTGGATGTGAATGGATATGAAAAAGGTCCAAACCAAAACGGATTCGATATCTTTAGATTTGATGTAAGTGCAAACGGAGTTGAGCCTGTAGGTTTAAGTGAAACCGTTGGTGTTGTTTTAAATAATTCAAATCGAGAAACAAATACTGCTTGGGTAATAAAGACAGGTAATGAGGATTATAACAAATGCTTTAGCGGTCTAAGCTGGAGCGGAAAAAGAACTTGTAACTAATTATGAGGAAGATAGATATGTTTAATAATTTCAAAAAAGCATTCACAATGGCAGAAGTGTTGATGGTACTGGGTATCATTGGTGTAGTTGCTGCAATCACTATTCCAAACTTGAAGGATAGCGCAGATGAACAATTCTATGTAGCAAAAGCTGCAAAGGTTTATTCCGAAATGGAAACAGCTTTTTCGAGAGCAACTCTAAAATACGGCAACTCTATTGATTGGAATGGCATAGCGGACAGTAATATTGGTACTGCTACAGGTACAAAAATGGTAAAATATCTGGATGTAACAGATACTTGTGGTACAGGAGCCAATGCAAGATGTTGGAAAAATGATTACACAACAAATGCTACAGTTAATGCTGCATATAAATTAGCTCTAAAAGACGGTACAACACTGGCGTTTTTTAATAATCGTAAATTGGAGCAATTTAAAGCAGCAGATTCTAACTCTTTATTTGTATTAATGGATTTGGACGGTCCTGCAAAAGGTCCAAATACTATGGGTATAGATCAATTTTATTTCTTTATGTTGAATAATGGAACATTAAATGCAGGAAGATGGGTTGCTAGTAATACACCAAATTCAAATTCTTATCTGGCGTGGGTGCTTAAATTCGGTAATCAGGATTATATGAGATGTGCTTCGAGTTTGAGTTTTATTGGCAACACATCATGTAAATAGTAAAAAATTAGATTAAAAATAAACTAAAAAGGGCTGAAGTGCATGTGCAACATGCACTTCAGCCCTTTTTTTGACAAAGCTGAAATCCTCATTATATATATGATATAGACGTTATGTTAATATATCTTAACAAAAATAAAAACAAAAAGGCAATTTTTTATGAAAGAAATACTTTATAAAAGAGTAAGAGATAATAAAGAGATTTTAAAGAGAGGATTTCAAATGAAAGAACAAGAATTAAACACTATGATGTCAGTTGTAACAGACCCAATCAATAATGTTTATAGAGTTCATAACTATGCTGAAGCAGAAGAAATCCGTCGTATGTGCAGAGTTTTTGAAATTTCTAATTCTCAACAAAACAAACACAAAATGTTAGCTATTAAAAATATGGCAACAATGAAATTAGTTTTAAGCAACAACTAATTTATATTAAAGAAACTAAATTAAACCGATTCGAGGTAAGTTTAATTTAACAAAGATTTTTTATACTCTCTCTCTTAATATCCTCGTGTTTATTTAATGTCTGCCAATTCTATTGACAGACTTTTTATTATGTGTACCCGAGCAGAGTTGATTTTTGGGTAGATTGAAATAAAGAAAAACTCGTAAGTTTGAGTAGAACGTTTACCTCTCGTAAACTTTGAGTTTTCGTTGCGATTGCAAGCATTGCGTGTTAATCCAAAAATCTTTTGGATTACTTCGTCGTTTACTCCTCGTAATGACGTAAGAATTGAATTGCTAACCTTCTAAAACCTTCTAACCATCTTTTTTTATGCTTGCTGTGATTGCATCAAGAATTCGTTTTACTTCTACTATTTCAATATTCTTAAATTTCTCTTTCAAATTATTTGATGCAGGAACAATTGCTCGTTTGAACCCTAATTTTTCTGCCTCATAAATGCGTTTTTCAAGGTCATTAACCGGACGAATTTCTCCGGACAAGCCGATTTCACCTATCAAAACAGTTTTCATATCTGCTGTAACATCGTTCAAGCATGTTGTAATTGCTATTGCAATACCCAAATCTGCTGCAGGTTCAGAAATATCAATCCCGCCGATAACGTTTACATATACATCTTGTTTTGAAAGGTTTAGTCCTACTCTTTTTTCAAGCACCGCAAGAATTTGCAATACACGAGAGGTGTCAACCCCATTTGTAACACGTCTTGGGCTTGGATAAGGTGTAACTCCGACAAGCGCCTGAATTTCAAGCAACAAAGGTCTTGTGCCTTCGTTGGTTACGATAATTACGCTCCCAGGGGTTGCAATATGGTTTTCGTTTAGGAAGATTTCGCTAGGATTTGTAATCTCAACCAAACCGCTGGAATGCATATCAAACATTCCGACTTCAGAGGTTGTTCCGAAACGATTCTTCACCGCTCTAAGCATTCTATAAGATTTGTATTTATCGCCTTCAAATTGAATTACAGCATCAACCATATGTTCAAGAACCTTTGGTCCTGCAATGTTACCCTCTTTTGTAACATGCCCGATAACGATTATCGTAATATTTTCGCTTTTTGCAATTTGCATTAAAATATTACAGCATTCACGAACCTGACTGACACTTCCGGCAGAAGACGAAATGTTTTCTGTATAAATTGATTGAATACTGTCGATTACAAGCACATCAGGTTTTAGGTCTTTAATTTGTGCTCTGATTAATTCCAGATTTGTTTGCGGATAAATATAAAGGTTATCCGTGTGAATTCCGAGTCTTTCAGCTCTAAGTTTAACCTGACTTGCAGATTCTTCTGCCGATGTGTACAAAACTTTTTTTTCTTGTTTGCAAAGTTCGCCACTGGTTTGAAGGATTAGAGTAGATTTACCAATCCCCGGATCTCCAGCAAGCAATACCAACGAGCCTTGGACAAGTCCTCCTCCAAGAACTCTGTCAAATTCTGATATGTTTGTACTAACTCTAACGCTGTCGTCAAGAGTGATTTCGTTTATTAATTTGGGTTTTTCCGTGTTTAAAAAATCGGCAACAGCAGTGTTTGCAGTGATTTTTGTTTCAACTTCTTCAACTATTGAACCCCAAGCGCCACATTCAGGACATTTACCTAAATATCCGGCTGTTTCGTAACCGCATTCTTGACAAACATATTTTGATTTAACCTTTGATTTAGCCATAGCCCTATTATATTCTAAACATTCATGAATTTACACAAGCGCTTAACTAATTTTTTCATAAAATCAGTTTGGTTAATTTGAATATCTCTGTAATATTGGTTGTAATTTTTGATAATGTTTTTAGGCAACTCTTTTCCTTGTTCAAGAGTTTGTGCAAGCTGTTCAAGGTAACTGTCTTGCGCATCTCTGTAATTCAAGTCACGTCTGCGCAAATCCTCATCAGCCTCTCTATGAACCAAGGCATGATATGCGCTTTTTATTGAAGGATCGGTTGCATCGTGAGGAAATCTTTTTATTGCTTCACGCACAATAATCCTATCGGTTAGCACTTGAATAATAAGCCTACCGATATACTTTCGAGCTTCAATTGTGTTTTGAAATTCAACCATGTTAAGAGTGAAAAATTAAACTAAATCTAGGCATTCAGCTTCAATAAATCTAATCATTTTAACTGTATCGTTATCAAAGAATTGTCTAGAAAGTTCTCTGATAGCTGAGTTAGCCATTTCATTCTTATCCATAACGGTTTTGTAGAAGAATTTTTTACCAGCTCTGTATCTTACTAATAAGTCTTTAGAACTTAATCTGTCCATTACAGTTTTAACAGTTGTGTAAGCTCTTTCTAACCCGTTTTCAGACATGTTGTCAACAACATCTTTAACAGAAATGTTCATGTCTTCATCGATTGCTTGTAATTTCCAGATTGAATTTAAAATTTCAAATTCTAATGTTCCTAATGACATTTTTAAACCCCTTCATTTTTTATATCCTAAAAATATCTATTACAATGATAATAGAATTGTAATTTAAAATCAAGAGATTTGTAACAATTGTTATTAATTAAAATCCATAACGCCGTCAATAGGCTCGCCAAGGTAGATTACACGACCGTAACTTCTTTTGGAATAAGAAGTTTTTTCAGGCTTTTTGTAATCAGAACGAGTGTATAAAGTGCTAGAGTCTTTGTTGTTAAAGTATTTGCCTTTTGCAGGTTTGCTACTGCTTGGGTTGTCCATAAAAAAGAGAGGAGAACAAGCAACACAAAATGTTGAAAATGTCACAAATCCAATAATTACTTTTGCAATACTGTTTTTCATAGGCACTCACTTTTTTATATCAGGGGGTAGGCTAGTTGGGATTAGAAATCTCTCCATGTATTATATGCCCATATGCTAACACTTTTAAACTAATCCTATGGGATGATTTTTAAAGAATTAGTTTTTTTATAAAATTTTACGCAAAAAAAAGCCTGCATTCTTTTGAATTCAGGCACATGTTTTGATAAAACATTTTTAAAAGGTAGGTAGTGTAAGTGTGAGTTAGTTAGGTAGTTAGTGTATATGTTAATAAATCTGTGTTAAAAACTCTCTCTTAATAAATAAACTAATTAAGTTTTAAATCTAATTTATTGTTGAATGCTACTATATTCATATATGAGAATAACAATTCCGAACGGTCTACGAACTCAGGTTGTGGGTTCACATTAATATCTGCGTTTTCATTTAATCTTGATGTTGAATCAACTTTTGCATTTAATTTTAAATCATTTACTGTCATACTCTAACCTCGATAATCTCTTAATCACTCTTACTCCTATATAAAGTATTTTCGAAAAGTCCGATTTCAGCATGTGCTAAATTTGTTACATTACTTTACAAAATGGCTAAAAGCATGATAAAAAGGCAATTTTCATGGATTTTTTGTTTTTATATAGGTAAGTAATAATAATAAATTTTTGGTAAAAATGGTTAACGGTATTAATTCACAATCAAATATTTATGCATTAAAAGATTTGGTTAATCTTGCAAAATACGCTAATGGCGTACCTTTGACTGACGATGCAGAAAAATTAACAGTTAGCCAAGTATCTTCATATCCGACAATGATGTGTGCTTATGAAGGTTACCAATGGGTTAAAGAAAACAAAGGTCAATATAAAAAAGCATTCAAATCTGTTACAGATAACGGTAAAGCTGCAAACGACATTTTGAAAAAAAATGGCGTTAAAGGTGTTTTAAGAGTTGCAGATGCAAAAGAAGTTTTGGCAAACATTCCAACAGCAGAAGCATTGAATGGTTTATCAGCAAAAACTCAAGATTTATATAAAAACGCTCAAAAATTAGCAGAAGCTGTTAAAGCAAATCCTTCAAACAAAGATATTGCAAAACAAGCTTCTCAATTACTAGCAAAAGCAGAAGCTGCATCTTATGCTGAAATGGCAAAAGGTACAGGTTTATATCAAAAATTTAAAAATGCCGTAGGTATTACAAAAGTTGGTCAAGCAACTCGTAACATGGCTGCAAAATCTTCAACTTTCAAAACTTGCTTAGATGCATATAACAATGAATCAGGTAACGCAATGTTAGTTTTAGAAGGCGGTGTTGAAGCATTAACAACTGTAGTTCCAACATTCAGAAAATTAGGTTTTAAACGTGGTATGAAACAATTAGGTCGTTCAGCAGTCAGAGTTGTTTCATCAGTAGCAGGTTGGGTTGCAGGTTCAGCAGTAGGCTCAAAAATCGGTGAAGTTGTTGGCGCATTAGTTGGTAACACAAAAGTCGGCGCAGTAGTTGGTGCTATTGCAGGCAGAGTTGGTTCTTACGCAGTAGGTACAGTTGGTCAACATTATGCAAATAAAGCTGTAACAAAAGTTTTAGGCAAATCTGAATTAGAAAAAGCAAAAGAAGAAGATTGCGTTAAAATAGCTCAAGCAGCACAACAAGATCCGGAAGTATTTGACGCATTAATTCAACAAGCTGCAGAAAGATTAGTTAATGAAGGCGAAGATACTGCAGAATCAAAAGCAGTAAATCAAGTTTTAAGAAACTTAGTAGCCCAAAAAGATGCTGCAGGTCCTCAAGAATCAAGAATGATGACAAGAGAAGAAATGAAAGCTTATGCAGACAAATTAGCTGACAATACTGTTTCAAATCCGATTGCACAACAAACAACACAAGCAAAAAATAATAAATCAGGTTACACAGGTTATATTCCATCATCTGATCCGGCTCCTATTAAACCTGAACCTCAACAAGTTGCAGTAGTACAAAACGCTCAACAAACAGCAACAAGAAAAGCAGAAGACGAAATGACTCCTGAAATGAAAGCTTTATTAGCAAGAGCTGACAGAGTTATCAAAAATGGTTCTAGATATTTAGATTTAAAATAAAATAAAAATAATAAGTTTTAATATTATAAAAATCCCGAAATGATTATCTTTAAAAATTTCATCATCGGGATTTTTTATTGCGAAAAAAGGATTAAGATGTTTGAGTGTTAAAGAAGAGGGGAATTTTATGTTAAATCCGATAAAAATTCTTTTGGTAGAGGATCAAAAATTAATGAGGATAGGGATAAGGGCGTTATTCGAAGGTATTAATGACACGCTTATTTTTAAAGAGGCGGATAACGCAAGAGAGGCGATAGAAACGGCAAGGATATTTAAGCCACATGTCGTTCTTATGGACATAGGTTTGCCTGACATGTCGGGAATTGAAGCGGCAAAGAAGATAATGGCGGATAATAAAAAGGTTAAGGTTATAATGTTAACCTCTCATTCAAGCGCACAAGAAGTAGAGGAGGCTCTTTTGGCTGGAGCAAGTGCTTATGTCTTGAAGGATATCAGCGCAGAAAGCTTAATGGTTATAGTAAAAACGGTTAATGAGGGAGCGATGTGGTTAGATCCGCAAGTGGTGCCGTTTATTAGGGATAGAAATGCAGGCGTAATTCCCGCACGACAGGTTACAAGAGCTGCTTTTAGAGAACAGCATGCCAATTTGACACAAAGAGAATACGAGGTCTTGAAGTTGGTTGTTGACGGAAAATCTAACTCAGAAATTGCGAAAAATCTGACTATTTCCGAGCATACGGCAAAAGCGCATGTTTGTAATATTATCCAAAAACTCGTGGTAGATGATAGAACTCAAGCGGCGGTTAAAGCATTAAGAGAGGGGTTAGTGTAATGATTATCCTAAAAGTCGTAGTTTTGCTAATTTTTAGCCACTTGACTATATTATTGAATAAAAGTGTGATGTATAAATGATATATGAATTATTCCTATAACGAGATATTATTTTTAGATTTTAATAAAGCAAAATTTATATGTAAGCGTTGTAGAGCTAAAAATAAGTGTGATAGAACAATAAAGAACAAAAACAAAATCTTGGAGCTGATATCAAAGGGAGAGATTAGTTTATTTATATTGAACAATAATAAGCCAAAATATAAAGAGTGTTCGTGTGCATTGGTACATTTTGATAAACCTTGTATGCAGGAATGTTTGTCGAATAAAAAGGACTTGAGAGTAAAGATAGAAGACAGTAACCTTTGGACCTTTGTGGATGTGTAGAGGGGGGCAATTCAAATCCCAATGTCATCCTGAAACATCTGTTTTTCCGAGAAAAAATTCACCTCTTTGTCATTCTGAACTTGTTTCAGAATCTCATTAACTTTCCGAGAATATCATTATAAATTTTGTCATCCCGCACTTGATGCGGGATCTTTATAACTTTTCGAGGAAAAATCCACCTCTTTGTCATTCTGAACTTGTTTCAGAATCTTATTAACTTTCAGAGAATACCATTATACATTTTGTCATCCCGCACTTGTGGTTTTTCGGTAGGGTGGCGGTCGGACGTTTACCTCTCGTAAAACTTGACATTTAGTCAACTTTTACTCGGCAGAGTGTCGCCACCCCGAATAATCCAAGACAGCGAAGCGTGGCAATCCAAAAAATCGTTTGGATTACTTCGTCGTTTTACTCCTCGTAATGACAATACCCTTCCAATAATACATAATATATTTTATTGCCAATACTCTAAATCTACTTGACTATCCCAAAGCGTGAGCTTTTTCTGCTGTTTTTCTAACAACCTCAGCAAAAAGATTTGAGCTATCAAGCGATTTCATTTCACTAACCCCAACTTCTGTGCAACCACCTTTTGTAGCAACACTTGCAACAAGTTCAGGAACGGGTTTCGTAGAATTCTGAACCATTTTAGCTGAGCCGATTGCTGTTTGTAGAGCAAGAGTTAGAGATTTTTGGTAATCAAGTCCGAGTTTTGCGCCGGCTTGAGCAAAATCTTCAAAAATTTGATAGAAGAACGCAGGACCTGAGCCTGAAATTGCAGTTACTACATCAATTTGCTCTTCTGTTACGGTAACAACTTTGCCGACTTGTGAAAGCATTTCTGTTACAAATTTTTCATCAGAGTCACCTGCAAGTTTGCCTAAACAGATTCCGCACATACCTTCAGAAACAAGCATTGGTGTGTTTGGCATAACTCTTACAACAGGAGATTTGTCAACTATAGCTTCAATTTTAGCAGTGCTTACACCCGCAGCAATAGAAATGATAAGCTTTCCGTTAGCCTCATCTTTAATCTCTTGCAGAACATTTTCAATTTGATTTGGCTTTGTTGCAAGAACAATTATTTCAGAGTCTTTTGCTATTTCTTTGTTATTTGTGATAACTTTTATTTTCAAAATTTTACTTTTTGCAGAGGCAGATTTGTCAGTGTGAGTTGTTGCATGGATGTCTGAAGTGTGCATAAAACCAGCGCTTAAAAGCCCTTTTATAATGGCACTTGCCATTTCTCCACAACCCATAAAACCTAATTTGTTACTCATTGTTACCCTACCTTATAATTTTTAGTTGACTAAAATCTATTTTTCTTTTACCATAAAAATAATAATATAAAAGTAAGCGAAAAGGAATACGAAAATGAAACGCACACTAGAAGGAACAAAAGCAAAAAGACAAAACGTAAGTGGCTTCAGAGCTAGAATGGCTACTGCTGGTGGACAAGAAGTTTTAAACAGACGTCGTGCAAAAGGTAGACATAAATTAGCAATCTCAGCTTCAAAACGTGCTTAGTCGAGTTTATAGATTAAAAAAGAATTCAGCATTTACAGCTACATATAAGGTGAAAAATTCATTCTACCTTAATGGTGTGGCTGTTTTTGTCGGTTTAAAAAAGAAAAGTCCGGAAGACGTAACAAAAGTCGGCTTTGTGGTTAGCAAAAAAACTCACAAACGAGCTGTTAGAAGAAATCGCTTGAAAAGACTTATGAGAGAAAGTTACAGATTAATGTTGAAATCCGGTAACTTGGGTAACTCAAATTTGTACATGTCGTTAATTTTTGTAGGTCATGAAAAAGCTTTAGATAAAACTTTTCAAGAAATTCAATCAACAATGGAGGCTTTAATAGCAAAAATAAATGATTGACGGAATTATAACACCTGACTTGCAAGATATAGACGAGGTTATGCCTCATGCGCCATATCCTATATATCCGACAGGCATGAAAGATGCGGATAAAAGCTATGTCCGTTATGCTGCACCAGATGACCAACATCCGACCTTGTCGATTATTGATCCGATTTTGGATGAGCATGGTAAACCTGTCATTACGGCAGGGCATTACAAGTTGGATTTGTCACCTGATAGAACCCAGATTTTGTTTATCCAAGCTTATGACGTAATAGCAAGAGTTCCGGTCTTTAAGCTTGAAGAGGACGAGGCTCAAGCGCAAAAACAATACGATAAAAAAGAGCAAAAAAAGGCTAAAAAAGAGAAGAAAAAGCGAGAAAGAATTGCCAAAAAGTACGATGAATTCGGACTAAAACCGAAACCAGAATACATATACTCAAATGCAGAAATTGAATATGTGCAAGATGGCGGTTATCTTTTAATTAAGTATGAAATGGGTTCAATCCGAGCTTGGGGCGCAATAAAACAAGATAACTATTGATTTTTAAAAATTTGCATGATAGAATAAAGCCGAGAAATACATAAACTTTGAAGGTGGTGAAAAAACGATGCCAGAAATTAAAGTAGGCGAAAACGAATCAATCGAAAGCGCATTAAGACGTTTCAAGAAAAAAATTCAAAAAGCCGGCGTTTTATCTGAAGTAAAAAAACGTGAACGCTATGAAAAGCCAAGCGTAAAAAGAAAACGCAAATCTGAAGCAGCTCGTAAGAGAAAAGTTTAAGATAAATAAATTTGAAAGAACATCCGATTTTGTAGGGTGTTCTTTTTTATGTTTTGCATAATTAGTTTTTAGGATATAAAAAAATATTATAAACAAGTTAATTTTAAAATTGAAAATTCCAAATTAAATTTTAATGTCATGTGAAAATTATTTTTAAATTTTTTCTTACTAATTTTTTTTTATTTTAATCGTTTCACTAAAAAATTCTTCGTAAAAAGTTTTTTTGCTCTAAAAAACATCAAAAAATCAATTTGTCCGTAAAATTACGTACGTATTTTTCTGTACATAATTTTACGGACAAGCCTGTTTGGGATTGTTTATTAATAATTGTTTTCATATTTTAAAAACGGAAGTGACAGGCGGGGCTTGTTTCTACAGAAACAAGCCCCGCCTCAAATGTTATAAATGCTAAATAGTAACCTAATTACTTAAGTTAGGCAAATTGTTTATGAAGTCTGCAACTCCGTTGTTATTTGAATTTGCAGGAGGTGTCATAGGTGTTGATGTAGTGTTGTTAAGGTTTAAAACCTTGTTGATAGCGTTCTGTGCGTTTGTTTTAGCGGTGTTTAGTACTTGTTGAGCACTTTGTTGAACTTGACTGGGCTGAGTTGATGTTGTTGTACTTGTTTGAGAACTTGCTTGAGGTGTTGCAAGCCATTTGAAGTACGATACAGAGCTTGTAGACTCTAAAGAACCGTTTATTGCTGCTTTAAACTCTTTTGTGTTGGCTTGAGCCGGCGATAAATCAGGTAATAGCGCCAAATTTTCACCGCTAGGGTTAGTCGTTATCTGGTTTATAAGTGATGAAGTAACCGTGCCAATCTTTGGTATAGAGGCTATCAGGCTATTTACAGAGAAGTTTCCAATAGGTCCTAAAACGCTAACAACCTCATTAGACAAGCGTCCTAGGATAATTAAATCAGCTCTGTTATTCAAGATATTTACTCGTCCTTTTATGTACATACTCATTGCAGGGCCTGATGTTTGGATTCTTTCAAGGGTTGCCCATCCGTTAGATAGCGAAACAGCACCTTTTATATACTTGAATTCACCAGTTTTCTTTACTTTTACGGCACCTACAACGGCGCTCATCGTTGTTTTTAGTAGGTTATTAGCCAAAATATTTTGTGCATAAAGCAAGTTTTCTAACTTACCCAAAGCTCCCATTTGACCGTTAGAAACAATGAATTTTACGTTTCCCTTGAGGCTTTGCATGATTTGAGTGTCTGTTAAGCCTCTTGCAGTAAGGTTTATGGCATCAAAATCAAGTGAACCGTCCATTAAATTGCGCATTCCGGTACATGCAAACATTGCCGAATTGGCGTTTAAGTAGCGTCCTTGAAGGTTTATGCCGGTACTTGAGTATAACAAATTATATGTGATATTACCCGCAATCTTGCCCCCATAGGCACTTGCGCTAACATTGTTTAATTTGAATAGGTTGTTGTATAGGTTAAAGTCAGATGTAGCGTTGGTTGCAACGATTGTACCTGACGAAATTCGCTCTACTTTTGCGTTTCCGCTTGCAATTGTTACTCCTGCATCTGTTCCAGGGGCAATATTACTTTGTGGAAGCAATGAAATCATCTTCATAAGACTGTCAGCATTGATGTTTTCAGCGTTAAAAGTCATAGAACGTATGTATACTCCACGATTGAAGTTACTGTTCATAGTTGCAATTATCTGCATTACTGAATCTGCTACTTTTATGTTTCCGCAATACACGTCTATAAGGTTCTTTGTGGCATTTACGGTTATATTTTTACCAACAGTTTGAATGCTTGGTAAAGAAGCATAAGGAATGTTTACCATCCCTGTTATTACTGGGTTTGTGACTGTTCCTGAAACATTCAAGTCCCCTTTTATTTGAACTTGAGAGTTTGTAAATGTTGGAACGCTTATAGTTACTTGATTTGGAATTGAGATGTTTAAGCCTGAAATGTTTTGAACTCTGCCGAAAAGGTTACTAATAGAGCCTTTTGCCTGTAGAACTTTAGTTGAACCTGAAAGATTTCCATTAAAGTTTTCAGTAATACCGTTGTTGTGAAATAATGAATTAATACTGATATCATTGATTTTTAAGGTATTGTTCTCGATTTTTAAATCAGCGTTAATCAATGATGTTTTGCCTTTTAGTGAGTTTATATCTATAATTGATAGGTGGTTAGTGTTGTTTGCCAATATTTGGGCGTTGATTATTTGAACTTTAGAATTGCCTGAAATCTTTGCTATAATTGGTAATCTGCCTGTTGCTTTAATATTATTTCTGATACTTCTGTCTAGAGAAGAACGGATGTCGTTAGCTCCCAATAAGCCTTTTGCGGTGATGTTTATGCTTAAATCTGAATTAGAGTAGTTTTTTACCTTACCTAATACCCCTATTTTCGAGTTATTAAGCATAACATAGACAGAATCTAAGTTGATGTCCTTTTCGTTAAAACTGATTTTAGAGTGAGGTATAGAAAATGTCGGTAAACCACTAACAATAATCTTTAGACCGTTTATGTGTCCTGCTCCGTTAACTTTAGCGCCCTTTGTAGTAGCATCAACCTTTGCTAATGGAAGTATGACAGTAGTTTTATTTGGTTTGTTGTATAGGTTTATATTTTCAATGGCAAGATTTATTTGAGGAACAATAGAGTCCAATTTGCCTTTTATAATGCCGTTTAGAGTAATATTACCCGATTTTATATTATTTTCTTTAAGTGCCTGAATTTGTCCAATAGCAAGTAATGCAGCCTTTAATGGAATTTTATTGGCTAAGATGCTGATATTTGCGTAAGCATTCGTATCAATTGCACCCTTTAACGATAGTGGCGCACCATTGAAGTCTGCAGAAGCTTTTGAAATATTGATTCTATTTGAAGAAAAGTCAATATCTGCCTGAATATTTTTCAATGCAACATTGTATAAATTATAATATATATTTGCATCTATAACTTTCAAAAATCCACTGGAATTAATGGTTTTGAAGTCACTTTTAATATTAAAATTAGCTTTAATTTGACCGTTTGCCTTTATTGCGTTTAAGTCAGTTACGCCAATTAGTGGTAAAACAGCATTTACAAGTGAAAAAAGGTTTCTAAGTTCCAGATTGTTTGATTTTACGTTCAAATCAATGTATTGACGATTTCCATATTTGAAAATACCGTCAATACTCGCTTTTTCACTTATATCTGTATAAAAATCTGCTAATATTTTAATGCTTTTTTCTTTTAGTTCTAGGTTTAGTGAACTTGCCGGAAGTTGTTTTCCTTGCACGATTGCAGACAAGTTTGAGATGTTAATTTTGCCATCTGTTTTTATGTCTTCCATAGAACCTGAAAGCTTTGCCATTGCTTTAATATCGGCTGTTAAATTAAGTTTGTATAAGTTTTTAAATATGGTTATAACGTTGAATTGAGCAGTTTTTTCGTCTTTTGATTTTTGTGAAACGTTTGTAAAATCAGGCATTACAAGTGATGTAAGGTCTAAATCGTAGCTTATTTGCTTGCGTTTATCTAAAAGCATTTCACCAATCGCTTTAAATTTAATCTTTTTGTTTAAAATAAAGTCGCAAACCTTGAAATTAGAACCCTTTAATGTATAATGTTTGTCTGTAATGTTGTCAATAAAGGTTATAGAGTATTTTTTTACAACGACGTCAGGCATATTTTCTGAAAATTCAAGTCCGTAAGGTAAAACCATTGTGGTTTGTGTGTTTTGGAAGTTTTTATCTTGTGAAGGAATGAATTTTTCAATCGTAAAATGACCATCTTTTTCCACGCCAAGTCTAGTGATAATCTTATCTATAGCGATTTTGTTTATCTTTATTTTTTTGAAAACTAAATATGGCAATGAGATTGTCGTATCAATATTGTCAATTTGAGCAAATTTCTCTCCGCTTTTGTAGAAAGCGTTGATTTGACCGACTTTCACACCTGCAGAAAGGTTCCAAGTTGTTGAAACCCTTACATTTTCAAATTTTATAATAAGTCCTTGTTCCGGATTTTTATCATTATTAAGCTCATAATTATAGTCTTCAAGCTTTACAAACGCAGGAATGGCAAGTAAAAATGCCAAGTAAACAATTACAAAAAGCGAACCAAATGTAATTAAACTTATTTTCAAAGCTTTCATTATATTCTCTCCTTTTATAAGTTTTTAACTCTCGAAAAGACCTCTGTATCAGGGGCATCATATGTATGTGTGAAGAAATAAGCGCTAGATGCTACCATTGCAGCGTTATCTGTGCAATATTTCATTTCCGGAGCGTGAACCTTTATACCTAAAGATTCTAATTCAAACATTTTTTTGCGGATTTCGCTGTTAGCCGCAACACCGCCTGCTATTACGGCTTGTTTATAACCTGTTTCTTCAAGAGCTTTTTTAACCTTTTTTACTAAGGTTGAACTTACGCATTCTTGGAATGATGCGCAGATGTCATTTATAGGTAATTCTTTACCGGCAAATGATTTGACTAAACGCAATACAGCTGTTTTTAAGCCGCTAAAACTGAAATTGTAGCCGTCAACTTTCGCTTCAGGAAGTTTGAATGCGTGTGGATTACCTTCTTTTGCTAATTTATCAAGAGTTGCTCCTCCAGGGTAAGGTAAGCCCATTAGTCTTGCAACCTTGTCATAAGCTTCACCTACCGCATCATCAATGGTTTCACCCATAATTGTTATATCTGAGTTTGATTTAACATTTAGAACTTGAGTGTGTCCACCACTCACTAATAATGCCACAAAAGGAGGCTTTAAATCTGTATTTAGGTAGTTTGCACTAACGTGACCATTTAAGTGATTAATACCAATAAAAGGCTTGTCATAAATAAGCGCAAGGGTTTTAGCTGCGTTTAGACCTACAAGCAAGCACCCAACCAACCCAGGCCCAACAGTGCCGGCAAAAGCATCAATTTGTTCAGGTTTTAGACCTGAAGTTTCAAATGCTTCTTGAATAACCGGATTAATTGTATCTAAGTGCTCACGTGCAGCAATTTCCGGGATTACGCCACCATATTTTGCGTGGGTTTTAATTTGTGAGGCAACAACATTTGCAAGAACTTCTCGCCCATTTTTTACAATAGCGCAAGCTGTTTCATCACAACTTGATTCGATTGCCATTATGATATTATCGGCACCTTCGCCAATTTCAACTTCTTTTCCTGTAAAAAAACTTTTTTTCTTCATATTTGTATTATAATACAAATATGAATTTTATAGACAAAGCAAAAATTAAAGTTATTTCAGGTCACGGTGGCAACGGTGTAGTTGCTTGGCGCCGTGAAAAATTTGTTGATAAAGGCGGACCTGCTGGTGGTGACGGCGGACGTGGAGGTGACATTTATTTAGTTGCTGATGAAGGCTTATCAACTCTTTTAGATTTTAAATATAAGTCTGTTTTTAAAGCTCAAAGCGGTGAAAACGGAAGAATTAAGAACCAATATGGTAAAGGCGGAGCTGATTTAAAAATTAAAGTGCCGGCGGGTACAGTTGTCCGTGATTTAAAAACAGATAAAATTATTGCTGACTTAATTCACGATGGACAAGAAGTGATTATTGCAAAAGGTGGTCGTGGTGGTCGAGGTAATGCAAAATTCTGTACTCCTCAAAAACGTGCGCCTCAATATTGTGAACCTGGGGAACCGGGAATTGAAAGAGAATTGGCATTAGAATTGAAGCTTATTGCTGACGTTGGTTTATTAGGTATGCCAAATGCAGGTAAATCAACATTTATCAGTGCAATTAGCTCAGCAAGGCCAAAAATTGCAGATTATCCGTTTACAACTTTAGTTCCAAATTTAGGTGTTGTAAGAAAACCAACTGGTGACGGTTATGTTGTAGCTGATATTCCGGGGTTGATTGAAGGTGCTTCTGAAGGTGTCGGCTTAGGTCATGACTTTTTACGTCACGTTGAAAGATGCCGTTTCTTAGTTCATATCGTCGATTTGACTCAAGAAAATCCGATGGTGAATTATGATAAAATTAATGATGAATTGGCTAAGTATTCGGACAGATTAGCTAATTTATATCAAATAGTTGCTTTGAATAAAATAGATGCAATTGATGAAGAAACTAGAGAAAATTATTATAAACAATTTAAAGAAGTTGCAGATGATGTATTCTTAATTTCTGCTGCAACACATGAAAATGTTGATAAATTGACTTATTTTATGGCTCAAAAAGTTGATGAAATTGAAAAGCCGGTTTCTGACGTTGTTGTAGAAGAAGACACAGGTGCTTATGACAATGACGACAGCAGTTTTGAAGTTATTAAGGTTGCAAAAGATGCATTTATCATTATGGGTGGTAAATTGAAACGTTTGGCAAGTGTTACCGATGACAGAAACCGTCAACAAATATTACGCTTACAAAACGTAATGCAAGGTATGGGCGTGTTTGATGAACTTCGAAAACAAGGTATCAAAGACGGTGATACAGTTGTAGTCGGACATTTAGAATTTGAATTCTATGATGATGAATTTTAAAAAGATACTGAATCTCAGCATTCTTTTTTATTGATTTCAACATGTTGATATTTTTAGAATTATCATTATAAACCAATTGGGGGATATTTAAATGAACTCCCTTAAATTTTTGCCTGTTTTATCCGATAATAGAAATAGCGAGGTTTTATATTATGTTTTCCCCAATGATTCAAAATCTAATATCATCGAGTGGTCAACAAGTTGCAATGCAACGTGCTGTTCAATTGAACACATATTTGAACCCTCCAAAATTATCTAATGTTGACATGCCGAAAGATGTTGACAAAAAGTCTTTTGCGGAAGTTTTGAAAAATTCAAAAGCTCAACAAACAAACAAAACAGGGTTTGGTTCATTAGTTAAAAATCCGTCTGAAACTATAAAAGCAAAGATTTTAGGTTCTAGCAACTCTAATAGCAAATTCGGTTCTTTAACAGGATTGGGTAATATTAATGCGCTAACTACAGCATCTTCTACAACTTCTATTCCTGAAGTTTCTCGTACAGCACCAAAAGCTCAAATTATTGCTATGATTGATAAAGTTGCGAAAAAGCACGGTGTTGATCAAAAGTTAGTAAGAGCTTTAGTTCGTCAAGAATCAGGTTTCAACCCTAATGCTACATCTCATTGCGGTGCTCAAGGTTTAATGCAATTAATGCCTGCAACTGCAAAAGGTTTAGGCGTTACAGATGCTTATAATCCGGTTCAAAACGTTGAAGGTGGCGTTAAATACTTAAAAGGTTTATTAAATAAGTATAATGGTAACGTAATCTTGGCACTTGCAGCTTATAATGCAGGTCCGGGAGCTGTAGACAAATACGGTAATGTCCCACCATACAAAGAAACACAAAACTACGTAAAATCAATTTTGGCTAATTATCTATGATGAGTTTATTTAATTTTATATACAGATATTTTATAGTTTTATTCGGTCATTCTACTGGCGCAACCAAATAATATCATTGAATATTATTAATACCATAAGGATGATTAATAGAGTGAAGAAAACAGTACCGATTTTTTCTACTGTTTCGTCTTTTAATCTTCTGCCTCGAATTTTTTCAATGATTAAGAATAGAATGTGTCCGCCGTCTAATGCCGGAATTGGCAAGAAGTTTACGATTGCTAAGTCCATAGAGATTATTGCGGTTAGTAATAATCCGTAGAATAAACCACTGTTTTGGATAATATCACCGCCAACTTTTGTGATAGCAACAATGCCGTGCAAGTCTTTTAATGGAACTTTACCTGTAAAAATTTGTCCAAGTCCGTAAACCATATAATATGTGTTGTCATATAAGTATTTTGTACCGTATTTAAGAATTGATTTTATACCTTGAGTTTTAATCAAAACTTCTTTTGATTCAAGTTGAACACCGATTTTACCTTTTTTGTCTGTGGTAAATGGTTTTAGTGCAATATGTTTACCGTTTCTATCAACTACAAAATAAAGTGGGTGGCTATTATCAGCCATAGCTTTTGACAAATCTCTTAGTGTAAATTGCTCATTACCTGTGATATATTTGTCATTAGTAAGACTATCTCTTACTTTTACTTGTATTTCATTAAGCTTTTCATCGTTGTTAACAGGTTTTACAATACCAACCTCTTCCTCTTTTTGTAAACCGATTGCCGGTTCAAGTTCTCTATCGGGAAGTTTTACGGTAACTCCTTTTGGAATAACTTCATCTTCTGTGAATACAAAGTTTATTTCTTTCAATTGGATTAGGTATCTATTGGCAAGTGTTTGATTATAAAAATCATCATTTGTTTTGCTAAGGTTTACAATTGTAAGCAATGAGTTTGTGTTTGTAACTTTTGTGTTGTTTAAAGAAACAATTCTGTCGTCCTTTTGCATTCCTGATTTCCAAATTGGAGCTGATTTTTCCGCAACAATATTGTTAACATAAACATCATATTTTCCTGCAGGCATGTAACCCCAATGGAAGGCTGCCAAATATACAATTAAGAATGCGCAAATTACGTTGAATATAACACCTGCAGAAACAACGACAGCTCTTTGATAGATAGGCTTATTTAAAAATCTGTCAGGTGAATCTTTATCCAGTTCACAATCTTTTTCGTCATCAGGAAATGAAACATAACCGCCTAATAAAAAGGCATGAACTAAAATAGTTACATCTCCGATTTTTTTTTGAAACAATGTTGGACCAATAGGAAGTCCAAAACCGAATTTTTCTACTTTTATTCCAAACATTCGTGCTGTAATAAAGTGTCCAAATTCGTGTACAAGAATTAAGATACTCAACAACACAAGCATTATTAAAATTGACATAATATCTCCTTTTTCTATAATATATTTTATCATGAAAAATTTTTTGTTAAGTCTTTTAGATTGGATTTATAAAAAGAAATGTTATTTCTGCGGAAGTTCAAGAGATTGCACTATTATGTGTAATGACTGTTATAACTCAATGTCGCACTTGCCAATAGGAATTAATAGGACAATTTTGAATAAAGAAATTTACGCATGTGGGATTTACGAAAAAACTATGCAGAAAATGATAAGAGGTTTAAAATATCATGGACAAAGAGAGTTAGCATATTATCAAGCTAAATTTATGTGGGAATATTGGCAAAATTTAAGTTTTACGGAAAAGTTTCAAGTTGTGCCTGTTCCGATTTATAAAACAAGAATGAAAAGAAGAAAATACAATCATATGGAACTCGTGGGTGAAGAATTTTGTAAACTCACAGGTTATATCTTGAATACAGACTTAATAATCAGAGTTAAAGATACAAAACCTCAATACAATTTGAAAAGATTTCAAAGAATGGAAAATTTATCAAATGCTTTTGAAGTTGATAAATCAAAACTTTTGGATAAGCCAATCTTACTGCTAGATGATATTTGTACAACCGGCTCAACTTTTGAATCTATGATTCAGGAATTGAATAAAAAGGATATTTATAATATAACATGTTTAGCTACAGCAACGGTGGATTTCTAATGAAAAAGATTTTATTTTTAATTTGTTTAATGTTAATAGGTGCAAATTCTTATGCGGCTGATTGTGAATCATCTTCTCAATGCGTAATTATTGGCAAAAAGTTAATTGATCAAAAAGAATATAAAAGTGCTATTGAATGTTTTGATAGTGCTATTTCAATGGATGAAGATGATGAATTTGCTTATGCCTTCAGAGCGAGAGCCAAATATTACATAAAAGACTATGAAGGTGCTGTTTGTGATGCAGAAAAATCATTGGAATTTAGAAAAACTTCACTGGCTTATAATGCAAGAGCAAGTGTAAAATTAGTAAATGGTGATGTTCAAGGCGCAATTGATGATTTGACAAATGCAGTAAAACTAAATCCTAACTATATGCAATGCTATGAAATGCGAGCAAGAGCAAATATTGAACTTGAAAATTATGTTGAAGCGCTTGAAGATGCTGGAAAGGCAATAAAATTAGAACCAAAATATTCTGAAAATTATGAAGTAAAAGCAAGAGCTGAAATGGGGCTAAAAGATTACCGTTCAGCTTCTAGAGATTTTTTAATTGCTTCAAGAATGTACAAAGTCGACGGAAATAGAAAATCTTCAAGAAAAATGCAAAATTTGGCAAAATATTGCAAGAGGAAAGTTAAGTGATAATAGCAGAGTTTGCTAAATATTTACAACAACATGATGAAGAAATTGTCGAACACAAATCGAGTTGCAGTTTACTTTGCGCTTGGGTTTTGTCTATTTTAGAGAGAAAGCCTCAGAATAATGTTGAGAAAATAGTTCATGCAGAAATAGCTTTAGCGCAAAATGACTATGGTGAATTTTTACTTGTTGCAAAATCGAAAAGCGGGCAAAAGTTAACGAACGCACTTTATAACTTTGCATTGAGCTACGAGCAACATTTAATGCGAAAATGGTTACATGATAAAAATGCAAATGATTTTAATAAGGATGTTTAGAAATTTTTACTGAACTTTGCTTGCTTAACAATTTTTAAACTCATGCTTGATTTTGAAACATGTTTTACATAAGATGTTTTTACAAACCGCAGACAGTTAGTGCCGAAAGGCTTAATGTAACAGCTAACCGAGGTCAAAAACTTAATTTAATAGTATTTTGATTGGAAATTTTGCGGCTTAGTGTAGGCAAAATTTTTTTATTGCTTACACGAAATAGGTCGATAAAAAGTAAATCCAAAGGAGAAAAAATGTCAACAAGAGCATTTAAAGATGAGAAAATCTCAGAAATTAAAGAAAAAGTTGATAAAGCACAAGTGGCTATCGTTACTGAATACCGTGGTATGACAGTAGAAGAAATCACAAAATTACGTCGTGAAATCCAAAAAAACGGTGGCGATTACATGGTTACAAAGAATACTTTGGCTAAAATTGCAATTAAGGATACTCCTTATGAAATCTTAGCTGAAACATTAAAAGGACCGATCGCTATTGCATTTGGTTTTGATGATCCGGTTAGCCCTGCTAAAGCTTTGTCAAAATTCATTAAAGATGTTAAAAAAGGCGAAATTATCGGTGCGGCATTAGATGGCAAATTATTGTCAGCAGAAGAAACAAAAGCATTGGCAGCTCTTCCATCAAAAGAAGAAATCTACGCAAAAATGCTTGGCAGCATCAATTCACCAGCATCTGGTATCGTTGGTTCTATCAACGCAGTTATGGCACAACTTACACGTGCTATGGCAGCTGTTAGGGACCAAAAAGCAGCATAGTTATGCATTTGCATAATTAGCAAATTAAAAAGTAATTACTCAGAAATTTATTATGAAAGGAAAATAAAATGAGCAACGTAGAATCAATTTTAGAATCAATCGAAAAATTAACTTTATTAGAAGCAGCTGAATTAGTAAAAGCTATGGAAGAAAAATTCGGCGTATCAGCAGCAGCTCCAGTTGCAGTAGCAGCAGCTCCAGCAGCAGGCGCAGCAGATGCAGGTGAAGCAGCAGACGCAGAAGTTACAGTTGTATTAGCTTCAGCTGGTGCTAACAAAATCGCTGTATTAAAAGAAGTTCGTGCTATCACAGGCTTAGGCTTAAAAGAAGCTAAAGATTTAGTTGATGGCGCTCCAAAACCAGTTAAAGAAAACGTTAAGAAAGAAGACGCAGAAGCTATCAAGAAACAACTTGAAGCAGCTGGTGCTACAGTAGAAATCAAATAGTTTTCTATTTAGAAAATAATTTCTTTAAAAGGGTGGAAGTTTTAATTAAAATTTTCGCCCTTTTCGTTGCAATGACTGTTTTGTAAACAATTGTAAAAGCATGTGTCAAACACTAGCAAATATTTTTTTGATGTATTTTAATTTTAATATACTAGTATTTGTAAGGGAATGTGATGAATATTAATCCAGTAATGCCTCAAATCCAACAAGGTTTTACCTCAAATAAAGAACAAGAGCCGAAGAAATTAAAGTACGCTAAAGATACTTTGTTGGAAAATAATTTGAAGACAAGAGCTACAATCCAAGCTGATAAGCTTACAAAAGCTTTTACTACTTATCCGGCTAAAGGTTTAAAAGGCGATAGAAATGCTAATTTCTATGAATTTTTGACAATGGGTACTGTGCCATATTTAATGGGTAGTGCTGCATTGATGGCAGTTTTTAACTTAGCTAATAAATATTTCACTCCGTTTGCGCAATCTAAAGCAGGTTCTATAGGTAAGAAAATGGCTTTAGGTGTTGCAATGTATGGTGTTGCAAAAGAAGCTTCAAAATCATTGGTTAACGTTCCTGTAAAAGCAATGACTGGTGTTGATACTGAAATGCCTTATGCTAAGGTTGTTGAAGGTTTCCCAAGATTTGAAGGTGATAAAAATACAAAATCAATCGAATATCACAAAGTATTTGAAAGTGTAGAATTCCCTCGATATGATTTGTTGTATGGCAAAACAAACGAAGATAGAAATGCATATTATGATAAAGTAGCTAAGAAATTAGGCTTAGGTGAAAACTTAGCTTCATCTGATAAAGAAGTAAAACCAAGAATTAAAGATATTATCGTTCGTTCAAACACTGCAAAAAGTATTTCTTCATACTTATGGGCAGCAACAGGTGTAGGTTTGGCAGTTCAAAAACCTTGGGATAATTTCTTTGTTTCTGCAACAAAAGGTAAAGGTGTACAAAAAGTTGCAAATATGGCTCGTTCATTTGGCAACAACTTTGTAAAAGCCGCAAAAGATTTATGGACCGGTGGTGCAAATCCAACAAAAGTTCAAAAATACGCAGGTAAAGCATTAATAGGTGCAGCTGTTGCAGCAACTGTAATTGGTGTTGTAAATACTGTGGCAAGTGCTAGAAAGTCAGTAAAATTGGAAGATAAAAACGTGTTTGATGCAAACAGAAAGGTTGTGGTGGACTAAGATGGCAATTACCGCAACTAACGGAATTAAAACTAAACAATACATTAAACCTCAAGAAGCTAAAGGTAAATTGGTTTCTTCCTCAATATTTCCAAATGTAAAAGATACAAAATATAACATTAATGCTTTAAAACATGGTTTAACAGGTAAAGCAAATGACCATGAATTAGGTAAACTAAACGATGTTGGTATGAAAGTCGGTGCAGTTGCATTAGCAGGTTACTTAGCAACTCAAAAAGCTACTCCAAAAACAAAATTAATGGAATTTGTAGGTTTAGCAACATTTTTCGGTGCTATGAAATTATGGCCTAAATTAGCTATAGGCGCTCCTGCAAAAGCAATTCACGGTTTTGATCCAACACAAGAATACGAAGATAGTTTTGGACGTAAGAAACCATTCTTCCAAGATGCTCAATACCAACCTTGGGATGTATATTCAAACGAGCAATTACAAAAAATTGGCGATAAAATGGGCGTAGACAAAAATGCTCAAAACAGAAATGATTTAACAAAATCAAATATGACAAAGATCGCTACTAAAAATAACACATTATGGATGCTTACTGCAGGTATTGCATCTGCTGTATTTTCAGCATTGGCTTGTAATAAAGCAGAAAAAGTTATTGATCCAGCTTTAGATAAAGCTAACAATCAAAAAGCAGACAAATTATTGAAAAACTTTGATGCTGAATCTCAAAAACGTATGACTTCAGCAAGCAAAGATATGCAAAAAGATTTAGACAAAATCTTTGAAGAAAACAAAGGTAAAACAATTGATAACCAATTAATTGAAAAAATTTCAGGCAGACTTGCAAAAGGCTTAGATCCAGTTACTGAAGAAGGCGTTAAAGAAGATATGCAAAGCATCTTGTTAAACGGTAAATCTTTAGTTAATGAAAGTTTAGCTGAAAAGATTTCAAACGGTTCTAAAAAAGTTTTAGCTCAAAAATTCACAGAAGAACAAGTTGCTAAAATGGTTCCTTCAAAAGAAGAAATTGTTAAACACTTCAATGAAAACCAAATGATGGGAAAAGAGGTTAATGAAGATGAAGCTATGAATGTTCGCTCTTCAGTTTCTCAATTATTCTTAGCTAAAGCAAAAGAACAAGGTATGTCTACTGAAAAATTAAAGACTATCAAAAAAGGTGTAGCTTTAGTTGCTGATAAAGCTATCAAATCAAATTCTGCATCAGTTTTAGACGAAAATGCAATGAAAAAGGTTAGTGAAATCGGTAAAGCAATGAGCGAATTACAAGCAAAAGATTCTGTATTAGATGATTATGCTCAAGCTAAAGTGGCTGACAAGCCGGAAACAGTTATTGCTAATTACTGGAACAATACTTCAACAAGCATTATTAAAGCTTTAGGCATTAATTTTGAAGAAATGGAAAAAGTAAGAAATAACCGCCAATTAGTTCAAGGTTTGGTGAGAAACAAAATGGAAGAAGTTACTTCTGATGATGCAAAATACCAAAAAGCTATCGGCGAAATGGCAAACAAAATTTCTGAATTAGATAAGAAAATTAAACCGGAAGATACAAGAAAATATGTTGATTTAGTTGGTAAGACTTACGATGATGCCGCAGGTAAATTATATAACCAAGGTATGGAAGCTACAGCAAACAAATTAACAGCACTTTCTGTAGGAGGCAAAGGTTCTTTAAAACGTGTAAAACAAGTATACTTTGAAGAACGTGTTGCAGGTGTTAAAAATTCATTCTCAAGAATGATTAACACAATGGATGTTTACAGAAGAATTTCTAAAGGTGAAGTTCCAAAAGACGGTTCTGCAAGAGAAGTTAAAGAAGCTATGTTAGAACTTGTAAAACAAACAACTTTACAAGGTCACTCTTCAGACCATTCTATAAAATTCTACTTCAACAGAAGTCAAGACAACTCTACAAATGTAGACAGAAGTGACGTAGAAATTAAAGACGGTAAAGTTGTAAACAAATATTTTAAAGAATCTAAAGGTGTTGATGTTCCTGAAGATTATGGTTTCTATCAAAAAGCTATGAACTTTATGTACAACTCACCAATGAATAAAGATACAGTTGAAGCAATCAGAAAAGCAGGTATCGAAAAAGACGTAAACAAATACAACTCAGAAGTTTATAACAAAATCGGTAGTGCAGATTATTTCACAAAACCAAATCACAAAACAACAGGTGATCAAGGTGTATCTTCAGAATATAAATTCTTATTGTTAGGTGTAGCTCCTGATGAAATGATGACAAAAACAGTTCAACAATCATATAACTCACAAAAATGGGGTAAAACTTTCGGAACAGTTGGCGCTGTATTAACAGGATTAACAGTTGTAGCTCAATTCTTGTTCGGTAAAGGTAAAGCAGTTAAGTAGGAAATAGGAAATAAAATGTCAAGAGTTCAATCAATACAAGCAAATATCTTAAATGTTCATCCATTGAACATCAATGCTAAAAAAGCAGTGACAAGACCAAGCTTTACTAGCAATATGGAAATGTACACTTCAAATCCATTGAAGAATTTTTTAGATACACAAGCTGTAATGAATAAAACTCTTGTAAATATTGCTCCTGCTAAAACTCAAACTGTTGCTGAAACTGCAAAAGTAGAAGATAAAAAAGTTGAAAACAAACCGGCTTATAAAAATAACTTCCGTACAATGTTACAAAACGGCGAATCAAAAATCTTAGCTATTGTTCCAAGAACTTTTAATGCTAAAGATGAAAATGCTGATGAAAAAATTACAGGTAATGAACAACACGGTACATTCTTGAATGCTATCGACAGATTAGATGAAATTAAAGCTGAAGGTTTTAATACATTCCATATTTTACCAATTCACCCAACCGGTAAAAAACATGCAATGGGACTAGCTGGTTCTTTATATTCACCACTAGATTTCTTACAAATTGATCCTAACTTAATTGATAAAAATGATAAAAGAACTCCGGTAGAACAAGTTAAAGCTTTTACTGATGCTTGTCATGAACGTGGTATTAAAGTTATGTTAGACTTACCAAGTTGCTCATCTTATGATTTATACTTGGAAAAACCTGAATTAATGGCAAAAGAGCGTGACGGACAAGCTAAAACACCTCAAGGATGGAACGATATTAGAATGTTCCAACCTTTCTCAGATGAAACAAAAAGAGAATTAAATCCTGATTTATTAGACTTGCACAAAAAATATGTTGATATGTGTGTAGATATGGGTATTGACGGTATCCGTGCTGACGTAGCTCGTGCGAAACCTACTGAATTCTGGGATATTATTATTCCATATTCTCATTCAAAAGATCCTGAATTTGGTTGGTTAGGTGAAACTTATACATACGAAGATGCTTCACCTCAAGCAAATATGCCTTATGATAGACCTGAAGATTCTTTAAGAGCAGGTTTTGATGCATATTACGGTCAATATCACATTTTCCACGAATGGAAAGGCGCTAAAGAATTAAATGATTTTGTTAAAGAAAATTTGGAAATGTCTAACAGATTGGAAAAAGGCAAATCTTTAATTGGTTCTTTCACAACTCACGATGATATTTCACCTATGTTCCACGGTGGTACTGAATATTGTAACTTAACTGCGGGTTTACAAGCAACATTACCAATGTTGAACCCATACTATGTTGATGGTTATCAATCTGGTGATTATTATGTTTATGACTATGATCACTCAAAATCTGAAGAATCAGAAACTGATTGCCATGAAATGACAGTTCACAGAGGTAAATTAGATATCTTCAATTTATCAAGAAAACCGGGTGGAAAAAATCCTGAAATCGGTCAATTTATGACAGAATCTTTTAAAATGAGAGATAAATATCAAGATTTGATTACAAAAGGTTCATTCATTGAATTAGATAAGAAAAATGATAAAGATGACCAAGTTATTGCATATGCAAGACATAAAGATGGCAAAACTTTATTAGTAGTTGGTAACAAAAATATCAACAGAAATGTAACTGCAACAGTAAAAGTTCCAACAATGAAAGCAACTCAAGAACTTAAAAACTTGTTACCAGCATATGGTAAACAATCAAAATATCAAGCAGGCGAAGGTGAATTGAGAGTTGATTTAGCTCCATCAAGAATCCACGTATTTGAAATTGATACACCGGATATTGAAAAAGCATCAACAGGTCATGTATATAAACAAAACTTATAAGCGAAACATTAAATAAACACGAAGATAACTTAAAAGAGTGGTTAAAATACCACTTTTTTCTTTTAGATTGCTTTACCTGAAATGTGGTAATATGTGCGTTATATAGTTAAGAAAATTGTCATATGCTAAACTTGTTTCAGCATCTCATTAATGTAAACAAGTGTACAGACTATTTATTTTCAATAGCGTTTTTTAAAGCTTTTTCCAGAACTTCGATTTTTGATTCTAAAACCTTTACTTTTGAATCGCTTTCATCAGAAGAAATTGAGTTTTTTTCCAGTTTTCTTTTGTAAGCTTTTAATTTTCTTGCGATATCCAAAATATAAGATAAAACGAATAAAATACCTGCAATGAATCCGCTGAATGCTAAAATTACAACTTCCGGTTGTTTAATTGTATAGCAAAAATAGCTAATTACTAAAAGCAAAGCTATTGATATTAATCTTAAAAATATAATCATTTTTGACTCCTTAAATATTTTAGTACTTTTTCTATTTTTTCGTCAGGTTCAATTTGTAGTTTAATTATCTCATCACCGAAAGGTTTTGTAAACTCTAGTTTATATGCTTGTAACACTTGCTCTTGAGTTTTACATTTTTCAGGACGTGCACCATAAAGAGTGTCGTTATAAACAGGGGTTCTGAAATGACTCATATGAACTCTAATCTGATGTGTGCGGCCTGTTTTTAAGGTTAATTCTACAAAAGTTGCATTTTTAAATCTTTCTAAAACTTTGTATTCTGTTATACTTGGTTTTCCACCTTCTACAACCGCCATTTTGTGAGGTTGAGTTGGGTGTCTTCCTATTGGCAAGTTGATGACACCTTCTTCATCTTTTACTGAACCTTTAACCACTGCTAAGTAACTTCTTACAGCAGTTTTTGTTTTAATTTGTTGTGTTAAAAATTCGTGTGCTTTGTTATTTTTAGCTACCATCAAAAGTCCTGAGGTATTACGATCCAAGCGATGTAAAATACCTCGTCTGAATTCACCGTTTATGTCTGAGAGGTTATCTTCATATTTATATAAAAGGGCATTGACAAGAGTGTTTTCACGCTCAATTGTTGTAGGATGAGTTAACATTCCGGAAGGTTTATTTACAACGAGCATATTTTCATCTTCGTAAATAATATCAAGCGGAATATTTTGTGGCTCAATTTTAACTTCTTCAATAGCTTGCGGTTCAAATTCAATAACGTCACCTTCGTGGAGTTTATGTGAAGGCTTTTTGATTTCACCATTAATTAAAACATTACCGTTTTTTATTGCTGATTGAATTTTAGAACGAGAAATATCTTCAATCAAATTTGAAAGATATGCATCAAGTCTAATATTTTCATCGTTTTCATCTATTAAAAATTTCATAATGATTATAATTGTTTAAGTTGTGCTCTTGTCAAAAGTAAATATATAATAGCTACAATGCTCACATTTATTGCGATATCAGAGATGTTAAAGATGGGAAATTCTACGAACTTAAAGTAAAAATAATCTCTAACATAACCTAATGTCATTCGTTCAAATAGATTGCAGAATATGCCTGACATCAAAACGGTTAGCCATGTTATACCTGTATAAGACATAGTTCCTGCGTGTCTGATTACGTAAGCCAATAAAAATACTAATGCTAAAACCGCCAAAATTTCCAAAAGCAGAGGGTAATTTTGTAAAATACTAAATGCGGCACCTGTATTTTTTACGTAGCTTAGAGTAACAAAATCGTTTGGTGGAAAGTTAAATCCACGATTGATATTGCTGGTTATCAAATCTGACAAATAACAATTTGCACAGATGAATCCGGCTAACATTATAAATAGGTATATTATTTTACTCCACAGATTTTGCGGTTGTTTCTTTCTTGACATTTTCAACTACCTTAAAATTCTTTTCCGGAATTATATTTGTTCTGGTGATAATGTAACCCAAACCTGTAACAAGAAGTTTTACATCTTTATTTTTTGCTAATTTTGCTCTTGTAATACCGATTGATGCTACAGTATATTCGTTTAAGTTATCTTTGTTTGCGGTAAATATTCTTTCCAAAATACCTGATTCAGGAAGTTTTCTGTAACTTTCTTCTGAATTAATTTGAGGATAAGTAATTTTTTCTTGTCCAATTGATGCAATTACAATCATTTTACCGTCGTTTACATCAATGTTCAAGCTTGCTGTATAAGGCTTATTAGCGGGAACTAATTGCGGTACAATTAAGTCCATTTTTATATCATTCGCCTCGCCGTATGTTAATGTTGTTCTTTCGTTAATGATTTGATCAGAGGTTATATACCAGTTATCACCGTTTTTTTCAAGATAATAAATGCTGTTTGAATAACTTTTTAAATATCCTGTAATATCAGTTTCACCAACAGCTTCTACAGATGATGCTGTAGCTTTTTCAACAATTTCAACAACAGCAGTATTACCAATAATAGAAACCTTTGTTATATCCATTGTATATTTAATATCCGGATACATTTTTAATGTTTTTTGAACTAAATCAAAATAAGTTTCTTTGTCAAAACCGTCAGCATTAATGTACTTGTTTGTATACATCTTTTTTAAAGCTTCAATGTTGCCTGTATTTGTGTATACAAGTTGATTCTTGAAGAAGTTTCTAACTTCTTTCTCCATATTTTGGATTTGTTTTGATGGTTTTGTTGATGAAGCATTGCCTGCATAAACAATGTAATTATCACTTGCAAAGCAAGCAGGTGTAATTAATAGGGCGATTACTATTGTTAAAATTAATTTTTTCATATAAAGATTATACCTTAAATATTTATATTTGACATCATCTCAATAAGGGTACTTATCGTTGTATCCATACTAACGATATCTGTAGTTCTTTGTTGCAAGAAGGCATTGATTTGAGGCATCATTTCAATGGCGATATCAAGGCTAGGGTTAGAACCTTGTTGATACATACCTACATCGATTAAGTCTTTGTTTTCTCTGTATAGAGCTAAAAGTTTACGCATTTTACCTGCACAAGCTTTGTGTTCAGGTGAAGCAATTGCACTCATCAAACGGGAAATACTACCTAAAACATCAATTGCCGGATAATGGTTTGCTTCGGCAACCTTTCTTGATAAGAAAATGTGACCGTCTGTGATACCACGCACAGTATCAACAATAGGGTCATTGATATCATCACCTTCCATAAGTACTGTATAGAAGGCTGTAATAGAACCTTTTGGACTGTTTCCGGCTCTTTCAAGAACTTTTTGTAACCAAGAAAAGATTGAAGGCGGATAACCTTTCATTGTTGGCGGTTCACCTAATGATAGACCTACTTCACGACCTGCCATAGCACAACGTGTAATGGTATCAGTCATTAAGAAAACTTTTTTACCTTTATCTCTAAAGTATTCACAAACAGCTGTTGCCGCAAGTAAACATTTTTGACGAATTAATGGCGGTTGGTCACCTGTTGCGCAAACAAGAACCGATTTTTTCATACCTTCTTCACCTAAAGCATCTTCAATAAATTCTTTAACCTCACGACCACGTTCACCAATCAATGCTACAACGTTTACGTCTGCATCTGAATTTCTGGCAATCATACCCAAAAGAGTTGATTTACCTACACCAGAACCGGCGAATAATCCCATACGTTGCCCGCAACCGAAGGTTAAACAAGAGTCTATGGCTCTAACACCTGTTGAAAACATTTCTGTAATGATAGGACGTTCAAACGGACTCGGTGGAGGTCCTTCAATGTTACGCCATTCTGCATGCTCAAGTGGCAATGGATGTCCGTCCATAGGATTTCCCATTGGATCAATAAGTCTACCAAGCAAGAAATCTCCAACCGGAATTGTAATTGGATTACCTGTTGAAGTTACAAGACAACCTTGTCCAATGCCGTTACCGTCAAGTAATAATAGCAATTGGGCAACTTCACCCTTAAATGCAGCAACTTCCGCAGGCTTTTTTTCACCTGTATTAGTTTCAATATAACATAAATCGCCAATCTTTAACCCCGGTAGTTTTACTTCTACAGTTAAACCAAGCAATTTTGATACAGTACCTTTGTATTGATAAAGGTCTGTTTTTTCAAGCACTTCTTTTGTTTTCGCTTTTAATGCATCAATCCTAGATTGGTCAATTTCGTCAGTAATCATAAGATTATTCTAGCATATTTTTTATATTTACACAATTATTTTGAGATGACTTTATTTATGTTAAAATCAAAGAATGATTAAGGATATAAATAGCCGAAAAATAGTATCCGTTGTTACATTTTGGTTAATTTTAGCAATTGCTGTAATTTTTAGGGTTACTTGTATTGATAAGCTTAACGGGCTTTGGTATGACGAACTTACAATGTATAATGAGGCGGTAAAGCCAACATTTTTGAAGGTGCTATTTTTTTCTTTGAGGGATGATGTCCATTTTCCGCTTTATCAAATATTGCTACACTATTGGGGGCAAATATTTTCTTTTTCTGATGTTGCTCTTCGTAGTTTTTCTGTTGTGCTTGGAATTTTAACCGTTATAACGGGATATTTCATCGGTAAAAGTCTAAATTCTAGAGCATTGTCATACGTTATAATGGCATTGTTTGCGGTAAATAGTTCATTAATTTATTACTCACAAGAAGTTAAAATGTATGAATTAATGGCATTGCTTGCAAGCTTGAACTTATTATTTTTGATTAGAATAGATAGGTTTAATTCAATAACGGACAGGTTATTTTGGATTTTATCAACTATATTTTTAATATTTTCTTATGTAATTTCGTTTGTTTATGTTGTTATTGAAATTATATGTTTTGTAGTTTATAGATATAAAAAAATATCCGATAAATTTTATTCTACAATAAGTGCTTTAGGTGCAATAACCATACCCTTATTAATTTTATTTTACCTGTTAAAACATAATATGAAAAATTTTGTAAATGGAATGTACTGTGATTGGTCAAGCTTGTTCGTTGTGTTGCAAAATTTCTTTACTCCAAAATTGGTTGGTATTGGAAATAATCCGGTTCATTATATGGCGCAATTTGTACAAAATTTTAGTTTTTCAAATATAGTTTTTGTTATCTTACCTATAGCAATTGTTTATTATTTTATTTTTAAAGTTGTAAAAGAGGATAAATTTGCTCGTCTAATTTTTGCAATATCATTGTTATTTGTATTATTTGAGATTATTGCATTTATTTTTACAGATTTCAAAATTCTTTCAAGATATTTGTTGATAATATTACCAAATTTATTAGTTATAGTTGCAATAGGAGTTGATAATTTTAAAAACAAAATTTCAGTAATTTTGTTGTCTATATTTCTATTGGTTAATTTTGCGTATCTTGTATATTCGCCAAGAGCAAGTTATAAATTAGGTCGAGAGGGATATTTACCAATAGTAAAATTGATGCAAGAGAACAATATTCAGGATAATGATATTGTTTTTGTGTGGAATAGAAAAGAAGTTTTATCAAAATATTTAGACAAAAAAGTTATCGTTTTATCGGTACTGATTGACATTGCTTATAAATCAGAATATGTTTTTGCAAATCAAGATAGATTAAATAATTCGACAACAAATGAAAAGAAAGAAATTTTAAAAGATTATTTTATATCAAGATATCCTGCAGAAAATACAGAAATTTTAATGGCTTTTGTAATTTCTAAAATGAAACCGAAACAGAAGGTTATGTTGGTTACGAATGGTTATTTTGATGATTTTATACCGGATGAGTTCTATAAACAGGTAAAAGATAAAAAAAGCTTTGATATGTTTACATTTAATAATTTAATGACCACAAAAGCTACTTTAGATTTAAAATATATATGTGACCATAATTTAAAAAAGGTTGGCACTTACAAAAATGGATTTTATGTTTTACAGGTTTGGGAAAAATAAAACATGAGTAAAATAAAAGAATACTTAAAAAATAATTATCGAGAAACTGCAATGGTTGCAGTCATAACCTTTTTTGCTTTAGTTTTAAGATTTATTATGTTACAAAATTATGGTGATTTATGGTTAGATGAACTTTATTCTTGGTATTTTGCGTCAAAAAATAATGTGATTGATACAGTTTTGGAACTTGTAAAACAGGACATTCACATGCCTTTATATTTTATTATTTTACATTTTTGGATGAAGATATTTGGACAAAGTGATATTTCAATGCATTCCTGTACTTTGTTTCTGACGTTACCTCTTATTCCAATAGCATTTTATACGATGAAAAGCTTGTTTAACAAAACAGTTGGCTACTTTGCTGCAATTTTGTTATCAATTAACGCATGGGGAATTTATTATTCTGTTGAGGTTCGTTTTTATGGAATGGTTTTTGTTTTGTCTTTATTAAGTGCATTTTGCTTTGCAAAAATGTTGGAAAACTTTGATAAAAAGTATATTTGGTCATTCATAATTTTTCATTCGCTCTTGATTTATACATTTAGTGCGACAGGCATGTTGACTCTTATGTATGCTCTTTTTGCTATTGTTTACCTATGTTTAAAACGTAGAGATAAAATTGTGGAAATGGCAAAATATTTTTCTATATTGCTTTGTATTTCAATTCCTGTAATTGCTGTGATGATTTATAATGCTCTTGTTTTTAATAGCGAAATCTGTTCATTTACCAGAGATATTTATTTTTTTGATTGGAAAGTTTTGTTTGATATGCTTGAAACATATTTCTCAAACGAAAATTATCAACTTATGACCAGAGAAATAAATGTTTATGGCAATATTTTTGACAAAATGAAAATTCCAAGCTACTTTGTATTGGTAGCTATTCCAATTTTCGTAGGTTTTATTGGTTTTGTAAGAAGTTTGTTTTCTAAAAATAAAGTTTTATATTGTTTTTTAATACCATCATTGTTATTTTTAATTTTGTCTTTAGTTTTAGCATCAATGGGTAAAATGGCATTTTTAACAAGATACTCTACAATAATTTATCCTGTTATAATGTGTTCAGCTTGTTATGGCTTAAGTTTGTTAAATTGGAAAAATTTACATTTTATCTTATTTTCAGTATGGATTTTTATAAATTATGTATATTTTTACATCGTTCCGATTAATATTTTTACAAATCCAAGGGTAGAATTGGGTGAGTTGCCAAAAATTTTAGAAGAGCAAGTTCAAATAAAGGATTCTGATTATGTTTTGATACCTTATTCTGGATCAAAAGTTATGAGGTATGTTCCTCATGGAATTTATATTCCGTTTGAAGCTGATGACATGCTTTTGTTGAAAGGTGAAGACTCTATTGAATTTTATTTTGGTACAAAAGATATTGATAAGAAAAATGTTAAAAGCTTAATGTATGATTATGTTGCTCAAAATATTGTATTCGAAACATATTACAGGAATTTAAAACAAAATTATCTTAATAGAATGAATAAAGGTGACAGGTTGATATTTATTTCTTATCGAGATAGCTTTACAATGCCATTGCTTGAAAATTGGCAAATGCTTAAAGATGTAAATACTTATAAAAATATGAATTTGTTTGTTTTGATGATGGCAAAAGTCACTAAAGATAGCTTAGACATTGCACAACAAGAGTTGAAACCTTTAGGTTATATTCAAGTTCAAAATGGTGGATATTCAATTTTTGTATATGAAAAACAATAATTTGAATGTTTGTGGTAAAATAAAAGAAAAAATTTCAGGAGATAAAAATGGAAGATTTAAGAGAAAAATATGAAGTCGTAATTGGCTTAGAAGTACACGCTCAATTAAAAACTAATACAAAGATATTTGCACCTGATGGTTGTGAATTCGGTAATGAACAAAATACACAAATCAGCCCTATTACATTAGGTATGCCCGGTGTTTTGCCGGTGCTAAACAGAGCTGTTGTAGATATGGGTATTTTAACAGGTTTAGCTTTAAACTGTGAAATTGCTAATAAATGTAAATTTGATAGAAAACAATATTTCTATCCTGATTTACCAAAAGGTTACCAAATTTCTCAATATGATGAACCAATTTGTGGTAAAGGTTACTTAATGGTAAACGGTAAAAAAATCGGCATTACAAGAGCTCACTTAGAAGAAGATGCAGGTAAATTAGTTCACGCAGGTGCTGATGGTTTGGCGGGTTCTTCATACTCTTTAGTTGACTTAAACAGAGCCGGAACTCCGTTATTAGAAATCGTATCAGAACCGGATATGCGCTCTCCTCAAGAAGCTCGTGAGTACATGGAAGAATTAAGAAACATTGTACGTTACGTAGGTGTTTGTGACGGTAACTTAGAAGAAGGTTCAATGAGATGTGATGCTAACATTTCAATTATGCCTAAAGGTTCTAACAAATTCGGTACTCGTGCAGAAATTAAAAACGTAAACTCTTTCAAAGCATTAGAAAGAGCATTAGAATATGAAATTGACAGACAAATTGAACTTGTTGAAGACGGCGAAGAAGTTGTTCAAGAAACAAGATTATGGGATGATAATGCAGGTGTAACACGTTCAATGCGTGGTAAAGAAGATGCTCACGATTACAGATACTTCCCTGAACCTGATTTAATGCCATTAGAAATCTCTCAAGAATGGATTGATAGAGTTAAAGCTACAATGCCTGAATTACCGGAACAAAAACGTCAACGTTATATGGATTTAGGTTTAAGCGAATATGATGCAAGCGTAATTGTTGCTCAATATGAATTAGCTATGTTCTTTGATGAAGTTCTAAAAGCCGGCGGTAATCCGAAAATTGCAGTAAACTTCTTAATGGGGGAAGTTGCAGCTTACTTAAAAGAACAAAAACTTTCTATCAATGAAACAAAATTAACACCGGAAAACTTGGTTGAATTAATTAGCTTAATTGAAAAGGCTACAATTTCTAACAATATTGGTAAACAAATTATTGTTGAAATGATGGAAACCGGCGAAAAAGCTTCTGCTATTGTAGAAAAGAAAGGTTTAAGCCAAATTTCCGATACAGGCGCAATTAAAGAAATCGCTCAAAAAATTATTGATGCTAACCCAAGCCAAGTTGAAGCTTATAGAGGTGGCAAAGATAAATTATTCGGTTTCTTTGTAGGTCAAGTAATGAAAGAAACAAAAGGTAGAGCAAACCCTCAAAGTGTTAACCAAATTTTAAAAGAATTATTAGGTTAATAGCTAAACTGAGAAAGAGGCTTCAATGGAAAACTTTATTACAAATAAAAAAACATGCATGGATTTAGAAATTCACGAACAACCTGTAATTTTGGGAAAAATTATAGAAGAGTATATTTCTGTTGAAAATAAAGTTGAAATGGAAGTCCCTCAAGAGGTTTCAAAAATAGTATTGGTTGCAAGCGGTTCATCTTATCACTGTGCAAGATACGGAGCAGATTTATTTGGAACTGTTTCTGATATTTCAGCTCGTGCAATTTATTCAAGTGAATATTTGTTGAAACCAAAAGCTCCGGTTGATGAAGGTACTCTTTATATCTTTATAACTCAATCAGGTGAAACCAGTGATACTTTACGTGCTGCAAAACGTGCACAACAATTGGGTATGAAGATTTTAGTTATTACAAATAACGAAAAATCTTCAATTGCAAAAATTGCAGATTATGTAATTAATTGTTATGCAGGTGAAGAAAAAAGTATTGCGGCAACAAAATCATTTACAGCTCAAATGCTTTGTTTGTATTTGTTAACATTAAAGTATGCACAAATAAAGAATATTGACGTTAATGATAAAATTCAAAGTTTGAAAACTTTACCATACGTGATTTTACAAACTTTTGATATGAGCAAAAAGATAAACCAACTTGCAGGCATGTTAAAGAAAGAGAAAAATTTCATAATCACTGCAGATGGAATCTCTTACGCATTGGCTAAAGAAGCAGCTTTAAAAATTCAAGAAACATCATATTTGAATGTTACAGCAATGATTTTGGGTGAATTTATGCATGGACATGTTGCCGTATTGAATAATAAAATACCTTTAGTTTATGTTTCAGCTTCAGGGGTTTCTTATTCGTCTGCTAAAAATTTGGAAAAAATCAAAAAAGATTATAATCCTCCAATTTATATAATTGGACGTTCTCATGAAAGAATTACACCTAACTTTAATATAACTATTGAGAATGAGGATCCAACTCTTAGAATGTTCTCAAATGCAGTTGCGATTCAAATGTTGGCACTGGAAATAGCTAAAAAACTTGGGCGAAACGTAGATAAACCAAAAGGATTGGTTAAGGTCGTTAAAGAAAACTAAAATACATAAAAGGGATTTTTATGCAAAATAAAAACATTATAGTTACGATTGCAATTTCTATTTGTGTTATTTTTATCGCAATATTGACTCTATTTTTAATACAAATAAATTCTAACAAAGTTAATTTGTTGAATGTTTGCAAAAATAATAAATGGGGCTTTATTAATCGTAAAGGTAAAGTTGTTGTTCCTTATAAATACCAAATCTTAGGACAGTTGCAAGAAGGTTTAGCGGTAGCTTGCAAAGATTTTAAGTGCGGATTTATTGATAAAAAAGGCAATGTTAAAATTAAATTTGAATATGACGAAGCTTATTCTTTTGTAAATGGTTTAGCCGTAGTTAGGAAAGACAATAAGTGCGGTTATATAAACAAAAAAGGCAAAATTGTAATTCCTTTAGATTATGAGTATGCCTATAATTATACTTATGGCAAAGCACCGGTCTGCAAAGAAATTGGTCAATGTGGTTATGTAAATAAGGCAAATAAGGTTGTAATTCCTTTTGAATATACTCGAGTAAGCAATTTTGTAAACGGTTTAGCAAACGTGGAAAAAGACGGTAATTGGGGTGCTATTAATACAAGAGGTAAAATAGTTATTCCAATTGACTATGAAGCATTGGGCGTGCTTGCCGGTGACAAGATTAGTGCTTGTAAAATTATGCCAAATATCAATAATGCAATTCGTTGTGGATATATTGATAAAAAAGGTAGAGAAGTGTTACCTTTTAAATATATTTGGACTGTCGATTTCTCGGAAGGAATTGGAGCAGTTCAAGGTTCAGACACTCGTTGGTATTATATTGATGAAAACGGTGAAAATATTTTCGGAAAATCATATAGTATTGCATCAGCTTTTTCAGAAGGTCTTGCTGAAATTTGTGTAAATCCGACGACTTGTGGATTTGCAGATAAAAATGGAGAACCCGTAATTTCAGTAAAATACTCTGCAACAAGTAGTTTTAGAGATGGAATTGCAGCTGTATTATTAAACAACAAGTGGGGATTTATAGACAAAAAGGGTAAGACAGTTATACCATTTGAATTCGACTGGACAGGCTTGGTATTTTAGCCTTTTAGGTTAAGTGTATTTAACATATTAGACAATATTATTTTGTTTATATTACAATTATAAATAAGTTATACTGTATCTTAAAACAAAAGGAGAGTTAATATGTTTAAGAAAATGGTACCTCTTACTTTAATAGCATTTATGTTAGGACTATGTGTCAATAACTTTGCTATGTCTAATGTTCCGGCAAATTATAAAGTTGCTGTAGTTGACGTTGCAAAAGTTGTTTCATCATCAAAACAAGTTGCGACATTGAAGAAAGAGCAACAAGGAAAAATGGAACAAATTAAGAAAATTTATGATAATGCGCAAAATCAAGCATTGAAAGAAAAAGACGTTAAAAAACGCAATGAAATTATGAAAAAAGCAGAAGATTCAGTTATAAAAATTAAAACTGAAAATGATAAAGTTTATGCAAAAAAATTAGCTGATATTGATAAATCAATTTCAGCAACAATTCAAACTCAAGCTAAAAAATCAGGATATGATTTAGTTTTAGCAAAGGGCATTGTATTGTATGGCGGAAATGATATTACCGCAGAAATTCAAAAATTAGTTAAGTAAGAATAAGAGTAAAGGAAAAACACATGAAAAAGTACAGATTGTTAACACGTGCAGACTTAGACGGTATTATGTCAGCTACATTGTTGAAAAAATTTGGTATGATTGATGAAATCAAGTTTTGTCATCCAAAAGATATGCAAGATGGTAAAATTGAAGTGACAGATAATGATATTATTACAAATTTACCATACAATGAAAATGCTCACTTTGTTTTTGACCACCATTTCTCAGAAGATGTTAGAGCCTATGGACACCGCTCTAATCACATTATTAACCCTGTTGCGAAATCAGCAACAAGAGTTATTTATGAATACTTCGGTGGCGCAGACAAGTTCCCTAAAGAATGGACTGAAATGCTTGATGCAGTTGATAGAGCTGATTCAGGTAACGTTACAGCAGATGAAATTAAAAATCCTAAAGGTTGGTTGCTACTAAATTATATTTTAGATCCAAGAACAGGTTTAGGCAGATATGATTCTCGTTTTAGATTGAAAAACTTTGACTTTATGCAACATGTTGTAGAAGTTTTACAAAAAGAATCTGATATTGAAGAAATTTTAGATGATTCAGACATAAAAGCAAGAGCTGATTTCTACAGAGCTGAACAACCTGAGTTCATTGAACAATTAAAACGTTGCTCTACTGTTGACGGTGAAGTTGTAATCGTAAATTACAAAGATGAAGATGTAATTCATGTTGGTAATAGATTTATGATTTACACTCTATTCCCTCAATGCAATATTTCAATCCATAAGATTATGAGCAATGACGGTAAAAAGACTGTATTTGCAGTTGGTAAATCAGTAATTAACAGAACATCTCAATTAAATGTTGCTGAATTAATGGCTGAACACGGTGGTGGCGGACATAGAAACGCTGGTACTTGCCAAGTATACCACGATAAAGCAAACGCAGTTCTAAAAGATATTATTGAAAAAATTAATACTTACGTTCATTAATTTTTTGATATAGTTTATTAATAAAGAGGCGCCGTTGGCATTTGCCAACGGCGCCTCTTGTATGTTGTTAAACTTAAACATTAGCGATTTGTTTGTAGTAATCGTGTTCTTGTTCAAATTTGTAAGAGAAGTTAAATAAATCAGCTTCTTTTAGTTGAGGTGTTAGAATTTGTAAACCGATAGGCATACCGTCAGAATCAAAACCGGCTGGAATACTGATACCTGGGATACCTGCCAAGTTTGCAGAAATTGTTGCAATATCTGTTAAGTACATTGCTAATGGATCTTCTGTTCTTGCACCGATGTCGAAAGCTGTGTTTGGACAAGTTGGAGAGATTAGAGCATCAACTTGTGTGAATGCTTTATCAAAGTCTTCTTTAACTAATCTTCTCATTTGTTGTGCTTTTTTGTAATATGCATCATAGTAACCTGAAGATAGTGCATAAGTTCCTAACATAATTCTACGTTTAACTTCCGGTCCAAATCCTTCTGCTCTTGTTTTGGTGTACATGTCAAGTAAACAAGAAGCATCTGCACATCTGTGACCATATCTTACACCATCAAATCTTGCTAAGTTTGAACTACATTCAGCTGTTGCTAAGATGTAGTAAATTCCGATTGAATATTTTAATGTTGGTAATGAAATCTCAACAATTTCAGCACCTTGTTTCTTGTAAGTTTCAATAGCCATTTCAATGGCTTTTCTAACATCATCAGAAAGACCTTCGCCCATTAGTTCTTTAATAACGCCGATTTTTCTGCCTTTAATGTCATTGTTCAAGCTCTTTGAGTAATCTTCAACAGGAACATCTAAAGATGTTGAATCTTTAGGATCTAAGCCTGAAATTACTTGTAATAAGTTTGCTGCATCTTCAACAGTTCTTGCAAATGGACCAATTTGATCTAATGATGAAGCGAAAGCGATTAAACCATATCTTGATACTCTACCATATGTAGGTTTCATACCAACGATACCGCAGAAACTTGCAGGAAGACGGATACTTCCACCAGTATCAGAGCCAAGTGATAATGTTGCTTCGCAAGCTGCAACTGATGCTGCAGAACCGCCGGAAGAACCTCCCGGAACCTTGTTTAAATTCCAAGGGTTGTGAACTTTACCGAATGCAGAGTTCTCGTTTGAACTACCCATAGCGAATTCGTCAAGATTTGCTTTTGCAACGATTGGAACTAAATTGTTTAATAATTTGTCTGTAATTGTTGCGTTGTATGGTGATACAAAATTTTCCAGAATTTTACTAGAAGCTGTTGTTTTTGAACCAACCAAGTTCATATTGTCTTTTAAAACTAGAGGAATACCGGCTAATAATGGTAATTCTTCTCCTTTTGCGATTTTTTCATCAACTTTTTTAGCAGTTTCCATTGCTGTTTCTTTAGTTAAAGAGTTGAATGCTTTAACTTTTGGCTCAACTTCATCAATTCTTTTGAATGTAGCTTCAGCCAGTTCAACTGCTGAAATTTCTTTATTTAACAATGCCTTACGTTGTTCAGTGGCACTCTTTTTCAAGATTTCTTCCATTGTGTTCTCCTTAAAATATTTATATGTTTATTATAATTCAAACAGCAAAAAAGCACAAATAAATTGTGCTTTTTCTTTTATGTCGTGCTAATTGGATTGTATCCTATTGAGTTACATCTAATAATTTACCTGCAGTTTTTACAGATGTTGGTTTAATTTGTGTTTCTTCAAATCTGTTTACGTCATGAGAAATTTTTGCGTGAATGTCATTTGCCTTGTTTATGTAGCTTGTTAATTTTTCATAACGACCGGTAAGCCCTCCAAATGGTATTCTTAGGCTAATTAATTCATCAACGCTTCTGTTTATATCAGAAAGTTTTGATAAAGATTCTCTCAAATTAAATGTGAAATTTAAACGTTTTGAAACTGTTGCAAAAATATACTTTGAAATAAAGTATGAAATTTTTTCTTTAATAGATTTACCATTTTTAGGTTTTCGTCTAAATAATCCTGAAATAATTGTTGTAAACTTTGACATTGCGCCAATGTCAAAATACCTATCGTTGAGGTTTTCTAATTCCTTTTCAATAGCTTTTTTCTTTTCCTTTAACAATTCTGCTCTCGACTGATCGTCAATGTTTAGGGCTGAAACAATTTCTTCGTCAATAATCATTAAGTCCTCTTCTAAGTTATTTATCCTATACTCAAGTTTTAACATTTCATCGTCTAATTTTAAATAGGCTCTATCTTCAAGCATAGCAGAATCGAACCCATCTATAGCAAATGGGCTTGTTGCTCGTTTTAGCCTTTCTCCAGAACTGAAAGGATTATTTCCACTTCCTTGTTTTAAACTTCTCTCCATACTTTATATTATGTATGATTTTAAGAAATTTTATACCTTCATTAAGAGGATATTTTTAATGTTTTAAATTTTTTAAGGCTAATAATTCATCCTGGTATGGTGAAATTGTATTTAATTTTTCAATAATTGGCGGAATTTTTTCAATTACGTAATCAATTTCTTCTTCTTTAGTAAATCTGCTTAATGAAAAACGAATACTACCATGCAAGGCTGTGAATGGAATTCCCATAGCTCTTAAAACATGACTTGGTTCCAAAGAACCTGATGTACAAGCACTACCGGAACTTGCACAAATTCCCATATCAGCCAAGTGAAGTAAAATTAATTCCCCTTCAATATATTGAAAACCAATGTTTGTAGTATTGGGAACTCTGTTTGTTAAAGATGTATTTAAGCGAGCATTGTATACATTTTTAATTATTCCGGTTTCTAACTTATCTCTCAAATGTTTTACTTTATGCAATTCAACGTCTAAACTGTCTTGAGCTAGTTCTGCCGCTTTACCAATACCAACGATATAAGGTACATTTTCTGTACCTGCACGTCTACCTCGTTCTTGGTGACCGCCAATAATTAGTGGTGACATTATAGTTCCGGATTTTACGTATAAAATACCAATGCCTTTTGGTGCGTGGAATTTGTGACCGGATACCCCCAACATATCAATTTTTGTATCTTTTACGTTGATATTGATTTTACCTGCAATTTGTACTGCATCAACATAGACAAGAGTGTGTGGATTCTTTTCTTTTACCATTTCTGCAATTTTTTCAACAGGGAATATAATACCCGTTTCATTATTTGCCCACATTATTGATACTAATGCTGTTTCGTCAGTAATTTTTTCTAATAATTCTTGAATGTTTAGTTCACCATTTGCATTAACACCGATATAATCCGCTTTATATCCTTGCTTTTCAAAATGTTGGTATGTGTTTAATACACAAGGATGTTCTACAGCTGTTGTTATAATGTGCCTTTTTGTTTTGTTAATTGATAATGCACTTCTAATTGCAGTATTTGCACTTTCAGAACCGCAAGATGTGAATATAATTTCTTTTTCACTTGCGGCACCTAAAAATTCTTGAACTTGTTTTCTTGCTGTTTGAATAGCTTTTGCGGGTTTTGTTGCAAAGTCATACATACTTGAAGGGTTTGCATACTCTTCTTTTAAGTATGGAAGCATTTCTTCTAAAACTTTTTCATCAACGCAAGTTGTAGCGTTGTTATCTAAATAAATTATGTTATTTGTCATTATTGTTGAACCTCTATAACGTCAATTTGGCTAGAAACAGTTTCTCTAAGTGTTTGTTCTACAAAAACTTTCAATGTCATATGTGAATTTTTACAACCTGAACATCTGCCTCTAAGTTTTACGTAAACTTTATTGTCTTCTATGTCAACAAGTTCAATATCTCCACCGTCTTTTTGTAATTCCGGTGAAATTTGATTTTCTATTACACTGTTAATTTTTAAAATTTTTTGAGTTTGTGTCAATTTGGGTTTGTCAGCATCCTTCTTTTCCCAGTAGGAATCAAGAATAGCTTTAATGGCTGATTTACAACGACCACAAGCTCCGCCTGCTTTTGTGTAATTAGTTACATCTTCAACAGTTTTTAGATTATTTGTTTCAATAGCTTCTAAAATTTGATTTTCTGTTACACTAAAACATTGGCAAACAATTTTTTCTTCCAAAGGAATAGTAATTTCTTCGTCAAAGTAATTTTTTAATGCGTCTTCTAATGCTTCGTGTCCCATTACAGAACAGTGCATTTTTTCAGGCGGAAGACCTCCTAATTGATCCGCAATATCTTTGTTTGTAATTTTTTTAACTTCTTCTACAGGTTTGCCGATAATCATTTCTGTCAAAATGCTTGAACTCGCAACGGCAGAACCGCAACCAAAAGTTTGGAATTTCGCATCTGTAACGATGCCATTTTCTATTTTTAAATATAATTTTAATGAATCACCGCAAGCTAAAGAACCGGCTTCACCAACAGCATCAGGGTTGTCGATTTTGCCTACGTTTCTTGGATTTCTATAATGATCCATAACTTTTTCCGAATAATCCCACATAATATATTTCCTTAAAATATTCTATACTAACTTCTACAATATCATTTTATATCAAAAAAACGCAATTGCCGATAATGTTAATATTTATTTTAGGTTTTATACTGGGTAATTTATGATAATTAAAATACATCAATAAATCATTATTGCAAATGCTTTTCAAAATGTTTGATGTCTTACACCAGAATTGGATTTTATCGACGTCGAAGTTTACTGTAATTTTAATTAAATATAAATTTTTTTAGCAAATTTAAGTCACAGAGGCAATTTTTCCGAAAATCATGTTTTTTAAAATATATAGGCGTTACTTAGGGTTATAAATGCAAGTTTTATATAACAGCAAGATAAATAATATATCTTTGGATAAAAATGTTTCAAAGGTTGAATCTAAAATAGAGGTTCAATCTGTTGAAGTACCTAAGTATGACTCGTTAGTTCAAAATAAATTAGCTTATGTTATTCCTTTTTTAGGTAAAAATGTAAAACCTAAGAACGTTTCGTTGCAACCTCTAACAAATCAAGAACGAGATGTTAAAAATGCTATTAATAAATTAAATAAATCTTTTCACAAAGCTGAAGTTGATGCTAATAAGGCTTATTGGGATTATATTATTGATAATACAGCAGAAAAACAGGCTAAACTTGATGAAAAAACTGACAAATATAATAATTTTTATGCAGATAAAGAGCTTCAAGATAAATTTAAAAAATTAAAAGATAATACAAAAATTAAAAATCCTAAATTAAAAGCTGAATTAAATGAAGTTTTAGAAAACTTTAATTTATGTCAATCAGAAGAAAATGAAAAAGATGAGGACTATGAGAAACTTTCCGGTCTTGAAAATGAAGTACAACTAAAAGCAAATAAGTTTGCAAAACCGGAAGGTGTAGCATATAGAGATTACATTTCAAAAGATATCGTAAAATTAGTTAACGCCAGAAATGATTATGCAAAGAAGAATGGCTATAAAAATTTTTATGAAATGAAATTAGCAGAACAAGGCAAAGATTCGAAATCTCTTGAGGCCATGTTTAACAAAATTGCTGATGCAACAAAAGGTGTTGAAAAAAATAAGAAAAGCATTTCTCCTGAAACTGTAAAACTTGTTGCCGATAGATTAGGTAAAAATAATATTCTTGGACTTTGTTCAGATGTATACAAAAATATGGGCTGGAATATTATCGACATGCCTATAAAGTCATTTGATTTGTTTCCAAGAGAAAATAAAATAAATTCAAGACAAACAACCTCAATTGATCCAAACAAAGACATTAGGGTTCTTGCTGATTTAGACCTTGAAAAAGCCCCATTGTTCAGCGTTAGTACATTAATGCACGAATTAGGGCACGCTGTACATTACAGTAGTTTCAGTGAAAATTTACCGATGGCTCAAAAAACTATTGCATCTGAAACTTTGGATGAAGGCATTGCGTTGCTTATGGGAAGTTTAGTAGAAAAAGAAGGCTCATTAGCAAAAGTTTTGGATTTACCTGAAAATGTGGCAAAAGAAATTAAAGAGGCTTCTATTTCAAATAAAGCAGATAATATTCGTGCATATATCCAAGTTGATAGATTTGAAAAAGCAATGTATGAAAATCCAAATCAAGATTTGAATAAACTTTGGAAGGATTGCGGAAAAAAATATAATAATGACAGATACAGTTCTTTAGAATGGACAGATATTGATCACTTTATTCATTCTCCGGTGTATTATCACTACTATGCAGAGGGTGAAGTTATGGCAGAACAATTGTATAATGCTGCCTCAAAAGGTGGAAAAGTAAAACTTACAGAATCAAAAGACACAGCTAAATTCTTCAATAATATTTTTAAATATGGATCTTCAAAATCAGAAGAAGAACTTCTAAAACAAGCTACAGGCAAAACATTAGATGTGGATGCCTATTGCAAACAATTTAAAGCTGAATAATATTTTTGTCAGTTCATTCTCATATATAACTGTATTTATTGTAAAATAATTTGACAATAACAAAATATTAAAAATTATATAATTAGATACAGAAAATCTAAACCCCTTACTTATTAAATGTTAAGTTATTATGCTAAAAACTCTTTCTTGGGTTTTAAATCATTTTTCTCATACGATGCAGAAGGAGCACCTTCGGTACTCTTTTGATTTGCGCTCATATCCGGATTAAATGTATTTTTGTAGTTAGTCGCATCTTCATTTGGTAATAAAACATCTCCAAGACCAGGGAAACCAAATGGAGTCCACCATCCAGTCAAAATGTTTAATCCAGCTCTTAGTCCACGTCTTGCTCTTGTAGAAAGCTTAGATTCAACTATATCAAACTTTTTAATATCATCATATTTATTTTGTTCAACATTTTGATTCTTTTTACTAGTTAACTTTGGTGCATTTTGTTGTTTTGCTATTTGTTTTCCTGATGTTCTATTTTGAAAATAATTTTGACCACCTAAAGAATTTCCTATCTGCATAAGCCTTACTCCTTTTATAACTACTATTTATCACATTTAGTTCTTCGGAATAATACACAAAAACTTTAGCCCTCGCTTCGCATCATATCATATCATATCATATCATATCAAGCATTATAACTGAGTTTGAGGCATTTTAAAATTCGTGTTTACAATCTGTTATATTGTTGAAAATATTAAGGAAAATGTTTTAATAATTGAAAATTTGAATGGCTAAAAGGCAGATGTGTTCAAAGATAGAGGTTTTTAATTAAAGATTTCGAAAATTTTGTGGACTTTTAGAGCACCCAAAAAGTCCCTCTTTATTATGTTAATTATTTGTTTTCTGGTTTTTGTCCTTCGTTTTCTGGTTTTATTCCAAAGAATTTTTGAAGTTTTTTTACCCAACCCCAAGTTTGACTTTCTTTAAGAATTTTTTCTGGAATATCTTTAGTAACTGTTTTATGTATTTTTTCAGCTGCTTCAAAAATACTTCCTTCGTAAGCCGCTTTTGCAATTTCTTCTTTTGTAAGTGGTTTGTTTTTGTTATCTTCTGTTTTTTGAGTATTTGTAGTTGGTTGTTTTTTGTAGTTATTATTAATTTCGTTTGCCATCATAACTCCCTTTTTTTTATATGTAATATCACTACTAGTAGTAATTTGTAAATAAATTTTGATATTTATACCTTAACTTATTTATTCATATGTGTTTATTTTTAATGAATTTCTAAATTTAGAATTTTGCTGAATTTGGTAAATACGTTTTAATACCCATTCTGAGGTTTTCAAATTTTGTTTTTGACTGCTTAATCCTTCATTTTGGCAAATTTTAAATTTTTGCCGACAAGTGCATCTCATTCTATTAAAATCGCAATAGAAGCCATTAGATTTAACTCTTGGCTAAAATGTACCTATCTCGCACTTGCACTTTATTTACAACAAAACTTTTTGAAATAAAAAAGACCATCTATAAAGATAGTCTTTTTAAATGGCGGGACTGACGAGGCTCGAACTCGCGACCTTCTGCGTGACAGGCAGACACTCTAACCAGACTGAGCTACAATCCCATACCCTTTATTCAGTTTGTATAATAATTATAGACGAACCCTAAAAAAAATGCAATACCCTTTTTTAATTTATATTATTTTTCACTTTACATTTTGTTATTTTATCATCATTAGTGTCTAAATTTAAGCATAAAAATACCTACGACTTGTCCGTAGGTATTTTTTGAGAACTTGTTTAATTCCTTCTCCTTAGATAAAGACGACTATGCAATTTCGCCGTCAGTTGCTTGAAGCTGTTTCTTTTGGTAGTTGTGAATTACTGCACTTACCAAAAATTCGTATGATTTCTTGTTTTCAATACCAGGAAATTCTTTGCGAAGTTGTGCTCTGACCATCGCTTCTAGCTTTTGAGTGCCAGATACTCTATTAACATCTGAAGATGTAATCATATTAATATAATCAGCACTTGTTTTGTCTTGTCCTTGAACAAAGTTCAAAAATTGTGCTTTTTGATTTTCTTGTTGTTGTGCTTGTTGTTGTTTTAAATTTCTGTTTTGCATTTGGGGAACCTACCTTTATTACACTAATTTATTTGTTTTGATTTCTTATGTCTTAATAAAGCACCCTGAAAATAAAAATTTACTCATTTTGATACTTTGTTTACATAAGTTAACAAACAGGTCTGATATTAAAGTATATCTTGATTTTTTGTTTTTAAACTATGCTTGAACTTTTGAAAAATCACATAATTTTTCAAATTTTTCTTTCAATTTAGTTAGCATGGCTAAACGGTTGTTTTTAACCTGCTCATTGGTATCCATAACTAGAACTTTGTCAAAGAAGTTTGATATTGCAGGAACTGCGCCAATTAATTCTTTTAAATATGTATCATAATCAACGTTTTCAGCGATTGAATTTATTGCATCTAAAAGCATGCCTTCTGAATCATCTTTAAATAATTCTTTTTTAACTTCGGCATGTACAGGAGTTTTTAAAATTCTGATAACTCTGTTAGCGCTTTCTAATAATTCCGGTGAATTCATATCAGATACAACCTTTACTCTTGCTACGTAATCTGACAAATCTGACAATGGATTTGATGATGCGCAAGCTTCAAGTACATCTTTTTTGTATTGATCATTCAAGAATATAATCAAACGTTGTGTGAAAAATTCTTGGATATCTTTTATACAGTCTTTTTTAACCGGTAAAAGTTCCAATGTTTTTTCTAACATTTTGTTTAAATCAATTTTTAAATTGTTAGCAATAACAGTTTTAATAACACCTAACGCTGCACGTCTTACACCTAGAGGGTCAGAAGAACCTGTTGGTTTTTTACCTTCTACGAACACTGCAGAAACTGTATCTATTTTGTCTGCGATACCAACCACTTGACCTTCAATGCCTTTAGCCAATTCACTATCAGCATTTAGAGGAAAGTAGTGTTCTTTAATACCTTCAACAACTTCCGGAGCTTCGCCTGAAACTCTTGCATAATCCGAACCGATATATCCTTGAAGTTCTGTAAATTCAAATACAAGGCTTGTACAAAGGTCGGCTTTGCATAACAAAGCTGTTCTGTTAATTGTTTCAGAAGATTTACCTAAGTCGTTAGCGATAACTTTTGATAATTCAACAATACGTTGAGTCTTGTCATAAATTGTACCCATTCCTTTTTGGAAAGTCATACCTTTTAGACCTTCAATGTAATCAGCAAGAGGTTTTCTTGTATCTTCGTTAAAGAAGAATACCGCATCATCAAGTCTTGCGCCAACTACACGCAAATTACCAGCCTTGATATTTTCAAATTCATCGCCTACATAGTTTGTTATTGTGATAAATTTATTTGTTAATTTACCGTCTTTATAAAGAGCAAAGTAGCGTTGATGAACTGCCATAACTGTTACTGTAACTTCGTCAGGAATAGTTAAATATTTTTCATCAAATTCACAAGTTACTGCAACCGGCCATTCGCAAAGTTCTGTAACTTCTTCTAACAAATCATCTGAATATCTGCAAACTGCTCCAATTTTATCAGCTTCGGCTTTTGCTTGTTTTACGATTTCAGCTTTTCTTTCAGCTTGGTCAACGATAACGTTTGCAGAACGTAATTTTTCTACGTATTCATCAGGGTGATTAATTTCTACAGTTTGATTTTTAGAAAATCTATGACCTCTTGAAACTTTGCTTGATTTAACATTGATTATTTCTAACGGAACTTCTTTATTATTCATAATTGAAACAATCCAGCGGATTGGTCTTTGGAATTTTTCATCAAAATTATCCCATCTCATAAAGTGAGAACCTTGAAGTTTTAGAACAAGAGTTGGAATATTTTCTTGAAGTACAGTTGTAGTTTCTTTACCTTTTATTTCAACTTTTGCGTGAAGGTAATTGTCTTCTAAATAGGCATCTTTAGGATCAACTCCGTTTTTTCTTAAGAAACCTTCTCCGGCTTTTGTAAGGTTGCCGTTTTCGTCATAAGCCACATTTTTTATTGGTCCTCTTAAAATTTTTGTTTCGTCTTCTTGTTTTTCAGCAAGCCCGTCAATAATTACCGCAAGTCGTCTTGGTGTTGCAAGAACGTTGATATCTGAAAATTTAATGCAGTTTTCGTTTAAGAATCTTGAAAAACCTGTTTTTAATTGTTCAACCGCTTGGTTAATAAATTTATATGGTAATTCTTCACAACCTACTTCTAATAAATATTTACTCATTGTTTACCTCTGATTTTTCTTTTTCTAACTTCTTAAAAACTGCTATTTTAGTGTTTGCAGTAATTATATTTCAATTATATTATACAATGAAGATAATTAAATACAAGGCGCCAGCGTATGCTGGCGCCGTTTGTAACTAACTCAATAATCTATCAAGACAAGCTTTTGGTGAAACTTGCCATTCTCTGAAACTTACACGTTTAACTGTGTAACCGGAACGTTCAAGGATTGATTGTTTGCGCATATTTGTAATTTTTTCTTTTGGTTCGTCTTCCATACCGTCAACTTCGACGATTGTGTTATCAAACATCAAATCAGCACTTAATCCTGCAATGCTTGCCCCTGCTACAACGTCTTTACCTAAGTTTCGAATTGTGTCTGCAATATCACGTTCTAATTGATTTTTGTATACATTTTCATCAATTTCTTTGTTTAGGATTGCTTCTTGACGTTCTTGGTATTCCTTTAAGTATGCCATATAGTGCCTAAAATGACCGTCAGGAAGGTTTGTAATATCGTGTGAAATGAAGTTTATCATTTTATTTTTTGCACGAGTGATTGCAACGTTAAACAAGTTAGATTTTTGCAAGAATGTTAAACTTTGCGTAAAACTATTGTTTGCAAATGCCCACGAAATCAACATAATATCTCTTTCGTCACCTTGGAATGTGTGTGCAGTACCAATTTCTACTTGATGCTTTTTCAACATGTGGTCTGAAAGTACTTTTGAAACTGAGATTTTTAACTGCTCAACTTGTGCCCTAAATGGTGAAATGATACCAATTGAAACCGGTTTTTCAGGGTTTTTGCGTTCGTCCTCAATAATTAATTCGTGTAATGTTTTTACAACGGCTTCAATTTCAGGTAAGTTTCGAGTTACTGAGCTATCAACTTTACCGTCAGGAACTTGTACAAGTTCTAAAACTTTGTCACCAACCTTGTCCTTGCGCATAATTCTAATTCTGTCTGCGTAGAATTCTCTGTTTGAAAAGTCAATAATTGGTGGTAAGCTTCTGAAATGTTCATCCAACATAATTGAATTCATTGAATAGTAGTCTGAAACATCAAACATTGAATTAGTTCTGAAACGCCACATTAATTGGTATTTGTCAGGAATACCATATTGATTCATAAATGATTGTTCTTTTGCTTTTTCCAAGAATGATAGATGTGGTAATTGCTTGTCGTCACCAACAATCACGGCTTTTTTAGCACGGAATAAAATTGGGAAACAACTTGCAATATCGCATTGAGAAGCTTCATCAATGATTGCAACATCAAACATTGCAGGTTTTAGAGGCAATGAACTTGATATAGCATAAGTTGTAGCACACCAACAAGGAAATGCTTCAAGTAGTGGTTTGAAATCTTCTGTATCAAGAATGTTGTTTTGAAGTCGTTGTTTACGTTCAATAAGAGAACGTGCATGAATTTTTAATCGTTGTCGTTTTACTTGATCTTTTAAAAGACCTTTTAATGCTTGTCTTCTTTGATTTTTAAGAATTTTTGTTGCAATTCCGCTTTGTTTTCTCTTCATCAAACGGATTTGTTCCATCATTTGATGAATGTTGCCGGACTTTTGAATTTCAAGTTCTGTAGCTTTTTCTTCTGCTTCAAGTTTTGCATAATCGTATTCGTTTTTTAATTGCTCAATAGAACTTTCATTGACTTCAAACTCATGAATTCCAAGCATTTTCTTTAATTGACCTTTTGCATTATGGTTTGCAATGTTTGCAAAAAATCCGCTTTTTTCTAAATTCTTTTCGAATGAGTCAATTGCCTCTTTCACGATATCAAGTTCTTCAGTTGTTAAAAATTTAGTTATAAACTGATTTGTATCAAAAGAAAATCCGCTAACCTTTATTTCCTCATACAAATCATGCCATTTCTTTTCTAATCGAATTATTTTGTCGCATTTTTTCTCAAGATTACGCATTTTATCCAAATGCTCTTTCATATCTTGAATATCAGCTGTCATATAGTCTTCAGCACCGTCATCAAGGTCAACTTTTCCTGCTAACAGGTCGTTAAGTTCATAACTTAATTGTCTTTGATAATTCAAGCGTCCCGCACGAAGAGCTAAGAATTGCGCCCCTAAGTTATTTAATCTATCTGCAACAACGTCAACCGCTTTGTCCATACGAGATGCGATTAAAACAGTTTTTCCGTGTGCAATTAAGTGTGCAACAAGGTTTACGATTGTTTGAGATTTACCTGTTCCGGGAGGTCCTTGAACAGATATAAACTTATCAGTTTCAATGTTTTTTAAAACTCTTTCTTGCGTATCGCTTAATGATAGAGGAGTTACAGGATAGAAATCTTGGAGCTCTTCTTCATCAGGTAATATTTTTGATTTTGTTTGTACAAATTCGTCATTAATTACACCTAAAGCAGTTTCTCTATACATTCCGCTAGGTTTTTCAGCAATTTGCATTAACTCATGAAGTACACCGGCAGTAACGGCAGGACGTTTTGTTAAAATAATTGCGCTTTGACTTGTTACACTTACGTGCTCAACTTTTTTTACCGCTTCTTTTGCAATACGTTCGCTTTCTTCCTCTTCATCTATAATTTCATCAACATTTTTTGATGTAACTTTTTCTTCGTAAAAATCTTTAGAAACATTATCTTCTTCATCTGTTGTTTCATTTAAAGCAATTTCAACATCTGGAACAATTGATTTTAATGTAGTTAAGAAGATATCCATTTTTTCTTGCGTTAATGGAAGTTCCGGTACTGCATCTAAAATACCTTCTAATAATAAATCAATTTCGTCTTCATCATCACGTTTTGCCATTAATCCTGCAAGTGCCGCTGTATTTAAAGATAAAACGTCATCAAGTGGAATGCAGTTTATGTTTACACCGTTTCTTTCCAATCTGCAAGGTACGTACAAAAGTGGTGTCAAAAATTCATTTTGACGCTTTGTTTTTGAATTTTTACCAACCAAAAATAAATAACCGTAAATCAAATATTTATCTTTTGTGTTATTTTCACTTTGAATCATTAATTCAGTTAATTTTGAATCACTTCCGTCAAGGCGTAAGAATTCTTCACCCTTTGTAAAAAGAGTTTCTTCTTGTTTTAAAAATATCCATTTGTTATCTTTATCACCTTTAAGATTTCTGAATGTTGCGCTCTTAACTTCTTCACGCACACAATCGTGTAAATATTGGCTTAATTTTTTTACAAAACTATTGTTAAATGCAGAGTTTAATGCTCTGGTTGCTTCGTGTAATTCTTGTAACATATGTTTCTATCCTTATTTGATTATCCCTCTATTTTAGGCTAGAATACAATTATGGACATCATTAATTTATATGAAAAATCTGAAAATCTATTTTTTGTCGGTGGAATAGTAAGAGATGAACTTCTTGGAAAACAAAGCCCCGATATTGATTTAACATTTGTTGGAGATGCTGTTGAGTTTGCTCGTAATTTAGATTTTGGTGAAATTACTCAAATAAATGAAGAATTTGGCTCGGTTCATTTAAAAATAGGTGACAAAACTGTTGATATAACTTCAACCAGAACTGAAAGTTATCCTAATAAAGGACAATTACCCGTTGTTAATAAAATAGCTTGTTCTTTGAAAGAAGATGTTCAAAGAAGAGATTTTACAGTGAATGCAATTGCAAAAAACTGCAAAACAGGCAAAATTATAGACTATGTTGGTGGAATTGAGGATTTACATAATAAAATTCTTAGATTTTTGCACGATGGAAGTTTTGTTGATGATCCAACTAGAATAATTAGAGGTCTAAAGTTTGCGGTAAGGTTCGGCTTTGAGTTAGAGGAACATACAAAAAAACTTCAAGATGAATATTTAGAAAATGTAGATTATAATATGTCATTCAAACGACTAAAAGATGAACTTGTAGATGCATTTAATCTTAATAATCAAAAAGTTTTACACAAATTTGTTGAGCAAAAAATGTATAAATTACTATCTCAAAACTCAGATGATGTTGAAGAATTTTTTGTACAGTCGCTTGTTGACAAATATAAAAGTGAAATAAAAAAAGTTTGGATTTGTTACTTAGGTTCATTTGACTTGTCTAATTTGCCATTAACAAAGTCTGAAACGAAAATTATTGAAGATTATAAAAAACTTTTGAATGCTGATTTATCTAGTGGTATTAAGGTTTATAAGGCGTTTGAAAAAGTTGATATTGAAAGTTTAATTTTGTTGGCTCAAACAAAAAAAGATTTGGTAGAAAAATATTTAGATGAACTTCGTAAAATAAAAATTCAAATTTCAGGTGAAGACTTGATAAAACTGGGTTATAAACCTTCAAAAAGATTTGCAGAAGTTCTAGATGTTGTTTTGCAAGCGGTGCTTGAAAATCCAACAATGAACCATGCTCAACAACTTACCATGGCTGAAAAAATCATGTGAACATTTGTAAAATCCATGCCCAGCATGGCTTTAAAAGGTTTGAAACAAGAGTTATCATGATAATATGGATATCATAAAGAACTTGAAGGACTACAAGTTGACAGCTAGGCAACGGATTTTTGCAGGATATCTAAACGACAAAATCAGTTCCTACACTTGTAGTGAAGCTATTAAGAATAAAGATTACATCCGAAGATATTTTTCTCCGGACAATGACTTTTATGTATATTCAACAGCCGTTCAAAATGCAACAGAATTAAGGAATATAAAGCCACCTTATTACGATGATGACTCAGGTGAACAAGCAAGTTGATAATTAAATTATGAAAATAACTTGACAAATTGTTATAGTGCGATTAAAATTAAAACATACCTAATGGGATGTCGCCAAGTGGTAAGGCACCTGGTTTTGGTCCAGGCATTTCGGAGGTTCGAGTC
>OIYG01000190.1_pt1 | contig 67181 bp, 71 predicted proteins | sample 1587861 | NCBI WGS metagenome assembly OIYG01 (sample SAMN03283272) | human gut metagenome | biome: human-associated habitat; material: feces | host: Homo sapiens | place: Peru | collected 2012
GAAAACCGACAATTTTAAACCGCCGATTTCCTACATTTTACAACCGCCCTTTACACTGGCATCGCAAGTTCAACCGGCTCATGTTTTTTTATGGCATAATCTGTCCTAAAGTTATTTTCAAATTTCTTTTTTAATCCCTCAGAAGTCTTTTTAATAAAAACAATGCTTCCCTTCACCAAAGCATTATGACAGATTTTAAATTTAATAACTGCTAAAATAGCCAAAGGATTGGTCTCGATTACAAATTTCACCAGTTCTTTATCTGGACTAGGCACATACTTTAAATTCATAGGATTCCGTTCGACCATTTCAAGACAGAGATTATGAGAAACAAATTTTTTTGGAGCATACTGTAAGCTTTCAGGATAAAGCCGGGCAGATAAAACAACCATTTCTTCTGACATAAATTTATCCGGAACAACTGACAAAACCGGATAATCTCTATAATAAATGCCTTTAGCCGAACGTGAACCATCAGGCAAGAGAACGGCTTTGGCTGGTGCAGATGTTTCAATTGCTAATTTAACAAGATCGCTTGTTATTAAATGATCAGGAACATATTTGATGGAGTAGCCATTCGAAAGTACAGACACCCTACACAAAGACTTACCGACTTTTCCTTGAAGATATCGGTCCGGCACGAACGAAAGAGCATAACCCCCAAAGCCTTTATGTACAGCCATATCACATATTTCGTAGCCTCTGTCTCCAAGCAATATGCAATCAGGAGCATACTTTAAGGCATCCCCTTCTCCTTGAACCGCCAACATACACATGTCAGCATCCTTATACTGTTCAGGCACGAACTCAAGATTCAATCCGTTATTTTTTACAGCAACCTCACACACTTCGCGCGTGAGAAACCTTCTTGAAACAGCCTCAAGAATTTTATATTCGGGATTGTCAACGATGAATTCATTGACGGCTCTGTCTACCATCTCTTTTGTTTGGACGCGCTTTCCAGCATCTTTCAAATAATAATACCAGTAAAACTGATTATCCTTACCTATTTTGAACAATTTATTTTTTAAATATTGTATCAATTTTGATGAACGAACAAAAAGATTATCTTTCATATTCTTCCGCCCTTTCAATTACGATTTGAAAATCGCTATCAAAGCAAGCAGTGTTAAAATAAACGGATGGTCGTACAAGATGGTATCATACAAAAAGAAACCGTAGAAATCGTACAACTTTAAACATCCCTTTTCGACAATTTTATTCTGCCCTTGACACATTGGTCAATAAATTACTTTAAGACCAATCGAGTATACATCTCAAACAATGACAATAAAAACAAATCTTCCATGTTATCTATATTTTCACCATCATAGCTACCTGGACATCCGTATCTTTTTCCGTTATCCTTGCCACCATATATTGCAACACGCATCGCTAAAGTTGTTACAAATTGACATGCTTCAATTTCCTTTGATGTTTTAAAACTATATATTTCTTCAAGTTCAGAGATTGTCTGTCGGTAATTATCACCAGAAAAAGAAGCACTTAAAAATTCATCAATATAATAATGATAATAAGGAACAGTATCACCAAGTAGGCAATTAGAAAATTTGTTATCTATATTAATTGAGTCAGTTGGAATTTTAGAACTTCCAAAAGTATCCAGACTATTAGAGATATATTTAAAGTTATCATAAAATGGTGAGTCATCTTCTTGGGGAAGAATATCGTTAAATACTTTTTCAACTTCATTAGTGCATCTTTTAAAAATATTGCTTTCTTCTATTACACGTAAGTCTAATTTGCAATATTCCAAGATACAATTTTGCACTTCCATAGTCATACAACAAAATTCACGATACATTTCCCGTGAATAATAGTATAAATCATTATGCATAGCGGCAATTGCGCACAACGGTATCAACCCTCTATTTGAATAATTTTTTGATATAAAGGATACTGCTTGTGACTTCACGCTTGCAGCATGTCTTGTTTCATCACGTTTATCCTGCCTGTGTTCAAAATCACTTAATCGCTTGTTTTGACATATTTGAAAACGACCTATGACAATCGTTGCTACAAGTGTAATAAATGCAACGCCGATACTTATCCAATCCGAAATATCCATTTTTTCTCCATACATCTTGATTACTACATAATCAAAAATAATTTCACCAGAAGTAGAAATAACACATCTATAAAGATTACATAAAATTAAATATTTTTAGATTTATAGATACATCAATTTCTATATCCAATGATTTTACTTTCAACTTCCGAAATAACTCCACCGTTAATATTACTTACATCTATCCGATACACAGTGTTCGTCCTCGGATTATAAATTCCAAGATACTTTATTTTTTTAAGCTCTTGATATTCAGAACGCAGTCCCATACGCCAATAAACAAGCAATTGAAGCGTATGGTCACTTTTAGGTTTTTCTTTAGTTGTCTTAAAATCCCACAAAGTGTCTTTAGTTATGAAGTCGCCATCTCCTTTAATTACAACGTCCCCATACCAATATTCTAAACTGAAACCATCTAACACCTTTGGTCCATATTTTTCAAAAAACTTCAATGAACGCTCCACCATTGTGCGAATATTATCAATTGTTGCACCATCCGGTTTGATACTGTCTACTGGTTTGTAATAGTTAGCATTTTCTGTGCGATAGCATACATCAAATCCTGATAATTTTACAGCATTTTCAATCGATTTGTCATCTAGTCCTTTTATATCCAGCATCATCTCTTGTGCTTTATCTTCTTCCCCAATAATCATAGAACCTTTCATGCTAATTTTAAAAGCATCTTCCACTGACGATCCAGACATAAACCTTGATAAATAATCAACTGCAGTTCCAATAAGACCTTTGTTTATATTTTCATTTGAATTCAACTCATCAATGCCGTCACCTAGTTTTATAATATCCATCATTTTAGGATTTATATACCCTCCTCTAGGTTGCTTAGCTTCCTTGACAAGCTTTGTAATGGGATATATCTTAACCATAGCAAATAAACCATCCTTTTATCATTTTAAAATATTTAAGCCATTATCCGGTTCCTATACACGCCTAAATTGTCCTAACATCTTTCCCATCATAAAACTTCTCATACACGTTGCTTATTTCTTCCAAAACGTCATTTCCGGTGTAACTAAGCGTTCTTCCATGGTTTATTGCCCGCAAAAAATTAACGAGTTCATACTTGAAACCTTCTCCTTCAAGCTCATAGAAGAAACGCTTATTTCTGTTTTGGTCCTCATATCTTATTTCAAAGTAGTCGGTTTTCCACCAAGGAGAAGGAACGTAGGCATATCCTTTGGTTCCAGAAATAATCATTTCACCTTCTGATTTGACACCTTTGCCTATTTTGGCAGTTGCAACGGCATTTTTATAAACAAAGTCCATTTTCGTAAAAAGATCAAAATAACCGTCAATTTTTTTAGAAACGATCATACTGTCAACGTAGTCCGTGCCTAAAATTTGAAAAATCGGCATTAATGCGGTTGCTCCCCATGCATCCATCGCGCTCCAAATATCGTTTTTTTGATAATTTTTTATCTTTGAAACCTCATCAAGACTTGTACAAGTAGTTTCGATAGAAGCAACATCACCGATTTCACCACTTTTGATCATCAGCAACAGGCGATAATATGCGGTTGAATAAGCCGTCTTAATCCCAGACATCAAAACACAATCATTTTTCTTGGCTATTTCCAATAATTCGTGCTGTTGACTTCTTCCGATTGCCATCGGCAAATAACACAATACGTGTTTTCCTCGTTCTAACGAATATTTGATCTGTTCGTACCTGTTCTTTATATCAGATTCGATAAAAACGGCGTCGACTTTTTCAATCAACTCTTCAAAAGAATAATCATCTAATTTTTTCAATCGTCTATCGTACCCTGCACCGCTCGTCCCGACTATATCAAGTCCATTTATTGAGATGGCTTCGTTTGCAACCTTCCACAAACGTTTAGCTTTGCCGACGAGTCCCAACTTAAGATGATTATTTTGCGATCGTATTTGGGTGCTTGATATTCCCTTGGTTCTTTCCAAGTAGATGACTTTGCAAAATTCAGACAAATAATCGAATTTTCCTTGCCAGTCAGAACCGATTGCAAAAATATCAACGCCGAAACGATTGATGTCATCAATCTTTTGACCCTCATATTCTTCAATAATGATCTGGTCCGCCAAGCCCGTTTCTTTTATACCTTCTACCCGTTCCATCATTGATTGCTGAACGTTGATTTTTCCTCTGCGAGAATCAAAGTCATCGCTTGTAACGCCGACAATCAAATAATCTCCAAGTGCTTTGGCCCTTTTCAAGATATTTAAATGACCTTGATGAAGCATGTCAAACGTTCCATACGTTATTACTTTTTTCAAAAAAACATCCCCTCGTCAATTATCAATCAAATATATTTCCAAAAGATATTTCATCGGCATAGTTATGTGGATATCGTTCTTCTTTAGGCGGCATTTTCATATAGTCTTTGCCATATGAAATCATTAACTGTTCTTTAAAATATTTTGTAGCCCAAAATTTATGTCCCTCAAATTCCAGTTCACATAAATCATCATCCCATGGAATAAATACACCGTTTCTTACAGCTACTAAAAGAGTTCCGTACATAATTGATATTATTTTCAGCAAATTCGATCAACATCAATTAAAGTCTTCAATTTAACTTTTCCAATATGTTTTTTGTGATTTCAAAACTTTTCGCCATCAGTTTTCATCCTCTTGACACAGCTTCTCCAGCATGTAGTTGTTTATTTTGGATCCGCTATTTTCTAAATTGAGATGTTTCCCATCTTTTAATTCATTGTTGCTAGCGATAATATCAACAATATTCTCAAGGGAATAATCAGGTTCACTGACAACGTTGCTTTCTTTTAGCTCATTTAAAAGACTTTCTGCACTACGCTTAGAAATAAAATTTGTCAATTTAGGAGCATCTTCCAAAACAATCTTTCCGGTATACTTATAAAGTTCAGTCATGCTTGAAGTTTTGTAACCGTAGTACATGTCGGACCAAAACATCGCATAGTGCATGCTTGAATTAGCATCAAGCACCCCATAATCGCCAGTTATGAATTCATTCATCAATTCATCGTATTCATCAACCAGATTGGGCAACATGGATGTCAAAGTCTGCTTCATCAAAGGGTGCGGTCTCCAAATAACAAAAGCTTTCTCGCTGTTCTTTTTAAAAAAATTCAATGTTTCTTTAACTTTATCAAAGGTTCTTGATTCAAAAATCTCATCTATTGTCGTATTGTATACAACGTTCACTCGTGATTTGATTACTTTCCCTTCCCAATCATCCGGCATCGGCACATTGTCCTTGCTTAATGAAAGAACTTTGTCTACTTCAGGACTTCCCAGATTAATCAGTTTCTTTTCCATAGCTTTTCTGACCACGATGGTTTCCATTCCTAAGGCGCCTGCATATTCAGGTGATGCTTCTATACACCGCTTAACTGCGTCATCCGAACTCTGAACGGTATAATCCGCATGATACATTGCTGATTTAAACGATGCCGAAGATACTCCGTCAACCCACTTGTAATAAGGAACATAGACCAGTTTTTCGCAATATTTCTTTAAATTCCAGGAATAATATCTGCTGTCGACTCTCGTTACCAAATTGGTATTATCATACGGATTGTGAATATAAATTATATCCGGAAGATCATTTTCCAAATCATATTCTTCATCATTGATCGTATTAACGTATTCCGGAAAACGGTCTCTTTCGTTTACTTTTTTCACCGGATTTTGATTGCTGTCCAATTCATAATATGTAATTGGAACAACCAATGCCTCACAACGTTCAGCTTTATCCGCAGCCATCCAAATGCTTTCCAATGAATCCCACATCGATGCTTTATAAGGCATAAAGATAACTTTATAAACAACGCTCTCAGAAATCAATTCTTTCAATCTCTTCGAAATTTCCGCAGCATCTCCAACACTAATCTGACTCACCGACTCTTTAAACTTGTCCAATAATTCAAGATATTCTTTGTTCTTAATACTATCTGAATTTTTTTCCAAAGCAGCCATGTTGTCGCTACACAGATTGTTGATTTTTGCTGAAATATAACTGTTTCCTTTGAAATTTCGAAACATCTCCAAACTGGATAAAATATCGTCCACGCATTTTAGCAATTTTTCCGATGTTTTCTTTCTCATATATAAAAGCCTCCCTGGTCTGCGATTAGATCAAATCGCGTCTTTGCATGTCTTCAAATGCCCCAAGCTGCTCATTACTGGTCCGACCGTAAAATTAAGCATACAAAATTCCTCCTAAAACTATTGAATAATCTCATCTTCATCTTGAAATTTTATTTTGCAAAACGGTGCGTGCGGCTGGCGCTCATCTTCAGGAGGAAGCTGCATATAATCTTCGTATATGTACCTCAACACATCATCATATTTTTTCGGAACATAGAAATCATGTTCCTCAAAAGTCATCAAAGTTCGATCCAAGAACCATTCCTTAGGCATGCCATACCTTTCTTTCAATGGCAATTTGCGCTTTCTTTCATACAATTTACCCATTGCGGGAAACAGCAAGCATCTGACTTTGTTATTCGTTTTGTTCTTACTTTTATTGGTATATTTGGTGATTCGATTATACACGTATGACATCGGTATTTTTGACAGCAACTCATAAATTACTTTTGCAAAGCCCTTTGAATTGTATTTTCCTACTTCTGAATACAATGTCTTTCTCATGACAAAACAATCAAAATCTTGCATCATCTGGCCGATAACGCTTTTTGGGACATCATCCATCGGAAAAATATCGACAAATATTCCTGTTTTGCACTTTATTCGTTCCTGACCTTCCCTTACAAATACGGTATTGCTTCTGCGTAATTTACCGTACTCCCAACGATATTCCGGATCAGTTTCATGATTTTGGAAATAGCATATCTCAGGATTGAGTTCACTAGAAACCTTTTTAAATTTTTCATAATCTTCACGCAATATTCCTATGTCCGCATCATCATCCCAAGGAATAAAGCCCTTATGCCGAACCGCTCCCAAAAGCGTTCCCGTAAAAATAACGTAATTTATATCATGTTTCCGACACACTCTGTCAAAATCAATCAACATGTCAAGTTGAGCCAACTGCATCTTTCTAAATTGTTTTGGAGTTAATTCTTTTGCTGACATCTTAATTCACCCTTATCAGATAATTTCTCCATTAATGCATACCCTTCAAAAAGCTTGATATCCTCTTTCGTAGTAATTTTGATATTCGTTTGATCTCCGTAAGCATAATTAACGTTATCCCCCAAAGCATACATCAGACTTGTCGTATGTGGTTCCGTCTTATCAACGATTCCCTTATCTTCCGCTCTTTGGTAGATATCCAAAAGATATTTGAATCTGAACCCTTGCGGACACGCAATTTGAATGTACTTATCGCGATCGACAAATCTTTGTGACGTATCATCTGAGTCACGACTTCCAAGCAATTGGTAGCATGGAGTGGCAGTTACCGCACTCCCTTTTTCCTTGGTCATTTCAATTACAGCAGAAACTATCTTCTGACTGGTAAAAGGTGCCCCGCCGTATTGGATATATACGTTGTCGTTCAGCGAAATTTTTCCATCGTCAACCAGCTTCTCAAGATGCCTAATCCCGTTCATAACGGAATATTGGAAAGTTTCTCCGCCTTCAACTATCCATTTGACCTTGCTGATGTCGTTTTCTTTTACCATATTTTTGCAATAGTCGATCCAATCACGATGGCAAACTATCTCAATTGCATCAATCTCTTGATTTTTTTGAAAAATATCACAAGTATACGCTAAAATAGGTCTTCCCAAAACTTCAACAAATTGTTTCGGCCGATCCAATCCTGTTCTCGACCCAACTCCGCCAGCAAGTATAATTACAATGTTTTTAGCCATAATACCACCTTATGCTATTCATAGTTTTCAAGCGCAACATCTATAAATCTTACCAAATTTCTATACGATGGAAGGAAGAAGAAACTGTCATCTTCCCCGACGCTGCCCTTGTACAATCCCCAACAGAACCAATAGTAAGCACTGATCGGTATGTATGCATAATAGAATCTTCTTTCTTTTTTCGTTAGGTCATGGCCAACATATGCCTTGATATACCGTTCAATCTGTTCATCGTTAAAATCATAGCGACAGATAATGCTGCCTATGTCATTAGCAGCATAATTCAATCCAGCATATTCCCAATCTACCAGGTAAACCTTGCCATCACTGTCATAAATGAAATTCGGCTCATATACATCGTTATGACACAACACAAGTTTATAATCCATCTTAACGGCATCATCTTTGATATGCTTATAGAGACGTTCGACTTTTTCAATCAAGTCAGAAAACTCTCTTTTTAAATTTCCTTTTGTCAACGATGCGATTTCAAGCAACTTATTGCCTTCAACAACGTTATCAAAAATCTTGACATCATCTTTAACGTCAACATCAATGTTGTGAATTCCGTGAAGATAACCCATAATTGTTTCAAGTTGCTCATCAGAACTTTCCAGATCGCAATTTTTGGCATCCGTAATATAATGCGAAACTTTCCAGCCTGATAAATCCATCTTGATTACAGAATCATCGATTCCTAGTTCTTTTGCTTTGTTCTGTGCAAATAGTTCCGTTTTTCGATTTATCAAATTACCTGATGTTCCGCCCGGATGGCGATAAACGTACTTTTTTCGACAGCATTCAAAAGAGAAAGAAACGTTGGTCAATCCTGCATTGATAACATTTATATTTGAAATATCATTTGGCGAACATTGCAATGTTTCGCAAATATTCGTAATTATGTCTGAATCGATGTTCATTAAAAATTCCGAATCAAATTTTCTTAAAGCATCGATGTTTTCAAATTCATATATATCATCAGGAGCATACTCTTTCATGAAAAAAGTCAGACTGTGTAAATGCTTCGCATAAAATTCTTCCCAGAAAAGATCGGATACACCAAAATCATTTATTTCGTTTTCAATAAATTTTCTGAATACGTCAGAGAAACCTTCATTCATATATGCATGTCCCACCATTGCCATTTTGTCGCTGCCGCCGACATCGACTCCTGTTATAACCTTTGCATCCGAATAATCAATTGCGAATTCTTTAAATTTTCCAGGAATATACGTGCATGCTCGATACGACAAGTTGTCCGGATTATCATCAAGATAAGGATTCTTTGGAAAATAATGATCAGCACAGCATACGTAAGTGTTGCCTAAATGCTTTCTGGCAACGTACAGGCTGTAAAGATTTCCTTTCTTTCCAAATTGATTGTTGATCAGAAGCTTAACGCCATACTTTTGTTCAAGATAAAAAAACTTTTCTTTCATATATCCGACAACTACGTATATTTCATTGATTCCGGCTTCATGAAGCTGTTCAATCTGTCGTTCAATCAAAACGTCACCTTTAACGCAAAATAGGCCTTTAGGCTTTTCATAGGTAAACGGTGCAAATCTGTCTGATTTACCGGCCGCTAATATAATCGCATTTTTCACCAAATCAGTGCCTCCTAATTTTATTTATACAAAGTCTGCCAATCACCAATGACCTTTTTCTCAGTCAAGTCTCAAGTTGTGTGTAAAATATTTTTTCCCAGACATTAGTTGTGCAAGGGATGCCATGGCTCACCAAAAAATCGGAAACCAATGCTTTACATCTGAATCATTGTAGGACTACAATGATAACAGCGAGTAGGGACGATGAATTTGAACGATTACGCGGAAAATTTCAATTATTGATAAATTTTACACGTTTGCTATAGTAATCATCCCTCATCATCCCCCACTTTTCCTTTTCTTTTTCTGTAATATTTTTTATAACTTTTGCTGGATTACCAGCAACAACAACATCCTCAGGGACATACTTTGTCACAACAGATCCAGCTCCAACAACAGAGTTATTTCCAATCGTTATCCCCGGGAGTATTACGCTATTTCCTCCAATCCAAACATCATCACCCACATGTATCGGCAAACCAAATTCCAAGCGATCTCTGTTCCTTACTTCTGGATCAAGGGGATGACCAGCACAATAAAAACTACATCTAGGACCGATAATAACATTATTACCAAAACTGATCGTATTTATATCCATAAAAATACAATCCTTATTAGCATAGAAATTTTCACCTACTTCTATATGTGAACCATATGCCACATAAACAGGAGGAGTCACATATAGAATCTTTCCACTTTTTCCAAATAACTTACGTTCCTTTTCAATTATCTTATCCCTATTCCCTACGGACATTTTATTTATCTCTTCTGCAATTAATTTTCCTCGTTGTGAACTGTTTTCCGGCTTTATATTTCTAGCTAGATACAACTCTCCCATCATCATTTGTTCATAATCAAAATCATTCAATTTCTATCACCTCCAACAAAAACATCTCCAAATGACAGATCATACACGCCTATATGAGGAACGCGCTTGCTCTCTTCAGGTAAATCCATATAATTGTCTCCATAAGCATATCTAAGATACGTATCATAATCTTCAAATGCCATGAATTCATGTCCTTCAAATTTCAACCAACAATATGAATCATAACACTTCCTAGGGACACCCCATCCACTGGCCGGAGTGTAGGTATACACTCGGCATAATTCTGTTTTTTTATTGTTATTTATTTTTTCAAAAAATTTCAAAAAATCAAATACTTTCTCTTTTGGAATCAGATTCAATAGAATACTCTTAAATCTTATCCAATAGTTATCGCTTTCTAACATCATTTCAGAATTAAGGATGTTTTTTATACAATTACAAATAAATCCATGTATCCTTCTCAGGATAAAATTATCTGGAACATTGTCAACAACGATAACATCCATGAATATCTCTTCCCTTTGTTTCATTGTTTCATGTCCTACTTGTTTAAATTCAGTTCCTAATCTCCTAAACTTGCCATATCCAAAGATATAATCCGAATCAGTTTCATGGCAATCAAAGAAGAATCTTGTATTATCTAATTCTCTTTGATAAACAGATAAAAATTTATTATACTCCTTTCTAGTCATAGATACGTCAACATCATCATCCCATGGTATAAATCCACCATCTCTAACAGCACCGAGCAAGGTTCCGGATTCGATCGAATATTTTATTCCGTATTTTTGACATATACGATCAAATTCTATTAACATTTCTAAACCTATCTTCTGTAATTTACGAAGTTCTTCATTAGAGATTTTCTTTTCTTCCATAACTTACTCTTTATCCAATTTTTGCAACGCATCCAAAAACATCTTCATGTATTTTTTTTCACCAGTTGTAACTCTGAGACATTTTCCGAATTTTCCAATACCGTTATACGACTTAATTAATATACCTTCTTGTTTCATGTTTTCCACCAAAATATCAGCGTCCGTTTTAGGCTTGATAAAAATAAAGTTTCCCGCATCTCCCTCATATTCATATCCCAAGTCAGACAAATTTTTTTTCAAATATTCTCGTCCGCTATTGTGCTTTTCAATCAATTCGTCAATCATACCAGGAGTTTCGATGATCTTTTGAGCAAAAAGCTCCGCAAAAGCGTTCACGTTATGAGGCGTACATAATTTTTGAACTAATTCAATCTCTTCCGGACAACCAACAACATATCCTAACCTTGCCCCAGCCATTGAAAATAATTTTGAAAATGTTCTGGTAACTAAAACATGTCTATTGTTTATTGCATATTGGATGAACGTATGAGGATAAAAATAATGATATGCTTCATCCACCAAAATTGTAATTTCCAATTCTCTTGCTTTGGCAAAAATTTCTTGAAATTCCTCTTCAGTATAAGTATTTCCGACAGGATTATTTGGATTTACCAAAATCAACAATTGAACATCTTTATCAAGTTTGCTGATTATCCTCTCTGTCGACATTTTCATCTCGCTCGTATAAGTTACAGGGATATAATTCCTGCCATACATTTCAGAATAAACTTCAAACATGGCATACGTAGGAGTCACGCCAACGATCTTGCCACCAGGTTCAGTGAATGCTTCAATAACATACCGTATCCCCTCAGCGGAACCGTTAACCAAACATATATGCTCTTTATCAGTATTTAGATAATCCGCAAGTTTTTCCGAAAATTCTAACGTTTCAGGATATTCTGCCAAAAATCTGGGCGAAATCTCTGTTAAGACCTTGTCAATAAATTCTTGAGAAATCCCACCAGGATTTTCATTTAAGTCAAGCCTTAAATATTCTTTTCGACTATTTTGATCAAAAACCCTTTTTAAATTTTTGACATTTTGATTAACGTAATACATGAATTAATTCCTCCGTATAGTTGATAAATATATCTGATGCCAGTCACTTTATATATATACTTACAAACTCATCGATATTAAAATTTAATCGGAAAAAGTCAGAATCATTATTTACCGTGGTCTCGCAATACCATTGCCACAACATGTCTATTGTTGGAGTAGGCACGTCAAATAAATCAGAAATATCCTTGATAACCTTTAGTCCATAATTGAAATCTGCAATGAAGTATCTTGAATTCCAATCAGGAATCCATCTATTTTCAATCTCTATCATTGGTGCCTTTAATCCTTTAAAAGCTTTTATGCTTCTAATCTTATTTGTCATTTCTTCAGGAGAATGGCTTTCATAATAATCTTGCAAAGATTCAACAGATGATAAATCAAGCGGTATTTTTCTGCATAATGACTGCAATTCATTATCACATGCAATCATTATCTCGGATGCCTCATCATTCCACTCCTCATGAAACAGAATATTCCTTGGGTATGTTATTCCTTCATGCCAGTTTTTAAAAAGGGAGTACAACCTTGATGTATGAAAAACGGGATTTGAAGGTGTAAGCGTCACGGAAAGATAGTTAGGTAATGATTCACACGGCATATCAAATATGGAACTCATATTCCTACATATCTCTTCTGAATCCCCCAACAGAATAACACCGATTTCAAGACATTTCTTTCTTCCTAATTGATAAACTGATTTTCCATATTCCTTTAGTCTTGCAATGCTGTGTACCCTTTGCAATCCAAAAAATGTACACCCTTTTTCAATTTCAGATCTAAATACGAATTCAGCACCACCGAATCCAGGAACAATGCCTATCTTCTGCTTGCTTGTCACATAAGGAGCCATTTTCTTTGCAATTATTGAAAAAACCTGTGCAGGGACAGTTACCCAAACATAATCCGCATCCTTTAAAGCCACCTCCATGTTATCCGTAACTTTCGACATAACTCCCCTAATCAACAAATTCTCGTTAGAATCATAAACGTCAATGCACTTCTCCCATTTATGCGGCTTTGAAGTATACACCGTGATACTATGTCCCTTGTTAGCCGCTTCAGCCGCCATGAGAGTACCTATGTTTCCACCACCTATTACAGTAATATTCACGATGCCTTTCTCCCCTGTTTATTTACAGTTATTTCAATAATTAAATCACTATATCCAATTAACATCTTTACAATTGTAAAATTACTCGTATATCTGACTTACTTCTTTCAAAACGTTGTCACCATTATAGTTAATTGTTCTACCGTATCACGTAGAGAATTAACAAGCTCATATTAAATCCTACTCCCTTCAAATTCATAGAAGAAACGCTTCTTTTATTAGGATCCTAATATCGTATTTCAAAATACCCGTCAATCTATTTAGTAACAATCATTCGATCAATATGTTTCATTCTTAGTATCTGAAAAATAAGCATTAGATCTGTAGCACACCAAGCATCCATTGCACTCCAAATATTAATTTCAGAATAACTCAAAATTTTTGATACTTCGCTAAGAATTATACAAGTTGTTTCAACTGACAAAACATCACCAATTTCTTCACTTTTAACCATTAACAATAAACGATAATATGCCGTTGAGTAAGCTGTCTTAATTCCAGACATTAAAACACATACTTTTTTAGCTATTTCAAAAAGATTTTGCTGTACGTGTTTCCCCGTGTTCAAGAGAATATTTAACTTGCTCAAATCTGTCACATATATCATTGCCGCTAATCCCAACTATATCAATTCCATTTATGGCGAATGTTTTATTGGAAAACTTCCATATTCTCCCTACATTAAGATTGATAATTCATTTTCATCTTAGCAGCCTTAATCGCAAAATAATATATCTTCTTTCCATCCATCTGATTTATATCGTATTCCACTTCATCCCTCTGATATTTCATGGAAAAATCAATCAGATTCCCCAATCCGTAGTCTTTTTCTCTGATTACTTGGCCCTTAGAAACATTTGCTTTCAGACCTTCTTCGTCATATATTCCGTCAGACTCAAAATTAGTCTTCTCACCGATTTCAAGCATGATGGTCGGCTTTGTTGTGACTCGATAAAGTTCAATCATGCTGCCATATTTTCCCATGAAAGCATCCGACCATGCCATTGCTGTATGCATGTCGTCCGTATCATCAAAGATGCAATTCTCAGTTTTTTTGCAACGATCGGCCAACTTAACATATGTCGGAATTAGCTCCGGACACATATTTCTGAGCGCGGGCTTAATAAGCGGATGAGGACGCCATATCAATGCAAAATCTTTTTGCTTTTCAAAGAAACCGATTACTTCCTCGACCTTCTTCAAAGTCTTTCCTCTTCCTTTTGCCAAAATTTCAAATGTCGTATCAAGAAGCACCGTAAATTTTTGTTTACCTGATGCATCAAGCAATTTTTCTTTCCAATCATCTCTCAACGGATATTCAGATTTTATAAGCTTTCTTATTTTGTCATACTTAGGATTTCCCAATACAATAAACTTATTTCCATTGTTGTAAGAATTAATTAAATCATTATGCTCATCATCTTTTTTCTTATAATAATCCATTAATTGTTCAAAGAATTTCTTATACTGTTCAGACTGAGCAATAACATAATCTGTATAAAACTCAGCGCCACCCATGGTGACCGTAACTTCCTTGTCTTCCGTATAAGATACGTAATAAGGCACGTAAATAACGACTCGATCATTTCGCACCAATTTATTTGTATAATAGTCCGGGTGAATACTTGTTAATCGATTCTTTCCATCGTACGGATTGTGAATAAAGATAACATCCGGATCTATTTCATCAACCTGATTGTCTTGCCATGAAATGATTCCGACGTCATCCGGATACGATCCCGATTCGTCATGAATTTCGGTCAAATTGCCCTCTTGATCTTTATCATAGTACGGAATAGGCATCACGTAAGATTCACAATTTTCGTCTTCTTTGGCTGCTTCAAAGATACTTTCAAGACAATCCCACATGGAATACTTATATGGCAAAAACAAAACGCGATAAGTTTCGTTTTCCTCTTGAATTTGCTGAAAAAATACGTCAAGCGTTTTTTTGATTAAGTCCTCATTATACTCTGGTGAATTAATCAATTTCTTGTATTCTTCCAACGCTTCACGTTGTTCGGATGAACAATCGGATATGTCAACAATCTCATCAACCAATTTGTTGCATTCACGCAAAATTTTATCAAACAAATACTTGCTTGAGCCTCTGGATTTTTCCAAAATTTTGTTGTATTCAATCAATTTATCAACTGTTTTGAGTATTTTCTGCTTACTTTTAGCTCTCATAGATATCCATCACTTTATTTATACAAAATTTGCCAATCCCCAATAACTTTTCTTGGCTCATAATCGCTGAGCGGCATTTCTTCAGCAGTATGAATCGCCATTGCCCCACCATCTTTCAAACGCTCAAGCAGCTTGAGCAACAACATTAAATCAAGCAGCTTATCGTTGGTCTTTTCCATCACGATATAATCAAACCGAGCATTCGGGAAACACTTGTCAAAGTCTTTATCCCAATCAGAGATGAATCGTCCCTTTTTGGCAATTGCCTCAAGATCGCGTTCATAAGCTTCTTCTTCATTGAGACTATAGATATTTGTCCGAAGATTTTTTGATTCTTCTTTGACACGATCCTGAATCGCTAACAGATTGATTCCGAAGCTGCTGTTGATTCCTAAAATATCAACTCTTTTTTCCTTGTTTTTAAAATCAAGTCCGGACAGCAAATCTTGATCAACATCTTGATCAAGCATCGGGTTGATCCCCATGATTCGCTCAAATTGCTTGATTCCTTCCAAAACGATGTCTTCGTCCTTTTCTTTATGAATTCCGGATGCCAAAGCATCCCCAGCCTCATACAGAAGTTTCCCGTTTCTTCGGCCAATCAAAGACATTGCCTTGCTTGAAAATTCCGTATATCGTTTTGCCATAAACGGGAAATATGCTCCAAGCATCGTCGGAATCAAGATTTCGTTTGATGGGGCTAAAACAACGTCCGTGTTCAATTCTGATTTTTGATGCCACAGATACTCATTTCTTTCAGCATCATCAAGTTTGTCTTCTTCGACGAATGCAGGGCAGACGGCACCGATTTTCTTATCCGACTTCAAACATTTCATCATGTTGGAAACTGCTGTTTTCGACAAAACGTTTTCTGTCGTCAAAAAAAGGGCGTATTTGCCTTCAACCAGCTGATATATTACGCTCGGGGCATTTGTTTGATGCTTATAGTTAATGACCTTGACATTCTTATCCGCAAGTCCATCGAAATACTTTGCAACTTTTTCCCCTGCGCCGTCATTGAACAAAACGTATTCGCATCTCAACCCTTCAGGAACTGAGTCATTTAAGAATTTTAGGCATTTTTCAACTTGTTCGACATCGGTATTTGCCATCACTGCAACGGACAAATCATAACGATAGCGACCTTTGCCCGTTTCTGGTGCAGGATAAAACTCTTTCATCTGATTGTTGTAATATTCAAACATTGCGTCAGGATCTGGGAAGCATCCGCCCCAAAACAACAAATCAACGTATGCTTCACCGATTTCAGGAATCAGTTCATTTTTGATTATTCCGAGTTTTCTCTTTTTTTCGCTGATTTCACCGAGTTTTTCCAACGTGTCCAAAGCGTTGTCAACTAACAGATTACACTTTAGTGCTGGTTCTTCGACAACCAAACCGGTGACGTTTCCCTTGATTCCGATCAACAGTGCCTGCATCGTTTTAACGAAATCATCCAACATTTCGTTATCATTTAAAACCATCGAATAAAGCTCGTAAGCTGCTTCATTCAATGTCTCGATGCTTTCTAACAGTTTTTTCCCCATCTCTTTGTCTTTGATCATTTGATTTCCTCCGTACCGTCAATTTGCGTTAACTATATTGTCTGATAAAATTGTTAATTTTCTAATTCCTGTTTATGTAAAACTCTTAACCATTTTATGTAAATTAAATCATTAAGAATTCAAACATGATCCAAACAAAAGACGGAAGAAAAAAATCTTCCGCCCTTCTCTTATTTAGTAATCTGCTTCCAAGCATCGAGCAGCTCGTTCAACATCGTCAACGCAATTTCAAGATGATTTTTGTCTTTATGAATATTTGCCTGAATCAATTCCTGTTCAACAACATCATATGTTGAAATCAGCTGTTGCGGAATGTCACCTTCAATTTCTTTATTAACGCTGAACTTTAATTCATCCACAATGTCTTGCGCATGAACGATTTCATTGTTTGCTGCTTCGATCTTTTTATCCTCGATTGCCATCTCAGCTTTCTTGATGCTTTTGATCGCACCCTCAATCAGCATTTCGATCAGCTTATTAGGAGAAGCGCTCATCACCTGATTTCTCAGATAATCATTTTTATGACTAGCGTAAGGATTTGCCATCTCTTCCTCCTTGTTTAGTAGTAAAGTTCAATTCTTGAAGAAAGCTCTTTATCGTCAACGTAACCTTTTGCCAACTTTTCTGCTTGGGTTAATCTTCCGATTTCACGCGATACGTCAACTTTTTGATCTTCAGTCCAAATCATTAATTCCTGATATTTGGCAGTAATTTTGTCAACTAATTGAGCTTCGTCGGAACTTAATGCAGAAAAATCAAGCGCTTCTCTTCCCTCAAGAAGTTTTGCATTCTTTTGAATAACATCTTCAATTGAAGAAAGCTTTTTGTCGCATTCTTCAAGATTGTCAAGGACTGCTTGAAGAAAAGCCATCGTTTCTTTTTTATCTGCCATAAATCAACACCCTCTGACTGACTAACTATTGCTTGATGAGTTTTGAGACTGGAAGTAAGAAAATTGCGACTGCAAGCTTCCGATTGCCGCATCCAGATTAGTAAACATCGTGACGTAGCGTGCACGCTTTGTTGCAATCTGTTCCGTAATCCGTTCGATCTGCTTGTTATAATCTTTGATTTCATTCTGATACGAAGATTTGCGCAAAGAGATGACGCCTTCGCTGCCTGATTTGGTTGAAGTATAACGATCAAGCACCGCTTTGAAATCAGCCGTATAACCTGTCCCGGTTTTTTCAGTCGAATATTTGCTTGAAGTATCAACAAAGAAGAAATCTTTGACGGCATTAGGATTCTTGGCAAGTTGTGCTTTAAATTTCGTTTCGTCAAGCGACAACGTGCCGTTACGATCAACGCTCAGTCCAAGCGTTGATGCACTGACGCCATTGACTGACTTGCCGCCTAAAACCGTGCTTTGCAGCTTCGATTGAAGCGAAATCAAAGTTGAATCCCCAGCCAAAGCACCTGTCGTATTATCAGATTTGGAAGGATCGCCAACATCCATCTTCTCGCTAAGAAAACTCATAACGCTATTATACTGACTAACAAAATCTTTGACTGCAGATAATTCCTTGTCCGTATCATTCGTCAATCCCAACGTGATTATCTTAGTCGGATCGGCCTTCTTGAGCGTGAACGTAACACCGTCAACAACATCCGTCGGAGTATTGGTATTTCGTTCCATCTCAATACCATCGAGAGTAAATTTAGCATTTTGACCAACAGTCTTTTTAACTTCTGAATCACCGAATCCAAGACTGTCCTTCAAATCGCCACCAATAGACAATGACCTGTCGCCCATTTCTTCTGATGTAACGACAAGCTGATTGTTGACGATCGTTGCTTTAAGGCCTGCACCCTTTGTTCCTGTGGAATCTGAAGGATCTTTGGCATTATTGATGGCGTTTGCGACGTCTTTTAAAGAATCTGTAGCTTTAATATCTAATTCAATCGTCTTAGATTCGTTTCCGTTGGCTGACGCATTCGTGATTGTCAGCTTGCCGCTATACCCTAACGCATCTTTGGTTGATATTTTTGTCGTACCATCAGATTTAGAAACGACTCCACCAGTCAATTTGCTTGCCGTTGCAAGCTGCTTGACAACGAGATCGTATGAACCTTCCAATGAATCTGAAGTTCCTGAAATAGTTGCTATCGTATCATCGCTTGAAGCGACCTTTTTCGTTTGATAAGTGGCTTCATCCTGCAAAGCATCAAGCTTGCTTGTTAAATTGCTTAAACGCGTACTGATATCGGTCCATGCTTGAGACTTGGTATTAATTTTGTCAATCTTATTTTGAATAACGGTCTTTCTGAGTTCGTCTGATTGAAGCAATTGATCGATCGTATCAGAAGTAATCCCGGTATATTGACCCATGTAGCTTGAAGAACTGATGGATCCTGCCGTTGTAGAAGTTGTAATGCTGCTCATGATGTTCACTATCCTTTCTTATCTACTGCAATTCCCATTTCATCCCAAATTCTGCCAATCATGTCAAGCATCTTTTTGGAAGGAATTTCTTTGACGACTTTTTTAGTTGTCTTATCTACCATTTCAACGTAAATTCGATGCGTTCTTTGATGCATCTTGAATTCCAGATTGATATTTTTGTTCGTCAATCTGTCATTCATTTTCTTAAGTTCTTCGCTGATTTGTTCCTTGAACAAGTCCATTTCCTCATCCAGATCCATATCATCAGAACTATCTGACTGAACGTTTTGGGCTTGTTGTTTCTGATTAGATGTTTCATAGCCGTTTAAATGTTCTTGATCGCGACTGACATTCGTTTTAATTGAATTTTCAGCAGGATTATAGACGTTGGTATTTATTTTTTGAACCCGATCAACCCCGGACATCGGTTGAAGCGGCTGAATTCCTTGCGTTCCATCTAAGTTCATATTCTTACCCTCTTTCAACATAACCTGAGCAGTGCTGGACACGACTCCGAATCCTTTTACTACTCTTCTATATCGACAAAACATGAGGGATTTTTAATGCTTGATTTTTTAAATTTTCACAAAAACGCCAAAAAACAAGCGAGGAAAGTTTACATAATTGTGATTTAGGACTGACATAATTTTTCAAGCGTTGCCAAATCAGGATCTTCCGGGGTTATTTGTTTCAATTCCTTCAATAAGCCAGCTGCAACTTCATTTTGACCTTGGGAAATCAATGCTAGGATCTGTGATTTGACCTGATTGCCGAGTCTTACCATTTCATCATCCACTTTAATCTGTTTTCGTTGATCAAGTTCAATTTCTTGAATAATTCGTCTGATCAAAGTTTCAGTTTCATTGAAAACATCGAGGGACTGTTGAAGATATGCCAAACATTCCTTTAACGCACCTGATTTCTTAAGTTTCAGTGATTTTTCAAACAGGATGGCAAATCTAATCTCCTTGGGAAGAAGCACCGATGCTGAATCGCAAAGCTCCGGCAAATAAATGTTTTTGGCATATTCAATCATATTACGACAATATTTTTCGCTTTCCTCCAAAGCTTTATTCAAAGGCATCGTGCCTTGAAAGATATATCTTTTTCTCAAAGCAGCCAATAAATAGTTTCTTTGAACGGAATTCTCCCAGTTTTTTTCAATTTCCGATGCAAACAAAGGAATTCGGTCAAGATGATTCTCTTCCTTGGCAACGATTGCACTGACTGATTTTTCGACATCCTCAAACGATACTTTTTCAACGTACTTTTGCGGAGAAATTCCGTTCCTGATACAAATTCTGACAAGATCTTCGTTCGGATATGCAAACGTCGTTTCATCGATCAATGATTGTTCCAATTCGTCTTCTGAAACTTCTTTTCTGGCATGCTGCTTAATCCAAAGGGAGTCACTTGTAACATTATCGATGGATTCGATCAACTGATCAAATTTTTCTTGAGCCGTATCGGATTCAATTCCGATATCAACTCGATCAAGTTGCTGCAAAAATTCCTCATCTATCCTTCCGTCAGTTATAAAAGAATTGTACAAAAACGCTAACGTTTCAGCGTCTTCATTATCAATGATGTATTTCAAACTTGAAGCTAAAACACCACTTCTTTTTCGTGAGAAAATATTCCAAGGTATATCCCGAATCATCTTCTTGATATCACTATATGAATCATCACTTTCTTTCAGGCACAGATTGAAATACATTATTACTAGTTTATACATATTCGCTTTATCTATATCGTCTGAAAAGAAATATGATATTTCCTTTTCATCTCGATTTACATAGTACTTAACTGCCTCAAAATAAATATGAATCCAATCATTCGCTTTTTCAATTCCAAGATCATTCAAATTCCTACTAAGTTCAAAGATGGCAGCTATACCTCTAAAGAAAGGGTTTTTAACATTTTTCAAAAACTCATCAACATTTTCATCCAGTTTATCCCACATTTTTAAACGGGTATATGACTTCATTCTATAAAGGAAGATTTCGACCCAATTCTGATTACTCCAATCGGATAGTCCAAGTCTTCTAAGTTCAAGAACTGCTTCTTCAGACAACTCGAGCACTTCATTTTCATTACTCCCAACTCCTGCAATCTGTTGAAGCCATAGGTGAAGGTTATCAGGGTTCTTTTCGAGTTCATTATCCATAATTTTCCGATTTCTTTCGGTTTTTTTATTGCTAAGTTTTCCAATATATCCAACATGATGCACAAAAGTTTCCTTGATATTATATTCATTTCTATAGACAATTCCCTTGAGTAATTCATGAACGGGATTTACGAACTTTGCTCCTGGAGTCAATACGCTTATTCTTGAAAAGCTACTACTATTGTATTCAATTTGTGATGCCGATGTATAACTATGTTCCATCATTGAAACACGATCATAATTCTCATAAAGTTCAGGTTTAGAGAAAAAATCGATCAGCGGACCTGCATCATCAAACCATTCATCGTCATCCAGATAAATCAGCCACTTTCCACGTGCTTCTTTAAGGCCAGCATTTCTGGCCGCTGCAAAGTCGTCACACCATTCAAAATGAACGATCTTATCGGCATATCTCCTTGCAACGTCAACCGAACCGTCAGATTTTTCATCACCTACGGTATCAACAGCAATAAACTCACTTGGAATCTGTTCCAATAATGGTCTGAACGATTCAAAGCATTTTTCAACCGTATCGATTCGGTTCGAAACCAGCATCGAAATCGTTACCAGACAGTCTGTCGTATTTACTCTGGAAAAGAACTTTTTCTTAGGTAATTCTTCAACCCATGTCTCCAAACTAATCACCTCTTCTCTTACTGTATCGAAAAAAAGCCGGCATCCTTAAAGGAGGATACCAGCTTTTTCTAAGTTATTTCAAGTTATCTTCAAATTTAGCCTTGAAGCAAGTTCAAAACTGAGTTTGGCATCGCGTTTGCTTGCGCAAGCATCGATGTTGCAGCTTGAGAAAGAATGTTGCTCTTCGTGAACGTCATCATTTCTTCAGCCATGTCAACGTCACGAATGCGTGAGTTTGCATCTGACAAGTTTTCGTTCGTTGCCGTCAAGTTGTTGATCGTGTGTTCCAAACGGTTTTGAACTGCACCAAGCGTTGCGCGTTGATCGGAAACTTTAGCAATCGCAGCATCAATACTCTTAATCATTTTACCGGCATTGCTGCCATCATTCTTGATACTGAATTGTGCATTCGTAGATCCAAGAAGAGATGTGCCGTCCATTGCAGTAATTGCAACACTCAAAGTCTGACCGGCATTGGCACCGATTTGGAAAGTGAATTTAACCGCAGCACCTTTCGTTTGCGAGAATAACTTCTGCGTGTTGAATTCAGTTGTCTTAGAAATGCGCGTAAGTTCTTCGTGAAGAGCCGTCAATTCCTTGTTGATGGAACCACGATCCGTTGACGTCAACGTACCGTTAGAACCTTGAACTGCCAAATCACGCATACGTTCAAGAATGCTGTGTGATTCGTTCAAAGCACCTTCAGCTGTTTGAACCAAAGAGATGCCGTCTTGGGCGTTACGCTTTGCTTGTGTCAAGCCACCGATTTGTGACTTCATCTTTTCTGAAATTGCCAAACCTGCAGCATCGTCGCCGGCCTTGTTGATACGTGAACCGGATGAGAGTTTTGCCAATGAGCTTGATTTTGCGGTATTTGCAGCTGTCAAACGGCTGTATGTGTTCATAGCTGCGACGTTTGTGTTAATACGCATGTTAAATTCCTCCATTTCTCTTGTATCATTAACTGATTACATACTGTTATATCGGCAACACGACAATTTGTTTAAGCATCTTTTGGCGATTTATTCAGAGAAATTTTCATTTTACATAACGTTTCTTTATAAATCTTCCATATTGCATTGTTATAATCGAATCATCAATAAAGGAGGTTCCATATTTTATGGAGAAATTACCGTTTTCAGTTTGCATAATTACAAAAAACAACGCCAGAACGCTTGAAAGATGTTTACAATCGGCATCAAATTACTTTGATGAAATCGTCATTGCAGACACCGGATCAAGCGATTCGACAAAAGAAATCGCACGTCACTACACGAACCAGATCTTTGACTTTACATGGAACAATAATTTTGCGGATGCAAGAAACTTTGCCATAAAAAAAGCAACAAATGATTTTATCTTTTCGCTGGATTCAGATGAAGAAATAAGCAAAATAAATTGCCGACAACTGCTTGATTTTTCAAAAAAACACACGAAAAATATCGGCAGAATCGAAATTTTGAATATTCAAAGCGACCACACCTTTGAAAAGGGCTACGTTTCAAGAATCTTCAACCGCAACTTTTTTCACTTTGAAGGATCAGTTCATGAACAGCTCGTTTCAGCAAGTCAAATCAACCGTTCAATAGTCGATTTGGACGTTTCAATCATTCATTATGGCTATGCAAATGAAAATGTCAATCAAAAAAAAGCACAGGTATATCGAGAAATGATTGAAAGAAAGCTCAAAGAAACTCCAGATGACAGTTATCTTTTATATCAGCTCGGCCGAACATACGATATTCAAAAGGACTTTGTCAACGCCTCTGAAGCCTATCTGAAATCATTGCAGACTTCTCCCAGACATGATTTTGAATATTTCCGTTCTGCACTTGACGATTTATGTTTTGACTATCTCAACTTAAATGAAGCAAAAAAAGCAGCTGAAATAATTAACTTTTACGGCTACCCCTACGAAGATGCCGATGGATACTTTATGTTTGGCCATGTCTACATGAATCTCGGAAATTTTGACGAAGCTGTCAGATGCTTTAAAAAAGCCACTGAATTCGCTGATTCAAGCCGTCCTGGCGCAAACAGCTTTGCTGCTTGGTTTAACATCGGCGTCATTTATGAAGTTTTAGGCTTTAAAGAAAAAGCAATCAAAGCATATAAAAAGTGCAATGATTACGTTCCAGCAAAAGAACGATTGAAAAATCTAAGGTAATCGATGATTTTTATTTAAATCATTCCGAAATAGTTCGATATAAATATCGTGTTCACAAAAAAGGAGATGGTTATTTTTATGAACAAACATGAGTCGGACATTTTAGAATTGTTATTGAAAGATTCAAAACTTACGCAGCGTCAGATTTCTGAAAGAATTCATCTGTCTCTTGGACTTGTCAACAAAACCATCAAGTCGCTCAAACAAAAAGGATATCTTTCAAACAACAATCGCATAACAAACAAACTGATCAACCTGGCTGAAAAAACATCGCCAAAATCAGCCGTTATTTTAGCCGCAGGTTCAGGGATGCGGATGGTACCAATCAATGTTGAAACATCAAAGGGAATTTTGCGTGTCAAAGGCGAGGTCTTGATTGAGCGTTTAATCAAGCAACTGCATGAAGCCGGCATATCTGATATCGTTGTCATTGTCGGTTTCATGAAAGAAAAGTACGAGTATCTGATTGACAAGTTCAACGTCCAATTGATCGTAAATTCAAAACACTCTGAAAAAAATAATCTTTATTCAGTAAAACTGGCTGAAAAAAACTTGCTGATTGCTATATCATCCCTTGCGATCTTTATTTTCAGGAAAATCCTTTTTCAAAAATCGAATTTTCTTCTTGGTACATGGTTTCAGATTGCAAAACCGATGAATCTTCTTACAGAATCAATCGCAAATATGAATTGGTAAAATCAAAAAAAGGAAATCGAATGATCGGTCTTTGCTATCTGACCAGTCAAGATGCAAAAATAATCAGAGAAAGAATCGATGCTTTGTGTTCTGATTCTGCGTACGATCAAAGTTTCTGGGAAAAAGCTTTAGAATCTTGTGCATCCTTGCAAAAGAAATTTCTGATAACGACGGTTATTGAAATCAATACTTACGAACAATTGCGAACGGCTGATTCAAAATCTGATCATCTTAATAATCAAGCCATTGATATCATCTGTAAAACGTTGAAAAGCGTTCCTGAAGACATTCATGACATCAACACGTTAAAAAAGGGCATGACTAATCGCTCATTCATTTTCACAGCAAAGGGCTCACGCTACATCATGCGTATTCCCGGAGAAGGAACCGGTCATCTCATCAACAGAAACAACGAATGCAGAAATTATTCAGCATTGAAAGGAATGACAGTTGTCGATGAACCTTTGTACATTGACAGCTCAAACGGATATAAACTGACACGCTTTATTGAAGGATCTCATCCATGCGATGCGCATAATTTTTCGGAAGTTTCGCTGTGCATGGATAAACTGAGATCATTGCACGAGGCGAACCTTTATGTTGATCACGAATTTTCTTTGTTTGATCAAATCGAATTTTATGAATCGCTTTGGCCAAATAAAGCATCAGCATACAGTGATTATGAAACAACCAAGAAAAACGTCATGAAATTAAGAAAGTATATTGATCTAAATATCGAAAAAAAGACTCTGTGTCACATCGATGCGATTCCTGACAACTTTTTGCTCAAAGGAAACGATGTCTTCATGATCGACTGGGAGTATTCGGGAATGCAGGACCCGCATATCGATATTGCAATGTTTTGCATCTATTCGATGTATGATCAAAATGAAATCGATAAACTGATTGACATCTATTTCAAAAACAACTGTCCCGAAAACATTCGCTTAAAAATCTACTGCTACGTTTCAGCGTGCGGGTTGTTGTGGAGCAATTGGTGCGAATACAAATATCAACTGGGAATAGATTTTGGCGAATACTCTTTGAGGCAGTATCGCTACGCCAAAGAATATTATCGATTGGCAGAAAAAGAACTGGGGGAATTTTTATGAACAAAATAAAAAGAGCCATCATCATGGCATCAGGCTTGGGGACTCGCTTGCGTCCGCTGACGCTGACTGTTCCCAAGCCCCTTCTTAAAGTCGGAGGAGTCGTCATGATTGAATCAATCATCGACGGGCTGCTTGCAAACAACATCACGGAGATTCATATTGTCACCGGATATTTAAAAGATTGTTTCGCATATCTTCCTGATAAATATCCTAATGCCGACATTGATTTGATTTTCAACGAGGACTACCAAGAATGCAATAATATCTCTTCTTTATATGTTGCCAGGAATTTTCTTGATGAAACAATGATTATCGACGGAGATCAAATCATCAAAAACCAGGAAGTCCTGACGCCTTTTTTTGAACGTTCGGGGTACAACAGCGTTTATATTACGCAAGGTACGAACGAATGGCTTCAACAAACGAAAAACGGAACAGTCGTTTCCTGCAGTCGAACCGGCGGTCAATGCGGATTTCAGCTTTATGGCATCTCAAGATGGACAAAACGTGATTCATTTCAACTCAAACAAGATCTAGAACTTGAATTTGTTCAAAAGCATAACCATCAGGCTTATTGGGATGACGTTGCCATGTTCTGTCATCCTGACCACTACCAGCTCGGCATCTTTGAAATGTCGTCAAATGACGTTATCGAAATCGACAGCATCAAAGATTTAGAGGCACTCAATGAACCTCTTTTGAAAGAGAGGCGCAAGGACTCATGAAAAAAGCATTTCATAAAATTGATTGGATAATCACGCTGATTCCTTTCGTTTCCATTGTTTTTCTTTGCGCTGTCTTCGTCAGATTTCCTGAAAAATCAAACAAGCTAATTCAACAGATTCGATTCTTTTTGTGCAATGATTTCGGAACGTACTATCTTGCCATCGGATTGTTCTTTTTCATTGTTTCGCTTTATATAGCCTTTTCAGATTACGGCAAAATTGTTTTAGGTCAAAAAAACGAACAACCTAAGTACAAATTTTGGACATGGGGCACGATGATGTTCACCTGCGGACTTGCTGCGGATATTTTGTTTTACTCTTTTTCAGAGTGGCTTGCTTATGCATCTGACCCCCACATCAAAGAAATGGGTCGCATCCAGGAATGGGCCAGCGTCTATCCATTGTTTCACTGGGGATTTATTCCTTGGAGTTTTTATTTGGTTTTAGCCGTTTCGTTTGGCTTTATGCTTCACGTCAGAAAAAGACAGAACCAAAAATACTCAGAAGCATGTCGGCCGCTGCTGAAAAATAAAACAGACGGAACTTGGGGCAGGTTGATTGATTTGACAGCCGTTTTTTCGCTGATTGCCGGGACAGCGACGACCTTTAGCGTGGCAACTCCTCTAATCTCAACATTTATCATCAAAATTTTCAGCCTGGACGTTTCATGCACGATTATCAGTGAGTTTATTTTAGTCATCACCTTTATAATATACACTTATGCCGTTTTAAAAAAATCAAAAGGAATCAGCATTCTCGCCAATTTCTGCGTAATCTTGTTTTTCTTATTGCTGTCATATGTTCTTTTGTTCGGAGGACAAACAAGATATATTATCGAAACAGGTTTTGAATCATTCGGGAAAATGACGCAAAACTTTTTAGAGCTGTCATGTTTTGAAGATCCGTTGCGAAAAACGAGCTTTCCGCAAAAATGGACGGTTTATTACTGGGCTTACTGGATGGTTTGGTGCGTTGCAGCACCGTTCTTCATCGGCAGCATCTCAAGAGGACGTACGATCAAGCAAACGATTTTGGGCGGATATTTGTTTGGCAGCGGATCAACATTGGTTAGCTTCATCATTTTGGGAAACTATTCGATGGGGCTTCAAATGACCGGAAAAGTTGATTTTTTGCTTCAGTATCACAAAACAAACGACATCTATTCAACAGTCGTTTCAATCGTTGAAACTCTCCCCTATCCGCAATTGACGATGATTTTGATTTCAATCACGATGATTGCTTTTTATGCGACTTCCTTTGATTCGATTGCCTTAACGGCTTCAGAATATGGTTGTCGCAATCTTAAAGAAAACGAAAAACCGCCTGTTTCAATTCAATTATTGTGGTGCGTTCTTTTGATCATCCTGCCGATTTCGCTGCTTTTTTCAAAAAGTTCAATGTCAAGCCTTCAAAGCGTCAGCATCATTGCGGCATTTCCGATCGGAATCATCTTGTTGTTAATTGTCTTCAGTTTTCTGAAAGATGCCAAAAATTTCTTAAAATAATAAAAAAAGCGACAATCGAATCGGTTGTCGCTTTTTTATCAGCAAACTTGTTTTTAGCCTTGAAGAAGGTTAAGCACTGAGTTTGGCATTGCGTTTGCTTGCGCAAGCATTGATGTTGCAGCTTGAGAAAGAATGTTGCTCTTCGTGAACGTCATCATTTCTTCAGCCATGTCAACGTCACGAATGCGTGAGTTTGCATCTGACAAGTTTTCGTTCGTTGCCGTCAAGTTGTTGATCGTGTGTTCCAAACGGTTTTGAACTGCACCAAGCGTTGCGCGTTGATCGGAAACTTTAGCAATCGCAGCATCAATACTCTTAATCATTTTACCGGCATTGCTGCCATCATTCTTGATACTGAATTGTGCATTCGTAGATCCAAGAAGAGATGTGCCGTCCATTGCAGTAATTGCAACACTCAAAGTCTGACCGGCATTGGCACCGATTTGGAAAGTGAATTTAACCGCAGCACCTTTCGTTTGCGAGAATAACTTCTGCGTGTTGAATTCAGTTGTCTTAGAAATGCGCGTAAGTTCTTCGTGAAGAGCCGTCAATTCCTTGTTGATGGAACCACGATCCGTTGACGTCAACGTACCGTTAGAACCTTGAACTGCCAAATCACGCATACGTTCAAGAATGCTGTGTGATTCGTTCAAAGCACCTTCAGCTGTTTGAACCAAAGAGATGCCGTCTTGGGCGTTACGCTTTGCTTGTGTCAAGCCACCGATTTGTGACTTCATCTTTTCTGAAATTGCCAAACCTGCAGCATCGTCGCCGGCCTTGTTGATACGTGAACCGGATGAGAGTTTTGCCAATGAGCTTGATTTTGCGGTATTTGCAGCTGTCAAACGGCTGTATGTGTTCATAGCTGCGACGTTTGTGTTAATACGCATGTTAAATTCCTCCATTTCTCTTGTATCATTAACTGATTACATGATTATATATCGTCAGCATCTCAGATCTTTTAAGCAGTTTCTTAAATTTTTTTCGCAAAAAAACTGCCGTCCAAAACGGACGGCAGCTTTAGCGTAATCAGTTAATAACATTCATGCCTGATCAAAACGAAGCTTCGCGCTTGAAACGACGTTTGAACCAACGCATGATCAAAGAGGATTCTTTCATAAGCATCTTATATTCGAAAGATGAGGTGTTCGGATCTTCAATCCCGGATTCGCGGAGCAGATCCAAGACGACAGGTTGGCTGTCGCCAGCAGTCAAAACAATGTCCAGACGACTGAGACGCTTTTCTTCATCGTATTCTTCGACCAAGCGATAATTGAAGTTTTCCTTATTATCTGCAATTACGGAGAAGAAAGCAGCATCTTCCCGTTCTGCTCCGAAGATTGAAACGGCTGGCTTCGAGATGAAGTAATAACGCCCGAAGCATAAATCGCATGCTTGCGCCAGAACGCTCTCCTTAACTTTTGTACCCGTTTTCATACCTTTGACCTCATTTCCTTTTGATGATTATCGAGCAGAGACCCCCATCGCTGCTCATCTAACATTTTACATAATTTAATTAAAAAATTCCAGTATTTTTTCACATTTCATTCTAGTTTTTATCGAATATTTCACAAGCCAGCCGCCTGATGCTGTTGCGCGCACGATAAACTTTGGTGTGCGTCTGTTTCAGATGCCGCGAAATCTCCATTTCGGTGTATCCTTTCAATTTATATTCAAGATATTCGCGTTCAAACTCGTTGCATCTTCTGAACAGTTCTCTTAACTGATCCTTGATGGTGACCAGTGTTTCAGCATCAACGTCATTGTCCGGAAGATTGGCAAAATAATCATTGGATGTTTCATCGATGACATCCGTTCTGTGTTCTTCTTCACGCTTTTTTCTTCTCAATTCGTCCAAAATCCCCCATTTTATCTTTTGATACAAATATGCGTTGATCCTGTTTTCTTCTGCGTCAGGATCCCTGTTCATTAATTCGACGTATCCTTTGACGAACAAAATCATCCCCAACACGACGTAATCATCATAGCTGCTTGAATACCTGCTTATGCCGAAGCGCTTGATGATTCCGTATATCATCCCTTCATGATTTTTTTCTTTCATATATTCGACTGCTTCTTCTTCATGTTCTCCCATAAACATCCCCCGTTTTTCAAGATAGTTGTTATTTTAAGGGACTCTTTGATCTGAATAAACCTGTAATCTCATTTTGGCGCATTTTTTAAACAATCTGTTTTTAACCGAAAACGGTTGTCATTCGTGGTAAAAAGAGGCCTTTAGTCCACTTTGCCTGAAACGTGCCAAAAACTAATATTACATTTATGTTAAAATAAAGAAAAAACTTGATTTAATTTAAATTACATTTTAAACTGAAATTGTTCTTTTCCAAAAGAACGCCAAAATTTAACTGTTACTGGGGGAATTATATGAACAAAAAACAGGAATCAAACTGTGCTTGTTGTCAGGTAGTTGATTTTTCAAAAGACGGCTTCAAGCATTTGATGCGACATGCCGTGTTTGAAAGAGAAGCAAAGATCGATATTTGCAAAACCAATCTGATTCTGAACTTCAGACCAAACGAGGATGAATACCCTGAATTTGCCAGGATCAATGCCATGCTCGTTGAAGCTGACCGCGTGATCGTTACTCAAAAACAGACCAGGCGCCTGATTAACGAATTGATCGAAACGCAGGGAATCGGGCTTTTCGTCGACCGTGCCTGCCTTGGGCTTAAGCAAAAAAAGCGCATCGCTCCTTTGAGCTACGTGTGGGGGGAAATTGAGCTTATGCCGCTTGGCGGAACGTATCGTCATTCAACGAACTGGATCATGCTGAACAAGGTCAAACTCGACCTGCGTTCCAGTGAAAAAACGATGGCCGTCACGTTTTGCGACAGTCAAACATGCTATCTCTTGCCAACGTCGCCGCAAATGTACTTTGAAAACAAGAAAAACTGCAGATATATCTATGAAAAAGAACACCAGGTCATCGGTGAAGTTTTGAACGCGTTTAATTTGAACAAAACGATTGAAATCTATGAGAAATTTTGCCAAACGGAATTTAACGAAGATGATACTCCGATTGCTGCGCTCAAGCAAAGCGCACGCAAGCTGTTGACGGATTCGATTTTAAAAATGCTTTTTAATGAAGAAGAAATCACTGAGATGCTGTTTGCTGACGTCATGAACGGAATCAGCAGCAGGTACGATAAGCTTAATTCGTAGAAATGAAAAAAACTTGGAACTCGCTTGAGTCCCAAGTTTTTTCTTACATATAATCAAGTACCGTCGTCTGCATGATCTTCGTGCCCATCGCAAGCGTTGACTTGTAAGCAAGCATCTGGTTTTGATATTCCATGTACTTTTGCGCAATATCAACGTCCTGGCGCGTCGACAACGTGTTCTTCAACGTTATCTTCTCGCTGTCGTTGCGATCTTTGGCCGCATTGATCCGGTTTTCGATTGCCCCGATGCGAGTATTGTAGTTGACGATATTGTTCTTGAACACGTCGACTTCGCTGAGCTTCTTCGACAAGTCTGAAATTGCTGCTTCGTCATGCTTGTCAAGATCGGCAACGAGTTCGTTAAAGAACGTTTCCAAATCTTTTCCGGCACCTTGGGCGTTCATGACCGAATTGCCGTTGGTCAGCAAGTTGATCGAAACGCCGTTGGAAATTTCACGCGCAAGATTGGTTTCATCGCCGTTATACTTCAAGCCGTTGACTTCGCCGTTTGCATCCTTCGTAACTTCAAACGGCGGTTCCGTCGTCTTCGATCCGCCAAAGATGTAGCGACCGTCGTAGTTGGTGTTCATTGCGTCGACGACCGTGCCGATCTCCTGCTGAAGCTCAGATCTGTATGCCTTAAATTCGGCATCGGTCAAAGTCCCCGAGTTGTTGACGGCAACGACAATGTTGCGGATGTTGTTCATCGACTTTTCAACCAGCTGCAAAGCACCGTCCTGAGTCGCCGTCCAGTCCTTGGCATCGCTGATCGTCATTGCGTATGAACTGTTTTGTGAAATAGACACGTTCAAGTCAAGAATCTTCGAAACAAGCAACGGATTGTCGGAAGCCTTGTTGACTTCCTTCAGACTTGCCAGCTGATTCATCGTACTTTGAACCTTGTTTGTCGTTGTTGCCAGATTATTCAAGAAATCGGCATTAACCATGTTAGTCGAAATTCGCATCTAAATCACACCCCCGTCTTGTTGACAAGCGTATCGAGCATTTCTGCAATTACGCTCAGCACTCTGGTATTTGCCTGGAAGCCTTGTTGGAACTTGATCACGTCGGACATTTCTTCGTTGATGTTGACGCCTGACATTGATTCGTTCTTGTTTTCCAGGTTGTTCAGGACAACCTTTTGCGCAGCAGCCATGTTGTCTGCCTTTTGCTTTGAGATCCCGTTTTTCGTCACGATATTGTTGAACGTTTCGGCAAACGTCTGACCGTCCTGGCTTTCGTTAAATTTCATCGTTGATTCGTCGTAAGCATCAAGATCGGCATCCCTGACCGGTGTCTTGAACTTCGTCTTCATTGCCCAGGAAACGGCCAACGCTCTGGAGCCGTCGCCGGCACTGCCCGTGCCGTCAAGCGCCTTTCCGGCTGGAATCTTTGAAGGATCCTTCGCAATCGCATCGTTGACCCTGAAGTCAAGCGCATATCTTGAAGGATCGTTTCCCAACGTGAAGAATCCGTCAAGCTTGTTTTGTCCGCCGGTCATGACCATGTTGGTGGCCTTGCCGATTTTTGCGATGAAGTCGTTCAACTCGTCCATGTGTTCAAGGATTTCCTTGGCAGATTCCTGATAGCCGCCCATGTCGCCTTGTGACGTCTTGATTTCGGAATAAGCCGCGTTGCCTGCAGCATCTTTCTTCGTCAGCATGACCGTGCCGACTTCGGCCTGACGACCCAAAGCAACGTTTGCCTTTGATGAATCGCCGCGATCGGAAACGAGCGCATTGCCGTTGGCATCAGTTCCGACAACGACGCTGAGCGTGTTGTGCGTTTCATTCTTGAAGTCAAGAATCGTTTGACCGTCAACGGAAAGCGTCGTGCGTCCGTATTCGTCAAATTCGGTATTGATGTTGACGAGACCGGAAATATCCTTCAACAGGGTATCACGCTGATCAAGCAAATCGTTTGGCGTTTCGCCGCGAGACGTCAACGTGAACACTTTCTTGTTGATGTCTGCCAATTGATCAATCTTTTCATTGAAATCAAGCACTGATTTTTGCAGATTCGAAACCGAATCCTTGTGCAGCTGATTGATCTGCGTTGCCATTTGGTGAATCGAATCAGCAAACGAGTTGGCATTTTCAACGACCAAAGTCTTGGAAGTCCCAAGTTCAGGGTTTTCTGCCAGTTTTTGCCAACTGTCGGTCAAAGTGTTGAGCGACTTGATCACGCCGTCTTCTGACGGTTCATGCAAAATATCTTCCAACTGACCGAGCGTGTCTGATTTTTGCGTATTGTAAGTATATTTAGAATTTGCTTCACGAATCTGAGAACGAACGAAATCGTCAACCACGCGTTCTACGCCGGTAACGTTAACGCCCGTTCCGATTGTTCCGGTTCCCGCGATCACGTATGGAGGCTTCGTCGTCATGTGGACACGTTGTCTTGAATAGCCATCCGTATTCGTGTTCGCAATATTATGTGCAGTTGTCTGAAGGGCAACCTGATTGGCAGTGATGCCGCTCGTGGCCGTGCCCAATGTGCCAAATAAACCTGACATGTCTTCTCCTCCTCTTAAGCCTGCTGATCAACCAGAGACACCGAACTTTCCTTTGGCATCTGCTTGTACTTCGAATACGTTCCGCTTGGCTGTTTCAGATTGGCTTGAATCGCATCCATCAATGTCTTTTGAAAAGCAATTGCCTGATTCGTCAGCATCAGGTTGACTGACTGCAATTCCTGAATCTCAGCAATCATTTCTTTTGTTTTATCAGAAACGGGACCGTCATAGTTTTCAAAAATCGGAATGAACTTCTCTTTTTGGGAAACCGTTTCGGTCACCTTTTCACCGTCATTTTTAATCAGATAGCGCTTTTCGCGCTTCAAGACAGCTTTGAATCTCGTTAAATTGCGTTGAAATTCGGCCTCGTTCATGTTTATGCCCTCTCTTCATCGACGGCATCAAGCATTTTATCAGCAATCTTTTCAGCTGATACCTGGTATGAGCCGTCGTTAATAGCGGCCTTCAAACGTGCAACCTTGTCGGTATCGATGCCTGAATGAGAAGACTGGACTTCAGCACGGCAAAGAAGCTGCTTTGCCGTGTCTGAAAGGTTGATCTTGTCATTTGAAGCATTGATTGCCTGACTTTGCCTGGCAACGTTCTTAGACCCCTTAACGGTTGGTAAGTTCGTATATTCTGTATAACTTCTTTGGATCTTCATGGAAGTTCGCCTCCTTAAACGATTTTTCTGCTCAATATATTATATCGACAGGTAGAAAAAAAGTTAAACCTCAAAATTCGATTTTTTTCAAAATAATGAATTTTTTTGGAAGACAAAGCGAAATAAAATTCCTAAATAAAAAAGAAGCCGCTGACAGGCTCCTTTTTTATTTAGCGCATGTTATTGATTCTTTGGCTCTGTGACAAAATATTCGTGATGCGAACGCCAAAGTTGTCATTGATGACGACGACTTCGCCTTGAGCGATCAGTTTGCCGTTGAGCAAAATATCAAGCGGCTCATCGGTCAGTTTCTCAAGTTCGATAACCGAACCGGTGTTGAAACTGAGAATCTCACGCACGGACTTCCTGCTTGTTCCGAGCACGACGCTCAAGTTAAGCGGAATGTCCATCAACAGGTCAAGATTGTCGCCTTCGACCTGTGCATGACCATCGAGCGTTTGGAACGAAGGCTGACTGACTTCAACAGGCGGCTGCTTCGGTTGCGGTGCCGGCTGCGGGGCTGCTTGCGGTTGTGGCTGAGGCTGAGCTTGCGGCTGCGGTTGAGGGGTCGGAGCAGCCGCCGGAGCCGGTTCAGGCTGCGGTGCGGCCGGTACCGGCTGCTCTTCTGCAGGAACCTCGCGATCGTTAACGACCGTTGCCTTGTCGGCCATCATTGCGGCCGCAATATCGTTGACCATTTCTTTCGTGAAAATCTGCATGATTTCACTTTCAATCAGTCCTTCAACGTCCAGATTGAACGAAATTCGATAGACGATGCTGTCGGGATTGATGCCGTCATAGCTGATGTTGTCCGGTTCTCCCCAAAGTTTGACCATTGGCGGCAAAATATCGACCTTGCGATTGATCATCGTTGCCATGGAAGTTGAAGCAGAACCGATCATCTGGTTCATGGCTTCAGCAACGGCGCTTAATTCCAGATCCCCGAATTCGGCATCCTCTTTGGCGTTTCCGGGACCGCCCATCATCAGGTCGGCAATGATCGAAGCATCCCTGACCTGTAAAAGCATCAGGTTCGTCCCGATCACGCCTTCCTTATATTCAACCGTCGTTGCGACCTTAGGCGTTTTGATTCCTTCCATCAAGGAAGCGAATCTGACCTTCGTTACTCTTGGCGTCGTAATCGAAACGCGGTGATTAAGAATCGAAGAAAGCGTCGTTGCCGCCTGCGACATCGAAATGTTGCCGACTTCTCCGATCAGGTCCATTCGAGCCTGTTCGTCCATGCCGGCGATGATTTCATCGTCAACGTCAAGCGTTGCATCTTCCACGGCTTCTTTTTCAATCTCTGCTTCAGATTGTTCCGTCTTTTCTTCTACTTTTTCTTCTTTGCTGTCATCTTCTGCTGCGGCTGAACCGCCATTCATCAATGCATCAATTTCTGCTTGTGATAAACCGTCGCTCATTGATCTTCTTCTCCTTCCATCTTATCCAGTAATTCGATTGCCAACTGTCCATCCTTTTGACCTGGCTTGACATAAAAGAATGGTTCACCTTCAATATAAGTTTCCAGCGGTGAAGTCGTCTTCTTATCCAGTCGAATGACATCCCCTGCTTCCAAGTTCAAGAAGTCCGCAAAACTCATTTGCGCATCGCCAAGTTTCGTCTCGATCATCATCTCGACGTTGTTCAATCCGCGTTTGATTTCAAGTGAATCATCTTCATTGTCGTCACTGCTGGAATCGAACCAATTACGGATACTTAATTTGTCCAAAATACCTTCAAAGAAGACATATGGAATGCATAAGTTGATGAAAGTGCTGATTTCAAACACCTTGACTGTAAAGGTTACTAACACGACTGGTTCATTTGGCGACATTGCCTGTGAAAGCTGCGGATTCGTATCGATTGTGTCAAACTTCGAATTGAGCTCAACGATATCTTTCCATGACGTCTTGTAAACATTCACGATTTCCTTGAACAGTTCACGCATCAATGCCAGATCAATATCCGAAAACGATTCAAGCGAAGTAATCTTTTCGTCCGGATGCTGCGTCCTGACGTCGAGTCCCCCGCATAAAAGTTCAACCATCAAGCTGCATAACTGGGGATTGATTTCCAACAGCTGCGTGCCTTTTAAAGGCTCGGAGTGGAACATCCCAAGCAAGGTTACTCTTGGAATCGAATGCATGAATTCGTCGTAGCTGATTTGTTCGATTGCGGCCAGATCAACGGACACATTCGTCCTGAGCTGCGTTGACAATACGTTACCGGTCATCTTGGAAAAGTCCTCGAAGATCATGTGCAAGGTATTGATATATTCTTTTGAAAGGCGCGTTGGGCGTCTGAAGTCGTATTCTCTGACTTTAGGCGCATCGTTTTTTTCCTCTTCGATTGTATCTTCGCTGATCTCGCCGGTGTTCATTGCGTTGAGAAGAGCGTCGATTTCTTCTTGCGACAGTACCTGATCCACATGTATCCTTCCTTTTCCGATTTAAATTCCTGATCAAACAACTAACTGCTGAATGTTTTTATGCCTTTGCCGTGTTTTCTTCAAAAATCATTTTTGAAACGTTGACGACATTGGCAACCTTGTCTTCGAACGAAACGACTCCGACGTAAGACGTCTGATCCGACTTCTCAGGCGGAAGCTCGATGTCTTCTTCGTTGATGTCGACGACTTCGCTGACTTCTTCGATCAGAAGTCCTTTTCGCTCTTCTTCATTTTCTTCATTTTTCATAATGAGGATGTTCATGCATTTTTCAGGAGAAGGAATCCCGATCAGCTCGGATAATCCGATTACGGTCATCACGTTGCCGCGAAGGTTGATCAACCCCTTGACCCAGTTCGGAGCAAGCGGAACGTATGTAATCGGAACCGTATCGATGATTTCTTCAACCGACTTAGCTGAAATCAGATAATACTCATCGCTCATTTTGAACATGATCATCTGCATAATATCATCTCCAAATCATTAAGAAAGCGCTTTGTCCAAGGACTGGATAACGCGTTCCGTATCGAACGGCTTAACGATGAAGTCAACGGCACCGGACTTGATCGCATCCATAACCATGCCTTGCTGACCCATGGCACTGCACATAACGACTTTGGCGTTGGCATCTGCCTGCTTGATCATCTTCAAGGCTTGAAGTCCGTCAACTTCAGGCATCGTGATGTCCATCGTGACAAGATCCGGCTTTTCAGCTTGATACTTGTCAAAAGCTTCTTGACCGTTTTGTGCTTCTCCGGCTACTTCATAGCCGTTCTTTTCCAAAATGTCCTTCAATTTCATACGCATGAAGACCGCGTCGTCTACGATTAAAATTCTTTTTGCCACTGTAGTTATCTCCTCTCAAATTCCTAATGACTTAAACATTCTGTCAAGCATGCCGACTTCAGGTATCAAAAACAGCGATGCATCCAGCTTGTCATCCATATACAAGAACTCGTTTCTGATTACCATTACCTGCTCGTCATACTGATCCAACGCCATATATGCGCTTGAAATTACGGCACCGAAATAATCATATGAGGTTGCAGGCAATGAAGCAATCAGCTGGATGTTAAGCATCGTCCCGATTGCCCGAAGAAACGAGTTTGCCACGATGTTCGTCAGCTCGCTTACGGCTGAAGCCTTGACTTCTCTGGAAACTCCTTCGACATCGCTTCCCATCATCAGTCCGGCAAGCTTGTCTGCTGCAGCGTCAGAAAGCACGAACAGCAATGCTCCTTCAAAATCGCCCACGAATCGGCTTAAAATCGCATGCACTTCGACATCATCGGCTATCACGCGCTTGTATAAATCTCCGTATGACAAGATTTCCACGCTCGGAACCTTCATGTCGATTTTGCTGTTCACCATTTGCGAAATGCTCGTTGCAGCATTTCCGCCGCCGATATTCATGATTTCTTTCAGTCCGTCAAGTTCTAAATCGGTGTATCTCTTAGCCATGACAACGCTCCTTACTGTCGACTGTTGCAAATTGCATTTACGTCAAGAATCAAAGCAATTGAGCCGTTTCCAAGAATCGTTGCGCCCTGGTACTTCTTGATCCTTTGAAGCATCGGATCGATCTTTTTGATCACGATTTCCTGCTGTCCGACCATTTTGTCGACCAGCACGCCGTAGTATTGCTTGCCGATCTTGACGATGATCGCATACTTCTTGTCTGATGAAGAAGACGGCACCTGAAGCAGCTTGTCCGTTCTGATGATCGGAATCAAGCCTTCTTGGAACTTGCATACTTCTTGATTGGAGGTTTGCATGATGTCTTTTTCACGAACCATTACGACGCGTTCAACAACATCCAACGGAATCGCAAAACTCTCCTTACCAATTTGTACCATTAAAGCTTGAATAATTGATAAAGTTAATGGTAATTTTATGATAAATGTCGTTCCGACATCAACTTTGCTGTCCATTTCGATGGATCCGCCAAGTTCGGCAATCTTTGCCTGAACGGCATCAAGACCAACACCGCGTCCTGAAATGTTCGTAATCTTCTTGGCAGTCGAGAATCCCGGGTGGAAGACAAGCATTTGAAGCTCGCGATCGGTCATTCCCGTCGTATCGATGCCCTTCTTTTCAGCACTTGCCTTGATGATTTCAGGCTTCAATCCTTTACCGTCGTCAGACAGCGTGATCAAAACCTTGTTTCCTTCCTGATAAGCCGCAAGGGTAATCGTCCCGACTTCAGGCTTGCCGAGCTTCTTTCTTGTTTCAGGATCTTCAATGCCGTGATCCGCTGAATTTCTGAGCAAGTGAATCAACGGTTCTGAAAGTTCAGAAACGACCGTCTTGTCCAATTCCGTTTCTTCACCGATGATTTCAAGCTTCATTTCCTTGTTCAACTGGTTGGACAAGTCGCGCACCATGCGTGGGAAGCGAGAGAAGACGACGCTGACTTGCTGCATGCGGATCTTCAAGACAAGATCCTGCAATTCGGAAGTCAATCGGGAAACCTGCTCCAAAGAATCGCGAATCTCGCCGATGCTTTCGCGATCAGTTGCGTCTTCCAACTGATTGCGGTAGACCACGATTTCTGAAACGAGGTTCAAGAATCGATCAAGCCTTGTCAGATCGACACGAATTGCTTGATTTTTAGCCTTGTGCGCAGGTGCCTGCGTTTTGGCTGCAGGTTTCTTTGCGGCCGGCTTCTTTTCTTCAGCAGGTTTTTCTTCTGTTTTCTTTTCTTCTGTTTCAGTTTTTTCTTCGGCTTTTTCTTCTTCAGCAGCGGGTTCCTTGAATTCTTCAACGATATAGCTGTCGATTTCCGTATTTGATTCGATGATACTCTTGACTTCGTCAACGCTGTCCTTGGTCAGATAGATCATTCTGAAATCAGTATCGAAATCTCCTTCTTCAAGCAAGTCGGCCGATGGTTCCGTCCTGATGATCTCGCCGTCTTTTTCAAGATGTTCCGTAATCAGGAACACGCGCGGCCCTTTGAGCATCGTATCTTTATCAAGACGAATCGCAATCGTATAAGCGTTCATCCCGCCAGCCTTGGCATCATTGACGACGTCCGTATCAGCATCGTCATAACATTCGAATTTCGTCGACAAAGCACCTTCGTCATGTTCCTCAACCGGAGCAGGAGCTTCGGCTTCGCCTGCGCCTGCAGATGATTCGACGCGATCAAGCTCGTTCCAAAGATCCGTAATCTGGCTTTCTTCAAGCTCTTTATCGTCGCGCAGATCGTCAACAAGTTCCTGCAGCTTGTCCAGGCACTTGAAAACAAGCGAGATATGATCCGTGTTGACCTTCATTTTGCCGGTTTTGAAAAGGTCGAACATGTCTTCCATCTTATGCGTAAGTTTGGTCATAACGTCATATCCCATCGTTGCGGACATGCCTTTCAAGGTATGGGCAACGCGGAAGATGCTGTTGATCAGGTCAATGTTGTCCGGTTCCTGTTCAAGTTCAAGAATACTGTCGTTTAATGTTTGTAAATTGTCATCACTTTCTTCAAAGAAGAGATCGCGATAAACACTGTTATCATCAGCCATGAATTTTTTTCCTCCTTCTCTTCAGCTTATGCCTTTTGATAGATGAATGAAGCAACCTTCTTCAATCCGAACTGTTCGGGATTATTGATCGTTTCCGTTGCACCGGTGAAGAAAATTCCGCCCTTGTTGAGCGCATCAGCAAAATTTTGATAAACTTCGTCACGGGCATCAGGCTTGAAGTAGATCGTCACGTTCCGACACACGATCACGTCGCAGCGACTTTCGTAGCGATCCTTCAGCAAATCGTGTCGTTTGAAAGTAATTTTTTGTTTCAAACTGGGCTTTACTTCGTAATCGCCATCTTCTCTTTTTGAAAAATAATTGCTGATATCTGTTTTTGAAACGTTCTTAAGCTCGTGCAAAGAATATCTTCCGCTTTTCGCCTTGTCCAGGATAACCTTGTCGATATCCGTCGCGACGATCGAACCGTTGATTTTGTTTTTGTCAAGAATCATTGCGAGCGTGTACGGTTCAGCCCCGGTAGAGCAGGCTGCGCTCCAAATCTTTGGTCTTGACGTATTCTTTACCACGATTTTTTTCAAAACGTCTTCGAACTCGTCGAAAATATCTTTGTTTCTGTAGAATTCAGTCACGTTGATCGTCAAATGCTCGATAAAATCTTCGCGAGCCTTGCTGTCTTTTGAAAGAATCTTCGCATATTCTTCCAAAGTCTTGGCTCCCGTCGTCTGCATAATATTTCCGATTCGACGCTGCATTTGACGTTCCTTATATGCTTCCAAACGAATGCCCAAATTATCCTGCACCCATTTGTTGAAAAAATCAAAGTTCATTGCCATCTTGATCACCTAACAATCCGATTTACTCTAGTTGCAATCTCATCAAGTCCGAGGACTTCGTTTACGACGTCTTTTTCAATTGCGGCCCTCGGCATTCCGAAGACGACGCACGTTTCTTTGTTTTGCGCAAAATTATACCCACCGTTTTTAGCAATCTCAACCATTCCGTCAGCACCGTCATGGCCCATGCCGGTCAAGATGACCGCGACCAAATGCTTGTGATAGGCCTTAGCTGCGCTTTTGAACAGATAGTCGACTGCAGGCCTGGTGCCGTGAAGCTTTGGTTCCTGATTCAAGTAAATCTTGATGCCGTCCGTTGTCATATGATAATCGCCAGGAGCCAGATAAACCGTATTCGGCTCGACCACCATTCCGTCCTGTGCTTCAACGACGTGCGGTCCGCATTCGGCATCGAGCCTTTCAGCAAATGATTTCGTAAAACCTTTCGGCATGTGCTGAACAATAAAAATCGGAACCTTGGATCTTCTTGGCAAAGCCTTTGCCACAGTCAAAAGCGATCTTGGTCCGCCGGTTGAAGAACCGATCACCAAAGCATGGATGCCGCGGTTGAGTTCAACATCCGTCTTCTTTTCCTTGAGCGCAACTTCCCGGCGAAGTTTTTTGTCTCGTTCAATCGTCGGATGAAGCCGCTCGTTTTTTTTCATCTGCGAGCCTTTGATCTTTCTTTCCAGGTCGCGCGTCCAATCGCTTTCGATTGCAGTCAGGTTAACGGGCTTCGTTACGAAATCCGTTGCGCCAAGTTCCAAAGCTTCGATCGTAATTTCCTTGTTGCTCAATGCGCTAAGCATAATAACCGGAGTTGAGTATTTCTGCTTGATTTGTTTTAAGGCTTCGATACCATTCATGATCGGCATTTCAATGTCCATCAGCACAAGATCGATGTCATTGTGGGCTGCCAAGTAATCAACCGCAGCCTTGCCGTTTCTGGCGATCTCAGCCGGTTCAACGCCATTCATCTTTTTCAAAAGGTCAGTGATTACTTTGCGCATGAAAGCTGAATCATCAACTATTAATACTCTTATCAACGAGGTATCTTCCCTTCTAAATATAAATCACATCTTGATGCACGATCCTCACCATGCAGGTGAAATCATTGAGGTCAACAATCATCGTCCTCCCCGAATTTCCTCCTGTATGCGATGCTACGACCGGAATACGCAGTTCCTTTAAAATCTCCATGACGGCTTCGGCATTTCGCTGTCCGATATTGCCGGTTCCTGACGTTGCGGATTTGAAAGAAAACATATTTGCCCCGCCAACGACTTTTGCCTTAAAACGTCCGTTTGGCACCTTTCTTTTTAGCTGCTGATACATCAAGGGAATTGCCGTATCGGCAAATTTGGCCGGATTGACGTCAGACTTTGCCGCAAACGGCTTGCTGTCCGGCAGCATGATGTGGCTCAATCCGCCGACTTTGCTTTTTTCATCATAGATGATCGTTCCGATGCAGGAACCAAGTCCGACCGTCATGATGCGATGCGGAGCCTGTCCGATTTTGTAATCGGCAATTCCGACCCTGATATCGTCGCTACTCATTTTCCCCGTCCTCAGAATCACTGGATCGCAAAGCCTGATCAGCTTCCAAATCATCAAGTGACTCCATGAGTCCATCAGCTTCCTTGTTATCGAATAAATAATCAAGTTCAAGCGAAATGACGACGTCGTCTTTCATCTTGAGGAACTTGCCGACATAGCCCCGCTTTAATTTTGCCTTTTCAAGTTCTTTCTCATTATCATTCGTTTCGAGATAAACGATTCCGACGATCTTTTCAACGTAGATTCCAAGCGATTGTTCTTTCCAGTTGCACAAGATGACCTTGGCCTCTTGCGTCTGTTCCGTAAAATCGTTGAAAAGCTTGCGTCCCAGATCAATAATCGGAAGCATTTGTTCTTCATATTCGTAAACGCCCAAAACATAATCGGCAACTTCCGGAAGCGGAATGAATTTGTTTGTCTCAACAACACGACGAACAATAGTTACAGGCAATCCGAAAAGCTGATCATGACTTTTAAATACTACATATTGTTCCATTTTGCCGCCAATTCCTTTCATCGTTTAGTTTTACAGTTTAAAAGCTTCCTGTTGAAGTTTCTTGATGTCAGCAGCTTCTTGCAACTCATCAACGCTCTTTTCAAATTCAGAGATCAGATTGCGCACGTCTTCGAAGCTTGCGGCAACCTGTTGCGTTCCGGCTGAAGTTTGGCTGATTTCTTCTGCGATGTTCATATAAGCATCCGTTACTCGATCCTTGACGTCAACAACGCCTTGAATGCTTGTCTGCATCTCTTTGATGCCTTGCGCGAATTCGTGAACGATGTCAGAAATGTCGCGTGAAGCAACCATTGCCTGACCGAGTTCTTCGTTTTGTTCTTCGCCGTTGTCATAAGCAGCGTTCAGATCGCTCGTGATTCTTTCGGACTTGTTTCTGATTTGTTCGATGATTTCACGAATGCTCTTCGTGGAATTGCCTGACTGTTCAGCCAAAGAGCGAACTTCTTCGGCAACGATTGCAAAGCCCTTGCCGGCTTCACCCGCGCGTGCAGCTTCAATGGAAGCGTTCAAGGCAAGCAGGTTCGTTTGTTCCGAAATGTCGTTGATCAAAGAAACGATGTTGCCGATGTTTTGGATGTCCTTGTTCATTTCGTCCATTTCCTTGACGAGACGTGCCTGGTTTTCGCGTTCTGCGCTCCATGACTTGGATACGGCACCCATGATTTCAGTGTTGCGCTGATTCGTTTCCTGGGACTTGTCAGCAGATTCGCCGAGACGTCCGATCACGTCATTGATATTTTCAATGTCTGAAGAAAGCGAGTCGATGTCTTCCGTTGCCGTTTGCGCATGCTGTGCCAAAACCTGTGAAGTATCTGAAAGCGTTGAAAGCGTGTCGCCGACGCTTTCTGTTGAGGTTTTGGCCTTGCCGCAAGCAGATGACAGCGTTGCGACCATCTTTTCGTTGTCCTTCGTATCTTCGCCCCATTGAACGGCAAAGCCTTTGAACGTATTACCGACTTCATGAAGAGCCGTTGCGATTCGACCCATGTCCGTAATGTCGTCTTCTGTACCGGCCAATTCGTCAATGTTTCTCAAATCACCGTTGGCAATTTGTTCCATGTGTTCTTCAATGAACTTCAGGTTCGTGCCGACGCCCGTCTGGCTGGCAATCTTGCCGCCGAAAACGAGATAAACTGCTTGCGCAACAATCAAAATAACTGCTAATACCCAGTATGCGACAACATTTGTCGGCACGCACAGGAAATATCCGGCAATTGCTGCTACGATCGTGACAAACACCGGCACTAGTTTTTGTACAATATTCTTTGTCTTGTTATTCATGATAATTTTCCTTTCAAACTGAATTTAATCCTAATTGACCTCTGTGTAGATCAAGCAAAAAAACCACTTTCACCTCACAAAAACATATTAACCTGACAGCGATCCCATGCTATTCATATCGGTTGATAATGAAGCGATTTTAAGTAAACTACGCGTGTTACTATGCGGAGTTTCTGTGATTTTTAGCCTAAAATATAGAACGATTTATCTGAAATTTGTAATTTTTGTGACTTTTCCTTTAAAATGCAGAGCTTATATTTTGAACTGAATTTAAAATCAATTTGTAATTCCGGTATGACGCTATGATTATTTCAAATATCGGTCAGTCTCTTGACCTTCCGTTCGCGTCTACCATACATACACGTTTTTAGGATCATTCGTTGCCGAATACCCGCCTTTTTTGTCATCCCTGATCAAGTTGCCGTAAGAAAGCTCCAACGTTCGCCGACGCAGCGTATTCACCATCGTCGAATCATGCGTCGCAAACACGACCGTCATTCCCTGCCGGTTGATTTTGCTAAAAAGTTTCATTATGTCCATCGCCGACCGGTTGTCCAGATTGGCCGTTGCCTCATCTGCGATCAAAACCGGAGGCGAAGTCACGATTGCCCTTGCAATCGCAATTTTCTTCTGTTGTCCGATTGACAACTCATATGTACGATGCTCGCGAAAATTCCACATGCCAACGGTCGTAAATGCATCCAAAATCCGCTTGTCCCATTCTTCTCTTGGAACCTCGCACGCACTCAGAACATATTCGACGTTTTCATATGCGCTTCGATTAGGCAAAAACAAATCCTTTTGCCGGATTACGCCGACCTGGCGTCTCAACTTATAGACCTGATTGTTCTTCAATCTCGAAATCTTGACGTTTCCCATTAAGATTTCGCCGGACGTCGGCATTTCTTCACGATTGAACATTTTGAGCAGAGTCGACTTGCCCGCGCCGCTTTTTCCGACGACGTAGACAAATTCCCCTTGTTCAATCTTAAAGGAAACATCTTTTAGACCATAATTTCCGTTGTCATATTTTTTGCTGATATGCGTAAATTTAATCACGAGACATCATTCCCCATTATTATTCCGTAAACTTGTTGATCGTCTGCAGCATTTCGTCCGTCGACTGCAGGGCCTTGCTGTTCATCTGATATGCGCGCTGGGTGATGATCATTTTAGACATCGTATCGGCAACGTCAACGTTTGACAGTTCGACCAGGCCTTGATTGATCTGACCGAACCCGGCGTTGTTATTTGCCGACGAAATCAAGTTCCCGTCGCAACGGTAAAGATTGTTCCCGATGTCGTTCATATCGATCGAATTTTGCGGACGAAACAGCAGGATGCGCCCGACCCTGACGTTTCCGATCGAAACGTAACCGGATGTCGAAATGCTGACCTCGCCGTCTTTCGGCCACTGACTTGAAGGAACGTTTGATTGAACCTCAACCTTCATTCCCTTGCTCGTCACAAGGTTTCCGTCGACATCGCGTCTGAAGCTGCCGTCTCTTGTCAGGTACAGATTGTTTGCACCGTCCCTGACTCCGAAGTATCCTTCGCCGTCAATTGCCAAATCATAAGTTCCGGCAGTCGATTTGAACACTCCCTGGATTGAATTTTCGTTGACCTGTTGCACGTTTAATCCGGCATTGATGGCAACGTTGCCGGCATTTTGCGACAGACCGACCTCGTTTGCGTTGGTTCCGTTGTTCAAAAGTTCCTGAAACGTTGTTCGTTTGTCCTTGTATCCGAGCGTATCGACGTTCGCAAGGTTGTTTGAAACGACGTCCATTTCGCGTTGATAGGCATTAAGCCCCGAACGACTGATGGACAAAATCTGACTCATGTTCATTGTTAAATCCTCCGCTAAATCTTGCCAAGCTCATTTACGGCTTTGCTGAGCGTCTGGTTGGCAGTGCTTAAAACTTTTTGGTTGGCTTCAAATTCACGTGAAGTCTGAATCAGATCCACCATGTTTTGTGCCGTATCCGTATTCGATCCTTCAAGCATGCCCTGCACGACTTCGCTTCTGATCTGCGTTCCTGCGGTATTGCTCGTATAGATCGTATTGCCTTGGTTTTGTAAAGCGGACGCATTGTTGAACGAAACGATCATAAAATTCGGATTGGCTTCATTTGCTTGGATCGCCTGGCCGTTTGCCCCAAGAACAGCATATCCTTCCTGAGTTACCAGCTGTCCTTGACGATTTTCGGTAAAGTTGCCGTTTCTCGTATAGCCGATCTGACCGTTGTTCATGCGAACCGTGAAATAGCCTGCTCCGTTGATTGCAAAATCAGTTTTCAAGTCCGTTTCATGCATAGAACCAGACTGCGTATTCAAATATGAACCGTCTATCTGATTTCCGAACGTGAAATTTCCGACGTCGACTCGCTGTTCATTTTTTAATCCGCCCATGAAGTTGTGCAGCTGAACGTTTTTCAGCGTCGACTGGAACAGTTTCTTTTCTTGATAACCGTTCGTATTTACGTTGGCAATATTTGCAGAAATTGCTTCCTGCCTCTTTTGCAGTACTTCAAAATTGCTTTTCAAGGTATCAATTGATCTGATCATTCCTGATTTGCCTCCTCAATGTAGCCTCTGATCTTGGCAATCGCCCGGCCGTGAATCTGTGAAACGCGGGCAATCGAAACATCCAAAATTGCGGCTATTTCTTTTAATGTCGCATCTTCTTCGTAATACAGACTCAAAACGAGCTGTTCACGTTCCGAGAGACGCTTGATTGCTTCAACCAGTTCTTTTCTTCTCTCTTGCTTCATTAATTCCTTCTCTCCGCTCGGAGCCTTGGAATCTTTTAGCGTATCTTGAACCATGACCGTTTCGTCGTTATTTGAATAAAGCGTGCTTTCAAGCGAAACCGATGAAAGGTATTGAATGCTGTCATAAATGTCGCCCAGCTGGGATGAGGTGATTCCCATCTTCTTCATGATTTCCTTGTCGGTCACTTCACGTTTCATTTCCTGTTCAAGTTCTTGCTTAGCCTGATAGAAGCTGTTGACGTTCCCCATTTTGTAACGAGATATTTTTGAATGGCGTCTGACTTCATCGATGATGGCTCCGCGAATTCTGATGGCCGCATAGTTTTCAAACGGAACCTTCTTTGACGAATCAAACTTCTGCATTGCATCAATCAAACCAATAACACCGATGTTATACAGATCATCATATTCATATTCAGTATTTTTGATGGAGATGCGGTTGGCAACACGTTCTACCAAGGGCAAGTATTTCAATATTTCCTGTTCTCGATCAACCTCGTACATGAAACGGCACTGCCCCTTTCTTTGATTAATCCGCTGCATCAGATTTCAATGTTCCCGATTGATTCAATTGCGATTTCATTTGGAATTTCATTCAACGAAAGCACTGCAACGTCAGGAAAGTTGAATGCGATCAGTTTTCTGAAGGCCAAACGAATCTTTGGCGACGTCAAAATGACGTAGTTCATGTTTTGTGCCGCCATTTGCTGCGAAATGTCGCCGATTGCGGTCAAAATCTTGTTGACGGAATCAGGCTTCATTACCGGATATGATCCGGTTGCGGTCTTTTGAATGCTTTGCGAAACCATCTCTTCGACTTTCGGATGAATCGTGACCACGTTGATACGATCGTTTTCATCCGCATATTTATTGGCAATCGTTCGCCTGAGTCCTTGACGGACGTACTCGGTCAAAACTTCGGTATCTTTCGTAACCGTTCCGTAATCGGCCAGAGTTTCAAGAATCGTGGCCAAGTCGTTGATCGGAACGTTTTCTTCAAGCAGATTTTGAAGAACCTTTTCGACTTCGCCCAAACGCATGATGTCAGGAATCAATTCATCGATGACGACGTTGTTGTTGGCCTTGATGCCTTCAAGCAGCTTTTGCACTTCCTGTCTGCCAAGAAGCTCCGGCGCATGCGCATGAATGATTTCCTTAAGGTGCGTTGCAATGACCGTCAGCGGTTCGATCACCGTGAAGCCTTGCAGATCTGCATTTTCCTTATCCTTTTCATCGATCCAAAGCGCATCGAGCTGAAAGGCCGGTTCCTTGGTCGGAATTCCCTGGAACGGGAAGCTTCCGTCATCAGACTGGCTGATGATCATGTATTTGTCAGGATAGATGTCTCCGTGCCCGACTTCATTGCCGCGAATTTTGATCGAATAGTCGTTGGCGTTCAGATACAGGTTGTCGCGAATGCGGACTGGACTGACCAAAATTCCGAGCTCATGAGCCGTTTGCCGTCTGATGGCAGAAATTCTGTTCATCAGACTGTTGTCGATCGTGCTGTCGACCAAAGGAATCAGGCCATAGCCGATTTCAATCGACAACGGCTCGACCTGAAACGATGCCACGTCGTCGTCTTCTTCCTGCTCCTCTTTTTTGCGCTGCAATGCAAGCGTTTGTTCTTCCTTGATTCTTTCCTTGATTCTTTGTTCTTCTTTTTGCTTGACCAAAACGTTGGCGGCAAACATTGCCAGTGACAGGATGATGAAAGGAATCTTGGGAAATCCAGGGACGAGCGCCAAAACCATCAGGATGACCCCGACGACTTTGAAAAGCTGCGGATTTCTCAATGCGTCGCTTGCGATATCAGTCCCAAAAGTGCTGTTGTCTTCAGAACGCGTTACGATCACGCCGGTTGCCAGGGAAATCAGAAGCGACGGAACGGAACTTACCAAACCGTCACCGATCGCCAATTTCCCGAACTGGCTGAGCGCATCTGTAATCGACAAATCTCCTTTGGCAGTAAAAATGATGGTTCCGCCGATCAGATTGACCAGCACGATGATGATTCCAGCGATCGCATCACCTTTAACGAACTTTGAAGCACCATCCATCGATCCGTAGAAATCAGCTTCGCGCTGCAGATCCTTGCGACGCTGTCTTGCTTGTTCTTCAGTAATCGCCCCTGAATTCAAGTCAGAGTCGATCGCCATTTGCTTGCCGGGCATCGCATCCAAAGTAAAACGAGCAGAAACTTCGGAGACACGACCTGAACCGTTTGTCACGACGACTAGCTGAACGATCATGATGATCACGAACAGGATAATGCCGACGATGTAATTTTCACCGGCCACGACATCGGCAAAGGCCTCAATCACGTGTCCGCCGTTTCCCGTCGTCAGGATGGAGCGCGTCGACGACATGTTCAAACCAAGTTTAAACATCGTCGTAATCAGCAAAACAGTCGGAAACGTCGAAAATTCCAAAACTGATTTGGTAAACAACGTAATGAGCAAAATATTAATTGCAATCGTCAAGTTCGTAACGATGAAAATATCAAGCAATGACGTTGGGAGCGGAATGATGATCAATCCGACGATGCCTATGACAAGAAAAGAGATTACAATTTCAGCGGGCGTCAACCCGCCCTTTTTTGCTTTCGCTTTATTGTCCAACTTACTTCCTCCTGACTAAATCTTTCCTTTTGCTTCCTGCTCAAGCTTGTAAACAAGAGCAATGACTTCTGCGATGGCTTCATAAAATTCGACCGGAATAAAATCGCCGGCATCGACTTTAGGATAAAGCGCTCGTGCCAACGGTTTGTTTTCGATGATCGGCACGTTTTGCTTTTTGGCTTCTTCCTTGATTCTCATTGCCACGTCATCGGCCCCTTTGGCCAAAACCTGGGGAACGCCGGCACCTTCCGCATCATATTTGATCGCGATTGCCAAGTGCGTCGGGTTGGCTAAAACAACCGTGGCATCTTTGACCTGCGCGACCGCATTTCGAATCATTTCGCGGTGCTTGGCTTTGCGTTGGGCCTTGACCTGAGGATCGCCTTCCATTTGCTTCATTTCATCTTTGATTTCCTGTTTTGACATCTTCAAGTTCTTCATATGAGTGTAGCGTTGAAACGCATAGTCAAAAACAGAAACAACGACAAGCAGGATGCCGATCTGCGTCGCAAGGTCCTTGCAGATGTTCAGCATGAACAACAGGACCTTGCCCGTTCCGACTTCAGACAGGCTCGTCAGAGTCGGAATCGTTTCAACGTATTTCTTGTAGCAAAGGTATCCGACGATAATCAGCTTGACCAACGACTTGGCCAGATTCTGCAATGCTCTCAGACTGAACATCTGCTTAAGGCCGTTCAGCGGATTGAGTTTTTTGAAATCCGGCTTGATCGGAGTCGCCGTAAAGAGCAGTCCGACCTGGACGATGTTGCCGACGATGCCGATCACGATCGCAATCAGCATGAACGGCCCCGTCATGATAAAAATCATCAAAATTGCCTGAAACGCAATTTTTCCCAAGCTTCCGATCATCTGATCGGGATTTGCCAGCATCTCAAGATAATTGACAAAATAAGGCGAGAAGTGGTTTATGGAAAATTCGCAAAGTGGAACAAATAGCATCGCAAAGACAAACAACGCGACTGCCGCAACGACATCCGGGCTCTTTGCTACCTCACCGCGTTTCCGTGAATCACGAATCCGCTTCGGGGTGGGTTTTTCTGTTTTTCCATCCTTGTCTCCCATATCACTTCTCACCTGCCTCTCCTAAGCGATTGATTTGATAAAGTCGGCCATATTTTGAATCATCTCTGAAAAGTTGCCTGCCAAAAAATCGACCATGTTCGGCAAAACCAGCATACAGATAATAAAACTGACTGTCGTCTTCACGTTCAACGACAGCATCAAAACGTTCAGCTGCGGAATCGAACGCGATAAAATTCCAAGCACGATATCGATTACGAGAATCGAAATAATGATCGGTGCTCCCATGTTGAAGGCCATCTCAAACGTCTTGGCAAACAGCTTGACGATTCCTCCGATCGATTCGTCCGTCAAAGTCGGATATCCGAGACTGACGATGTCAAACGATGTCATCAGACCTCTGATCATCTGCCTGTACAACCCGCTGGCAAAAAAGACCATGATTGCAAGCCAATAGTACATTTTGCCAAATTGCGAGGTTGATGACTGCATCGTCGGATCGTATGCCTGCGCCATGATGAAACCGTCCTGAAAATCAATGAACTGGCCCGTAATCATGACCCCGAAAAAAACCAGTCGGCATAAATACCCCATCGCCAAGCCAAAAATCGTTTCCTTGACTGCCATCAAAATGAAGACGGCCAAGGCAACTTCTTCTTCAAAGGCTGCTGCAAGCGAAAATGCCGACAGAATCAACCCGCCTCCAAGAATCAGCTTACAAAGATTCGGAAAATTCTTTTCTGAAAGAATCGGAGCAACTGACATGAACGAAAACACGCGGCATGCAATCAAACCTAATATTTGGATCTGCACCATGCTCATGCTTTTCACCTCACAAGTTGCTGATCATTCTGAAAATATGCCGAGTAAATTCAAGCAAAATGTTGATCATGAAATTTCCCGCTATGATCAGCGTGATGAAGATTGCTGCCAGCTTGGGAACAAAACTCAACGTCTGTTCCTGAATCTGCGTTGTTGCCTGAAAAATACTGATGATCAAGCCGACGATCATTGCAACTAAAATGACAGGTGCCGAGACGATCAGAACGCGAACCAACGCGTCACGCATCACATCTGTTACGACTTCAATACTCATTTGCCTGCCCCCCTTAATTGAAACTTTGAACGAGCGATTCGACCAAAAGGTACCAACCGTCGACCAAAACAAACAGCAAAATCTTGAACGGAAGCGAGATCATGATCGGGGACAACATGATCATCCCCATCGACATCAGGATGCTGGCCACGACCAGGTCGATGATCATAAACGGTATGAACAGCAAAAAGCCGATGCTGAATGCGGTTTTCAATTCGCTTAAGATAAAGGCCGGTGCCATTACCGTAAACGGAATATCCTTATATGTACGATATTTGATCTTCTTTCGTTCGTTTTTTTGATCCATATCCTTGAACAGCTTGACGTCTTTTTTGTTGGCCTGCTTATACATGAATTCCTTCATGCGGTTTTCAGACCTGTCGAACACTTCTTGCTGAGTGATCTTGTTTTCATTGTATGGCTGAATCGCATTATGATAAATATCGTTATAGACGGGGCGCATCGTAAACAGCGTCAAGAACAGCGCCAGCCCGATCAGAACCTGATTGGGAGGATTTTGCTGAGTCCCAAGCGACGACCTGACAAACGACAAGACGACGATGATTCGCGTAAACGAAGTCGTCATGATCAGGATCAGCGGAATGATCGACAAAAGCGTCATGATGACGAACGTATCGACGATCTTGCTCGATGAGCCCTGATCGTTTCCGTTGATCAGCTTATTGACCGTATTCGTCACGTCGCTCGTGCTTACTGCGGCAACGTGGTCAGGCAGCCTGACCGCGATCAGAAAACAGGCCATCATTCCGAAAAGTACCAGTGCCGCAATTTTGATATTCTTTTTATTGAACTTCATCATTACTTCCTCTTAGCTTTCTCGAAAATTTTTTTGAAGTTTTCAGCCATTTCGAGCTGCCTTTCTTCATTTTGCCTGTTTTCCCGAATCAGCTTTTCTGCTTCTTCTTTTGACAATTCCTTTATGATCTTGTTTTCCTGTTCCGAAAAACTCATCACGTAATATTTATCGATAATCAACACGATTGCCAAAGATGACGATTTCGTGACCGCAATCTTTTTCATGACGCGAAAATTTTCATTCGCCTGACTCGTGAAGCGATTCAGATACTTCAGCGTCAAAACGATCAGCAGCAAAACCGCTGCCAATCCGGCAATCATTTTGACCAAGGCCAAAATCCCGTCCATACAACAAAACCTCCAACTAACTGACGCGGATTAAACCGCAGAATTCATTAATTGAGTGTATTTTACATAATGCTTAAAACTCAATCAACAGAATTACATCTAACTTTTTAAGAAGTTTTATTGAACAACCAAATCCGTTACGTAAACCTGAATTGCCAGCGTTTCGCCGAGCTCTTCGTTGATTCCGTCTTTTAATTCGTTCTTCAAAGCCGTTACGCTGCCGGAATTGCTCAAAATGTCCGAGGCCTTTTTCTTCTTCATGACATTGATGACGGCGTCACGAATCACAGCCATGTTTTTCTTGGCTTCAGCGGCCTTGTCGTCATTTTCGACCAGGACCGAAATCTTCAGACGCGCATACTGCGTATTGGCCGGATCGTCCGTTGAAAGGTTGACAACGAACTTCGGCACGCTGACCAGTTTTTCGTCATCGGAAAGCTTGCCCGTTCCGGCGTTGCGCTTGGCGGAAGAACTTGCCTGTTCGGTCTTAGGCGCAAGGAAATGCGTTGCGAGGACCGTGCCGCCGACACTGCCGCAAATCGTCAAGATCACGATCAAAGGAATCAGGATTCCCCACTTTGGACCTTTTTTAACTTCTGTTTCTTCAATTGCCGCAGGCTTTTTTGCCTTTGGTGCTTCTTTTTTATTATCCATTTTCACCCAACTCTCTATCGTTTTCTGAGGATTTGTAGTCATCCTCCGTTGCATTTGCGTCTAACAATCCGCTAAAAACAAGGCGGCGATATGCAGTGATTTTTTCAACCGCTTCTTTTGCGGTATCTTTGACGATTATCGGCGTCCCGTCCGTCAAAGTAATCACCGTGTCCGGTCGTTCGTCGATTCTGACGATCATGTCCGGATTGAGATAAAATTTTTCGCCGCTCCATGCTGTTAATTCAATCACGCTACCACTCACTTTTTATTTATTTCGCAATTAGCGCTTCAGGTTCAGCAATTCCTGCAGCATTTCGTCCGAAGTCGTAATGCTGCGCGAGTTTGCCTGGTATGCACGACTTGCGATGATCATTTGCGAGAACTGATCGGCCAGATCGACGTTTGACATTTCCAAGAATCCTGATTCCAAAGTACCGGTACCGCCAAGACCTGGAGTTGCAAAGTTCGGATCGCCCGAGTTGTTCGTGACGGAGAAGTTGTTGCTGCCTGATTTTTTCAAACCGGACGGGTTGTTGAACTTGGCAAGTTCAATCTTGCCCATTGCATAGCGCGTATCACCGTATTTTGCAACGACAAGACCTGAATTATCGATCGTGACTGATTCGAAACGCTGACCGTTGACCATTTCAGGAATATTGATGTCAGCGAGATTTGAACCCGTAGCGTTCGGATTACCGAAATAGTTTTCACTCTTGAAATTGTTGTCCCAGGCGGCAGGGATGTTTCCCTTTGTCGGTTGACCCTTGACGTGATAACCATTGGAATTGACGAGCAACCCTTGGCTGTCGCGCTTGAAGGCACCGTCACGCGTGTAGTATGTCACGGCATCAGAATCGGCCGTTGCTTCCTTGCGCACGATGAAGTAGCCTTCGCCTTGAATGTAAAGGTCCATGTCCTGACCGGTAGATTCCATGTTGCCACGGCCCGTCATCGTATCAACGGCACCGGTCTGCATCCCAAGTCCGACCTGCTTGCCGTTGACACCGCCAAGGCCCAGGCCGGGCGCTGAGGCTGACGTCGTATTCTGGCTGACCATGTCCTGGAATAAAACACGACCTGCTTTGAAACCGTGCGTATTAACATTTGAAACGTTGTTGGCAATAACGTCCATTTGAGTCTGAAAACCCTTCATGCCGCTAACGCCTGAGTAAAGAGATCTTAACATTTAAAAATTCCTCCTGTTAAATGATTGCATCTTTTTCAGTCGTTCGAAAGATGCAGCAGCTTCCTTTCGGTCCGGCTGCTATTTGATAAACTTGGTACTGTCGATGTTCGTGACAGTTCCGATTTCGTTCATGTCCATCGCCGTGATAATCGTTCTGTTCTGAACGTTTGCGATTAGTCCCATGTCTTTGTACAAGAGCAAAGACTCCCGACTTCCTTTTTCCTGAAGCTCAGAGACTGCTTTTGAAATTTGAACATAATCGTCATCCGCAAGATTTAATTTTCTGGCACTCATTCTCTTTTGAGCGTGATTAGAAATTTTCAATTGCGCTTTTTCAAGTTCATTGCCAAAATCTTGCTGATTTCTCTTTTTTTGTGCCTGGGTCGTTGCGTGATTTTGATTTCCCAAGCCAACTTGAGAAATGCGCATCATTTATTCACCAACCCCGCTAAGAGAACTCATGTCATAATACTTGCCGTTGACGCTGATCTGAGCAAACCCGTTTTTGAACGAAACGCGTTCGACCTTGCCGGTAAACGGCTGATTCTTCTCATCAACCATGTCAACCGTTTTGCCGATCAATGAAAATGCCTGTTGCTGCTGTGAAATCATCATTGCCGTCGTAACGGTCTTGTTCAGCTCATTTAAAGTTTCCATCGTTGAAAATTGAGCCATCTGCGAAATGTAGTCGGTCCCGCTTGAACCTGACGATGACGAATCGCCGGAAAGCGAAGGATTGCTCATCGCAGTCGAAATAATTTTCAAGAAATCGTCAATCTTAATCGTCGAGTTATTGTTCCCGATGTTCTTCAACGTCTGGGAATTAGCCGCACCGGCAACCGCCTTGGAAACGTCGGCCGTTCTCAACGCTTGACTGATGGCCGTATTGTTAACTACTTCTGTCATCTCTTTCTCCTTTCCTATGCCAGAATGCTGATCGTGCTCGTCGGCACTTGTTCTTTTTTGTCCTCGTCTTCCTGCTTTGTCTCAAGAACCGGGGCTTTGCGATAGCCGTTGACCGTTCTCATCTGACGCATGCCGTTCTGATTGAACTGTTGAGATCCGTTTTGATTAGAATTCAACAGACTGCTCGTATCCTGTTCAAATTGCGGCGTCTTCGTCACGGTTTCAGGCTGATCGGCTTTTTGAAGATTGAAACTTTGCGTTGTGCGCTGCGTCGCGTTTGCCTCTGCATTTTTCAAAATCTGCTCAAGCTTGCCTGTAACCGACTGCAGCAGCTGTTTTGCCTGATCGGTTTGAACGTTGAACTTGAGCGAAATGCCCTGCTCGGAAACGTGCATCACGATGCGCACGTTTCCAAGCTTGGCCGGTGTCAGCTGCAACGTGATCGTTTTGAGTCCGCCGTTTGGGGCGACCGACGTCGAAACTTTTTCAACGATCGGCTGAGCGAGTTTTTCAGCTGCTCTCGTTGTCGCAACGTTCATCTTGGCTGAAAATGCAGCCTTCGTATCTGCCGGGGCTGTTTGAATCGCCTGTGCCTGATTGTTGAGCGTTGCAAGCTCGTTCAAATCGACCTTCGCATCGCTTGCTTGAGTCTCAACGTTTTGAACCGTGCCGACCTCTTCGACTTTGACGGTCGCTTGAGTCTGTTGCGGCTGATTCGTCGCTTGCTGAACCTGATTTTGATTCGTCTGCTGAGTCTGTGCAACGCTTGTGACCTGAACCGCTTGCATTTGTTCCCGAGACGTTTGAACATTGTCTTTTGTTTGAACGTCAACGGTTTGCCCATTCTGTGTCGTCGCAGCGGACGCTTGCGTTTTTTCGTCAGCATCTTCCGCCGGCTGCGCTTGAGCTTCGTCAGTTTGGACATCAATCGTGACCGTTTGCTGAATCGTTGCCGGCTTTTGATCGGAATCCGATTCCGAAACTTCTGAAACCGTCGCTGCATCAGACGTTTGGGCTTCAGTCACTGAAGGCTTCACGTCAGTTTCAGAAATTGCTTTGACTTCCTGGACCTGGACCGGCTGAATCTCAGCCTGAACAGTCGCAGTTTGATCTTTTTCCGTTTGCTTTTCATCAGACTGCTGATCTTTGACCGCAACTTTCTTGTCATCGGCATCTTGCTTGGAATTGTCGGAAACTTTTTTCCCGTCATCTTTTCCGTCGTTGTTTTGACCGGCATTTTTTTGATTGACTTTTGCCTGCGTTTTCGACTTGCTCTTGTTGACAAGCTTGCTGAATGCGTTTTTGTCACTTGCTTTGACTGTTTTTTGCGATGTGCCTGAAACGGATTCGACTGTGGCTGAACCGACGTTCGGCATTACCTTTTCCATTTTTTCACCTCCCTTCAATTTCATGATTCTTACGCCATTTTATACTTGGGGCGATTGGCCATCTCATCAAGTTGTTTTTGTTCTTCATGATTTGCTTCAAGCTGATAGTCTTCTTTTTGCTTATCGCGCAGCTTTTCCAAGACTTTGCGCTCTTTTTGCGCTTCGACGTATTCGTTCAAGGCTTTTTGATGTTCGGAATGAAGATCTCTCAAACGGCTCTGTGCCGCCATTATTTCGTTATCAAGCTCGGCCAGATACCTTCTTTGCACTTGAAGTCTGCCAAGATTGAATTCGCGAACGTCCATCATGTCGCGTTTTTCATGACCAAGATCAACGATTTCCTGTTCGGTCTGATTGATCATCCTTTGAACGTTTGCAAATCTGGCCTTTGCCTGATCTTCCAACGTCATTCGATACTCCAAAACTCTTTGCAAAGAAAATTGAAATTTCTTCATTTAAAAATGCCCCTCTCCTTTGTCTTGTCAGCCGGACCATTGACCGCTCGGCACTTCTTCAAACAACCCGTGCAATCTGCTTTCCGTTTCTTCAAAACTCGAATATTCTTCAACGCGCTGCTTCAAAAAATCTTCAATCGGCACGTGCAGCGAGACCGCGTAATCAATCACTGCATTCGACCCCTTCTTGTAGGCCCCAATATCGATCAGATCCTTTGAATCGTTGTAAACGCCCATGTTTTCGCGTAACTCGCCGGCATCTTTCGTATGTTCTTCCGAAACGAGCTCCTTCATCAGACGACTCAGACTGACTTGGACGTCGATTGCCGGATAATGATTTTGCGAAGCGATTTTTCTTGAAAGAACGATGTGTCCGTCCAAGATACCGCGAACGGCATCGGCAATCGGCTCGTTCATGTCGTCGCCTTCGACCAGCACCGTATAAAATGCAGTGATCGAACCCTTCTCAGACATCCCGCTTCGTTCCAAAAGCTTTGGCAATTCAGCAAACACTGACGGCGTATAGCCTTTGGTTGTCGGCGGCTCACCGGTCGAAAGCCCGATTTCGCGCTGTGCCATCGCAAAGCGAGTCACGGAATCCATCATCAACACGACTTTTTTGCCCTGATCCCTGAAATATTCAGCAATTGCAGTTGCCGTATGCGCGCCTTTTAATCTGACAAGCGGCGGCGTATCGGACGTTGCGCAAACCACGACCGATTTGGCGTAGCCTTCTTTTCCCAGATCTTTTTCAACAAATTCCATCACTTCGCGACCACGTTCACCGATCAGTCCGATCACGATCACGTCTGCCTGACAATATCTCGCAATCATCCCGAGCAAAGTACTCTTGCCAACACCCGAGCCGGCAAAGATGCCCATGCGCTGACCTTCGCCGACGGTCAAGAGTCCGTCAATCGTTCTGACTCCGGTCGGCATGACGTTTGAGATTCGCTTTCTTCTGAAAGGATCCGGCGAATCTTGAATAACGGGATAATCAACCAGCTTGTCGGTATCGATGTCCGAATCGTCAAACGGTCTGCCCAAACCGTCAAGCGTGTGGCCCAAAAGCTGCGGACCGACTTTGACCTGAAGCGTCTTGCCTGTCGGTTTGACGACGCACCCTGGTCCGATTCCTTCAAGTTCGTCCAAAGGCATCAAAAGCACCGTTTCTTTAACGAAGCCGACAACCTCTGCCAAAGCGACCTTGTCAGAACCTTTGACGGCCACTTCGCAGATTTCACCGACGAACACGCTGAGTCCTTCAGCCTTGATGACCAATCCGACGACTTCGCTGACTTTGCCATAAGTCGTATAAAATTTGTGATGTTCGGCTTGATATAAGTAATCTTCGGCCGAAAAACTCAAATCAATCATGCTCATTCTGCTCACCCAAACTCTTTAAGAACTTTTCCAAATCTTCTTTGATATCAACCGTGATAAACGACTCGTTTGACTCGATTTTCACCGTGTACGGCTCAAGGCCTTCATCTTCCAACACCGAATAACGCAGATTCGGAACTTCCTTGTGCATTTTGTCCAACCGATCGATCAACGGCTGCTTGTAGCAGGCGTTTGCTCTGACGATAATCATTTCATCCGGTTTTTCCAGTTCCATGAAGACGGGAGCCAGAATATTGGTGATCGTCGAAGCATCGACATCAAGCTGCTTTTTGATCAGAATCTCCGCCAGCTTGATCGCAAATTTTCGCAAATCTTCTTCTTTTTCCTTGGCGAACTTCTGGCAATCTTCATTTGCCTGATTCAAATTGCCTTTTTCCTGTTCGATGACTTTTTGCGCAATCTTCAATCCCGCTTGATAACCATCCTGGTAGCCTGATTGCTGACCGTCGTCATAGCCTTTCTTTTGAGCATCTTCTCTGATTTGTTCAGCCTCTGCATTTGCCTTCGCGATGGTCTCTTGTTCCATCTGCTCAAGCTTTTTGCGATGCTCTTCACGTTCCTTGGCAAGTTTTCTTTCCGTCCGACTGATCAGGAGCTGTTCTTCGTTTGGCAAATTGTCCTCAGGTTCTTTTTTCTCAACGACCTTCGTGACGATTTCCTTTTCTTCTCCTTTGGTTACGGACGATAATTTGACTATGCTGCCTCTTTTACTTGACCACTGCATCTTGCTCGCCTCTTCCGATGTAAATCTCTCCTGCATCGTCTAAGCGACGGATAACTGCAACGACTTTTTGCTGTGCTTCTTCGACGGACGACAAACGAACCGGTCCCATGTACTCGAGATCTTCTCTGATGTTGTCGGCTGCACGTGTCGACAGGTTCTTGAAAATGAACTCTCTGATATCTTCTGCAGAACCTTTGAGCGCAAGTTCCAAAACGTCGTTAGGCACATCGCGCAAGACCTTTTGCACGTCGCGACCTTCCAACGTGATAATGTCGTCGAACGTGAAGAGGTTGGCCTTGACTTCTGCGCCAAGTTCCGGCTGACGTTTTTCCAAATCGTCGATGATGTTCTTTTCCGTGCTGCGACTTGCAGAGTTGAGAATATTGACCAACGTGTTGACGCCGCCGACCTTTTCCGTTTCCGCTTCGTCGAAGCTCGTGAACTTGCTTTTCATTACCTGTTCAATTGCCTTGATGACCCAAGGCGAAGTTGATGAAATCGATCCGATTCGCTCCGCAACTTCTGCCTGAAGCTCTGTCGGAAGTTCCGCCAAAACGCTTGCCGCCTTATCCGGCTGAAGATAGCACATGATCAGCGCGATCGTTTGCGGCTGTTCCTCAAGCAAAAGATTCAGCAGCTGCTTTTCATCAGCCTTGCGCGCGATGTCGAACGGACGCTCACGCAGCTGAATCTGATTCAAAACATCGATGACTTCTTTTGCTTTTTGCGGCCCCAACGCCTGATTAAGCAAGTTTCTGGCGTATTCGATCCCGCCGTCAAGCACGTATTGACGTGCCTGAGCAGTGTTGACGAATTCGTTCATTACCTCATCGCGTTCTTCGGGAGAAACGTAATCGGTGTTGGCGATTTCGTAACTGACCTGCTGAATCATTGATTCGGGAAGCTGCTTCATGATTTTTGAAGAAGTTTCCGAGCCAAGTGCAATCATTAAGATCGCTGCTCTTTTTATTCCGCTTAATTCTGCCATTTACTCAAAACACCCCAATCTACTGCTTATTCCCGTTTCCGCCTTCCTTGACCCATGCTGAAATCAAGTCAGCAACGACATCAGGATGCTTCGTAGCGTATTCTTTTGCCTTTTGTTCGGTTGAAACGGCAAGTTTACGCTTGGTTTCTGCTTCTTTTCTTTGACGTTCCTGTTCTGCCAAAATTTCCGGATCGAGTTCTTCAGCGGCTTCTTCTGCCTCTTCCTCTTCTTCTCCTTCATCGGTTACGTCAACGTCATAATCATCATAGTATTCTTCTTCCTCTTCAGCCAAACGACGGCGACGACGGATCACGAGGAAGATGATCGTTCCAAGCGTAAGAACGCCTGCTGCGATCAATGCTCCGATCAATACCCAGTTCGTCTTCTTGACCGGTTTCCTGGCAACTGTCTTCTTCTTCGTCGACTTCGCTCTTGCAAAGTTGACTGCCTGAACGGAAACGGTATCGCCGCGCTGCTTGTCATACCCGAGAGCTCCTTGAATCAGCTTGCGGATGTTTCTGGCATCGCCTGCCGACAGGTCCCCGTTGATGACGACTGAGCTCGTCATGCGGTTGATCGATCCCGGTGCATTGATGACCTTCGTCGTCTCGGTATTCAGCTCGTTGTTGACCGTTCTGTTATACGAAGCATTGTCATTGTTGGCATCGCCCGTAACGTTATCAACGTTGTCGTTTACCTGACCGGTTTGCGCCTGCTTGATTTCGGCCTGCTTGCCGCTTGCCTGAACGTTTTCGCTTCTGATCTGAGGATTGCTGTAATTCGTAATCTTCTTTTCCACTGCGTCAAAATTCAGATCAACGTTTACGGATGCCTTGACTTTGCCCTTGCCGACAACCGGTTCGATCAAGCCCGTAATCTTCTTTTCCATCTGTTTTTCATACTGACTCTTGAGTTTCATATACTTGCTTGTCGCGCTGGAACTGTCGGAAGCATCGTCTTCTTCATTTTTATTCAAAATTTTGCCGGTCTGATCGACGACTTTGACGTTCTTTTTGTCAAGTCCCTGAACCGCACCGGTCGTCAAAGCAACGATTCCCTGAACCGCATCCTTCGAAATCGAAGTTCCCTTAAGCGTTAATACGATTGATGCCTTGGCTTTTTTTGAAGTCGAATTGTCAAACACGTTGTCTGATTTTGGAATCGTCAAATTGACTTTTGCCTTGTCAACGTCATCCAAAGCAGCAATCGAGTTCTCCAATTCTCCTGTCAAAGCCCTTTGATACATGATTTTGCGATCTTCATCAGTCGTCATCATGCTCGCCGAGTCAAACAGCTCAAACCCTTTTGAACTGCTTGGAAGCTTGTTGTCGACGGCCAGATCGATTCGATACTGATCGACCTTCGTCTTGTCGACCATGATCGTTTTGCCGTCGTCTGCCAGCTTATATTTGATGTTTTGCGAATCAAGATCCTGAGAAATCGTCCCAGCATCTGCTTCGCTCAAATTTGAAAACAGCACGCTGTACTCAACGCGCGTGTTCATGTAGTAAACCGTGCCGATTATCGCAAAAAGGCTGATGATTCCAAGAACGATGGCAATCTTGACAAGGCGGCTTAATTCACTCCATTTTGCCTTCAAGGCTTCTAAAGCGTCCTTTACTTTATCCACTTGATTTTAACCCCCTGCTGCTAACTAAAACTGCATGTTCTTGATATCGTTGTATGCTTCAATCACCTTGTTGCGCACCTGAACTGCGGTTTCCAATGATAATTGAGCTTCCGTCATGTTGATCATGACTTTTCCCAAATCGCTTTCGGTTCCGGAAATTATTCCGTTCGTTCCCTGATCCATGGTGTTCATGTTGCTGTTCAAGCCTGCAATGGCTTTTTCAAGAACCGATCCAAAAGACTTTGCATCAGTTTTTGATATTTGATTTTGTCCATCAGACAGTCCGGTAATCCTGGACAACTGATTCTGATAGTTTCCTAATCCTGAAATTGAATTCATAGCTTATCTCCTAAATTAGTCCTTTGAAATCTCAAGCGCTTTCTTCAAAATGTTCTTGTTTGCTTCAGTTGACGAAACGTTTGCTTCATAAGTACGCATCGCTTGAATCATGTCGACCATTTCATCAGCCATGTTGACGTTTGGCATTTCAACGTATCCGTTTGCGTCAGCATCCGGATTCGTCGGATCATACGTCAATTTGGTCGTATTGTCTTCGGCAATGTTCGTTACCTTGACGCCTGCACTTGTAATCTTGTTCGTTCCTTGAGCCTGGCGAAGGTTTTCGGAAAACTCAACCGTTTTTTTCTTATAGGGACCGCCCTCGGCCGTTCTTGTCGTATTAACGTTTGCAATGTTTGTTGATGCCACGTCAAGTTTCATTCTTTCAAGCGAAAGGCCGCTTGCGTTGATCTGAAGTCCGTTAAAAATACTCATAATCTATTCCCCTCAGTGATTAATTACGTAATTCATCATTTTATATCGTCCGTTCAGTTGAGAAGTAATCGCACTGTAATACAGACCGTTTTGTGCTTGATTTACCATTTCGGTATCAACGTCAACGTTGTTTCCGTTCTTTTGAAATCCAGTATTGCGGGATGTGATGTAAGGGCCGCTCGTTCCACCGGTTTGCATGTGATTCTTATGAGTTTCCGTCAGATTCAGATTGTCCATCGCCTGACTCAGCTGACTTTCGAAAACGACGCGTTTTGCCTTGTAATTTGGCGTATTGACATTTGCGATATTGTTTGAAATAAGCTCTGAACGCGTTTGCGATACGTCCATTGCCGTTTTTAACAAATTGTATGTATCCATTTTCTATCCCCTCCTCAATCAGAATACGAAAAAAGCCAATCAGTTGTCTGACGTTGACTGCATCCAGCTTATTCAATTGCAACTAACTGCTTAAACTGACTATTCTCTTACTTTATAATTAAATTATCACATAGCGATTATAAATTCATTCGTCTATTGATTGAAATATTATCTAAAATAATTATATTTAAAATCATTTTTTATGTTAATTCAGTGAATTTTATTCGATTTTTAAAAACAACAATTTCAAAAAAATTCCACACAATTATTTCATCGAGACCGCTTACAGCGTTTTCATCTCTTTTCGGTTCAGTTCAGTTGCGTTGCAAACGCTTCAATATAGACTTTCTTCACTGTATTTTGCCATAAGCTGCGTTTCTTGTTTCTTTCATATTTTTAATGATGAGAATCGTTTTTGTTATGCTTGTCTAACAATATTCAAATAAATTGATATTCACTCATCTCAAGAAAACGATTGCTTCAAAAAGCGGCCGGAAAAAACTCTGTCGCAAATCGAAAAAAACGGATGGTTTGCAACCGATTGCAAATTTGGCCGATTTTTACGCATGCATGATAATCGCCTTCCGTGATGGAAATAGTTTGGCGCGCTGATTTAGCATGCGCTGCATTTGGCAAAATCACTGCCGTTTACGGACACATCGATGAAAATGGGTTTTCTGTCCGTAAATGTCCTGCTCCAAAAAAGGCGATTACGGACAAAATGGTCAAAAATGGCCGTTTGTCCGTAAATTTGAGTGAGATCCCGGATAGATTGGTTGAGCAGCGCTGCATTTAAAAAAGCCGGACAAAAGCAATCGCGAATCGACCGCCTTCGTTCGGCATTCCGTTCGGTTAACTGTTTATTTTTTGAATTATAATCTCAACGCGGCGGTTTTGTGCCTTGCCCTCGTCAGTATCGTTTGAGGCTTTGGGCTTATTTTCGGCATAAGCCTGAACGGAAACGTTGCTTTCGCTGATGGCGCCTTTTGAAACGAAGTAGCGCATCACGGTTACGGCACGAGCGGAACTTAATTCCCAGTTTGATGCGTACTCGCTTCGTTTTGAAACCGGAACGTTGTCGGTATAGCCGGCAACGATGACGGGATTGCTGCTGACCTGCTTAAGATCCGGAACAAGCTTGTCCAACATTTGCTTGACCGCATCGGAAAGATCTGCCGAACCCGAATTGAATAAAATGCTTGAATCAAGATTCAAGTGCACGCCGTCACTCTCATAGCTGACGGTCGTATTGCCGGCACGTCCGGTATCTTGGATGTCCTGCTTAAGTTTTTCAGCAACTTCTTTTAACTGCTGCCGTTCTTGAACACGCGCCTGCTGTTTGCTGAGACTGTTTTGAACGCGCTGCTCGCTTGCCGCGGCCTGCTTTTTGGTCGAGACGGATGATGCGCCCTTGCCCTTCGTGGCCGTTTCACCCATGTCAATCACGTTGTCAACGGCTGAATCGTTCTTGATCGGGTTAAGCGACATGACTTGACTGAATTCGTTTTTCAAAGCATTGAATTTGTTCGAATCAACGTTGGACATGGCAGAAACAACGATGAACAGACCCAGCAGCAGGGTCAGCATGTCTGAATACGGCAGAAGCCAAGCTTCACTGGCCTCTTCTTCTTTTCGTTCTTTCTTTCTTCTAGCCACGTGCTCCCCTCCTATTCTTCAGAAACTTTGCGCTTTTCTGGCGGAATTTGAGCGTAAAGCTTTTGTTCGATGACTTTTGCGGAATGTCCCGCCTGAATGTCCATGACGCCTTCGATAATCAGCGTCTTAAGCAAAACTTCTTCTTCGTTTTTGGCTTCCAAACGCGTTGCGAACGGAATCATGACCAAATAACCCATGAAGATACCAAAGATCGTCGCAACAAAGGCCGAAGCAATCATCGGTCCTAATTTGTTGATGTCGGAAAGATTGCCCAGGGCACCGATCAAACCGATTGCGGCACCCATAACGCCCAATGTCGGCGACGTTGCACCGGCTGTTTTGAACAAGCCCGACATGCGGTGGTGTCTTGTTTCCATCGCATCAACTTCTGATTCCATCAAATCTCTGATCTGTTCTGCTTCGGCCCCGTCAACGACGAGCTCCAGACCTTGTTTCATAAAAGGGTCGTCAAGTTCGTTAACAGGTGCTTCAAGAGCAAGCAGTCCTTCGCGACGAGCAATGTTTGAAAGTTCGACCATTTTCTCGATCGTCCCGTTCAAATCAGGCTCTTCATTTGACATCAACACTTTCATGACCTTCGGAAGTCGCTTGATGTCCGCCATCGTATAGGAAGACAAAACAGCAGCAATCATGCCGCCAAAGATGATTACGGCAACTTCACCGTTCAAAAGCATCGCTACGCTGGCACCCTTCAAAATCAGGGCCATCACGATACAGATTGCTCCAAGAACAAGCCCTATTATCAAAAATATATCCATTTCGTTCCCTCCGTAACTAACTGCTATATATGTACACATTTGTTATATCGGTAAAATATGCTTAAAATTAAGCCGTCCGATTAAGATGTATAGTTGACCTTTTTGAGAGTAATTCTTGAATATTTATGAAAATGCGGAGAGCAGCACTGCATTTGACAATGATTTGAAGCTGTGGCCGGTTCGTTTGGAAAATGCAGAGCGCGCGTTGGTGAAAGCAGGACAAAACATCCAATAGTCTACCGCCGCCTCCAAATCCGGCTCGCGTGGATCCGAAAGCAGACAAAAAACCGGGGGAATGCCTCTTTTTTGTCTACCTAACCCCCAAAATCAGGCCCGCGCGGATCCGAAAGTAGACAAAAAACGGGATAAATGCCTTTTTTTTGTCTACCTGCCCCTCAAAATCTGGCTCGCGCGGATCCGAAAGTAGACAAAAAACGGGATAAATGCCTCTTTTTTGTCTACCGCCACCTCAAAATTCGGCTCGCGCGGATCCGAAAGTAGACAAAAAACGGGGTGAATGCCTCTTTTTTGGTTATG
>OIYG01000191.1_pt1 | contig 67161 bp, 68 predicted proteins | sample 1587861 | NCBI WGS metagenome assembly OIYG01 (sample SAMN03283272) | human gut metagenome | biome: human-associated habitat; material: feces | host: Homo sapiens | place: Peru | collected 2012
GAATTAGGGTTTCAATAAATTCTTTTTTAGTGTCCACTTTTTGTTGACTTATTCAACATCTAATTCATTTAACTCTTGTTTTTTATTATTTAATATTTCTAATTTTTCATTTATCTTTTTTAGATCCTCTTCAAAATCTTTGAGTTCAACTATACCAGTTAGGTATGCTTTTTTAATTCTTTCTTTTTGTTTGATGTATCCCTCAATTTCTTTTTCTAAATTAAGGTCAGTATTCTTATCTTTTTTATCTGCTAATATTGGTAAAAAGAAGCTATTACACATTTGTTCAAACTCTAAAAACTCATATATTGCCTTTATCATGTATTCTTCCACATAATCTTCTCTTAAATTGAAATGACAAAACTCACAATTATAATAAATATATTTTTTCTTTTTACCACCTGAACCTTTACATTTCATTATTCTTCCGCATTTAGGACATACTAATTTTTGAAAGAATAAATAAGTTCTAGTTCTTGTATAGGTCCTTTGATTGGCTAGTTTTTGTGTTTGGCATTCTTCCCACATAGCACGAGTAATTATAGGTTCTACAACATTCATATAAATAACAGTATCACGGCCAATTTTTTTAGCTATTCTTTTGTATTGTTCATAGTCGCCCATGTAGATTCTATTATTTATAATCTTTTCTATATCAGTGTCATACCAAGATTTGTTTAACACTTTTTCTTTATTAAAAATATTAGATATTTGTTGATAACTATTTCCCTCTAAATAAAGATTAAATATTCTTTCAATAATATGTCTAGTTGTTTCATCTATGATAGTTTTTTTATTACCATCTTTTTTATATCCAAGTGGAACAACACCAGGTAAATGTCCTGATTTTATAGCACCATTAAGTCCAAATTTTGTTCTTTCTGAAACTATCTCTATTTCTAGTTGTGAAAGTACCGTTAACATCCTTACAAAGAATCTTCCATTAGCAGTACTAGTGTTAACATCATCTCTATCACATACAAGATAGCAATTATATTTTTCTAGGATATTGATTAATTCTTCTAAGTCGCGAACGGAACGAGTAACTCTATCTAATTTATAAGCAACTATATAATTTATTTTACCTGTTTTGACATCATTAAGCATTTCTTGGAATTTAGGTCTATGTTCCATATCTTTTGCACTTATTCCAGCATCTTCATAAACCTTAAAAACATTATACCCTTTAAATTCACATAAACTAAGTAGTTTTTCTTTTTGCTCTGGTAAACTAAATCCAGCACGAGCTTGATCGTCAGTACTAACCCTAATGTAAATACCAGCATTCTTTATTTCTTCTTCACACATTCTTATCCTCCTTAAAAAAAAAGGCGAAGCAATATTTAGGTTATAAATACTACTTCACCCAATAGGTTTAATATTTTCTATAACCATTATAACACAGATTTCGTCATTATTTTAATTTTTTAATGAAATCTTTTAAATTAGATAGTTTTATTTTGGCATTTAAATCTTTATAGTAAACAAATTCGTGTCCATTGAATAAAAGATATGTCTTATTATTAATAATTGCTCTATGAGGCTCTAAATAGCCTATATTGGTAGGTTCTAACTTTAATAAACTGCCATTAATGAAAATAGGTCTAGTACTATTAAGTTTACAAGCCCATTCAACTTTGTTTTTAAGTTCATGACTTATTTTAATTTCTTGTTTGATTATTTTTATCATAATATCATCAACACCTTTCTTAAACGACAAAAAAATCAATCATTTCTGATTGATTTAATCATTAACATCGCTTTGGTGCGACGATTTTTGCTTCTGGAGCAAACGACGGGAATTAGATTTAGGAAAGGATAAATTGGAATTTTACGTTATTTATGATAAATATGAAAATATAATTGCTTATTGTGATAACATCGAAGAATTAATTTCTTATACTGGTATAAGAAAAAATAATTTAAAATCTCGTTTAAAAACGAAAGACTATTATTATTATTTAGATAATGGTTCTTACAATTTAATTTATAGATTTTTTGCATAGGTTGACTAACCTATGTTTTTTGTATGTTATACTGACATCATAGAAAGGAGAGTGTAAAAAATGGAGCAAAAATTAAATGCGTCATTAGCAACATGTCAAAAAAAAGATGGTTCTGGCACATATCAATGTGTAGTTATTCAATTAACTCCAACTTATTCTAAAAAGGTATTTTTAGAGTCTGCAGAACTAGAGTTATTAAAATTACAAAGTAATAATAATAACAATAATGACAACTTGCCATTTGAGCAAGTAAATAATATGTTTAATTAGTTATTAAAATTTAATATAAATTTTAATATAAAGAAAGGACGTGAATTTTATGCCTGTATATTTATTAGATGGAGTAACAAATGCCGGTGCATTATCAGCAGATCAAATTACTTCAGCATCAGGTAGTATTACTAGTGCAATTAATGGTGTAGTAAATACATTTATTGATTTATTACCAGTAATTGCTTTAACTACTGGAGCGATTTTTGCTATAAGATTTATCAAAAGTCGTTTTAGAAAAGTCGAAAAGCAAGGATAGTAATTTCTTGCTTTTTGATTTAAAGAGAGGAGGAAAAAAATGTTTGACATAGTTTATTCGCTTATATTTGACTTTATAAATGCTCTTAAATGGTATATACCATTTATGATTGTATTTGGTATCGTGGGTAACCTCATTAAAGAGGGAGGAAGAAAATGATATATGTACCTGATTTAGAAAATTATAAATGCTTTGTAGTAAGAGATACCAATACAATAAGAGCATATAAATTGATTCCCGAACGTAATACTGAAATTGAGTACCGAGATTATTATATTAATTCTCACTATCTTTATCAAGACGGCACACAGTCATTTGGTAATTATAGCACAATTTATCTTCCTGTCTGTTTAGATTCTTCGAATCTAACTACTGCTTATAATTACCGTAATGACTTCGCAGATATCATGATAATATTTACACTTATGGTTGGAATTGTTTGGTTTATGATTAGTAAATTAATAAAGATATTTTTTAGAGGAGTGAAAAAATACTAATGACAATATTACTATTAATTGGTGCTTTTGCAATTTTAAGTGTTATCTGTGTAAAATTGAAAGGTGGTAAAGACTTATGAAAAAATTAAAATATTTACTATTCTTATTACTCTTCATACCAGGACTATCTGTTAAGGCTGATATAATTACTGATACTTCTACTAATTACTATTATAGTGATACTACAGATGTTACGCACACCACAGGTTTTAGAAAGAATCCTAGCACTGTTGAACTTTTTGGTAAAGATAATTACGCACCTACCTATGACCAATATGAATACCTAACAGGTTTTGATGTTTATATACCTTATAACATCAATGAGGGTTCTGTGTACACCGTAAAAGTAACATGGACAGTTGGTAACTGGTCTCCAGACGAGTTTAATGTTCCAAATTTTAATGCCAGGCTTAACGGTACTGCTATAATTGGTGCAGTAAATGGTGTTATATCTGCGCAAAAAACTACTTATTTTACTAATAATTGTACTACCTTTTCAGGTACTAAATATTGTGATTATGTATTTACTACTACTTATACTTTTACTGCAACTACTACTAATACTGCATTTCGTGTAGGTACTTATAATAATAAGGCATTTAGTTTAATCGGTGCTGCGCACTATTTAACATCTATCGCAAGCGTAAAAGAAGTAGATGTAATTACAAATAATGATAGTACTATTATAAATCAAAATGAGCAGATTATTGACCAAAATAAACAAACTAACGATAAGTTAGACGATTTAAACGATAATATAACAAATGATAATATTGACGATAGTCAAGCAAGTTCCTTCTTCGATAATTTTACTACTACTGACCATGGTGGTATATCAAGTATAATAAATGCCCCACTTGTTGCAATAAAAAAAATGCTTGACAAAAATTGTAGTCCACTATCTGCTACCTATAAAGGCAAGCAAATTGAATTACCTTGTGGTTACGATTTTTGGAGTAAAATGGACGCAATTAAAACTTTCATAAATTTAACCTTAGGTGGTATGCTTTGCTATAATATAATAAGAAAATTATATCATTTAATTGAGAATATGAAGAATCCAGATGACGATAGAGTTGAGGTGATGAAGTTGTGATAAAATCAATTATATCAGGAATATTTAAGCTTGTAATAAGTTTAGTAAACTTATTACTTTCACCGATTGATTCATTAATTGCTAAATACCTACCTAGTTTATCAAGCGGAATTGACAAAGTATCAGCATTCTTTAACTGGGTTGCCGGTTTAATTCCTTGGGGCATTTCCTGGTTTGGCTTTGATGACGCAGTAATAAGCCTATTTGTAGCATATATGACCTTTGAACTAACTGTACCTATACTTATACATACCATTAAGTTAGCACTTAAATGGTACAATAAACTAAAGCCTTAAGAGGTTACATGAAAACACTTGTAGTTATATCTTTTGTATTAATAATACTACTATTCGCTTATTGCATTAGCAATAAGATTCATATTAAATTTAAAACATTTTTAAAGAAAGGCTTTAGGCCAGTTAGAGGAAACTTTGGAGTATATTGCTATTGTGGCAAACAAGGTAAAGGTAAGACATATTCACTTGTAGAGTATCTACAAGACAACATAAATGACTTATTAATTTTCTGCAACATCAAAGGTATCAAACACATTAATTATACCTTTTACACTGGATTCAAACAATTAATTGAAATTAAAAAATATATAGATAACCCTAAATTCTCAACTAAAAAACAAATAGTAATAGTATATGACGAAATATTTACAGAACTTCAAAAAGGAGACAAACTTTCAAAAGAAGTATTAGATTTCCTTTGCCAAATGAGAAAAAGAAAAATCATATTTTTAACTACTGCTCAAGAGTGGGCAGAGATTCCACTTTCTTTCAGGAGATTCTGCAGATATCAAATAGACTGTAGTATGATACCAATTTTTACATCTGGAATCTTAATAAAAAGATTTTACGATGCCGAGAACATGAAGTGGTCTAATGATGAACAAGAACACGTTGCTCCACTTCTAGAAACTACTGTTACACACACAAGAAAGTTTATTGCTAACTCTTACGATACATTCCTAAGAATATCTAGCGTTAACCTGAATACTAAGGTTTGAGCCGAAATGCGCCAAAGCATTTTCGGCGGCTTCAAAACTTACGGTCTGTCAATGCAGTAACGGAATATCGCAGCGGCGTGCTACTGCACATAGCGAGAATATGCCGGATACGTAATTGATAGACATACTACTCAAGACAATTTTGCGCTAGCAAAGTTAAAAAAAGGTTATCAAACATTTTTTTGACTTTGGACGAGCCCCACGCGATAGTGGAAGAAAGTTTTTGTATTACTTTTTTCAAAAAGTAATGAATAAATGCTTGCTTTATTACTTGCTTTATAAATTATTGTTTTATTATTTTTCAGGCGATTTCGAAGAAATTAGGGTGTGGTGTGGCCGGAAAAAAATAATAAAAAAAACAATAATTTTAATAGCTGCTCAATGGAATTACTTACTTTTTCCATATGAGGGACTACGACACCTCATATGGAGTGCATTGTGCAAACAAAAAAGGAGAAAAGAAAAAATGATAAAGAACGAAATTAAAAAAAGAAATTGGACATTCGTTTTATACGAAGATTCTTGTGCAAAAGATTGGGAAGACTATTTAATTAGTACTGGTGTACCATTCGCGTATGCCTATCACGATAAGGACAAAACAGACTTAGGCGAAGATAAAAAGCCACATACACACGTAATAATTTGTTTTGATGGACCTGTTACTTATAACAATGCAATGACATACGCAACTCGCGTATGTGCCGCTAATAACGTGATTCAACCTGTTGGTTCTGTTAGAGGTATGGTTAGATATTTCTGCCATAAAGATAACCCAGATAAATACCAGTATGAGGACGATATCATACAATGTAGAAATGGATTTGACCCAAAAGATTATTTTTGTTTGACTGTAACTCAACAAAAGGCATTTAAACGTAAGATAATCGAATTTATACAAGATAATGAAATAGTAGAGTATGCTGATTTGGTAGATAGTCTTATGTATAGCGACCAAATGGATATGTTTGATATAGCAACACAAAATACATTTTTCTTTACTCAGTATATAAAATCAAGAAAAAATAGAATGAGAAAGGTTGATGAATAATGAAAAAGGTAAGATATAGATTAGAGTATTATGTTTTTGATTTTGGTTGGTCTAGTTTAAGAAAAAGTAATGATATTTGTCAATTATTAAGTTTTTCTAAGTATCTTAAGAAACTTTATCCAGATACGCATTTTAGGGTTGTAAAAGTTATTGAAATAAATTAGAATTATGCTATAATTAATTTAGAGGTGATTTGACAAAACTTAAAAAAAGATTATAATATTCCCCCGAGGTGAGGGATATGAGTTTCGAAGAAGCTTATAACAATTATTTAATCTATGCTTCAAAACGGCATAAAAAACAAAGTTTTGACACGATATCTTATAATTTTAGATTTAGAATACTTCCATTCTTTAAAAATTATAATCTTGAAAATATTACATCTAATGATATTATTTCATGGCAAAATTATATCGCGACTTTTAATTTTGCTAATAATTATAATAAATCTTTATATTATAATTTAAGTGCCTTTCTTGAATACTGTTCTCTATTTTATAATTTTGACAAAACTATAATAAGTAGAGTAGGCAATTTTAAAAAGAAATACGAGGAAGATAAAAAAGATTTTTATAATTTGAAAGAATTTAAACTTTTTATAAAAAATGTTGATAATAACATTTATAAACAATTTTTTAACCTCATGTTTTTTACTGGTACAAGACCAGGAGAGGCAATGGCATTAAAATTTAGCGATTTACAAGGAGATTATATTTCTATTACTAAAACTATGAGTGAACACGGAAAGCGAGAAATTGATACTCCTAAAACACGGTCATCTGTTAGAAAGATAAAAATAGATAAAGTATTAAAAAAAGATTTAATTAATCTAAAAAACTATTATGATAAAGTGTTTAATAAATCTAATTTTGACTATTTCATATTTGGTGGTATTAATCCATTAGCGCCTACAACTATAAACAGATACAAAATAAGGGCGTGTAATAAGGCAAAATTAAGACCGATTACATTACATCAATTTCGACATAGTCATGCTACTTTATTACTTCAAAATGGAATTATTATTAATGAAATTTCGCGTAGATTAGGCCATAATAATGTATCAACAACTTTAAATGTATATACACACACTGATTTAACGCAAGAAAAAAGAGTCGCGACAACTCTTAATTCTTTGAGATTAAATCTCATTAAAAAAATTTCATACAATTTTAAATTTAGAATACTCCCATTCTTTAAAAATTAAATTGTATTATTATATCACGTTTTAACGTGTTATAACCATAAATGGAGCAAATGACGGGAATCGAACCCGCATCTCAGCCTTGGCAAGGCCGCATACTAACCATTGTACTACATCTGCGAATAAGAATATTTTACTTATAACTTATATCTCTCTCAGTTACATATCTAATTATATTAAAAAAACTAAGAAAAATCAACCATTTTATTAAAAAAAATTAAAAAATATGATATTATAGATTATGGTGATATAAATGTTTGAAAATTTAAGCGATAGATTACAAGAAGTAATGCATAAAATAAAAGGATATGGAAAGATAACTGAAGACAACATAAGTGAAATGCTAAGAGAAATAAGATTATCTCTTCTTGAAGCAGACGTAAACTATAAAGTAGTAAAAGAGTTTACTAATGCTGTAAAAGAAAAAGCACTTGGTGAAGAAGTAAATAAAAGTTTATCTCCAGGAGAGGCATTTGTAAAAATAGTAAAAGATGAATTAACAGTTCTTTTAGGAGAAAATGATAGTCCCCTAGAAACAGAAAAAAAATTCATAGTTACAATGTTAGTGGGACTACAAGGCTCAGGAAAAACAACCACTATAGGAAAACTAGCAAACTATGTAAGAAAAAATCATAAGAAAAAACCACTTTTAGTAGCGTGTGACGTATATAGACCTGCAGCAATAGACCAATTAAAAACAATAGGTAAAGAACTTAATATTGAAGTATACACTGAAGGTACAAATAATCCTGTAGAAATAGCAAAAAATGCCGTAGAGTACGCAAAAAATAATGGTTACGATTATGTCTTAATTGACACCGCAGGAAGACTTCATATTGATGAAAAATTAATGGAAGAACTAGAAAATATTGTAAATGAAGTAACACCAGATGAAATATTATTAGTAATAGATTCAATGATGGGACAAGATGCAATAAATGTAATCACAGGATTTAATGATAAATTGCATCTAACTGGAGTAATTCTAACAAAACTAGATGGTGACACTCGTGGTGGAGTAGCACTTTCTGTAAAACACTTAACTAACGTACCAATAAAGTTTATAGGAATAAGTGAAAAATTAGATGGCTTATCTCCATTTCATCCAGATAGAATGGCAAGCAGAATAATAGGAATGGGAGATGTCTTATCTCTTGTAGAAAAAGTAGAAAGTGAAATAGACGAAAAAGAAGCAATGAATGCTTACAAAAAAATGACTAAAGGGAACTTTGATTTAGAAGACTTTTTATCTCAACTAAAACAAATAAAGAAATTAGGACCTCTAGAAAATCTACTAAAACTTCTTCCAGGAGCAAAAAAAATGGGACTAAACAATGTAAACGTAGACCCAAAATTAATGGCAAGAACTGAAGCAATAGTATTATCAATGACAAAAGAAGAAAGAAAGGACCCAAGCATCATAAAAGCAAGTAGAAAACAAAGAATAGCAAAAGGCTGTGGTCTTACAGTAACAGAAGTAAATAAATTACTAACACAATTCGAAGAAATGAAAAAGATGATGAAAATGATGCAAAACAAAAATTTTAAACTCCCATTTTAAAATAAAAATATAATATTATCTTGTTAAAAATTAATAAATATGATTTAATTATATTAAGGAAAGTGATTATATGAATAATAAAGGGTTTACATTAATTGAATTATTAGTAACAATAATATTAATATCAATATTAATGACAATATCAACAGTATCAGTAATAGGATTGTTAAATAAATCAAAACAAAAAAGCTATGACATTTTAATAAAAAATATTGAAACAGCGACAGAAAACTTTTATGAAGAATGTGATAATTCTAATCTTATCGAATCTAAAATAAATTCTTTCTGTGTAGAAAAAATAAGTACCATACCAAATACAAACAATAAAGTAGCAACATTATCTTTAAAAGATTTAGTAAATTATGGCTTCTTAAAAAGCAGTTCTAAAAACAACAATAACAAAACTGTAACAAACCCAAAAGACAATAACGATATTGGAGACTGTAAAATAACTATAACAAAAAACATAGATAGTAAAGGCATTGTAACATATACTATAACTCCAGTAAGTAACACTAATGAAAGTTGCCCAGCCTCATACTAGTATTAAAGAAGGTGTATCATGATAAAGTTAGTAAACAACAAATGGGACATAGTTTTAGAAGAAGAATATAAAAAAGACTATTTTAAAAATGTAGTAGCATTCATAAACAAAGTATACAAAGAAAAAACTATATACCCCCCAAAAAGTAATATCTTGCGTGCCTTAGAATTAACAGACTACGATGATGTAAAAGTAGTAATTCTAGGACAAGACCCATACCATGGAGAAAAAGAAGCAAATGGACTATCTTTCTCCGTAAATGATGGCATAAAATTACCTCCTTCACTAAAAAACATCTATCAAGAACTATACGACGACTTAAAAATCCCTCCCTCAAAAAGTGGTAATCTAGAAAAGTGGGCAAGGGAAGGAGTACTTCTTTTAAATAGCATTCTAACCGTAGAAAAAGATACTCCTGCATCACACAAAAATATTGGTTGGGAAACTTTTACAGATAGTATAATAAAAACTTTAAATAAAAAAGAAACACCAGTAGTATTTATCTTATGGGGTAATTTTGCTAAAAGTAAGAAAGACTTAATTACTAATAAAAAACATCTAGTATTAACTTCTGCCCATCCATCCCCATTTTCTGCAAGATATGGATTTTTTGGCAGTAAACCATTTTCTAAAACAAATAACTTTCTAAAAGTAAACAACCTAAAAGAAATAGATTGGAACTTAAATGACTAAGTTTCTTTTTTTATATAACAAAAAAATACTATCATAACAATAGTATTCTATAACTTAAAATCATTTGTAATATCATCACCCATATCCTTCATATCGAAGAACAATCTAGTCTTAAACTTATTAATCTTAGCAACAATATTCGTAGGAAACATAACAATCATCTTATTATACTTAGTAATATTAGAATTATAGTAATCAATAAGAACAGTAAGTTTTTCATTTATCTCTTCTAAATTAACAAATATCTTTAGTACTTCCTCACTGCCTAATATATCTTTTTTTTGTTCCTTAAGAGTAAGTAACTCATTATATGCTAAAGTAAGTTTTCTCTCTAATAAGAAATTACTAATCTTTCTACTTCTTAATTTAACAATCTCATCAAATACCTTATTATCTATATCGTTACTCCCCTTAATAATACTAATACATCTACTAATTAAATCATATTTATTTCTTAAATTGCTATCAATACTAGCCTCAACCTCATTAATTCTAATAATAATATCATTAACCTTATTATAAGTAAGCATATAAATTAATGATAAAATGCAAAACAAAAATATTAATATAAATAGAAGTAAAATAAGTTTATCCATCATTACCACATCCTAAAATAATTATAGCAAATTAAATTAACTTTGTAAACTAGGTATAAAATCTTTATTATAATTAATTTCTTCATCAAAAGTAACAAAGTCAAGATATATCATAAGTATTAAATACCATTCCTTTGTATTAGGATTAGATACAATTATATGATCCCTTCCTGACTGCTCAATGATGCCTGTAAAAACTCTATCTTGCCACTCAATACTACCAGGAACAGTTATATGAAACTTAGCCATCTTACCACGATTAAGTCTAAGTATATTCTCTATATAAGATTGCTCCTCTGGTAAAACTAAATTATTACTTTTTTGTGTCTGTTCATAACCTAAAACACTTTGTTGATTAGGAACATTATATGGCATATTTGTATTACTATAAGGTGCATTGGAATTATTTAATGAAGTCCCAGGAAATTGATTAGGATAATAGCTATTATTCATAAATTCACACTCTCTTTCAAAATAAATTTATGTATAAAAATTATTAATATTACTTTAATTGTAAATTTAAAAAAATTATGCTATACTTTAATTATAAGAAAGGATTGATTTTAATGATTACAATACCAGTAGGAGTATCAAACCATCACGTACACCTAACTAAAGAAGATATAAATATACTTTTTGGAGAAAACTATGTCCTAACCAAAAAAAGGGATTTATCCCAAAAAGGAGAGTTTGCCACAAATGAAACAGTAACACTAGAAAACAATGGCAAATTAATAGAACACGTAAGAATAATTGGTCCATATCGTCCCTATACTCAAGTAGAAATACTAAAAACTGATGCTGAATATCTAGGATTATGTCCTCCAGTAAGAAAAAGTGGAGACTTAAATAACAGTGAAACAATAACTATAATTGGCCCCAAGGGCAAGGTAAAAAAAGAAAATTCATGTATAATCGCAGAACGTCATATCCATATTAATAGTGAACTAGCAAGAAAGTTAAACCTAACAAACGAACAAGTTGTAACTTTAAAAACAAAAGATAACCAAATAATGGATAAAGTATTTATAAAAGAAGGAAAAAATTTTAATTTAGAACTACACATAGATAAATGTGACAGCAAAGAATTTAACTTAGAAAATGGAAACATTGTCTACCTAGATAAATAACAAAACTAATATAAAATAATCAGTAACAAACAAGAAATCATGTAGTAGCAAAGGAAGATACTATGAAAAAAATAATATTAGATATAATAAAGAAAAGCAAAAAAGAACTGATAATAAAAACAATTACTTCTTTTTTTGTAAGAGGTCTACTTTTAATAATCCCCATCTACTGGAGTAAAGTAATAAGTAACCTAACAAGCACCAACATAGAAAAATCTTATTATCTAGTCTTATTAGTCTTGCTCTTATCAATACTATATTATGGATGGGAATATGTAAACCAACGAGCATGGTATACATTCTATAATAAACTATATAAAGAATATAATGATATAGTAACCAAAAACAACAATAACTTTAATGACCTATCACTCGCAGAGTTTACAAATATTGTAAATAATGATATTGATATAATCTGTACATTTATTGGTAATGGTGTAACAAGAATAATCCAAATACTAGAATTTATCTTTATCTATAGTTATTTCTTATCTATAAACGTATACATCTTTATAGTAACAATAGTAATATCCATAATCATGGTAATGTTTCTTTTTGTATCAGGAAAAAATGTCCAAGATTCCAACATGAAAAGAAAAAGCACCCTAGATAAAAAAACAATTATGGCTCATAGAATATTTGATACTAAAAATAAAAATGATAAAGTAGCAAGAATTGAAGAATATAACGAACAAACAAATAACTATCTAAATAGTAACTATAAATATAATATCTTAGTAACAGGAATAACCTACGTAATATTAGCATCCATCGAAGTAGTAAGATATGGAATAATATTCTATGGAATATATCTAGTAGGAAATGCTAAAATGGAAGTAGGGGACATAGTACTTATCTATACTTACTATGCTAAAATACTAACCAACTTTGAAATGCTAGGTACCATAAGCGCAGACTATCGTAGTTTTAAAGTATCAGTACGAAGATTAAATAGATTAAGACAAAAAGAAGAAAAAGCCTAAGAACACACAAAAGTTCCTAGACTTTTTTAAAACTTTCTATATAGCCCAATTGCCTTACCAAGTACAGTAACATTCTTAAGTATTATAGGATTCATAAAATCATTCTCAGGTTGTAATCTAAAATAATCCTTCTCTTTATAGAATGTCTTTAAAGTAACCTCGTTTTCATCAGTCATTGCAACAACAATATCACCATTTTTCGCAGTATTACATCTTTCCACAATAACTATATCTCCATCAAATATACCAACATTAATCATACTTGTTCCATCGACTTTCAAAGTAAACACTTCCTTTTTTTTAGGAATCAAGTATGTTGGAAGTGCAAAGTACTCATCAGGCATTTCAATTGCTTCAATAGGACTACCTGCAGTAATTTTACCTAATAGTGGCACAGTAGTAATACTTTCATCTTCGAAATCATATTCATTACTAACAAGAAGTTGCAATTGATGTGAAGAAGAAGTACTCCTTTTCAAATATCCTTTTTCTATTAATTTATTAATGTGTACATGTGCAGTTGCTGGAGAATTAACCTTAAGCCCCTTACATATCTCTCTAACTGATGGTGGATACTTATTTTCAGCAATAAATTTTTTAATATAATTTAAAACATCTTTTTGTTTTGTAGTAAGTTTACCAAGACTTTTCATCTAACCATTCCTTTCCATAATTTATAAGCATTTATAAATCAACATATTAATTATAACAAATGTTTGTATGTTTTACAAGAGTTTCGCAAATAAATGTTTGCTTTTTTACATAATAAATTTGACAAACGATATCAAAAATGCTATAATAAGGCCAATTAAGGGAGGGAATATTATGACAATAGATAATTTTGGTAGAAATCCAGAGTACGTAAGTTATTTTTCTTTGGAAGAATATGTAGACAAAATAAAATTGAATTCTAATCTTTTATATCACTTGGAAGACACTAATAAAGAGTTTGATAGATACATGAAAAAACTTGCAACTTATGATACAGATTATATAATCAAATATTGGATATATAATTTATATGAAGAATTAAAATATAGTCAAAATATAGAACACTCCAACTTTAACGCAAAAGCTCTAACAGAAAGAAATATCTTCTTTGAAACATTTAATATATCACATAAACAAATCCACAATATTCATAACTTTGTTATGGAAGGAGAGTTAGAACCATCATTTAATTATCGTGATACTGATATAACTGTAGGTAATAATTATCCTGATGGCACAAAAGAAATATTCTATCGTGGAGCAGACAAAGAAGACGTAAATAAATTCATGAACGACTTTATAAATATCTATAAACAAAATAGAACATCACTTTTATTTAGTAACCCATTCTTAGTAAGTTCCCTTATCCATCTGCTTTTCATAAGAATACACCCGTATAAAGATGGAAATGGAAGAACAGTAAGAGTCCTACATAACATTAAATTTACCGAAGTAATAAATAAACTATATGGAATGAAACTAAAACTTAGTCCATTAAACTTGTCCGAAAGTATCCTGATAAATAAAGCATCATATACAAAAAGAGTAGACAACATCTATTTTGATTTAACACATAATACAAATGATAATATAAATAGATGGTTTAACTTTATACTAGATATGGCAGATGAACAAATATATAAATCAATGAATCTCCTAAACACAGCCCCAGAAAAATTTATAAGTAAAGTTGAATCTGTATCTACTCCAGAAAACAATAAAACATACGGACTAGTAAAAACTATGAATAATCTAAAAAAATATAAATAACCAACAAAAAGGTAGTTAAATCATAATTTTAATTACCTTTTTATATATCAAAATCTACTTCTAAATATTCCAACTATCTTACTTTATTACCTTAGCTTTCTTTAGCATCCTAACAACCTTACTAGGTAATATCTCTTCCAAATAATTTCTATATAATATTATATAAAGCACCAAAGATACTACACCAAGAACCCCAACATTAACTATCTGCATCAATCTAGAACTACTCCTAATAGGAAGAATTAAACTAACTAGTAAATTAATTACAACCAATATAACTATATTTATAATGCTTCTAGGAATTAACTTAATAGTGCTTTTATAATTAAAATTAAGTTCCTTCTTTAAATATCTAAATGCAACAATAAGTGAAGTAGAAAGTCCTATAAATGTAGCAAATATCGCTCCATAAAAAGCATGAAACCCTAAATAATCAAATAAATACATCATAGGAATATCGCATATCAAATTAATCATAATACCAAGTCCAACCGTAGTAAAAAGTATCTTATACTTGCTTAAACTTTGAAGTAAACTATTAACAATAAGATATAAACTATCTAATATAGTAAGTAAAATATTAAGTCTTATAATTAAATATCCAAACTTATTCTCCCCATAAAATATCATCCAAACAGAGTAAGAATTAACACTTATAAATACACTAATAGGAATAATAACTAAAAGCACTATCTTTAAACATTTATTAAACAGAGTATTAACATTATCATATTCTTTTTTTACATATAAACTAACTATATGTGGTATTAAACTAATAATAAGCCCATTGCTAATTGCAATAACTATAGAATTAATCTTAACTCCCCAAGTAGTAAATACACTACTAATAGTTTCTATCTCACTACCAGTATATCCAAATCTACCAAGTATTCTAAGAAGTAATATCATATCAGTAGAATTATATATTTGATTAGCACAAGTAATTATAACAAAAGGTATACTATAAGTAATAACCTTCTTAATTATCTCTTTATTACTTACTTTTTCTTCACTAACATTACTAGGTATTAACTTACTTTTATTTCGCCTCATAATATCAAATAAATAAAAGTACGCAAACAATCCACCCAAACAAGAAGCAAACACTGATACCCCAATCGCTGTCTTCAAAGATAAATGAAACACCCTTAAAGTAAGATAACTACCAAGAAGTATCACAATAACCCTAACAACTTGTTCAATAACCTGACTAACCGAAGGTTCTTTAATATACTTATGCCCCTGTAAATAACCTCTCATAATACTAACCAAAGGCACTACTAAAAGTGCAAAAGATACCATCCTAATAGTAAAAGTAACATCACTAATACTATTACCATTCTCTATATTACCAATAATTAAATAAGCCACTTCCTTAGCAAATATAAAACATATCAAAAAAGAAACAATAGAAAATATAAGTATTAAATTTCTAGATATCTTATATAACCTTACTTTCTCACTAGTCATATCAAGAGTGTTATATTCACTAGTAAGTTTACTAATCGCAAGAGGAAGCCCTACCGTAGAAATAGATAAAAAGAAGTTATATATAGTATAAGAATAACCATATAACGCTCCTCCTTGTTCCCCAATAATATTATAAAACGGTATTACATAAATAACTCCAAGTATCTTAGTAAATATAATAGCAAAAGTAGCAATAAATGCTCCTTCTAAAAAATTAGATTTCTTCATAAAACCATTCCTTTACATATATTAAATTATAACTTTATTATTCTCCAAAGTAAAGAAATTTATAAAAATATATGTAAATGTTTGTAAACTAATTCTAAATCTTATCCTTATATCTATTATATAATTCTAATATCTTATTATAAGTACTTACCTTAACTTTATCTTTTATATTCTCGAGTATATCCTTAACATTACCATTAATAACATCCCTATAATAATTCTTAATATATGAATAAATTATATCTATCTCATATTCTTCTAAAAATATACCCTCCTTAACCCCATAATTATAAATATCATCTTTTCTAATTCTTTTTACATACTCCCCAATTAAATACATATTCATGTTCATATTATCACCATTATATTTTATTCTAGATACTAAAATTAATGTGAGAATTTTATACTAGATATCAAAAATTCTTGTATAATTTGTAAATTTATGATATTATCTTATTAGATAGAGTAAGTCTATTAATAAGGAAAAAGGAGTGAAAGAATGAATAAAGAAAGGAAGGTTATGTTATCCATTGTACTAGGATGCCTTGCTATAGTAACAGGCTTAACCGCATGGATAATAAATATTAATGATACATATTCACTAATGACTTGTAATACTTATGACGGAATAGATTATGAATTAGTCTCAGGAAGCAAGTGTTGTCCAAGTAAGGGATTTAAAAATTATGATTCATCAACAGGTAAATGTTATGGAGTATATAATGAATCAGAAAATACTTGTCCTAAAGGCTATACTTTAAATGTACCTTTTGTTGCAGATTTTAAGTGTACTGCATCACCAAGAACTGCTACTGATGATGGTGGTGGAACTACAACTAAATATCATGTTACATTTGGTTCTAATGGTGGGACATTCAGTGATGGTAGTACATCAAAGCAAGTATCATATGAAGACAGATTCTACTTTGAAAAATTACCAAAGGTATCAAAAATAACAGATGACTGTAGTGAAGGGTATGAATTAGAAGGATGGAAAAAACCAAATGGAAAAGTGTTGTATAAATATGTAAGTTCCGAAGAAAATGGTCAACATTTAACTGCAGTATGGGGAGCATGTAAAGGAAACAGTGCAGGAACAACTACATTTTCAGTAACATTTGATGCAAATGGTGGAGAATTCACTGATGGAACATCTAAAAAAACATTATCTATTACGGATCAGATTTCTATATCAGACACTAAATTAAAAGTAACTAAAAAAGATACTGCTTGTAGTAATGGTTATAATTTTGAAGGTTGGTTAGATGGAACAAAATTATTAACAAATTATATAGATAAAGAAGAATCAGGAAAAACCCTAAAAGCAAAATGGGGAACATGTACAGGAAATACGCCAACAACTTCTTATACAGTTGAATTAAATGCAAATGGTGGAACAATAGATGGAAAAAGCACACTTCAACTTGATGAACTAACAGAATTTGACCCAGCAGACTATGAAGCAACAAAAGCAGGATTAATCTTCAAAGGATGGAGTACTTCTTCAAGTGATACTACATGTGAAAATATCCTAACAAGAAAAGTTACATTAAATGAAAATAAAACATATTATGCATGCTATTTAACAGAATTAACAATAAATGTAAAATACGAAAAAGGAAAACTATATTATAACGATAAAGAACAAACTGGTTCAAAAGTCAAAGTAAATACTGCAAATCTAACTTTTAATGATTTTGAATTAAAAGACTTAGCAACAGGCATAAACTATTCTTGGTCCACTAGTAGTAGTTGTACAAATACAAAAAGAAGTGGAAAAATACCAAATGTAGAAAACAATATGACAATATATGCTTGCTATACATATCATGTTGATTTTGAAACATATTCTGGACAACTAATAGATTACGAAAATAATATTCTAAGTGAAAGTGATATAAAGAATCTTTATATTGATGATATTAAATATATCAAATCTAAAAAAGATGGAGTAACATTCGCAGGATGGACTAAAAAAGAAAATGATTGCTCTAATCCAATTCTTGAAGAAAAAGTAACTTCACCTTCTAAATACTATGCTTGCTATAAACAAGGTAGTGAAATAGAAAACCCTAATACTGGAAGTTTCTTACTATACGTAGCGTATCTAGTAGGTATCTTATCACTAGTATACACAGGATATTATATATATAAAGTAACTAAGAAACAAAATTAATACAAAGAAAATTCTATAAAGTTTTATAGAGTTTTTTTCTATCATAACAAAAAAACATATTATATATCGTTTCTTTAAAAACTATAAAAGTATAACTTAAGAATAAGAAATAGTCTCTTAAAAAATGAATAAAAGTTGCAAAAAATATTTTTAGTTTTTATATTCAGTTTTCAATATACAAAATCACTTTTAGGTATATAAAACAAGGTTTTAACAAACGAACAAATGTATATTTTTGATAACACATATGCTAAGTTTTTACAAAATTTAACATTTCTATTGACACAATTAATTTTAAGTGGTAATGTTATTGTAGTGTTGTTTTCGTGTAGAGTGATGATGGTATATATAGAGCATATAAATTTAGATTATATCCTAGTGATAAACAAAGAATTTTAATAAATAAAACAATGGATTACAAATTTATATAATAATATAAGGATAGTAAAGAAAGAATATCTTTACTTCTTAGAAATTAGTACGGTAGCTCTTACCGGAATTGATGTCTGCGGATAGAATTGGTTACAACTCTATGAAACAGAAAGATTGATGTTATAAAAATTTTTCTTAAAAATATCATTTTTTGTCTAAAAAGCACATTAAATATGATAAAATAAATATATAAGAAAAAGGTGATAAAATGATAATAGCAATCGATGGCAAAAGCGGTACAGGTAAATCTACGATATCTTATCTTTTAGCAACGTCGCTAAATTTAAGATATCTAAACTCAGGTTCTATTTATAGATGTATAGCGTATCTTATTATGAATAAATATCTTGATATAAATTCTCCAATGTTTGAAAAAGATTTATCTAAAATACAAATAGACTTTAAAAATATAGATAACAACCAAAGAGTTATATTAAATAATAAAGATGTAACAGATATAATAAGATTAGAAGAAGTAACAACGTTTACTCCCAAAATTGCGGATAACAAAATAATAAAAACGTACATAAGAAATATCCAATACAAATTTGTAGAATCTGGTAACATAGTAATTGAAGGAAGGGATATATGTACAGTTATTGCCCCAAATGCAGATTATAAGTTTTATCTATATACATCCGTTGAGACGAGGGCGAAACGTGTATATGAAGAAAAAATAAAGAAGGAAAATATAACCTACGAAGAGGTGTTAAATGATCTTAAAAAAAGAGACACCGAAGATATACTAGACAAAAACTTCATTGAACCAACAAACGCCATAAAAATAGATACAACAAATCTTACAATCGAAGAAGTATTAGAAATAATGTTAAAAAATATAAAGGAGGCCCATTATGAAAAATAAAAAAATAACTCTAATAATCCTACTAGCAGTAATTGCTTTATCTCTTGGAGCACTACTAGTATATAAAAATATGAATTCTAAAACAACTGAAGTAAACATAATGACAAATAAAAGAGATGAATACATAAAACAACTAGAAGTAGTAAATGATGAAATAAATATAAGAAAAGATACTAATACCAAAAGTGAAGTTCTAGGAAAAGTAAAAAAAGGAGATATATATACAATCATTGAAGAAACAACTGATGAGTATTATACATGGTATAAAATAAAAACAGAAAACAATATCGAAGGATATATCGCAGGAAAATATGAAGATAGCGAATATATAAAATTACTTGAAGTAAAAGAAAAAGAATCTACTGAAGAAAACGAAGAGTAAAGAGGTATTATGAAAAGAATATTTAAGGTAATTATATTATTAATTTTGCTTATTCCAATAAAAACTTATGCCCTAACAGGAAGTGTAAATCTAGAGTGTACCCCAGAAAAGATAAGCCCTAATAACAACGTAACCTGTAAAATAACAGGTCAAGCAACAGATGGTGAAGTAACAGGGTTAAGCATGGATTTGAGACTAAGTGAAAACATAAGCCTAGTAAGTTTTGAAGCAAGTGATGACTGGCAAGGAGATGCTAGTGAAAATAAAATAGGACTATACACAAGTTCTAACAAAAAAGACAACTTTAATATAGGAACGCTTGTAATTAAAGTAAAAGATTCTACCACTACCACAACCGAAGTAGTATCACTAGTAAATGTAATATTTGCTAATGAATCATTCGAAGAAGTATCACTAAGTAGTGCCACAAAAAGCATAAATATAACAAGTTCAAATAACTTTCTAAGTAGCCTAAGCACAAATATAGAACAAATTAATTTTGATAAAAACAGACTAGAATACAATATTGAAGTAGATGCTGACACCATAATAGTATCTGCAACTGCTGAAGATAAAAATGCTAAAGTAACAGGAAATGTTGGTACCATAAAACTTTCTTATGGTAAAAACATACTAAAAATAAATGTGACAAATGAAAATAACGAAACAAGAGTATACACCATAAACGTAACAAGAAAAGACTATCGTAGCACAAATAATTTTCTTGCAGCACTAACTATAGAAAAAGTATCTCTTCCATTTAGGGAAAACATCTTTATCTATAACGTAAGTGTAGAAAACGATATCGAGCAAGTTAAAGTAAGCGCAGCATTACAAGATAGTAAATCGAGATTCGTAAATAATTATGGACCAAGAACTGTATCTCTAAAAGAAGGAACAAACGAAGTACTAATAAAAATAGAAGCAGAAAATGGTGGTGTTCAAACATATAAAATAAACATCGTAAGAAAAGAAACTACTGATAACAAAAAAGATGATACATCCCTAAAAAACATCATAATAGATAATAAAATTCTTGATGCTAAAAAAGAAGAAAATAAGTATACTATCCCTTATGATACAGATAAAATAGATATAAAAGTAACTCCATCAAGCAATAAATCTAAAGTAGAAATAATAGGAAATGATAACTTACAAGTTGGAGAAAACATAATAACAATAAAAGTAACCGCTGAAGATGGAACAACCAAAGAATACAAAATAATAGTAACTAAAAAAAATAAAGGTGAATCTCTTGATGATAATAACTACCTAAAAAAACTAGAAATAGAAAATTATGATATATCGTTTAATAAAGATACACTAAACTATACCATAAAAATAGGTAGTGAAAGTAGCTTAAACATAAACTGTATCTTATCTAGTGACAAAGCAACATATGTAATCGAAGGAAATAACAATCTAAAAAATAATAGTGTAGTAAAAATAATCGTAACCGCAGAGAATAACGAAACAAGAACCTACAATATTCATATAGAAAAGCAAACCAATTACCTAATGATAGTAATAATTGTAGAAACACTACTTATAATTGCAATATTGTCCTATATGATGTTGAAAAAGAAGCGTGATAACAATGAAGAAGAATAAAAAAATAATAATCCCACTACTTGTCATCTTACCCTTAATCGTTATATCAATTTGTATAACAAACAAGTATATTTTCATGCGCGAAAAAAGTTATCAAGAAAAAAACCTTCCTACACTAAAAATAGATAATACAAATAATTTAAAACCAATGTACTTTGTAACAGAAAATGTAACAATATCCTCTAACGTATATGACTTAAATAACATCTATCTATATGTAGAATCTTCTTCTAATGAAGAAATAAAAAGTAACATCACAATAGATAATGGTACCCTAGACATTACAGGAGATAACTTAAACGTAAAACATAATGAACAAATACTAAGGACATACCCCCTAATAAGAACTAATTATGGAAGTATTAAAAAAGAAAACAAAACTCTAATATTAAATAAAGATTATACCTATGAAGAACTAATAAGTAACATAACCATAACTAACGCTACTTATAAAGTACTAAATAACGATGAAGAAGTAACAAGTGGTAACATAACTTCTAATATGAAGTTTAATATCTATTTCAATAACTACATCGTAGACTCATTTACTCTAATAAGAGATAATACAACAAGTGACATAGATATTAGTAATCTAACTATCAAAGAAGATAAATACATAATAGAAAATATAACTACAGTATCATCTTTTATTGCAAAACTAAATACTAGTAATATAGTAATCAAAGATAAAAATAATAATGAATTAAAAGATACCGATAGTATAACAACATCATCAAAAGTAACTATAAATAACAAAGAATATACCTTTGTAATCCTAGGAGATATAACAGGTTCAGGAAATATCTTTATTGGGGACATATCTAAATTATATAGATATTATAAAGGAGTATTAGAACTAGATAGAGAATACTTCTTAGCAGGAGACGTAACATACGATAATAAAATATCAATTAATGATATAGCAAAATTATATCAGTACTACAAAGGTATAATAACTAAGTTAAATTAATAATAAATAAAGTTGTATATAAAAATTATATAACTTTTTTTAAATTTACACATTTACATAAATAAGTTTGTCTATATCTAATTATTCTTGTAAATCTTGCAACAAAAGTGTTACAATATGTTTAAGAAAGGAGTTCTTATATGGAAAGCAAAAATAAAAACACAGGATTAGTAGTCATAATAGTTATTTTACTATTAGCAGTTATTGGATTAGGAGGTTATATTGTTTATGATAAAGTTTTAAAGAATTCATCTAACGAAACTGAAAATAATGATAATAAACCAAGCGATAACCTAAAAGATACCGACCAAAACGGACAAACTACGAAAAATAACAACTACCAATTATTTGCATCGAACCTAAAAAATGAGTTCTCAAAGTATGATGAAAAGAATAGACCGTATTTAAATGTAATAAGCACAATAGGAAACGGAAACTTTATTATTTATCTAACAGAAAATAGAGAATTATACATAAAATATTACAACAAAGATAAAAATGCAGAACACAAAATTGCAGATAATGTATTAAGTTTTAATGCTGTAACAGTAGGAAAAGGTGGAGGAAAAATGCTATACTTCATCAATGAAGACGGAACTGTTGGAAGTGCAGACATTGAATTTGGATTAGAAAAAGAAATTACAGTTAAAAAAGACTTAGGTTATAAAAATATAGTTAGTATTGTTGGTGGAATATTTGGAGATGAAGAAAATGTTATTAATGACGTTGTATTCATAGATATTGATGGAAATATTTACAGTGACAGTATTAAATAACAATTAACTATAAGTAGCAAAGTTTTATTCAAATATAAAATAATTAACATCATGTAAAGTGATGTTTTTTATAATATTCCCATAATTCTGTGTTATAATAACTAATATGGAGGTTAATATGATAAGAAACCTGATACAAAGAAAAAGACATATAAATAAAACATCAAGAAGAAAAGCACTCCCCAGGAAAAAACAAACAGCAACTATAAATAAAAAAAGAAAACAAGATAACAAATATCTCCCAGACATAATAGAAAAAAGATATATCCTAGTATCCATAGTAACACTAGTACTTTTCTCCATAATTGGAGTAAGACTATTTAATCTTACTATAGTAGACAACGACAAATATATAGAAAAACTAGCATACAGCACAGAAAAAACTGTAGAAAGTACAAGCACTCCAAGAGGAAGAATATATGACAGGAACAATCGCCTTCTAGTAGACAATGAAGCAGTAAGAACAATATATTATAAAAAGCCCTCTAAAATAACAACCAAAGAAGAAATAGAACTAGCATATACCATCTCTCAAAACATAAACATAGACTATAGTAAAGTAACAACAGACATCCTAAAAGAATTTTGGTATCTTAAAAACAAAGACGAAGGCCTAAAAAAAATAACCACCGAAGAATGGGACCAAAACAAAAAAAGAAAACTAACTAGCGATGATATAGTAAATCTAATATATGAAAGAATCACCGAAGAAGAACTATCTGTCTTTACAGAACTAGATAAATCTTCCGCATATGTCTATTACCTGATGAACAAAGGTTATTCATACAGCGAAAAAATAATCAAAAATAAAGATGTAACCGAAGAAGAATATGCCTATATCTCGGAAAATGTTGACACCCTAAAAGGATTTAATACCAAACTAGACTGGGAAAGAGTATACCTTTATGGAGACATCTTTAAATCAATACTAGGTAGCGTCTCATCAAATACCCAAGGAATACCAAAAGAACTTGCAACCTACTATCTAAATAACGGTTACAGTCTAGATGATAGAGTAGGAATAAGTTACCTAGAGTACCAATACGAAAACTACCTAAAAGGCACAAAAGCAAAATATAAAGTAACAAATAACAATAACTATGTTCTAATTGATGCAGGAAGTAGAGGTAACGATATTGTCCTAACAATAGATATAGAACTCCAAAAAAATCTCGAAGAAGTACTATCTCGTGAAGTATTAAACGCCAAAAATGAACCAAACACTGAATACTATAACAGAAGTTTTGCAGTAATCGCAGACCCTAACACTGGAGAAATACTAGCCATGAGTGGAAAACAAGTAAGAGAAAAAGATGGACAAAGATACGTCGTAGATTATACCCCGGGAGTAGTAACCCTACCAGTAACACCAGGAAGTGTTGTAAAAGGAGCATCCATGCTAGTAGGATATAAATACTCCGCAATCGATATAGGAACCGTAGTAAAAGATGAATGTATAAAAATAAAAGACACCAAAGAAAAATGCTCATGGAGAAACTTAGGATACGTTGATGACATATCAGCACTTAAATTCTCCTCAAACATATACCAATATAACATCGCAATAAAAGTAGGAAATGGCGAATACAAATATAACGAAGCTCTAAACCTAGACAAAGACGCCTTTAGAAAATATAAAGAAATGTATGCATCATTCGGCCTAGGAATCAAAACTGGCATAGACTTACCAGTAGAAAGCCTAGGATACTCAGGCACATCAACCTTACCAGGCCACTTACTAGACTACTCAATTGGACAATACGATACCTATACACCAATCCAACTATCACAGTATATTAACACATTAGCAAACGGAGGAACTAGATATCAACCTTACTTACTAAAAAAAGTCTACGCTCCATCCCTTACCGGAGAAACCTTTGGTAAAGTAATATATGAAAGTGAAAAGAAAGAATTGGGCAAAGTAGATGTAGAACAAAAATACATAGATAGAGTAAAAGAAGGTTTCAAAGAAGTAGTATCAAGTGGACTAGGAGTAGGATATATGGGTAATTACACATACTCTGGAGGAAAAACAGGTACCAGTCAAAGTTTCATAGACACAAATGATGACGGACTAGTAGACACAGAAACTATATCAACATCATTTGTAGGATACTCTCCTGCAGACAATCCTAAAATGTCCATCGTTGTAGTAAGTCCAGATATCAGTCATAATAATAATACCTATACTTACCAAAGTATGATAACAAAAAGAATAAGTGCAAGTATTGTAAATAAATTTTATGAATTAAATAACTAGTTACAAAAAATAACTAGTTTATTTTTCTATTATTTTATGCTATTATTAATATGGAGGTAAAATTATGGAAGAGATAAATAAACAAAGAAAAGAACATTTAACTTGGGATGAATATTTTATGGGAGTAGCAAAATTGTCTTCTCTAAGAAGCAAAGACCCAAATACTCAAGTAGGAGCATGTATAGTAAGTGATGATAATAGGATTTTATCAATTGGCTATAATGGTGCCCCAAATGGTTTTGAAGATAAATATTTCCCTTGGGATAGGGAAGGAAGCAATCTAGACACAAAATATTTTTATGTATGTCATGCAGAAATGAATGCAATACTAAATTTTAGAGGCAACAAAAAAGATTTAGAAAATGCTAAAATCTATGTAGACTTATTCCCATGTAACGAATGTGCTAAACTAATTATCCAGTCTGGTATCAAAAAAGTAGTATACCTAAGTGATAAATATAATGGTACTGAAGCAAATACAGCATCCAAAAGATTATTTGACATGTGTGGAGTAAATTATGAACAAATAAAAGTAAAAACTAAAAAAATAACACTAGACTTATAAAACAAAGGAAGTAATAATATGGATGAAAATGTAGAAAGAGTAATAAATTATTTAAAAAAGTATAATTTAGAAAAAAATGTAATAGTATTAAATGAAAGTAGTGCAACTGTAGTAGATGCTGCAAATGCTCTACACTGTACAACTGATGAAATAGCAAAAACATTAGCGTTTAGTATAAATGATAAAGTAATATTAATAGTATTATCAGGGAATACAAAAATAGATAATGCTAAATACAGAAAAGAATTTAATACAAAAGCACACATGTTATCACTTGATGTTGTCTTAGATAAAGTATCACATCCAGTTGGTGGCGTATGCCCTTTCGCAGTAAAAGAAGACGTAAAAATATATCTAGATGTGTCATTAAAAAAACATGATGTAGTATACCCAGCAGCAGGAAGTACAAGTAGTGCAGTAAAACTTACAATAAGTGAATTAGAAACATCTTCTAACTACGAAAAATGGATAGATGTAGGAAAAAATTAATTTATTGTTAAAAAAATAAAAATATATGATATACTTATAGTGAGGTGATAAATATGGTATGGATAATTCTTGGAGTAGTTGTATTATTAGTGCTTTATGTAATTGGTAACTATAATGGATTAGTAAGACTAAGAAATAAAGTAAAAGACGAATGGTCACAAATAGATGTACAACTAAAAAAAAGAGCAGACTTAATACCAAACATTGTTGAAACAGTAAAAGGCTATGCAAAACATGAAAAAGATACTTTAACTGCAGTAATTAACGCAAGAAATGCACTAAATACAGCATCAACTATCGAAGATGAAATGAAGGCAAACAACCAAATAACTGGTGCATTAAACAAATTATTTGCGTTAAGTGAGGCATACCCAGAACTAAAAGCAAACGATAACTTCTTATCATTGCAAAAAGATTTAAAAGATATCGAAGACAAAATATCTTATGCAAGACAATTCTATAATGATACTGTAATGACTTACAACAACAAAGTTCAAATGTTTCCATCAAATATAATTGCAAAAATGTTTGGATTTAAAGAAGAAAAATTCTTTGAAATTGAAAATAAAGAAGAAAGAGAAACTCCAAAAGTTAGTTTCTAAGACTTACTTTGGTAAGTCTTTTCTTATACAATAAGGAGTGAATATGAAGAAAATAATATATGGATTAGTACTATTCCTATTTGGAACAACAAGTGTACTAGCAAAAAATAACATCTACAATATTGATATGAATATATATCTAGATGAACAAGGTAATGCCTTTGTTACCGAAAATTGGAGTGTTAAAGGTAGTGATGGAACAGAGTGGTATAAAGGTCTTAAAAATATGGGCTTAATGGAACTAAAAGATTTCAAAGTAAGTATGGATAATACCCCTTTAACAGAAAAAAAATGGGATATAAACGAAAATTTAAGTGAGAAAAAAGGTTTCTACGGAATAAACTATACTGACGGAGGATTAGAGTTATGTTTTGGTAAATATGACTATAAAAAGCATATATTTACCCTTACATATACACTAACTAATGCAGTCTTTAATACTGAAGACTCACAAGTGTTTTATAATACCCTAATAGATAGACTGAGTGATGTTAACTTTGAAAATTTTAGTGTTAATATATCATCTTACTATGATTTTCCAGACACTTTAGATGTATGGGGATATGGATATAAAGGATATGCTTATGTAAATAATGGAACAATAAGTATGTCAAATGAAGAAAATACTAAAATGAAAGATAGTTATGTAGTATTACTTGTAAAATTTCCACAAAATACATTTGTAACAGAAGCAAGTTATAGTCATTTTAAAACATTTAATAGTGTTTATGAAACTGCGGAAGATGGCTCATTTGATTATGATTATGAAGAAAAAGCTTCCATTTTTGAAGTAATATTTGGCTTAATATCAGCTTTTGCACCTTTCATATTTATAGGAATACTTTTAGCATCTCTATCAAAAAACAAATATGGATTTAAAAATAATAAAGTAATAGACAAAAAAAATACTCCATACTTTAGAGAAATACCATGTAATAAAGATATATATTATGCAAATACATTAACAAAATTAAATATTGAATTGTTTAATAAATATAAAGAAACAAATATTTTAGGAGCTATTATCTTAAAATGGGTAAAAGAAGATAAAGTAGTATTTAAAAATATTGAAAAAGGTATATTTAACAAAGAAACAAGTACTATAGATTTAACATTAAATCCAACGTTCGATAATGTCTTAGAAAAAGAATTATTTGATACAATGTATGAAGCAAGTAAAGATGGTATTCTAGAACCTAAAGAACTAGAAACATGGGCAAGAAAACATTATAGTAAATTCTTTAACTTATTTGAAAGAATAAATAAAGTAGAAATGATAAAATTAGAAAATGCTAACCATGTTTACAAAAGAACAACTAAAGAAGAATGCAAATATAAAAATGTTATGGACGATACAATTTACGAAGAAAGCACTAAATTATATGGACTAAAAAGATATTTAGATGAATTCTCTAGAATAGATACAAAAGAAGTACTTGAAGTAAAATTATGGGATGAATATTTAATGTTTGCATATATATTTGGTATAGCAGACAAAGTAGCAAAACAATTAAAAAATATGTATCCTGAAGTTTTAGCAGATTATAACTGTGATTATGATACATTAATATTTATAAATAATATATCTACAAGTACAGTACGTGCCGCAACAAACGCAAGAAGTGCTGCAGAAAGTTATTCTTCTGGAGGAGGCGGGTTCTCTTCAGGAGGCGGAGGCGGTGGATCCTTCGGCGGTGGAGGTGGCGGCGGAAGTCGTTAAAACTATCTAAAAAAACAATAATTATATAAATGTTAATCGCTTCCAGGTAGTGTGAGCAATTAAATGATCCTGGTCGTAAAAGTATGAAAACCTCTGCCTTTGAGTAGAGTTTTTTTACATATTAAAACGTAAAGTGTTAATTTTATAAAAAATTATTGTAATTTCAAAAAAACTATGATAAAATTATGTTAAGATTATAGATAGGAGAGATTATTATGGCATTAAATAAATTAAAAAAAATGATCACTGAAGAAGTTGATGATGAAGAAGAATATTATAATGCTGATAATGTAACCTTACCATCAAGTGGTAAAATGATTCTTTTAGAACCACGTGCTTTTTCTGAAAGTCAACAAATTGCAGATCATCTAAAAAAGAAAAACACAGTAGTTGTAAATATGAAAAGAGTAACACCAGACCAAGCAAAAAGAATAGTAGACTTCTTAAGTGGTACTGTATATGCTATTGGTGGAGATTTACAAAAAATAGGTGGAGGAATATTTTTATGTACTCCAAAGAACGTAGATGTTGAAGGTACAATATCAGATGACGATGGCAAAGCAAAGAAAAAAGAAGATTTAGAATTAGAATGGTAATTAAATGAGGTGACTTTATGAAACGTTTTAGCATCACTGAAAATGGTTATGATATAAACGAAGTAAATAGATTCGTAGATATTGTAATTAGAAAATTGGAAAGTTTAAATAAAGAAAATAACAGTTATAAAGAACAGTTATCAGAACTTGAAAAAAAATTATCTTCAAGTCAAAATATAGATGAAAAATTATCAAGTGCAATCCTAGCGGCAGAAGAAGCAGCAGAGAAGATGAAAAGACTTGCCAAAGAAGAAAGTACAATGATGATTGAAGATGCAAAAAGAAATGCTAACGCAATAATTCATGAAGCATTAGTAGAAGCAGAAAAAACACAAAATGAAACTGCATACCTAAAGAAAAATATAACTGTATATAAAAATAGAGTAAAGTCATTATTACAAGCACAATTAGAAATAGCAGATGATTTAGATAGCATTAAATTGGACTAGTTGACATAACTAGTTTTTTTATTTATAATTAATTCTTGGGAAGTGATATTCTATGCAAAAACTAATATTAATAAAATATGGAGAACTAACAACTAAAAAAGCAAATAGACTACTTTTTATAAAACATCTAGAAAATGATATAAAAACTAAACTAAAAGGTTATAATATTAATATAATAAAAGATAACTCTAGAATGTTTATTGAAGTAGATAATAATTTTGAAGAAGTAATAAGTATCTTAAAAAAAGTATTTGGCATCCATGAAATAGTAATAGCATACAAAGTGAAAACAGATGTAGATACTATTAAAGAAAGTGTTTTAGAAGTAGTAAGTAAAATACCTTTTAGAACTTTTAAAGTTGAAACAAAAAGAAGTTATAAAGAATTTCCCTATACTAGTATGGAATTTAATAACGTAATTGGTAGTTTAATTTTAAAAAGTATTGATAATATAAGTGTTGATGTACACAATCCGGAATATGAACTTAAAATAGAAATAAGAAATGACTACACATATATCTACGATAGAGAAATAAAGGGTAGTGGAGGTTATCCATCAAAAGTTGCAGGAAAAGGACTTCTTATGTTATCTGGAGGCATTGATTCTCCAGTAAGTGGATATCTTGCAATGAAAAGAGGAATAGAACTAGAATGTATCTATTTTGAATCACCACCACATACAAGTCCTGAAGCTAAAAATAAAGTAAAATCTCTAGTAGAGCGTCTTTGCGACTATCAAACTACTATCAAACTACACGTAGTAAATTTTACTAAAATTCAAGAAGAAATCTATAAAAATGCAGAAAGTTCTTATATAATAACTATTATGCGTAGAATGATGTATAGAATATGCGAAAAAGTATTAAAAAACAATAATATGTATATCCTAATAAATGGTGAATCTGTAGGACAAGTAGCAAGCCAAACAATAACAAGTATGAATGTAATAAACTCTGTTACTAATATTCCAGTATTACGTCCAGTATGCTGTATGGATAAACTAGAAATAATAGATATAGCAAAAAAAATAGATACATATAACATATCTATATTACCATATGAAGATTGCTGTACTATATTTTTACCAAAACATCCAGTAATTAATCCTTGTATAGATAAGTGTTTATTATATGAATCATTATTTAACTATGAAGAATTAATTAATGAAGCAGTAAATAATATTGAAACAATAAAAATAGATAAAACAACAAAAAAATTTGATATTTAAAACTAGAAATAATTACCATAAGAAAAATAGTATTAAAAAATGATTTTTTCACAACCTATTAGTGTAGGAGGTGAAAATCATGAATAACAACAAATTAGTAGTTCCAGGTTCTAAACAAGCAATAGAAAGAATGAAATACGAAATTGCTAACGAATTTGGTGTAAACCTTGGACCAGATGCAACTTCAAGAGCAAATGGTAGCGTAGGTGGAGAAATTACAAAAAGACTAGTTAAATTAGGACAAAGTCATATAAGTAATAACTACAATACACAATCTAAGTAAGTATTATAAAAGAGTAACTAACTTTTGTTACTCTTTTTTCTTTAATTATTAAAATATATTTCCAAGTATACCATAAGATATAATACTCATGATTATACCTGCCATAAGTACTCCAAGTGATATAAATATAAAACTTTTTTTCTTATTCATATTAAGAAGTACTGCAAGTAAACTACCTGTCCAAGCCCCAGTTCCAGGAAGTGGAACTCCAACAAATAGTAATAAACCTAAATATCCATATTTATCAATTTGTTCTTTTTTACTTAATGATTTACTCTCTAATTTTTCTACTATCTTTTTTGTAGGATTCCATTTCTTTAGTAACTTAAATATACTTTCTATCAATAACAAAATAAATGGTACAGGAATTATATTACCTATAAAACATATAATAAACGCTTTTATAAATTCTACATTAAGTATAGATGCAGCAATAAGTCCTCCACGTAATTCTACTATAGGTAACATAGAAACTATAAATATAAGTATATTCTTGTTAATACCACTAAAAAGTCCAATAAAAAAATTAACTATTGATTCTGTCATTTTATTATCTCTCCCAACATAATTTAATACATAAACATTATAACGTATAGATAACTTTTTGTCTATATATTTGTATAATATTGATTTTTATTTACAAATAATGTATAATTTATAATTAAGTGGGGGATCGTATGAGAAAGATAACTAAACAAATACCAAATATACTTACATTTACAAGAATAATAGCATCTATTTTAGCAGGAATATTTTTACTAAATAATAGTTTTGCTATTGCTATATCGTGTTATATATATGGTGCAGTAACAGATGCTTTTGATGGCTTTTTAGCAAGAAAACTGGATGCAGTAAGTGAGTTTGGTAAAAAACTAGACCCTGTGTCGGATAAGATATTTGCACTTAGTTTAACAATTCCTGCAATAGTTTTAGGTAATTATGCACTAATATTATCATTAATACTAGAAACACTTATTGGAGTATTAAATACTTATAAAGAGTTAAATAATATGCACCCTCATACATTAATGATAGGTAAAGTAAAAACAGTAAGTTTATTTCCTACTATGATATTAGGATTACTTGCAACACATATAAAAACTTTATATCCAGTGTTTTACACTTTCTTTGGAGCATCTACTATCTTACAAACTGCCTCAATTAAAGCATATAGCAAAATTGAAAAAGAAGAAAACACTATTAATATAGAAAAAACTAATACTAATAATATAACTAATAACAATATAGATAATGATAAGACTAATAATTATAATCTAAATGAAAGTTATACCCCATATAACAAAGAAGAAAAAGTAAAAAAACTAGTTCGTAAAAAAGACTATAGAAAATAGAAAGAAGGAATACTTATGATAGATATTAATTTAATAAGAGAAAACAAAGAATTAGTAAAAGAAAATATAAAAAAGAAATTTCAAGATGAAAAACTACCTTTAGTAGATGAAATATATGATCTTGATATAAAATATCGTAAATCAAAAACAAAAGCAGATGAACTAAGAAGTAATATAAATAAACTAAGCAAAGAAATAGGTTCATTAATGCGTGATAAAAAAATTAATGAAGCAAATAAACTAAAAGAACAAGTAACAGAATATAAAAATGAAATACCCCTTCTTGAAGAAGAAGAAGAACATTTAGAACAAGAAATAAGAGAAAGAATGTTAGTTATTCCAAACATCATTGCAGATGATGTCCCTTTAGGAGAAGATGATAGTAAGAACGTTGAAATAGAAAAGTTTGGTGAACCATTCATTAGAGAGTACGAGATTCCATATCATGCAGATATTTGTGAATCACTAAATGGATTAGATAAAGATAGTGCAGGAAGAACTAGTGGTAATGGATTCTACTATCTTATGGGAGATATAGCAAGACTTCACGAAGCAACAATCGCATACGCTAGAGATTTTATGATAAATAAAGGATTTACTTATTGTATTCCACCATTCATGATTCACAGTGATGTAGTAACAGGTGTTATGTCATTTCCAGAAATGGAAGCAATGATGTATAAAATAGAAAATGAAGATTTATACTTAATTGGAACAAGTGAGCACTCTATGATTGGTAAATTTAAGAATCAATTAATTGATGAAAAATCACTTCCAATTGCAATGACATCATATTCTCCATGCTTTAGAAAAGAAGTTGGAGCTCACGGTATCGAAGAAAGAGGACTATATAGAGTACATCAATTTGAAAAACAAGAAATGGTAGTACTTTGTCGCCCGGAAGACGCAATGGATTGGTACAATAAAATGTGGTCTTACACAGTAGAATTCTTTAGAAGTATGGATTTATCTGTAAGAACATTAGAGTGTTGTAGTGGAGATTTAGCAGATTTAAAAGTAAAATCATGTGATATTGAAGCATGGAGTCCTAGACAACAAAAATACTTTGAAGTAGGTTCTTGTTCAACCCTAGGAGATGCTCAAGCGAGAAGACTAGGCATAAGAATGAAAACAGAAAATGGTAACAAATACGTTGCAACATTAAATAACACAGTAATTGCAAGTCCTAGGTCACTAATTGCAATACTAGAACAAAATTATCAAAAAGACGGAAGCGTCTTAATACCTAAAGTATTACAACCATATATGGGTGGTTTAGAAGTATTAAAACCCAAACAACAAAAAAGTGTAAAGAATACATAAAATTATTGTGTATTCTTTTAAATTATATTATAATTATATTGAAGGATTTGATATAATGAAAAAAAGAGTTATAAGTGGTATATTTATTATATTAATACTAGGAATATGTATGTTTATAGGTAAATTACCATTCTACTTACTTATGAGTTTTATATCTTTAGCAGGAATATATGAATTCATAAACATTAAATATGATAATAAAAAGTTATTAAAAATCCCTAAGTATATTACATATATATTTACACTTTTAATGACTTTAAATAATACATTTTATACTACAAACGTAGTAAACTTAATAATATTACTAATACTAAGTTTAACTATACCATTAGTAATATATAATGATAAAGATAAATATAATATAAATGATACAATGTATCTAATAGGAACATCCCTAATATTATCTTTAGCATTTAATAGTTTAATCAAACTAAAAGATATAAATATATATCTATGCCTATATGTATTTATAATATCATTTATGACTGATACGTATGCTTATATTGGAGGGATGTTAATAGGAAGAAATAAACTAACTACTATTAGCCCTAAAAAGACAATTGAAGGAAGCATAGTAGGTACAGTAATGGCAACAATTATAGGAAGTGTTTTCTATAACATACTAATTGGAGACCACAACTTATATTTAGTTATCCTATTTAGTTTAGCACTATCTATAGTATCTCAATTTGGAGACTTATTCTTTAGTGTTATAAAAAGATATTTTGATAAAAAAGACTATTCAAACTTAATACCTGGTCATGGTGGAATATTAGATAGATTAGATAGTGTTATATTTGTAACATTACTATTAGATTTAATAATCAGTATTTTTTAGGAGGATATTATGACAATTATATGGTTTATATTAATTTTAGGAATTATAATCTTAGTACACGAATTTGGACATTTCATATTTTCAAAATGGTTCAAAGTGTATGTATATGAATTTTCAATTGGTATGGGTCCAAAAATATTTAGTAAAAAAGACAAGAAAAAAGAAACAGAATACAATATAAGGGCAATACCAATAGGAGGATTTGTAAGTCTAGCAGGAGAAGAAGTAGATGACGACACTAAAATACCAAAAGATAGAAAATTATATAATAAAACGTTCATCCAAAGATTCCTAATAATGGTAGCAGGTGCTATGAATAACTTTATCTTATGCTTTGTGGTCTTATTAATAAGTGCCTTTATCTATGGTTCAATATCACAAAAGCCAATAATAAGCGAAGTAAGTAAAGATTATCCAGCGTACACTGCAGGAATAAAAGCAAACGATACAATATTAAAAATAAACAATGAAAAAGTATCTAGTTGGAGTGAAGTACAATTAGTAATTCAAACAACAAAAGATAACGAAATAGAAATAGAATTAAAAGATGAATTTGATAACATCAAAACAGTTAAAGTAACTCCAAAGAAAGTAGAAAATGAAGATGGTACAACAAGTTATATGCTTGGAGTAGGAATGAATAGGAAAGTAGAAAAAGGCTTTGTACCATCAGTAAAATATGCCGTAGATACAACATCATCATTATTTAAATTAATGTTTAGAACTCTAAAAGAATTATTTACTGGTAACGTTAAAGTAAAAGAATTATCTGGACCAGTAGGAATATATACCGTAGTAGGAGAGCAAGCAAAACGTGGATTTGAAAGTGTATTATATCTAATTGCCTTCTTATCAATAAATGTTGGAGTAATAAATTTACTTCCATTCCCTGCATTTGATGGAGGAAGAGTACTATTTTTAATAATAGAAAAAATTACTAAGAAAGCAGTACCTACAAAAGTAGAAAATATGATAAATAACATTGGATTCTTAATATTAATGCTACTTATGTTATATGTAACATTTAATGATATAGTAAGATTATTCTAAAAATAAAAGATACCAAACTACACCATTGTAGTAAAGTATCTTTTTTTACTTTATAAAATTAAATTTCTTAACTAATCCATAAAAATATTTATTAATAACTAAATCATAATCTTGTGGATATAAATATATCTTAGGATTAAAACTTATCATAGAAAACTGTGCTCCAACAGCCTCTTCATTAAGTGGAATAACTCCCAAATTAAACTTTCTATATCCCTTAGCATAATAATATCTAATTAATTCCCATTTTAAAGTAGAAAGCGAATGTATATCTCTATAACTATCATTAAAACCTTCCTCAATAAAATATATAGTCTTATCCATTTTAATTATTGCACAAGTAGAAATAATATCATTCCTAGCAATAGTAGAAAATAACTTTGAAGCATTCTTTACCTCATTAGTATATTTATTAACTATCTTATCGGACTTCATCTTCATATCAAGTAGTTTCTTACTATTTCTAATTTCATGATTAGCAATTCTTTCTTGTAACATATAGTTTCTTTCTCTTTCTTTATTTAACAATTCTTGTACATTATTTAAATACTTATTAGGATCCATCTTTGCAAAAAATATCTCAAAATTATCCTTAAAATTATTTCTAAGTCCCCTGAAATAATTAATATCATAACCAGTCTTTTTACTAATTAAACTATAAAACATATCTATATTATTACTTTTAAAACCACTAACACCCATAATTTTAGCGTCATGTATCTTCCTTTTTAAATTACGACTTATATTATTATATGTCTTATCTATATCTTCAATCTCAAGTATAGCCTCATATCTTTTCTTCGCATCATTAACCATCACATAACCATTGTCTTGAAAAACATTAATATTACTTAAAATAGTACTCTTATTCTTATTAAATATCTTCCATACATAATTAGGTTCAATTCTCAAATATATATAATTAAGTCTTATTAAATACTTTCTAACCTCAATAGTAAAAGTATTAAATAAACTAATATCATTATAATTAATTAAATATCCCAAAGGAGCATAACCAACTTTATACTTATTTTTAATTAAATATTCCAGTATTAAAGTAGCGCCAATTACATTATCTTCTTCATCAATAAGTCCAAGATATAACTTTACATATCCATATTGTCTTAAAGTATCAGCATATTCTACAGTCTGTTTATAATTTTTTTTACTATGAATCTTAGAATAATTATTAAATTGACGTTCAGTTAAAGTAACAATACGCATAAATCATAATCTCCTTCCCAAAAGCATATTATATCAAATTATAAATAAAAAGTAAACAAAAATACCTTTAAAATTACCCATAATTATATTGATTAATTATAAGTATTTATGATATAATTTAAAGTAGTAAGGATGTGTAAAGAAAATGAACAATAATAAACTATTAGTAGTAGTATCAGTTCCTCTTCTTGAAGAAGAATATGATATATATATTCCCATAAATAAAAAGATAGGAACTATAAAAAATATAATAATAGAACAAATAGCATCCATAACTGAAGTAGATATATCTTTATTAAAACAACTATCATTATATGATAAATATACTACAAATATCTTACATAATGATATGTTAGTAAAACAAAGTGAAATATCTAATGGTTCAAAAATACTATTAATGTAAAGGAGAATATTATAAATGAATGGACTAAACATAAACTATGAACAAACAATTCTTTTAGGAAAAGAAATTATGTCTAAAGCAGAAGAATTTGATGACGTAATAAAGAAAATTGAAGAAGTATTAGAAAATTTAAAACTAGTATGGCAAGGAAATGATGCCACTAAATTTATCGAAGAATTGACTAATGATACAATGGATATGAAATCATACTACAATGTAATAAATGATATTGGAATATTACTTCAATCTACCGCCCAAATGTATCAAAATGTTTCTAATAATAATATGTTTTAAAGGAGGATATATATGGATTTTACAAAACTATCTTATCAAGAAATATTAAATTTAGCATCTATTCTAAAAACATGTTCTATAAATTTAGATATGATGCTAAATGTTGAATTAAAAGAATTATTAAATAAAATAGGAGACGAAAACTTCTGGTCTGGAACTTCTGCTGAAGAACTAAAAGAAAGAATAAAAACTCTAGAAAACAAACTACCTAGTTATAACGAAAAATTAAATAATCTTGCAACAAAACTAGAATTAGTAGTAGATAATTATAAAACAGTAGATGAACAAGTCTCAAAAATGTAAGTATAAGTTTATAAACTAACAAGGAGGATAAAATGAGGGTATCACTAATAAAGAAAGATAAAATAAGTAATCTATTATTGCCTAGTACTATAAAAGGAAATTATTGGATAACAGATGTAGATAAACTAGGTAATACAAAAAATTTAATATGTATTGAAGCATCTAATAACAATTGGAAACTAGTAGGAAATGAAGAAGTAAGCATTTTAGAAAATAATAACATTATCCCTTATACCTTCCTTTTAGAAGATAAATTCTATATATTAAAAACTGCCCTTGGAGATAATCTAATTATTTATTGCACAAAAACATTTGACTTATCTTTTTCCTTTTATGACATAAGTGCATATAAAGATAAAGAAATAACTATAGGAAATAATAACTCTAACACCATTTGTTTCTCTTCAGTAAACATAATAGATAAACATGCTGTAATTAAGTGTATAAATAATAATTATCTAATTGAACCATTTGGAGTAGTATATAAAAATGATTTATTAATAAGTAGTGTAGCACCTCTAGAAAATGGCGATACTATCTTTATAATGGGATTAAAAATAATACTTGAAATTAAAAATAACATCCCATATTTATCCGTAAATAACCCCTTAAACTTAGTAAGAACATCTTTAACTAAAAGTATAGATAACTTTAGTGATGAAGAACCATTCACAGAAAGTAATGAAGAATTAGATATAAGTTTATATACAGATGATGATATTTTCCATAAAAAGCCAAGAATTTTAAGAGAACCTGAAACATTAGAAATAAAAGTAGATTCTCCACCAGCAAAACAAGACTCTAGAGAAAGACCGTGGTTATTAACTGTAGGACCAATGCTAACAATGAGTATGGTATCACTAATGAGCGCATATTCTGCAATAAATAATATGACAGTAAATAATGTTTCGCTATCACAATGTATGCCAACCCTAATAATAAGTGGTGCAATGTTAGCAGGAACTTTAGTATGGCCTTCAATTAGTAGAGCATACGAAAAAAAACAAAGAGCAAAAATAGAACGTATACGCCAGTTAAAATATAAAAAATATATCGAAGCAAAAAGAAACCTAATTGCCGAAGAAATAGTAAAACAAAGAAATATCTTAAATGATAATTACCCAGTACCTACTGAATGTGAAAGAATAATACTATCTAAAATGACAAGACTTTGGGAACGTCGCCTTGGAGACAGAGACTTTTTAGAAGTAAGTCTTGGACTTGGCAATAAAGAAATGAAAATAGATATTAAATATCCTGAAGAACATTTTACTATGACTGAAGATAACTTAAACAATGTAGCAAGAGAACTGGGTACAGAACCAAAACAAATGGTAGATGTCTCACTTCCTCTTTCCTTAGTAGACAATAATATTTTTGGTATCGTAGGAAACTATAATCAAGTAAAAAATTATATGTCACAGTTATTCCTTCAAATAATGGCATTTCATAGCTATGATGATTTAAAAATAGTAATGCTTACAAGTGATGATAAAAAAAGTAATTGGAACTATCTAAAAATATTGCCACATATTTTCTCAAACGATAGACAAATAAGATTCTTTGGTACTAATACTGAAGAATATAAAGAAATATTCTACTATCTAGAAAAAGAGTATACTGAAAGACTAGATAAAGAAAGCGAAAAAGAAGTATTTAAGCCTCACTACCTATTAGTCACAGATAACTTTAAACTAGTGAGAAACTTTGATTTTCTAAAGAAGATAATAAACATCAAAGAACCTAATGGTTTTAGTCTAGTAATTCTAACAGAAAAATTAACTAATATACCAGACCAATGTAAAAGTTTTGTAAATTTATATCAAGAAAAAGCTGAACTATATGAAAACAAAGTAAATAGTAAAGTATTAACATTTAAAACAGATTTAAATAATATATATGATTATTATAAATGTGCCAAAATATTATCTAATATTCATCTAGATATAACTAGCGAAACAGATGGAGAATTACCACAAAAAGTAGGATTTCTAGAAATGTATGATGTTGGTAAAATAGAACAATTAAATGTAAGCGCAAGATGGAAAAAATCTAACCCAATAGAAACATTGTCTGCCCCAGTAGGAATAGGAAAAAGTGGAGAGAAGATAGAAGTGGATACCCACGAAAAATACCATGGACCTCATGGACTAATTGCAGGTATGACAGGTAGTGGTAAATCAGAATTTATTATCACGTTTATTACATCTATGGCAGTAAACTATCATCCATACGAAGTACAATTCATTTTAATAGACTATAAAGGTGGAGGCCTAGCAGGAGCATTTGATAACGCTGAAGTAAAACTTCCTCATCTAGTAGGAACAATAACTAACCTAGATACAAACGAAATATCAAGAAGTTTACTTTCTATAAATAGTGAACTAAAAAAACGTCAACAACTATTCAATGAAGCAAGGGAAAAGAGTAAAGAAAGTACAATAGATATCTATAAGTATCAAAAAATGTATCGTGAAGGAATAGTAACCACACCAATATCACATTTATTTATAATAAGTGATGAATTTGCAGAACTAAAAAAAGAACAACCAGAATTTATGACAGAACTTATATCTACTGCTCGTTTAGGTCGTAGTCTAGGAGTACATCTAATTCTTGCAACTCAAAAACCAAGTGGAGTAGTAGACCCCCAAATATGGAGTAACACTAGATTTAGAGTATGCTTAAGAGTACAAGAAAAATCAGATAGTACTGAAGTAATAAAAAAACCAGATGCCGCCCTTCTTAAACAAACAGGAAGATTCTATTTTCAAGTAGGATATGATGAAATCTTTGTAATAGGACAAGCAGCATGGTGTGGTATGACTTATAGACCAAGTGAAAAAATAAGAAAAGAACTAGATACCTCAATAAACTTTATAAATAACATTGGAGCAATAACTAAAACAATAGAAACTAAAAAAGAAGTAGTAAACACTTTTCCATCTTTAGGGGAAGAACTAATAAATATCTTAAAATATATAGAAAACGTAAGTAAAGAAGAAAATATCCATGTAAAACAACTATGGCAATCAAGAATACCAGATGTTATTTACTTAAATGATCTAATGAAAAAATATAATTATCAAAAAACAATGTATACTATAAATCCAATTATTGGAGAACTAGATAACCCAAGTATGCAAAGCAAACACTTACTTACTCTCCCAATAACAATCGTAGGAAACTCTCTAATATATGGTATAACAGGTTCAGGAAAAGAAAACTTACTTACCACAATTATCTATTCATCAATGATAACATATACTACTAAAGAATTAAATTATTATCTAATAGATTTCGGTTCCGAGTCTCTTAGTATGTTTAAAAATTCCCCAATTATGGGAGACATAGTACATAATGATGAAAGAGAAAAAATAGATAATCTCTATAAGATGCTAAATGAAACCATTGAAGAAAGAAAAAAACTATTTATAGACTATGGAGGAAACTATACAACATATATTAAAACAAGTGGTAACATACTACCATTAATCGTAGTAATAATAAATAATTTTGAAGCATATATAGAAACATACGCGAGTGACGAAGAAATATTAAATATTTTATCAAGAGATGGCATAAAATATGGAATAAACTTTATACTAACAGTAAATACTCCAAATGGTGTAAGATTTAAATTAAAACAAAACTTCAATAACAGTATCGTTCTAGAACAAAATAATGATGATGATTATGGAACAATCTTAGGTAACGTTAGAAAGAAATATCCATCCAAAATATTTGGTCGTGGAATAATAAAGAAAGATGACAATATCTACGAATTCCAAACAGCATATGTTACAGAAAAAGAACAAATCCAAGACACAGTAAAAAAAGTATCTAATGATTTAATAGAAAAAGAAGAAAAAGCAAGAAAAATACCAGTACTACCTGAATTAGTAAGTTATGAAGATATAAAATATACTTTAGGTAAAACCCCTAACTTAGTAATAGGATTATCTAAAGAAAATTTAAGTGTAGTAACAATAAACCATATCAAAAACTATGTAACTCCAATACTATCAAATGATATAACAAAAAACTATAACATAATAACACCATTAATTAATGAACTATTATTCTTAAACTATTCTAATATATCTTTAATTAACACTGAAGACTTCACTATAGACCCACTATATAAAAAATATATAGAATATATTGATACTAATTATGAAGAATATATAGATAAATTATATAACTATGTAGTAGAGTGTGATACTAAGTATAAAGAAAGTGGTAATGATAAATCTATATTTAATAACATAAAGAAACATACAATATTTATACTAGGTATTGGAGAATTGTTAGGAAAATTAAATATGGATTCTAAAAAGAAATTATCTACAATCTTCGATAGTGGTAAAAATCTTAATATTTTATCATTCATATTAATAGATAGTATAGATAAGTTTAAGAAAGTAGAATTAGAACTATGGTATAAATCTGTATCTACTCAAAGTGACGGAATATGGATAGGCCAAGGAATAAATGAACAATTTAGTTTAAAAATATCTACCAGAAGTCCACTTCTTAAAGAACAAATTAGTGATAACTATTGCTTTGTAATAACTCGTGGAGTGCCAACTCTTGTAAAATATATAACTAAGTTTGATATTAATTTAAAATAGATGTCTTAAATGGCATCTTTTTTCTAAAAAATAACCACAAATTTATTTACAAAACTATTAATTTATGATAGTATATTATTGGCTTTTCAAAAAATACACACGATTTACGGACTTAAATGCCTAGTGCTTAATATAAGTGGTGTTTGAGGATGAAGTATCGGCGGAAAAACAAAAGGAGGAAAATAAAATGGCAGTAGTGTCAATGAACAATTTATTAGAAGCTGGAGTTCACTTTGGTCATCAAACTAAAAGATGGAATCCAAAAATGAAAGAGTATATCTACAACTCTCGTGATGATATTTATATAATTGATTTACAAAAAACAGTAGAAAAAATGGAAGAAGCATATGCAGTATTAAATAAAATCGCTGCAGACGGCGGAAAAGTATTATATGTAGGAACAAAAAAACAAGCTCAAGAAGTTTGTAAAGAAGAAGCTGCAAGAAGCGGAATGTACTACATGACTGAAAGATGGTTAGGAGGAACATTAACTAACTTCAAAACAATAAGAAGAAGAGTTAACCGTCTAGAACAAATTGAAAAAATGGAAAAAGAAGGTATATTTGAAAAATTACCTAAAAAAGAAGTAGCAGGACTTAAGAAAGAATACGAAAAATTAAACAAAAACTTATGTGGAATTAGAGAAATGACTAAATTACCTGAAGCAGTAATTATAGTAGATTCTACAAAAGAATATAATGCTATTCATGAAGCAAAATTACTAGGTATCCCAGTATTTGGTCTTATAGATACAAATTGTGATCCAGATGATGTAGACTATGTACTTCCAGGAAATGATGATGCTGTAAGAAGTATCAAAGTAGTACTTGGTGCGTTAACAAATGCAATCGTTGAAGCAAACGGTGGAGTAATCGTAGATTACGTAATGGAAGACGAAACAAAGAAAAATAGCAAAAATTTTGAAAAAGTATTCGATAATAAAAACAAGAAAAGCACTGAAGTAAAAGAAACTAAAAAAGAAGAGCCAAAAGAACATAAAGAACCTAAAATTGACTTAAATATTCTTACAGTTACAGAACTTAGAGAATTAGCAAAGAAAAAAGAAGTTAAAGGTTATTCAAAAATGAAAAAAGAAGAATTAATTGAAGTTTTAAAATAATGGAGGAATAAATATGATAAGTGCAAGTATGGTAAAAGAATTAAGAGAAATGACTGGCGCAGGAATGCTAGATTGTAAAAAAGCACTAGAAGCAACAAATGGTAACATGGAAGAAGCAGTTACATGGCTTAGAGAAAAAGGTATAAGTAAAGCAGCAAAAAAATTATCAAGAATCGCTGCTGAAGGACTTGCTTATTCTAAAATATCAGGTAATAAAGCAGTTATTGTAGAAATAAACTCTGAAACTGACTTCGTTGCAAAAAACGTTGAATTCCAAAATTTAGTAAGCGTTATCGCAGAAACTATATTAAATAGCAATGCCAAAACAAACGAAGAAGCACTATCTCTAGAAGTAAATGGGAAAACAATTAATGATTTAATCGTAGAAAAAATATCTACAATTGGAGAAAAATTATCTTTCCGTAGATTCACTCTAGTAGAAAAAAGTGATGATGAAGTATTTGGTACATATAAACACATGGGAGGAAAAATAGTAACTCTAGTAGTACTAAAAGGAAATGATGAAGAACTTGCTAAAGACGTAGCAATGCAAGTTGCAGCAATGCGTCCATTATACCTAAACCGTGAAGAAGTACCAAGTGAAGTATTAGATAAAGAAAGAACTATTTTAACTGAACAAGCAGAAAACGAAGGATTAGATGAAAATAAGATTCCTATGATTGTAAATGGAAGATTAAACAAATTCTATGAAGAAGTATGCTTAGTAGATCAATTCTTTGTTAAAGAAAACAAAGTAAAAGTATCTAAATATGTTGAAAGTAAAAATAGTGAAATCTTAAGTTTTGTAAGATATGAAGTTGGCGAAGGAATGGAAAAAAGAGAAGAAAACTTTGCCGAAGAAGTTGCAAAACAAATGAATGCTTAAAAAATAAAGAAATTCAGTATTTGAGTTTCTTTTTTTAAGAAAACTTCCTCTTTACTCACAAAAAAACAAATAAGTTTACAAAAATAACTAAAAAGTAGATATAAAAAAATATCTATTTTTTCTTATAACTATGAATAAAATACCATATAAGTAATAATAAAAACCTTTTTTAATATCTTTTTTCCCTTTTTTGTTAAAAAACACTTGACCTTTAAGTAATAGATATTTATAATATAAAGTCAACTACGGAAGTTATGCCTAAGTAATAATTTCTAAATTAAAGTAATATATTTATATATAGGATAAGGGTGATTTGGATGAACAATAAAGAATTGAAAAAATTAAGTAGAAAAGACTTACTAGAAATAATACTTGCTCAAACAAATAGAATAGAAGATTTAGAAACAGAAAATAAAAAATTAACAACAGAATTAAATTCCAAGAAAATAGATATAGAATCATCAGGTTCTTTAGCAGAAGCAGTAGTAAAACTAAGTGGCATCTTTGATTTAGCACAAAAAACTGCCGATGAATATGTAACTCTTGTTAAAGTAAACACTAAAAAGCAAGAAACAAAAATGAAAAAAGAATTAGAAAAAGAAAAGAACAAAATTATAAAACGTACCATAAAAGAATGCGATAAGAAAAAACAAGAAGCAGATAATTATATGAAAGATGTAGAATTAAAAGTAAAAAACTTTATTGAGTCAAATAATACCAATATAACTATTGGTGTAAGAAAAACAAAAAGAAAGAAACAAACAGTATGAAAAAAAATAAAGATTTAAAACAATTATCTTTGTCTAAAGAGTTTTTACAAGAAGAAATAAAAAAAGAAACATATAAAAATAAATATACTAAAGTATTAAAAAGTACTATATATTTTCTAATAATAATCATTGCAATATCTGCGCTTGTTGTAACACTAATCATGCCAGTACTCGAAGTAAATAATACTACAATGAATCCTCTACTAGATAATAATGATATAATAATTTCACTAAAAACAAAAAACTTAAACAAAGGTGATGTAATTGCCTTCTATCAAGGTAACAAAATACTAATTAAAAGAGTAGTAGCAACACCAGGAAATTATATAAGCATCGATGAAGAAGGTAGTGTCTATGTTGACGGCACACTTCTTGATGAACCATATGTAACAAATAAACAAAAAGGAGAAACAAATATTGAATTTCCTTATCAAGTACCAGAAAATACATACTTTGTATTAAGTGATGAACGAGATAAAACAACAGACTCAAGAAATGAAGATATAGGATTAATAAAAAAAGATAACATAATAGGTAAAGTAATATTTAGGGTTTGGCCATTAAAGAAACTAGGGGCAATATAATATAAAAATTCAGGGAGGTTAACATGAAAAAAAGGCACAAAATATTAGCGTTTTTATTAACAATCATAATGGTTGTAATTCCTACTATAAATACATTTGCAAGTCATTTAGATGGTTACAAACAAGTAGCAAATTTAGGAGGATGTAATAGTAATTCAAGTGATGGAGTTACAGTATGTAAAACAATTAGTGAATCTAACTTAGAAAACTATTTCGATATTACATTATCTGTTGAAACTACTAGTAAGATTGAAGAAATAACTAAAGCTCAAGATTTAGCAGTAGTACTCGTTATGGATATCTCTAACACAATGAATTATGGATTAACTAGTGAGACAACAAGTGGAGATACAAGATTAAGTGTTGCAAAAAGTTCTGCAATAGATTTTATAAGTAAATTTTATGATTATTCTAAAAACAGTAATGCCATAAGACAAATAGGATTGGTAACATTTAATAGAGATTCAAAAGATGTCTTCACAGGATTACAAGATGTAAGTACAACAACTAGAGATACCTTAGATAAAAAAGTAAATGCAATAACTGCTCCAGGAGTCGTCGGAGATACCCAAGAAAATAGAGAAATAAGATGGACTAATATGGAAGCAGGCTTAAAAAGAGCAAATAAATTACTATCATCAACAAGTGTAAAAAACAAATACATAATCTTTTTAACAGATGGACTACCAACAACTTATATAGAAAGTGGTTATAAAGGATATACTCCAAGACTAGCAACTCATGATAAAAGTAAAGGATATGTTAAAGGTAATTTCTATAACTTTGAAATAAATAAAAAAATATCTTCAGGACTAAATGATGGTACAAACTATAGTGAATTAGGAGCAAGAAAAGCAGAAACTTTAGCGTACAACATGAAAAATAACGGAATAAAAATTTATTCCATTGGAGTAGGTATAACAGGACAATATACAATGTATCACTTACAGCATAATGATAATGGAAGTCACGCAAATACAGTAGATACAGATACAGAATTAAATAACTATAATTATACAACAAATGCTACCTATAAAGTTCCAAGATATTATACCGTATTACCAGGAATAGATGTACCAAGCAAAGATGCAAACACAAATGTAAACGTAAAAAATAAATATAACGATACATCATACTATAAAACTTGGTTAAGTGAGTATATAGGATCAGATAACCTAGGAACAAACGAAAATAATAGAAAGTATTATCATGACTCTGATAACAAAAAAGCATTAGAAAAAGCTTATACAAAAATATTCGAAGACATCAAAGAAATGACAAGCCAAGAAATAAATGCTTCGTGGGTTGTCAAAGACCCTATGAATGCATCAGGGCAAACAAATAATATTGAATTTGTAGGTATCTATGATGATAACTTGGTACTAAAAGATAAAATAAATATTGTAAATGATAACGAAAGTGATACTGCAAGTTATAATGAAACTAAAGATACCATTTTATGGGACTTAAAAAACTCTACAAGAACAGAAACAACTAAAGAAGAAAATGGTAAATTAGTAACGTACTATAGATATGAAGTAAAATATAGAATACGCCTTGAAAACGAACTAACAAACTTTAATAAAGATAGCATTTATCCAACTAACGGTAAAACATATCTAGATTATATAGTAATGGAAAAAGTAAATGACGAAAATATAAGAAGTGAAAAAAGAACAATAGACTTTCCTATTCCTGAAGTAGTAGGATATCTTGGAGAATTAACATTTAACAAAATATCTAATTATGATAATATGCCACTAGATGGTATTACCTTTAGATTAGTTCATGATAGCAATTGTCCATGCATGAAAGAAAGAAAACATATTGATGAAAATTATTCTATGGATAGTACTTCAAATAATGGAGTAGTAACATTTAATAAAGTTCCATCTGGACATATCTATAAATTATATGAAGTATCTAGTAATAACTTACATGAAATAGATACTACTAAGTATGATGTAAATATATCATATGGAGTAACTACTACAAATATTATAAATAATACTATAATAAATAAACATATAAGAAAGAATTTATCTGTTGAAAAACAAGTCAAGGGTATTTATTCAAATAAAGAATTTACTTTTGAATTATCTGCTACATATAATGATACCCCTTTAGTAGGTAAATATAATATAGAAAAAAATGGTGTTACAAGTGAAGTAGAATTTACCAATGGCAAAATAACATTTACTCTAAAGAATAATGAGAAAATGATAATTAAAGATTTACCATTAAGTATTAATTATACTATAAAAGAACTAGACACCAACGGATTTATTGTTAAATATAAAGTTAATGATAATGATGCAAAAGTATATGATGAAAAAAACTTAGAAACAATTAGCTTAAATGACAATAGTGACATACTATTTATTAATGCTTCAGGATATGAATTACCTGAAACAGGAAGTAGTAGTACATTAATTTTGATAATAATAGGATATCTATTATTAATAGGACCTGTTATTTATATAGGATATGATATTTATAAAAAGAAAGGTAAAGCTGACTTTCTAGTTAAATAGAGTATCAAATCAGAGGGAGAAATAAACATGAAAAAAATAATTAACACATTATTAGTGCTTTTAGTAGTACTAGTACAACTAATTCCTTCAAGTTTAGTAAATGCTGCAACTATCAGTGGTAAAGGTGGAACAAATGGTACAATTACTATTGATAATGCAATTGAAGGAAAAACTTACACAATTTATAGAATATTTGATCTAGAATCATATTCATATGACAAAGATGACCAAGGAAATATTACAAATCCAGCATTTGTATATAAAGTTAGCGCAAATTGGACTAATTTTATAAATCAAAATACAATTAAAGGAGTTTATGTAAATGTAGATAATGGTGGAGTAGTTACTTGGGTTAATGGTGCAGATGTTAGTGCATTTGCTAAATTAGCAATAGCATATGCAAAAACTAATAATATAGCATATGATGGACAACAAAAAGCAGAAACTACACCATTAGTATTTAGTGATTTAACATTAGGTTACTATCTAGTAGATTCTACTGTTGGTACATTATGTGGCTTAAATACAACTAAACCTAATGTAACAATTAGTGAAAAGAATGATGTTCCTACAATTGATAAAAAAGTAAAAGATGTAAATACATGGGAAGATGAAAATAATGCTCAAATTGGAGATAAAGTAGAATATAAAACAACTATCACCGTAAAAGAAGGCGCAGAAAATTATGTTCTAACAGATACAATGACAAGTGGATTAACACCAAATCAAGATGTTAAAGTATCTATTGGAGATACAGAAGTATCAAGCGATAACTATGAATTAACATATGCAAATAATGGATTTACTTTAAGTTTTAAAAATGAATATATATCTACAGTTTCAGTAGACACAGTAATAACAGTTACATATTCTGCAACATTAAATGAAAATGCAGTTATCTGTAAACCAAATGCATGTGGACACAATGACAACAAAACATATCTAGAATATGGAGATAATAATAAAACTAATGAAGATGAAACAAGAACTTATACTTATGAATTCAAATTAGTTAAAACTAAAAAAGATGGTACAGAATTAACTGGCGCAGAATTTAAATTATATGATGCTAAAACTAACGGAAACGAAATTAAAGTATTCGAAGTAAGCACTGGTGTATATAGAGTTGCTAAGACTGCTGAAGAGTTAGCAAAAGCTACTACTATTAAAGTAGGTTCTGCGGTAATAGAAGGATTAGATAGTGATAAAACATACTATCTAGAAGAAACTAAACAACCTGATGGTTATAACATACTAACTAGTCGTGTTGAAGTAAAACTAAATGAAAAAACAGGACTTGGAGAGACTACTAATGTTATCGAAGTAGTAAAAGAAGTAAAAAACTTTACTGGTACTGAACTTCCATCTACTGGTGGAATAGGAACAACATTATTTATTACTATTGGTAGTATCTTAGTATTAGCATTTGGTACTATACTAGTAACTAAATTAAGAGTTTCTAAAATGGAAATATAATAAAAATTTCAGCTTAAAAAGATATTAAATACTTTGGGGATATAAAAATTCCCCAAAGTACAATAATATTTTAAGGGAGGTAAATACTTATGAAAAAGCGTAAAACAACATTTATATTAGTCTTATTCTTTTTCATAGGCATTTTAATCCTAACATATCCTATGATTAGTGATTATTTTAACCAAAAGACACAGTCTAGAGTAATAACAAACTATGAATCATTATTAGATAACGTATATAAAAAAGATTACACTGATGAATTTAATAAAGCCTATGATTATAATAATAAATTAGCAAACTTATCAAACCCACTTTTAACTTATGATACATTAAGTAACTATAATGAAATATTAAATGTTAACTTAAATGGTATGATAGGTTATATCACAATAGATAAAATAAAAGTGGAATTACCAATATATCATGGTACAAGTAAAGAAGTATTATCTTCTTCGGTAGGACATATTGAAGGAACAAGTCTCCCTGTTGGAGGCTCATACACTAACAGTGTCTTATCTGCCCATCGTGGCTTACCTTCATCAAAACTATTTACAGATCTAGATAAACTAGAAATAGGAGACACTTTTACTATAACAGTACTAGATAAAGTACTAACTTATGAAGTAGATAAAATAGTAATAGTTAAACCTGATGAAGTTGAAGAAATAAAAATAGATGAAAATGATTATGTAATACTAAGTACTTGTACACCATACGGGATAAATACCCATAGATTATTAGTAAGAGGTAAAAGAATAGAAAATATTAATATAAAAAAGAAATATATAACTACTGAAGCATTTAAAATAGATAACTTAATAGTTACCCCACTAGTAGCAATACCAATAATATTAATATTACTCTTAATAATAGTATTTAAACCAGTACAAAAAACTAAATTGAATATAGATAAATATATATATCCATCAAAAAAGGAGGACAAATAATGAAAAATATTAAATATCTAATAGTTTTATTATTACTACTAATTATTCCAACATATGCACAGGCAGACATTGTAGACTTTAACAAGAAAGGAACTATCACGATTGAACTAGTGGAAAGTACAGATAACACTAAAGTAAGTAATGCAGAAATTACTATATATAAGTTAGCAAATGCTACTGAAGTAGATAATAACTTATCTTTTAAGTATATTGATGAATTAAAAGACTGCAACGTTAATATAACAGACTTAAAAGAAGTAACTACAGAATTAAATGACTGCATAAAAGATAAAGTATTACCTAGTTATAATCTTATAACAGATGCTAATGGTACTGTAAAATTTAATAACCTAGACTTAGGATTATATCTAGTTAAAGAAACTAAAGTACCAGATAAATATTCTAGTTTTGATCCGTTTTTACTAATGATACCTATGCAAATAGATGATTCTTGGACTTATGATATAGTATCTAACCCCAAAACAGATATAATTAAATTAATAGATATAACAGTAAAAAAAGAATGGAATAATGATACATCAAGTAAATTACCAGAATCAGTTACCATTGAATTACTAAAAGATAACGAAGTAATGGATACTATAAAACTAAGTAAAGAAAATAACTGGACTTATACTTGGGAAAACATAGAAAAAAGTGATAAATATACTGTAAGGGAAATAGATATCCCTGTAGGCTATACTCCTACATATAAAAACTATGAATATACATTTATTGTAACTAACACAAATACCCTAATTAAAACAGGAACAAACACTATGTTTATAGAATTATCACTGTTACTAGGATTAATATTAATAACTATAGGAATAATATATAATAAAAAGACTCATCATGAATAAAATAAGTAAATACCTAATATTACTAGGATTAATTCTTATTACCATATCTTTAGCATTATATATTAAAAATAAGTATGATGAATTTAATACAGGTAAGAATTCTAGTGAAATATTAAATATAATCGAAGATAAAATAAATGATAATAATGATAATAATGATAATGATTCATCATTAGTAGTAAATATCTCTGGTAATGATTATATTGGAGTAATAGATATACCATCTATAAATATAAAACTACCCATAATGTCTAAAACAGACTATGATAAATTAGCAATTTCTCCATGTAGATATTATGGTGATATTATAACAAATGACTTAGTAATATGTGCCCATGACTATGATAATCAGTTTGGTAAAATAGTATCTCTAAAAGAAGATGACATAATAATAATAACAGATATATCAGGAAATAACTATATATATAAAGTAGTATTAACCGAAGAATTAAAACCTACCGAAGTTACAAGTATGATAGAAAGTTCTTTTGACTTAACACTATATACTTGTACTTATGGTGCCCTAAAAAGAATAACAGTAAGATGTAATAGAGTATATGATTATGTATAAAATCATATACTTTTTAATTTGTATTTATTACTCCTATGTTTTTACATACTTTTATGATAAAATTAAATTAAGAGTTAGAATAACTAATAATAATTACAAAAATAATTAAAAAATTACTAACCAAATAATAAAAAATAACACTATATAAATGAAAGGTGATAGATATGGATAAAATATTTGATGAATACTATTATAAAATATATAACTGGTCCATAAAGAAAACGAATAATAAAGAAGACGCTGAAGATTTGACTAACAGTATTTTCTTAGCAATATTTGAGTATCTTAACGAAAATATCAAAGTAGAAAAACTAGAAAACTTAATATGGAAAATCGCGCATAATATTTGGTCAAATAAAGCAAAAAAATATATCAAGGAAAAAAATAATATTTCATATGACGATAATATAAATATTGGTTATGAAGAAAAAATGCTAGAAAAAGTTATTTATAAAGAAATAATTAATAACATAGAAAATATTGGACTAACAGACAAAGAATTAACATCATTTAAGTTATACTATATTTTTGACCTTTCACTAAAAGAAATAAGTAACAAAATAAATAGTACCGAAAGTAATATCAAATACTATTTATACAGTGCTAGAAAAAAGATAAAGGAGAGATATTATGAATAATTTAAACCTAGATAAATATTTAAATATTGTAAATGAAGAAAAAATAAAAAGAGGATTAACAACTTATATACCATTATATCCAATGCTAAGAGTAGAAAATGAAAAATTGTATATTTGTGTAATGCTAACTAACGAAAAAGATAACGTATGGAGTAATAAAGAACAAATAAAACCTGAATACTGGGTTCTAATAGATATTGATGAAGATAAAATTTTAGAGTTTAATAAAACTATAGATAAAGATTTTGTAGTTTCACCATCTATACCTAAAAATACTAATAATAAGCAACAAGAAATATCAAGATATACCATTAAGAAAGTGTTACAATATAAAAATTATTTAATCGAAGATATTAAAAATGAAGAATTACCATTACAAAAGAAACTATCTAGTATTCTTGGTCATGAAATAGAAATAGATGGAGAAAAAGTAAATATAAATGATTATTTATTATCCAATCTAGAAGAAGATATTAAATCTAAAATCAATGATTTAGTAGACATTCTAATACAATCAAAATATGGTTCCATAACATTTTATTATGATAAATTATTTACAAGTATTATAAAGGAATATAAAGAAAGTATTACTATTGATAAAGAAAAAATTAAACTATGTATAGAAATCATGAACAACTACTATGATGGAGTAATTAATATAGATAACGTATTTAATATATAACATTAATTTAAAGGACTACTAAGGTTCTTTTTTCATTATCAAAGTCTTAAAACTATAATACTAAATAAAAGACACGAAAGAATGTAATAAAAATAAACTAATGTCGAAAAAAGTAAAAAAATGTAAAAAAAACAAGCAAAAACAAAATATATGTGTTATAATTAAACTAATAGTAGAGGAGTGAATAATATATGAGGGAAAAGAAGGTGTTAGTACCATTTTTATTGGTTGCTTTAACACTATTTATTTCAGGAGGTTTTATACTGATAAATAAGAAAGATGTACAAATATCAACAATACTTGCAAGTAAAAGTTATTCTTATTTACCACAAGAAGCAAAAGAAGTCATACAAAAAGTGTATGAAAATACTGGCGAAGTTATTAAAACAGAAAAGAATAAGACTAATAATGAGCCATATTTAAATCCTAAGTACATCGAATACTTAGAATTAAGTGAGGAAGAAAAAGAAAAAGTAGAGTTAATACCAGATGTCTATGTATTAGATTATGAGGTTAGCAAAAGCTATTCTGCAACAACATTACCTTCTTCTTATGATTTAAGAAATATGGATGGAAAAAATTATGTTTCTAAAGTTAAAGACCAAGGTAGCCTAGGTGTTTGCTGGGCATTTGCATCTGTAGAAAACGCAGAAACATTAATCATGAAACAAACTGGACAATCATATAGTGATATAGCACCAAATTTTTCAGTTAGACAAATGGATTATGCAACAGCAACTGATAGACTTATAAAAAGATTCAGTAATTCCCTTGATTGTGACCCAATTGACGGTTGTGCATTTTATCCATATAAAAATGAAGAAAATGGAAGTAGAAAGTTAGGTACTGGTGGAAACTTTTTTACATCATCTATTGTAATGTCTAATGGATTATCATTAATGAACGAAACTGACTTCCCATGGAACGAAGATATAGTTACACGTTGGCCTAAAGATGTATTTGATTATGACAAATCACAATATGAAGTGGATTCAACTATACAACTAGCTTCAATAAATGAAGATACAGCATCACAAGAAGTAATTGATAGTTATGTAAAAGAAGTAAAAAATTACATGATGCAATATGGTGGTCCATATATTGGTACACTTTCACCTTTGTCAACATGTGGATTTACTAATAGTGATGGAACAAAAGCCATGAAAACTGACGATTGCGTAAATGACAGTAAAAACGAAAGCTTAGGACATGCAATGCAAATTATAGGTTGGAATGATGATTACGAATATTCATATTGTGACAAAGGAACCACACACACATCAACTACAAACGGAACTTGTAGTTCAGGAACTTTAACAACAGGAAAAGGCGCATGGATATTAAAAAATTCTTGGGGTGAAGAAACTGAAGATGGAAAAGCATATAAATATGTATATTTAACGTATGATTCAACAAGACTTGCAATAGGCTTTATAACTTCTATTTCCAAAATGTCAACACGTACTTGGAATAATAACTACCATTCTAATCCATGGATTGATAGTAGCTTATCCAAAGGAATGGCAAGTGTCAGTGAACAAACTAAAGAATTTGATATTAAAAATGATAAACCAGAAAAAATAGAAAAAATAAAGTTTGTAAATGCTACAAAAAATGGAAAATTAAATATTTCAATTGTTGTTGGAGATAAAGAATATAATGATATAGAAGAAATAAATACTACAGAAGTGGGTGTCTATACAGTAGATTTATCTTCAAAAAATATAATAGTAGATAAAGATAAATTTACAGTTGTTCTAAAAGGAGATACAAATTCAAAGTTTTATAATGATTCTATATCAGTATTTACATCAAATGTAGATAAGACAGAATCAGTAACAACTTATTCAAGCATCGCTTATGACACAACAAAACCACTATCAAATTCTAACCCATTATATACTACAAAAACTTATAGCACATTTACACTTGAAACACATTTAAAAAATATTCCATCAAATGCTGATTTAGTTTATAGAATTAAAACAAGTAATGGTACATATAAAGAAGAAGGCGCCATCAGTACTTTTAGAAAAAATATAATAAATACTACTGGTGAAGCATCATTTTATGAGTTTGAGTATGCTAATAAAAGATTAGTAAGTGGAGAAAAATATACATTTGAAGTTGTTTATAATGGTACAGTAGTAGATTCATTCCCATTTAAATATGGATTAACAACATCAACAATAAGGCTTCATGCAAATAATGGAACAGATTATTACTATGAAACAGAAGAAAGAGATTTAGATACAACATCATTTTATAAGATGAGTGAATTACAAACTAAAGAATTCTACAATGATTCATATTATATTACTGGATGGAACACAAAACCTGATGGAAGTGGAACAAACTATAAAGTAAGTGAATATATAGATATATATGCAGACATGGATTTATATGCGCAATGGTCAACAGACAAATTAAAAGTTCGAGCTTATTTTGATTGTAAAGAAAGCGGATTTTGTAGTGAAGTAGATGGAACAGTAGAATCACAAGTATATAATTTAGAAGACAAAATAACATTACCTACTAATGAGTATACAAAAAAAGGTTATGTATTTGGTAATTGGTATATTAGTTATGGTAGTTCTAATGTAGAAAGAAAATATGAAGAAGAAACTTCAAATAATATAGCATCATCATATGTAAAATACCCAGTATTTAATAATTCTACACTAAAAGTTTATGCTAATTGGATTAAAGAAGATAATTATTATACAGTTACTTTTGATGCAAATGGTGGAACAGGAAGTATGCTACCAATCAATTTAGAAAAATATTCATACGGAACAAATTTATCTTCTAATCGATTGAAAAAGAATATGTACACAAAAGAAGGATACACTTTCACTGGATGGAACACAGAACCTGATGGAAGTGGAACTTCGTATAAAGAACAAGGATATATACAATCTACAACTGATGTTAAACTATATGCACAGTGGCAAGAAGGTAATTACAAAGTAACCTTTAAATCAAATGGAGGAGCAGGAAATGACACATTCCAATCTTTCCTAGAAAATACAGCGTCAAAATTAAATAAAAACACATTTACTAAAGAAGGTTATACATTTGTAGGATGGAATACAAATCCAGATGGAACTGGTAGAAACTATACAAATGAACAAAGTATAACTTTAACAAGTGACCTAGTTTTATATGCTAAGTGGGAAATCAACAAATACACAATTACATTTAAATCAAACGGTGGCTCTGGAACAATGAATCCACAAGAAGTTTCATATAATACTCCAACAAATTTAAATAAAAATACCTTTATAAAAACAGGATTTAAGTTTGCAGGTTGGAATACAAATCCAGATGGAACAGGTGAAAATTATACTAACGAACAAAGTGTATCATTATCAAGTAACTTAGTTTTATATGCTAAATGGGAACAAGGTAATCCATACGTTATAAAAGAATATAACTATGATGAAAGTAATAATTATATTAGTAATATTAGTATAAATGTAACTGTTGATGAATATAAAAAGAATATAGAGTTATTAGATGGTTATACAGTTGAAGTAGATTCAAATTTAATAGATAATAAAAATTTACTATACACTGGTTCAAAAACAAGAATATATAAAAACAATGTTCTTTACGCTGAATTAACAAATATAGTTTCAGGAGATACAAACGGAGATGGAAAAATAAACTATTTAGATTATGTTAACGTTTATAATCATATTCAAAAAAATAAACATCCCGAATCTTCAAAAAAATTATTAGAAAAAGAATATCTTTTAGCAGCAGATATGTCTAATGATAGTAAAATTACATATCTAGATTATGTAAAAATATATAGTAAAATAAAAGAATTAAAAGGAGGAGCAAAATAATGAAAAAAATATTTTATAGTTTGGTACTATTAGTACTATGTTTATTCCCAATGAAGGTTCTAGCGGTAGGTAATATAACTGCTTCTCCTTCTTCATTAACTATCGAAGTTGGAAGTTCAAAAACATTTACAATAACTGCAACAAATACTATAGGTGATGTTACAATTTCTTCAAGTAACCCATCAGTAGCAAGTGTAAGTAGTAATGAGTGGGGAACAGGAATGGTTGATGAAAACCAAATAAAAACAGGAACTATTACTGTTACAGCTAAAAGTGTTGGAACAGCTACTATTACTTTAACAATAGATGCTGCAACATTTGATGCAGAAGATTTATCAGGACAAACAAGAACTATTACAGTAACAGTAGTTCAAAAGCAACAAAATAACAATAATAACAATAACAACAATAATAATAATAACAATAATAAAGTAACTGATAACAGATCAAAAAATAATAATATTAAAGAAATATTAATAGAAGGATTCGAAATAAAAAAAGAAGATGACACTAATTATACACTAACAGTTACAAACGATGTAACAAATGTAAATGTCAAAGCAACCGCAGAAGATTCAAAAGCAAAAATTACAGGTGATGGTAAGCATGACTTAAAAGTTGGCGAAAATAATATAGAGATTGTTGTAACCGCAGAAAATGGAAGTCAAAAAAAATATACAATTAAAGTAACAAGAAAAGATGGTTACTATCTAGAAGATTTAGATATTGCTTTAAAAAATGAAAAACAAGAAGAAATAAATATAATTATTAATTCTAATAGTAAAATTTCTTCTGGGGACATTACAAAGATTAAAAACAGTGGAAAGAAAGTAAATCTAAATTATGTAGATGAAAATAAAAAAATTGTTTATACATGGATTTTAGAAGGTTCAAAAATAAAAGAAACTGAAGAAATAAATACAGCAATAAGTTTTGATTCAAAGAATAAAAACGAAATATTAAAATTAGCAAACTATGCTGAAGGATTGGATATATCTTTAGGTAATAATAGCACAATTCCATCAGGTACGACATTAAAAATATATGTTGGAGATAAGTATTCTAACGGTAATATTGTTAACGTATACTATTTTAAAGAAGAAACAAAAAAATTAGAACTAATCCAAGAAAAATACACAGTAGATAATGGATACGTTCAATTTAATGTGAATAAAGGAAATGACTATTTTATAACAATGTCAACTATACTTGACTCAAATGGAGAAACAATTACTCAAGATAAAATACCTGTTTCTATTAATATTATTGTAATTGTATTAATTCTAATTATAATAGTTCTATCAATATTACTAGTTATAACTAACAAAAAGAAGAAAAATAATAAAGCAGAAACTAATTCTTCAAATATAGAAACACAAGACAATAACAACATAGAATATACATCAAATGATAACGCTATACTAAGTAGTTATACCAATAATGGCAACAATAATATTAATACACCAAATAATACTGAATTTAATAATTATGCAAATAATGATAGTAATATTAGCACACAAAATAATAATCTAGAACAAAATAGTTATGTTAACAATGAAAATAATGATATAACTAACAATAATAATAACTATCCATTTGATTAATTATATATATTAATAATTAAAATTTAAAGGACTACTAAAGGTCCTTTTTTCATATAATTAACTGGTGATACTATGAAAAAAATACTAACTTTTATAATACTTTTATTTTTATTTATACCAAAAACTTACGCAAGTACAAATACTGCAGAATCTTATATTCTAATGGATATGAATACCAATAGAGTATTACTATCTAAAAATAAGGATAATCCTATGCTTATAGCATCCATTACTAAAATTATGACTTCCATTATTGTAATAGAAAATACAAACCTATCTAATATCATAACAGTAGATGATTCAATATTAAAAGCATATGGTTCAGGAATCTATATTCAAATTGGCGAGGAGATGACTGTTAAAGATATGCTATATGGCCTTATGTTAAGAAGTGGTAATGATGCTGCTGTAATGCTTGCAACCTATATATCTAATAGCGAGGAAGAATTTGTAAAACTAATGAATGATAAAGCGGTATCTCTAGGTATGAAAAATACTCACTTTAACAATGCAAGCGGACTAGATGAAAAAAATGGTAACTACTCAACCTCTTATGATATGGCACTTCTTACTAGTTATGCAATGAAAAATGAAACATATAAAGAAATAGTAAAAACAAAAAAATACACCTCAAAAACAAATTATAAAACATACATCTGGACTAACAAAAACAAACTTTTAAACTATGACTACATAACTGGAGGAAAAACAGGCTACACTGAAAAAGCCAAAAGAACTCTAGTAAGCACTGCATCTATTAATAATATGAATCTAGTAGTAGTAACTCTAAAAGATAGTGATGACTGGAACACACATACTTCACTATATAACTATGCCAAAGAAAACTATACTTCATATAAAGTATTAAATAAAAGTAAGTTTAATATCGAAGAAGATAACTACTTCAAAGGAAATCTAATTATAAAAAATGATGTTTATATCCCTTTCAAAAAAGAAGAAACATCATCTCTAATAAGTCATATAAAATTATATAAATTAAAAAACTACAAAGATAACGATGTAGTTGGAGTAAATCAAATATTATATAAAGGAAAAGTAATATATGAAGAAAATATCTATATAGAACTAAAAGACATAAAAAAAGAATCACTACTAGATAAAATAAGAAGGTTATTTTAATGATTAACTATATCTGGGCATTCTTTATAATACTAGGAATAACTTACGGAATAATAACAAATAACATAAGCGTAATAAATGAAACATTAATAACTTCTGGTACAAGTGCAATAGAACTAATATTTAAATTAATCCCTTTAATGTGTTTATGGCTAGGAGTAATGAAAATAGCAGAAGATTCTAACCTCATTAATATTCTAAGTAAACACTTAAGTAAAATAATCTCTCCCTTATTTCCAGAACTAAAAGGGGACACTAAGTCTATAACTTATATATCTTCAAATATCATACTAAATATGCTTGGAGTAGGAAATGCAGCAACTCCCTTTGGACTAAAAGCAATGCAAGAAATGCAAAAACTAAACAAAAATAAAGATACTGCTTCAAGAAGTATGATAACCTTTTTAGTAATAAATACTTCTTCAGTAACATTAATTCCTTCAACTATCATAAGCCTAAGAGTACTAAATAATTCATCTAATCCAACAAGTATAGTCCCACTTTGTATAATATCAACATTTACTTCCTCGTTAATAGGACTATTACTAGATAGGCTATTTTATTTAATAACAAGGAAAAAATATGCAAACAATATCTAATATATTAATACCCTTAATAGTAGTATTAATAATTATATATGGCTTATTAAAAAAAGTAGATATCTATTCATCATTTATTGAAGGAGTAAAAGAAGGATTAACTATAAGTATAAATATCTTTCCTACCATAATGTCTATGATAATTGCAATAAACTTAATAACTAATAGTGGATTAATTAACTTACTTATTAACTTATTAAGTTATCCCTTAAAAATAATTGATTTTCCCAACGAAGTTGTACCAATTGCGTTATTAAGACCAATATCTTCTTCAGCAAGTTTAGTATCTTTAAATAATATCTTAAAAGTATACGGACCTGATAGTTATATAGGTATGCTTTCAAGTATAATTCAAGGAAGCACTGATACTACTATCTATATACTAGGAATGTATTTTTCAAGTATAGGAATAAAAAAAATAAGATATTCCCTAATAGTAGGATTACTAGCAGACTTCTTTTGTGTAGTAGTATCAGTAATAATATTAAATATAATATTCTAAGAAAAACAACCCTAAAATAGGTTGTTTTTGCATGAGTTAGAATTAGAGTTATTATTTTCTAATGAATTCTTGCAACTATTAGAATTATTCATACTATTAGTAGCATTCATACTATTCATAGAATTACTTTTCTTAGCTCTATTATTGCTATTTTTCTTAGCCATTTTTCATCACCCAATAATATTATTATCATGATATATAAATATATTCATGGAAAATATTTCTAAATTTGAAAATAAATTAAAATAAAAAAACGAAAACTAAAACCCACAAAATATTTTTAAGTTTTAAAATAAGAAAACATATCTTAAAACAACTATCTAACATAAAAATAAAAATATATATATTTCATTTTGCGCATAAAAAAAGAAACCTACAAGAATTTAATTAAAGTAAACATCGAAAATAAATAACAAAAAGTAAAACTTCTAATTGAAAAACTATTTTAAATATATTATAATTATATTATAGAAAAGTAGGAGAGATGATATTATGCGTGGAGTTACAATAGATGTAAATAATAACATAAAAACAAAAGGTGACATTAAAGAATATATAAAACCTCAAGTAATATATATACCACTAGAAAGCAAAACAGGAGTAAGTTATAAACATTTAGTTAAAGAAAACGATTATGTCTTTAAAGGAGATGTTGTCGCAGTAAATGAAAAAATAAATTTTCCCCTTCATTCATCAGTAAGTGGTTATGTAATTGCAGGTACTAAAAAAATAATGAATAATGGGAAAAAAATTAAATGCTTAGTAGTAGAAAATGACTTTAAAGAAAAATATAAAGACAAAGTAGGTAAAATAGAAAAACTAGATAACTACACTAAAGAAGAATTTATAGAACTTCTAAGAAACTCAGGAATAACAGGTCTAGGAGGAAGTGACTTTCCAACATTTTTAAAATATAATGGCAACAATGAAATAAAATATCTACTTGTAAACGCTGTAGAATGTGAGCCATATATAAGTTGTGATAAGAAAGTAGGAACTACATACACTGAAGAAATTTTAGAGTGCGTAGATGCTATACAAAACATAATGAAAATAAAAAAAGCCTATATCGTAATGAAAGAAACTAATGAAGAATTAAAAGAAAAATTTAAAAAATACATAAATACATATCCTAATATAAAGATAAAATTAGTACCGAATATGTATCCCGCAGGTTGGGAAAGAAATGTAGTTAAAGAAACTCTAAACAAAACATACGACAAATACCCAATAGAAATAGGTGCAATCGTACAAAATATCTCAACAGTATATGCAATATATGAAATGCTAAAAATGAAACGTCCTCTAACAGAAAGAATAATCACTATAACAGGACCAGGAGTAAATTGTCCAGTAAATGTAAAAGTAAAAATAGGAGCATTACTTAGTGAAATAATAGAAAATATAGATGGGTATAAAGATATCAAAAAACCATTATTTATTGCAGGAGGTCCTATGATGGGTAGTAGCCTTCCAAGTGATGAACTAGTAGTAACTAAAGATTTAAACTGTGTACTAGTAATTGATGACAAAGTAGAACAAAACTATCCTTGTATCTCATGTGGAAAGTGTACTTCTGTTTGTCCAGTTCACTTACTACCAGTAGCAATAATGAAATACTTTAATAACGCTAATGTTTTAAAAGACTTACACCCTGAAAAATGTATTGAATGTGGGTTATGTTCATATATTTGTCCTTCAAAGATAGAAGTAAGAGAATATGTAAGAATAGCAAAAGGAAAGGTGAAATAATGAAAGAATTTAAAACTAGAAATGGTAATTTTATAAAAAGTCCAAATAGTACTTCAAAAATAATGTATCATCTAATAATAAGTTTAATACCCATAATCATCTTTGCATTCTATAAAAACGGTATTTTACCATTCATAAAAGGTTTTTCTTCTGCATTAAGCATCCTAAGACCCCTTACTTTAATAATCATTCCTGTAGTAATTTGCACTCTAACCGAATACTTATTTTACTTACTGAAAAAGGAAAAGAAAAGTCTAAACTATCTAATAACAGAGTCATTTTCCATAATACCAGGACTATTTATAGGACTAATAATCCCCTTAAATACCCCAATATGGCTAGTAATAATTGCCTCTATTGTAGCAAGTCTAAGCAAAATGCTAATGGGAGGCCTAGGCAAAAACAAACTAAATCCCGCTCTAGTAGGAGGCTTAATAATAATCGTTTTTGCGTCATCTTATATAGGCACAAAAGGTGGTTATTTAAATAATTATGAACTAGACGCAATAAGTTCTTCAACACCACTATCTAATTTCAGTGCCGCGTCATATGTAGGTACTTATAATACAATTATAAAACCGTATGGTAGCATTTGGTCGTTTGTAATAGGAAATATTCCCGGTGCTCTTGGAGAAACCAGTGCAATTCTTTGTATTTTAGCGTTTATTTATCTTACAATAAACAAAGTAATAAAGTGGAAAATACCGGTATTCTATGTTCTAACAGTATTTTTAATGACTACAATTATCGCTCTTACAAACAATATGGGATTATGGTATCCACTATTTAATATCTTATCAGGAGGCTTACTTTTTGGTGCAGTATTTATGGCAACAGACCCAGTAACAAGCCCCTTAACAGACCATGGACAAATTCTATCAGGAATAATCTTAGGTATACTAACAGTACTAATAAGATATCTAACATCATACCCTGAAGGAGTACTAATATCAATACTTATATTTAACATATTAACTATTTTAATAAATAGATTAAGTATAAAATTTAGTTTTAATAATAATAAAATATATAGAATAATAAGTATATCTCTAGTAACAGTTTTAGCACTATCTATGTCTTTTGTAATAAGTACAAGACTAGATAATAAAACAAGTAGTGATGTATTAAACATAAAAGTAACTAATGTAGAAAAAAATAATGGTTATAATATCTATTATGTAACTAGTAGAGGATATGCAGGTAAAACATCAATTAAATCTAAAGTAACAATGAAAGATAATAAAATTATAAATATTGAATTAATTAAAACTAGTGAAACATATATAAAAATGCTTGAAAATGATAATTATTTAAGTAAGTTAATAACTAGTCAAGATGATTTAGATAATCTAGATGTAGTAAGTGGTGCAACATATACATCAAACTATCTAAAAGAATTAGTAACAGAAATAAAAAAATATGATAATAATAAATGAAAAGGAAGATGAATGATAATGTATTGTAAAAAGTGTGGTAGAGAATATAAAAGCAATGAAAAATTTTGCTATAACTGTGGTGAAAAACTAGAAGAAAAAGAAGGCACCAAAGAATTAAAAGAAGAAACTAATTCTAAAAAAAACAAAACAAGTCCTAAAAAGAAAAAAAGTACATTAAAATGGGCAATTATATCTATATTATTAGTATTACTCTTTGTATTTTCAACAGTCTTCTTCGTAACATCAATAGCTAAATATACACTTAAAGTAGCAGGATTAGAATATATTAATCTTGATATTGATAAAATACCAACAATGATAAAAGAAAATCCAGATATTACTATGGACAGTATTGATGTATCATCCTCACATGGTGAAATAAAAATAGAAGCAACATATAATTATGATTTATATAAGTATGATATGATAAATAAATATAGTGCTTTTCTTGAAGATAATGGTTTTATTTGTGTGGAAGATAATTACCCAGATTGGTTCTTAATAAAAGAGTCAAGTAACAAAGAAAAAGTAATAATAATAAATATCTATGAAAACGAGGACAATACTTTTAGTGTAGTATATGAATTAAAATATGGTAAACTAAGTGACTATGTAACAATACCTGAAAGTAAAAGAGTAGGCAAGGATTTATATGGCTATATAGATTTAGATGATACATATACTGAAGAATTAAATAATGGATTATTAAAGTACTATAACAATAAAGATTTAGTAATGTTATATTATGTTGATAATAAAGAAATATCTTTAGAAGATTATGTAAACGAAATAAGAAGATTATTAGTAGAAGAAGATAATGCAACAGAGCCAAATTTAATTGGAGCAACTATAGATAATTATAAAGCATATCAATTATCAGGTGAAATAAAAAAAGATAATCTCTATTTTGCTATTTGGTGCTTTGTTGATGAAGATGGAATAATCCATTATATAGAAATAGATAGTTCTAAAGAAAATAGTGAAACATTTTCTAAAATAAGTACATATAAAGTAAAAAAATAAAATTTATAAAAACTAAAAAAATTATAACCGCTTCTAATTTAGAAGTGGTTTTATTTATTTAAAACATATAATATAAAAGTAAAAACAAATACTAAAAATTAAAATAAAAAAAATACTAAAAATTTAAAGCAGAAATAAAAATATAGAATAACTTTAAAATAGTAAAAATTAATGAAAAAGTTAAAACGTATTCTAAAAAATCTAAATAATAACGGAAACATAAATATAAATTTTTATAATTGCATATAAGCAAAAAGTATAAAAAACCATAGAAAAAATAACACTTAAGTTAATATTGTGAAAAAAAGAAAAAAATTTAAAAAAAAGTATTGACATTATATATAAATTGGGGTATCATTAATTTACGTTTCAAGCAAAAAACGACAAAGTTTGAGCAAGAAATAAAAAAAGTTAAAAAATATAAAAAAGTGCTTGACAAGCAAGCATAAAGATGTTATATTAATTAACGTGCCTTGAAAAAAAGGCGAGAGAAATAAAGTTCTTTGAAAACTGAGCAAAACGTCAATTTGAGTAGCAGGAAAAAATAAATAAAAACGAACAAAAATAAAAGATAATTTTTTTTTTGGAGAGTTTGATCCTGGCTCAGGATGAACGCTGGCGGCATGCCTAAGACATGCAAGTCGAACGAGAAGGCCCAAAGAAAACAGAGTGCTTGCACGAAGTTGGACTTGGATCACCTTCTAGTGGCAAACGGGTGAGTAACACGTGGGTTACCTACCTCTAAGACTGGGATAACAGTTGGAAACGATTGCTAATACCGGATGTGCTCTACGGAGTAAAGGAGCCTCTAAAGCTTCACTTAGAGATGGGCCTGCGGTGCATTAGCTAGTTGGTGGGGTAATGGCCTACCAAGGCGACGATGCATAGCCGAACTGAGAGGTTAATCGGCCACACTGGGACTGAGACACGGCCCAGACTCCTACGGGAGACAGCAGTTAGGAATATTCGTCAATGGGGGAAACCCTGAACG